>Ga0129306_1002155_pt1 | contig 18562 bp, 16 predicted proteins | sample P827metagenome_FD_94438 | JGI IMG/M metagenome (GOLD analysis project Ga0129306, IMG submission 94438) | Capybara group fecal microbial communities from Wisconsin, USA - P827 metagenome | ecosystem: Host-associated > Mammals > Digestive system > Large intestine > Fecal | place: USA: Wisconsin... | reverse complement strand
TGTCTCAAGGTCAACACCTTTGTCCTTTGCAATCCTACGAGCCAGTGGCGTCACACGAATCTTACTAAATTGTTCCACATCTTCCTTGTGAATCCGCCCATTTTCACCGCTGCCAGTGATTTTTTCAAGGTCAATACCACGCTCACGTGCTAACTTTCTAGCAGCAGGCGTAGCACGGACTTTTCCAGTTTCAGACGTCTTTTGGGAAATCGCTGGCGCTGTGCTTGCTTGCAACGGTTGAGTTTTCGCTTCCTGAGCTGATGCTGACTGTTCAACATGTTTCTCACCCACAGAATCAACAAGAGTTTCACCCTCTGCTCCGATATAGCCAATAACTTCGGTAACAGCTACGACATCACCTGCTGGATGAACGATTTTCAACAGCACGCCAGAATCTTCAGCTTCGATTTCCATATTGGTCTTATCAGACATGATTTCAAGCAGAATATCACCCTCATTGACCTCATCACCTTCAGCTTTTTTCCATTCAAGAATTTCTCCTTCTTGCATGTCCACACCAAGCTTTGGCATAATAATTTCATTTGCCACAGAAAACACCTCCCTTAGGCATCACGACCATTGCGTGCCATTTTATAAATGGCTGCTTTAATCTTAGCAACGTCTGGCAAAATACCCTGTTCTAAAACACGTGCGTATGGTACTGGCACATCTTCGCTTGCCAAACGTACAATCGGATAATCAAGGTAATCAAAAGCTTCACTTTCCGTAACCAGCGCAGCTATTTCCCCAATAAAACCACCTGTCTTGTAAGCGTCATTAACCAACATGAGCTTCCCAGTCTTTTTCACCGAATTGATAATCAACTCCTTATCAAGTGGAATAAGTGTCCGTGGGTCAACCACTTCAACGCTAATACCGTCAGCTGCTACTTCATCTGCTGCTTGAAGAACACGTTCCAACATACGACCATAAGAAACAATGGTCAAATCAGTTCCCTCACGCTTAATATCACCTTTTCCAAGTGGCAAATAAAAATCAGAATCCAAGTTTACTTCCTCTTTCTTGCCATAAAGCGCCTTTGGCTCCATGAAAATAACAATATTATTATCACGAATGGCTGATTTTAAAAGTCCTTTGGCATCATTAGCATTCCCTGGAGCAACAACCTTAATACCAGGAATATGGGTTAACCAAGCTTCCAGAGACTGCGAATGTTGCGCTGCCGAACCAATACCAGAACCAGATGCTACACGAAAGGTTACTGGCGTTTTCAAACCACCACCAAACATATAATTATTTTTAGCGCCGTTATTAACAATGGCATCAAGAGCAATGGTGATAAAATCCATAAAGGTCACATCAACAATCGGACGAAGCCCAGTTATCGCAGCGCCAATGGCACTTCCTGCAATAGCTGCTTCTGAAATCGGTGTATCCTTGATACGTTCAGGTCCAAACTCCTCAAACATACCGACAGACGTTCCAAAGTCGCCACCGTAAATGCCAACATCTTCTCCCATGAGAAAAATCGTATCATCTTTTCGCATTTCTTCTGTCATTGCAAGATTGACAGCTTCACGTAATGCCATTTGTTTTGTTTCAGTCATTGTCTTTCTCCTCTTGTGATTAAAAAGCTGCCTAATCTACCCAGACATCTTCAAATGCTACTGACAAATCTGGTTCAGGGCTATTTTGAGCAAATGCGTAAGCATCATCAATTTCTTTAACCACTTGCGCATCAATAGCATCCAATTCGTCATGGCTTGCCAAATGATTTTCAATCAAATACGTACGGAATTTGACAAGTGGGTCTTTTTTCTTCCAGTCATCAACTTCCTCTTTACTACGGTATTTACCTGCGTCAGCTGTCGAATGCCCAAACCAACGGTAAGATTCTACCTCAACAATGGCTGGACCATTTCCAGAACGCACGTGGTCAACCGCTTTGCCCATTGTCTCATAAACCGCTAGAACATCATTGCCATCTTCGCAATAAAAACCAGGAATACCATAAGCTTCAGCTCGTGTGTAGAGATGCGGTGTATTGGTCGCTCTCGTAATATCCATAGAAATACCATAGCGATTATTGATAATAAAGAAAATGACAGGTAACCCCCAAGTAGCCGCTAGGTTTACTGATTCATGAAAAGAACCCTCATTTGTCGCACCGTCACCAGAAAAGGCAACAACAATGTTGTCCGTTTTTTGATAATGCTGTGTCAACGCCGCACCAACAGCAAGCGCATAACCACCGCCAACAATACCATTCGTACCATAATTGCCTTTTTCAAAATCTGCCAAATGCATGGAACCACCACGACCTTTTGACACACCAGTCACCTTGCCAGCGAGTTCAGCCATCATTTTATTCAAATCCATGTCTTTAGCAATACATTGCCCATGTCCACGGTGATTTGAAAAAATAATATCATCATAAGTCAAATGTGCCATTGCCCCAACACTTGCCGCCTCTTCCCCAACTGAAAAGTGCGTCATACCTTGGACAAAACCACGTCGGACTAACTTATTAATGCGCATATCAAACTCACGAATACGCTGCATTTTAAGATACATATCTATATATTGTTCTTGAGACAAATTCATCATATTGCCCTCCAAATATCTTTTTCTTAGTCCATTCATCATATGATATTATTTCCCAAATCACAAATTATTTAACCGAAACTTTGAAAACGTTTTAAAAACAACGGTAAAAAAAAGACGCCAAATGCGTCTTTAAACCTTACTTCTCCCCCAATATTTCCCTTACCAATTTTTCGCAATCGACTTTGTCGTTTTTGATTTTATCAGATTGGTTGTTGCCAGTCGGTACAAATCGGAAAACGATAAATTCTGTTTCTTCTTTGTCATCACCAATGATTCTGTGTATGGATTGTTTGACACGCAAGACTTCACCGCAATTCGCCGTATAGGTCTTTATGGCATTATTTTCCAAAACTTGAATGGTTACATTTCCTTTTGTTGGTACAATGATTTCCTCGATAGCTTGGTGCTTATGCCAATCCTGAATGGTATTTGCAGGTAAAACATTTTGATGAATTTCAAATTCGGGATATAAGAAATAATTCACCTTAGTTCCATTGTCTTTTTCAACCGAAATAGCCTCTGAAAGTCGCCGAATGTCAATAGATTTCGCCATGATAACCCTCCTTTGGTTTGAACAAAGTGTATCACAACAATTGAGCATTTTCAACTAAAAATATATACCTAAAACAAAAAAACAACCCTTGAAAAACAGCTCTGCTATTTTCCAAAGATTGTCTAAATCTATTATTCGCTAATGGCGTTACCTGTGTAAAGTTGGTAATAACGTCCTTTTTGCGCAATCAATTCGTCGTGGTTACCACGTTCGATGATACGTCCTTGTTCAAGAACCATGATACAATCCGCATTGCGAACTGTTGACAAGCGGTGAGCGATAACAAAGGTTGTACGACCTTTCATCAACGCATCCATACCTTCTTGGACGTGAACTTCGGTACGCGTATCGATTGATGATGTTGCTTCATCCAAAATCAAAGCAGGTGGATTTGCCACGGCTGCACGTGCAATCGCAAGCAATTGACGTTGTCCTTGAGATAAATTACTTCCGTCACCTGTCAAAATGGTATCGTAACCTTCTGGCAAACGTTTAATGAAATCATGTGCATTAGCTAACTTAGCCGCAGCAATACATTCGTCATCAGTCGCATTCAAACGTCCGTAACGGATATTATCCATAACCGTTCCTGTAAAGAGGTGCGTATCTTGCAATACAATCCCTAAACTACGACGAAGATCAGCTTTTTTGATTTTACGAATGTTAATACCATCGTAATGAATCTTACCTTCTTGAATATCGTAAAAACGATTAATCAAGTTTGTAATGGTTGTTTTACCAGCACCAGTTGACCCAACAAAGGCAATTTTTTGACCAGGTTCCGCAAACAAATTAATGTCATGTAAAACCATTTTATCATCGTTATAACCAAAGGTTACATCTGAGAAGGTTACACGACCTTCTTGCTTGTGATAAGTCACAGTTCCGTCTTCGTGTGGATGTTTCCAAGCCCACATACCAGTTGTTTCTTCAACTTCTTGAAGATTACCAGCAGCGTCCTCAGTAGCATTTACCAATTCAACATAACCTTCATCAGTTTCCACTTCGGCATCAAGTAGGTTAAAGACACGGTCAGCACCAGCCATCGCCATGATAACTGAGTTGATTTGTTGACTGATTTGTGTAATCGGGTTTGTAAAACTACGGTTAAGCGCTAGGAAAGAAACCAATGTTCCCAAAGTCAATCCAGCATAACCATGAAGTGCTAGGGTTGCCCCAAGCATGGCACAAAGTACATAGGAAATATGTCCAATGTTAGCTGATACTGGCATCAAAATATTAGCATAGATATTGGCATTTGTGGCAGAATAACGGAGCTGTTGATTGATTTTTCGGAAATCTTCTTTAGCACGTTCTTCGTGATTGAAAACTTTAACCACTTTTTGACCGTCCATCATTTCTTCAATGAAACCATTGACACGACCAAGGTCATTTTGTTGGTTATGGAAATGTTTAGACGATTGCGAAGCGATTTTACGCGCAACAGTTAACAAAATCACAACCATAAATAGTGATAACATTGACAATGGCACGTTAAGAATAAGCATGCTTGTAAAAGTCACCACAATTGAAAAGAATGAATTGACCACTTGCGGAATACTTTGGCTAATCAACTGACGAAGTGTATCAACGTCGTTAGTATAGATAGACATGATATCACCGTGGGCATGTGTATCAAAATATTTGATTGGCAAGCGTTCCATATGAGTGAACAAATCAATACGAATACGACGCATTGTTCCTTGTCCAACATAAACCATCAAACGGTTATAAGTGTAAGAACTTAGAACACCAATGATACCAATAATGATTAATTGAAAAATAGCGTGCGCTAACCCTGAAAAATCTGGATTTTTAGCAGCTAAAAGAGGTGTAATATAACTATCAATCAATGTTTGCATGAACAAACTAAAGCGTACCATACAAAGCGCTGTTACTAAAATCAAAACCAATACTAGCAAGAAGCGCCATTTATAGTTTTTCAAGACATAAGCCAACACACGTTTTAGCGTATCTTGTTTATTAATTTCTTTTTTGGTTTGAGCCATTAATTGCTACCTCCTTCCGCATCAAAATCGCCGCCACCTTGTTGTTGAACATCGTTGATTTCACGGTAGATAGCATTTGTTTTCAATAATTCATCATGACTTGCAAATCCTGAAATCTTACCATCATCAAGTACCAAAATCTTATCAGCGTGTTGCACACTTGAAATACGTTGGGCGATAATTATTTTCGTTGTCCCAGGAATCGTTTCAGCAAATGATTGGCGAATATTCGCATCTGTTGCAGTATCAACGGCACTTGTTGAGTCATCCAAAATCAATACTTTTGGTTTTTTCAACAATGCACGGGCAATACAAAGGCGTTGTTTTTGACCACCAGAAACGTTGCTACCACCTTGTTCAATCCAAGTGTTGTATTTGTCTGGGAAGCGTTCGATAAATTCATCTGCGCAAGCTTGACGGCAAGCTTCCATACATTCTTCATCTGTCGCATTTTCATTTCCCCAACGAAGGTTATCCAAGATAGTCCCTGAGAAAAGGACATTTTTCTGAAGAACAACCGCTACTTGGTCACGAAGAACTTCCAAATCGTATTCGCGAACATCACGTCCACCAACTTTAATTGAACCAGAATCAACATCATAAAGACGTGAAATCAAGTTAGCAAATGAGGTCTTACCAGAACCAGTTCCACCAATAACACCAATGATTTCACCAGATTTAACGCTCAAATTAATATCAGAAAGCACTTCTTCGCCACCGCCGTGTTTGTAAGAAAAATGCACATGGTCAAAAGTAATGCTTCCGTCTGAAACTTCCATCAATGGATTTTCAGGATTAACAATGTCAGCTTTTTCGTTAAGAACTTCTGAAATACGTTCCGCACTAGCCATACTCATTGAAATCATAACCATAATCATTGATAACATCATGAGCGACATCATCATGGCAAAGATATAAGAAAGAAGTGATGTTAACTCACCTGTTGTTAAACTACCAGCTACGATAAAGCGAGCCCCAAACCAAGACAAACAAATCATACAAGCAAAGATGATAAACATCATGATTGGGTTATTGAAAATAACAATTTTTTCCGCTTTGACAAAGAGACGGTAAATGTTTTCAGCAGCCTTAGTGAATTTTGTATTTTCATGTTCTTCACGGACAAAGGCTTTTACCACACGAATACCAGAAATATTTTCTTGAACACTGGCATTCAAATCATCGTATTTACGGAAAACATAGTTAAATGCAGGCATTGCTTTACGCATGATGAACAGCAATGAAGCCGCCAAGATGATAACAGCAAGAAGGAAAATCAAACTCAATTGACGGTCAACCACAAAACACATAAACATACTGAAAATGATTGTTAACGGTGCTCTGACAACCACACGGATAATCATTTGGTAAGCATTTTGCACGTTTGTCACGTCAGTCGTCATACGTGTTACAAGACCAGCCGTGCTGTATTTATCAATATTTGAGAAGGCAAATGTTTGAATATTGTCATACATTCCTTCACGCAAATTAGCAGCAAAACCAGCTGAAGCCTGCGCCGCAAATTTCCCTGCTAGGAAACCTGTCGTCAAACCACAAATAGCCAAAAGTAACATAAACAAACCATATTTCATGGCTACCGCAAGATTTCCTGCCTGAATCCCTTGGTCAATCAATTTCGAAATCACAAAGGGAATTGACATGTCGAAGAAAACTTCCAAAGCGGCACACAAAGGAGCTAGTAAAGATGGCGTTTTGTACTCCTTCACCTGCGCTAGTAAAGTTTTAATCATTCTCGTCACCTCTTTCTACAACATTATAATAAGCTCTTTCAAGCAATAAATGAAACGTCTCCTGCTCGTCTTTGGTAAAATCCCCCACAATCGCACGCTCTGAATCATCCAAGTGTTCACCCAAACGATTAATCAAAGCCCTACCTTCGTCAGAAATTTCAACTTTTTTGATACGCTTGTCTTTCTCATCTTGGCTTGTGATAATCATATTTTTTTGATCTAAACGCGCCAAAATACCAGCCATTGTCGGCTGAGACACTTCAAATTGTTTCTCTAATTCTTTAAAAGTGTAGCACTTCTCTGTTCGTTTCAAAAACATCAACACCCATGACTGCATAATCGTGATATTATACGGTTTTAGGAAATTATTCATGTTTTGTTCCAAACGATGAGCTATCCGTTTGACTAACCAGCCATAAGGAGCATTTGTCGGGTTCATTATTGCCTCCAAACTCAAAAAAGCAAGCCTCTCAAAACTTAGCCCCACAACAATTTTTTAGCTAAATTTCAAGATTTGCTAGACATTTTCATCTATTTACCAATAGTTATTATAGAACTTTGACACAAAAAGTCAATAGCTTGCTATTGATTTTTTAAAAAACTAAAAAATGATATGCAAACTTATCCAAAATTAGCATATTGCCAATCCCAGACAGCTGCATATCATTAAAAAGTTACCCTTCAACCTGTTCGCTGAGTTCTTCCCATTCTAGCATGAGGTTTTCTTGTTGTTCAGTCAAGTCATCGAGTTCTTTTTGCAAATCAACGAGTTCTACGGCATCATTTGTGGCTAACATCGCTTGATTGATTGCTTCTTCACGCGCTTCAATGTCTTCTAATTGATTTTCAATTTCTGCGATTCGGCGTGTGAGTTTGCGAAGTTCCTTTTGGTTAGCTTTTTGCGCTTGATAATCATTAGCTGGCGCTTTTTCAACAATGGCAACTGTTTTTTCCTGTGCTTCTTCGGCTTTCAAACGTTCCATTTCTTCCAGCTCCGCTTTTTTCTCAAGGTAATAATCATAATCACCAAGATAAAGGGTTGAGCCTTTTTCAGAGATTTCAAGCACTTTTGTTGCCACACGGTTAATGAAATAACGGTCGTGACTGACAAATAAAAGTGTTCCGTCAAAATCAATCAAAGCATCTTCCAAAACTTCCTTGCTATCGATATCCAAGTGGTTGGTTGGTTCGTCTAGAATAAGGAAATTATCATTTTGCATGGACAATTTTGCAAGAAGTAAGCGGGCGCGTTCACCACCAGAAAGCATGCTGACTGATTTCTTGACATCATCGCCAGAGAAGAGAAAAGCTCCCAGACGGTTACGAATTTCCACTTCTGGTGTCGTTGAAAAATCATTCCAAAGCTCATCAAGAACCGTGTTTGTACGCGTCAAATTTGATTGCGTTTGGTCATAGTAACCCACTTCAACATTGGCACCGTAAGTTGACGTTCCCTTGATAAATGGAATTTGACCCACAATTGATTTAATCAAGGTTGATTTTCCGATACCATTTGGTCCGACAATGGCAATGGCATCGAATTTCTTGATATCAATATTAATTGGTTCTGACAAGATTTGGTTATCATAGCCAATTGCCGCATCTGTCACCGTCAAGACAACATTTCCTGACACTTTATCCGCATGAAAAGTCATGTTAGCCGATTTTTGCCCTACCGTTGGTTTGTCCAAACGCTCCATTTTTTCCAACTGTTTGCGGCGAGCTTGGGCACGTTTTGTCGTTGAAGCACGCACAATATTACGTTGAACAAAGTCCTCTAACTTGGCAATTTCTTTGGCTTGTTTTTCATAATTTTTGGCTTCAAGTGCTAACTTTTCAGCTTTCAAATCCATAAATTTAGAATAATTACCAACGTATCTGTCAAGCGAATGTGGTGTCAAATCAAGCGTCACCGTTGCCACCTTATCCAAGAAATAACGGTCGTGACTGACAATAATCAAAGCGCCTTGATAGTTGACCAAGTAATTTTCAAGCCAAGCAATAGTTTCGATATCCAAATGGTTGGTTGGTTCGTCTAGCACTAGCAATTCAGGCTTTTCAAGCAACATTTTGGCAAGCGCCAAGCGTGTATTTTGCCCACCTGACAATTCCGAAATCTTCATTTGCCACATGGATTCATCAAATTTAAAACCATTTAAAATCGCCTTGATTTCCGCCTCATAGGTAAATCCACCCTTGACACGAAATTCCTCTGACATGCGGTCATAATCTGACATCAATTTATCAAAAGCATCACCTGCCAGCTCTGCCATTTGCATTTCCATTTTACGCAAACGTGATTCCATGCCACGTACATCATCAAAAACGTGCAACATTTCATCAAAAATCGTATTCTCTGACTCGAAACGGCTATCTTGTGCCAAGTAAGATAAAGTCAAATCACGTTTTGTGTTAATTTCACCAGATGTTGGTGTTTCTTCGCCGACTAAAATTTTAAGCAAAGTTGATTTTCCAGCACCATTTCGCCCAACCAGCGCAATACGGTCTTTCTCATCAACTTGAATATTAATATTATCAAAAAGTACATCACCCGAAAACGAGCGTTCAATTTTATTCCCTTGTAAAATAATCATATGTCTATTTTACCAAATCACAAGTCGTTAAACTAGGAGAATATGAAAAAATCTGCCGAAATCAGCAGATTTTCCGAGATTTATTGTCAGTTTAAGAAGCATATAGCTCTTGAACTTTTTGGATATCGACATCTTGAATACCGTAGTAAGACCCTGAAGATTGCATAACAGACTGTTCATCGTCATCATGGTCAAGTCCGATAGCGTGCCCCAATTCGTGCTCTGCGGTATAAACGATACGATTATGCGTATAGCCATAATCATTTTCCGTTAAATAGTAAGTGTTCAATTTCACATCAACATGGGTAATTCGGTTCGTCAAAGCATTTGTCTCTGTCTCCGCAAGACCTGCTGCTTTTGAGCTAACATCAGAATAATCAGTCGCAATAATGTCCGCCGACGATTCATCAGAAACCAAATTAAAAGTAAAAGCTCCTGTGGCATTCCAAGCATTGATAGCTTCCTCATAAGCTTCAATCAACGTTTCATTGGTCGTCTCAATATAAACATTGGCAGAATTGCTTGACCAACGTGCCCCCGAATAATAAGTGAAATCATCCGTTGACAAGTCTTTTAGACTATTTGCAATATCATCACTATTTGCCGAAAAATAACTTGTAACATTATTGGCAATGGTTGAAATCGTATTGGCTAACTGAGAACTGCTGTTATTGGCATAATATAGTAAACCAAAACAAACAATTCCAATAATTACAATCGTTCTAAAAATAGCCCAGAAAAAATTCCAGATAATACTGATAATGAGTCTGGGAATAAAAAAGATTATCCTAAATAAATTTCTCATACGTATCCTCACTTTCTAGAATTTTTGGATTAAATACCATACTTTCAAATCTTGGGCTTTTAGTATATCAATCAAAACTTAAAAAAACAAGAAAAAACTGCACAGCAAAAATAACAAATAGGGAGACTTGGCTTTTGCCTTACCTCCCTTATCTTCTTATCTCACTTCCATAACTACTGGTAAAATAGCAGGGCGACGTTTGGTTTGGTCGAAAAGGAATTTTGCCACATCATCGCGGACAGCTCCTTTCAATTCACCCCAGTCAAAGCTATCTTGTGCCAAGTAATTTTCAACAGTTTGATTAACCAATTCAGCTGATTCACGCAGAATATCACGGCTTTTCTTAACATAGACAAAACCACGTGTGTGAATTTTAGCTTTTGAAACGATTTTCTTTTCGCGTTTATTAACAGTCAAGGCAACAATGAAAATACCATCTTCTGACAAGACTTTGCGGTCACGAAGAACAATATTACCAACGTCACCAATCGCATTTCCGTCAATCATCACATCACCAGCTGGGACACTTCCCTCGTGATTAAAGCCATCTTTACCAAGAACCATGACATCACCACGTTTGACGATGTAAATATTTTCTGGATACATACCAACTTCTTGCGCTAACTCAGCATGCGTTGCCAAGTTACGGTATTCTCCTTGAACTGGGAACAAATATTTTGGTTGAAGAAGGTTAATCATCAACTGCAAATCACGCGCATTGGCATGACCTGAAACATTCATTGTTTGTGTGATAAGTTTAACCACACCGCCAGCTTTGTAAATCAAATTTTCGACACGCGCAACAGCTGCTTCTTTTGAAAGACTTGGCGTTGTAACGATGTAAACAAGGTCGCCTTCCTTAATTTGCACATAACGGTGACGTCCAAGCGCCATTTTTTGCAAACCATTAATCGGTTCCCCCATACGACCAGCTTCAAGAATAATCAATTCATGGTCTTCAAACTTGTGCATGTCTTTTGGTTTGACAATCAATTTTTCATCAACCAAACGCAAGCGTTTCATACGAATGGCTGTACGGACAATATTTTCAGCGTCAAAACCAGTTAAAACAACACGACGACCATAGTCTGCGGCTGAATCAAATACCTGCTGAATACGAACCAAGTTAGAAGCTACGGCTGCAATAATCACACGACCTTCAGCATCTGCGATAATGCTATCCATTTCAGCAGCAACTTCTGATTCGCTAGCTGTCAGAACATTACTTGTCGCATTAGCAGAATCAGAAAGAAGAGCTAAAACGCCTTCACGCCCAATTTCCGTCAAACGAGACAAGTCTGTACGGTAATATTTACGGGCAGCTTGGTCAAATTTGAAGTCGCCTGTGTAAACAATATTTCCCTCATCTGTACCAACAACGATCCCCAAACTTTCAGGAACTGAGTGAGTTGTTTTAAAGAATGAAATTGTCGCATCTGCAAATTCAATTTCAGTTTCTGCGTCAATAACATGGAAATTATTAAATTTTTTAACATTGTTATTTTTCTTAACAAAAAGCTTCGCTAACTCAATTGTCAACGGTGAGCCAAACACTGGCGCTTTAAATTCCGATAGAATATAAGGCAAAGCTCCGATAGCGTCTGCGTGCCCATGCGTCAAGAAAATTCCTTGCACACGTTTTTTATTTTCAACTAGGTAGTCAATATTTGGAATGACTTCATCTACACCCAATTGTTCATTTTCAGGATATTTAAGTCCAGCATCCAAAATGAAAATAGAGTCATTAACTTCTACCACATAGAGGTTTTTCGCATTTTCGCGCACACCTCCAAGGGCAATAATTTTAATATCGCTCATTACGATGTTTTCTCCTCATTTTATTTTTTATACGAGCAAATTACTTTGCTTTTTTCATACAAACGGTCCTTGCCTCCAAAAAAGGTTAGCAAGTCGAATTACAGCATTACTATTGTACCATATTTTCAGAAGATTTTCTTCTTTTGTAATTAGAGAGCTCGATTGTGGGGATGAAAAAACTGAGCACTTTGACTCAGTTTCACTAATTTTAAAATTCTCTAAGTATTAGTCATACATCGATTCATAAATGGTCTTCAGCATGGTTTTAAGTTCCTTTTTGACTACCTTTAGTAATTTTTCCTGCTGGACTGATGTGATGTTAATATCATTACCGTTTTCGTCTTCAACAGACTGATAGGTTACCTTGAAATCTTTATCTAATTGAAAATAGACATTAGCATCTTCTCCATCAATTATTGTTTTAAATTGAATAATTACATTTCCCAATTCACTAGGAGCCTTAACATTAATTTCGGGTGTTCCTTTTGTAACAAGTGAATCCACACGTTCTAATGAAATTAATTCATAGTCATCAACCTCATAACCAGCGTGTCTAATCGCTTTCACATAGCGTTTACTATTCATCAAAACATCTAACTGCTCCACAAGTGTCCCTTGCTCATAAGCCCTTTTAAAATCATAATAACGATAAGTTCGGTAACCAAAAAACGAAGTAACAAGTACAAGGAGACCAATTATGACAGAGATAATTATTGTTTTCTTCCTATTTGACATTTTCTTTTTCTCCTCGCTCTAGATAGTCATAAAAATCATTTTCTGCTTGTTTTTGTTCAGATGAAGAACGTTCATTGCCATGCTTGATGTAGCTACTTCCAATAGTCTCGGCAGAAACAACATACTTCGTTACTTCTTTTCCAGCAGTTATATTTCCCTTGCCTAAATTTTGATAAAATTCTTGGACACGATTAACTTGATTCGTAATGACATCACTGTTATATTTAGTGTTAATTTTAAAAATATCTTCAACATTATCAGCATCGCACATTCTTTGATAGGTATTAATAGCGTCTAAATCGGAATTAAAATCAGCATCATCATATCGCCCAGAATCAATATCGCCCTTAAAAGAAATTTCATATTTTTCCATTGGGACTATAATTGGAATCTTTGTTCCAAAAATATTAACATACTGATAAACATTATTTCCCACCGTACTCATTACATGTGCAACCGTAGCCATATCAAAAGCAGATTTGCCCCAACTTCCTTCCGTAAAAGCAGATAACTGAACTGCTTCATGGAGAAAATCTTTTGATGTACTATTCGCATGATTATCAGATAAAGCTTCCTGTAATTTTGGGATTTTTATAGCAGCTACTCCATATTTCTCAAGTAATTCATCTCTATCTTTTTCTGCAAGTGTTCCTGCAACACCATACCATCTAGTAGCAGTATAATAAAACGACGCAACTATCCGATTAAATTCATAAATGACCTTTTGATTTGACAAGTCTTCTTTTTGGGCTTGCTTGATAATGCCTTGTTGTAGGTCAAAAAGAATGGTAGCCGTTTCTCTATCAAAGCCGTAAGTCTGCATGTAATCATTAATAATATCTGCTTTTTCGATGTCTTCTACTGATTTTTTAGACGTGCTAAGAGATGTTAATGTTGTTGCCCAACTTAAATCATCTGGAATGGTAAATGTCCCAGATGAAGCATTCCAACTGCTACCGATTTGAGATAATCCTGTCGTAATTTGTATTTTAATTGTTTCCAATTCATTGAACAAAGTAACAGAATAACTATCATAAGATCGTAAATCATCTAAAATCGTTTCATAAACGCGTTTATTCGCATGATGTCCACGAATTAACGTCACATTATTTTGTCTTAATTCTGATTTTTCATCCGCTGAAATCGTTAGACGCGAAATCTTTTGATTCATGTCGTCCAATTGGCTAATAAGGTCTTCTTCTTGTTGAATAAGGCGAAGTAATTCGTCCTCACTCCAACTTTTGGTATCCACTTGGTTTTGATACTCTTCTGGCAATTTAGCAATGGCTTGCGAAAGAGTTTCAGAATACAATTCACCACCTTGAGCAAGCGGCAATAAAACAGCTGAATAATAAGCTTTAGCCGAATCATAGGCTTTTCCTGTTAGCTTCTCTGTTTCTTCTGCAAAGTCGCTGATTGCTCTTTGTAAAGCTTGGTATCCCTCCACCTCTGCTTGACAAACAGACTGCGTGCTCCTTGCTTGTTCTTCTGACTGCTCCAAAGTCATATTAAGTCCCATTTCATTTCTCCCCCTGTAAAGATAACTTACGTCTTTCATTGCGGATGTTGTCTATCTCATCTTCAAGCCGTATCTCCTCTTTTTTTAAATCAACAACCGAATCAATCACACAATCAAAAGTTCGTGACCGAAAAGCTCTTTGCTGATTATTATTAAGCTCAATCTCTCCTGCATAACGGCTATGCTCTAAAATTTCCCAAAGGCTATTTTCTAACCTTAGACTTTCCCTATCATACCATTCAAAATCATTAGAAATACTTTCTGCAAGCCTACGATTATCCGTCGCTTCCTCAAAAGCCTGCAATAATTGACGTTCTTTTTGAATTAATCTATCTTGACTAGTCACTCTAACTTAACTCCCAAAACTTTCTGCACCCGCTTGATCCACCACTTCAAAATCACTAGCTACCGAATGAAGATTTTGAGAAGCTGTTTCAACACTTGACACAATTTGTGCTAACAAAGACTTTGATTCTTCCATAAGGTCGTGAGCTTTTGTATTCCCTTGAAGCTCCGTTTGTGTATCTTGACTAGCATTACCAACGTCACTTAATGTTTGACAAGCAGTCACAAGCTGACTAGCGTAAGTTTGTGCAGTCTCCTTATCACTCCTAATTGTCGTCATAAATCCCATTCTCCCATTATTCCGTTTAAAATTACATTTATTTTATCATAAACCTTAATCAAAATAAAAGCACTAACAGTACTATGCTAGTGCTTTATGGAGTTTTTTACAACATTATCTTACATTTTAAGAAAAGTTTTTGTATAACAATGCGCTGTTCTCTCACTCAAATAATTGATAATAATCAGCGATTGCCATTTGGGCTTTTTCGTCTTGATTAAGATCTTTGATAATTTTGCCGTCTTTCATGACAATCAAACGATTTCCATATTTCAGAGCGTCTTCCATGTGGTGTGTAATCATGAGTGCTGTCAAGTGGTCACCCGTTACAAATTCATCTGTTAAATTCATCAAGGATACACTCGTTTTAGGATCAAGGGCTGCCGTATGTTCATCAAGTAGCAACAATTCTGGGCGTTTTAGCGTTGCCATGAGCAAGCTAAGTGCTTGACGTTGCCCTCCTGATAAAAGCCCAGTCGGCGTTTCCAAATGTTTTTCAAGACCATTACCAGTTCGTGCAACCAACGCTTGAAATTCATCGGTAAACGCATGAATTTTTCGTGGCAAAAGGCCACGTTTTTCACCACGATATTTAGCAATAAGAAGATTCTCAGCCACAGTCATACGTGGTGCTGTTCCCATTTTTGGGTCTTGAAAGACACGCGCCAAATAGTTAGCACGTTTTTCAGCAGGTAAATGTGTCACATCTTTGTCTAGGATATAAATGCTTCCGCTAGTCAACATCAAAGTTCCAGCAATCACGTTAAAAAGCGTTGACTTCCCAGCACCATTCCCACCTAAAATCGTCAAAAAATCATGTTCATAAATCGTCAAATTCACGTCATCAAGGATTGTTTTGACCTCGTCAAGACCGTTATTAACTTGAACGGTAGCATTTTTTAATTCTACAATTTTTTTCATCGCGATAAGGTCACTCCTTTGAAAAATTTATTTTTAAGAACGGGAACCATGAGACAGAGTGCCAAGACAAGTGCACTAAACAATTTGAGGTAGTTCGTATTGAAGCCAAGGGCAATAACTGCCGTGATTAAGAATTGATACAAAATTGACCCAACAACAATGGCAATCAAACGCTCTAAAAGTGTTAGACCAGTTGAATACAACACTTCTCCGATAATGATACTAGCAAGTCCGATAACAATCACACCAATTCCTTTTGAGACATCAGCGTAGCCATCTTGTTGGCTGACAAGAGCACCTGACAAAGCAATCAACCCATTTGAAATCGTAAGCCCCATAACTTCCATGCGGTCGGTATTAATCCCAAAACTTTTTGCCATATCACGGTTATCACCAGTAGCAATATAAGCCTGACCAAGTCGTGTGTATAGGAAGAAAATCAATCCTGAAATAACAATAGCAACCGCTAAAAGACCAATAATCAGCAAGTTAGTGCTGTCTGCAAACGGGAATAAATCTTGCAATGTTTTAATATCAAGCAAGCCAAGATTAGCACGTTTCATAATCATGAGCATGATTGAGTTACAAGAGGTCATCACCAAAATTCCTGCTAAAATGGTTGGAATTTTTCCTTTGGTATAAAGCAAGCCTGTCACAAGCCCTGCAAAACACCCTGCAAGCATTCCTGCAAGTGTTGCTAAAATAGGATGAAAACCATGGTTCATCAAAGTAACAGCCACTGCTCCTCCAAGCGGAAATGAGCCTTCTGTTGTCATATCTGGAAAGTTCAAGATTCTAAAGGTAAGGTAAATTCCTAGACCAAGAATTCCCCACAAAAGCCCTTGTGATACTGACGAAATAATCATCTGATTTTTCTCCTTCTTCCTTAATTATCATCTGCCTCAACAGCCACTGTGGCTTCTGAAAGAACACTATCTGGTATTGTAATACCAAGCTCTTGTGCGGCTTTCAAGTTAAGGGTTGGCGTCCCTGTATTGACAATATTGACAGGAACCTCTGACACTTTTTTACCTGCTAACAATTTAACAGCAATTTTTGCCGTTTCAACACCTAAATCATACTGACTTTGGGCAACTGATGCAATGCTTCCTTGCTCTACCATTGTATCAACGCATGAATAAATCGGAATTTTCGCAGCATTGGCAGCATTAACAACCGTCGTAAAGGCTGATGCAATGGTATTGTCTTGTGGAACAAAGATAGCATCAACTTTTCCTGTCATAACCGACATTGTTGTTGTGATTTCATTTGTTGACGGCACGGCGTATTCAATGACATTAATGCCAGCAGCTTCGGCATCCTCTTTAAATTCAGCGACTTGTGATACTGAATTATCCTCGCTACTAGCATATAAAACGCCGATCGTCTTGGCATTTGGTGTAATCTCTTGAATGAGCTCTACGGTTTGTTCAATCGGAACTTGATTGGAAACCCCTGTTACGTTTCCTTCTGGTTCTTCAAGATTTTTAACTAATTTTGCACCGACTGGGTCAGAAATAGCTCCCATAACAACTGGAATATCACTCGTTGCTGACGCCAAACCTTGTGCCGCTGGTGTTGCAATACCAATCAAAACATCGTTTTTAGCATTGACCAACTGCTTACTCATCGTTTGAATCTTGCTTTGGTCACCTTCAGCATTTAACACCGTAATTTCAGCGTTATCACTATCATAGCCAGCCTCAGCAAGACCGTCCTCAATTCCTCTTTCAATCTCATCTAGAGCATCGTGCGTCACATACTGCAAAATACCAATTTTAACCACATCATTTTTACTTGAATCGCTTTTAGTCTGATCATAAATCATCGAACCAGCAACTAAAATAACAAGAGCAATAAGGGTTCCAATAAGTGCTTTATTTTTCATTCTTTTCTCCGTTGGTTTTAAAATCTTAACATTATCTATCAGCAGGGTGAGTCAACTAAAAAGAAAAGCGTCTAGTAATTGCTTACTACACGCTTTTTTATCTTTGTAACTAAGATTAGCGCATAGATACTTTTTAGAAGCACTCCAAAAGTCGTATCTATGCAAACACATAAACACAACTCTACTTACGCCAACTTTGCCAATTTGTAAGAGTTTGTGTCATGTTCATCTTAGCTTCCTCCTGTTTTTTTTTATAATTATATCCTAAATTTTGGAAATTTCAAGCACTTTTCGAAATTTTCTCAATTTATTTCTTGTTACTTGGTGAGATGTTCAATAAAACTTCTGATGACTTTAGGAAGGGTGTGATAAGAATATGGTTTATAAATTCTCTCCTTCCAAGTATGTGCACCAATGCCGTAAACACCTAAATCAACAGCAGGAATATCAAGTGTTCTAATGGTATCAACTGGCAATGGGTAAATGCTATCCATTAACGGAAAATTAGCTTTAAGCTTGTTAATATCTTCTGTCGTTTCCCGCATGGCAAGGTAACTTGAATCACTCAAAAATGGGAAAAAACGACATTTGACAAAATTTTCTTCTGGAAATTCTGTCATCATTTGTTCGAGTGCTTGGTCAACCTCGCTATCAGAATCCGTATAATTGTGTGGGCAAAATGGCGGTGCTAAAAAGACAACTACCTTTGCTTCGTCTGATTGTGTTTTAGCTTCTAGATAATCAATTAATTGAAAGCCGACTTCTCGTTTATCATA
>Ga0129306_1002154_pt1 | contig 18568 bp, 15 predicted proteins | sample P827metagenome_FD_94438 | JGI IMG/M metagenome (GOLD analysis project Ga0129306, IMG submission 94438) | Capybara group fecal microbial communities from Wisconsin, USA - P827 metagenome | ecosystem: Host-associated > Mammals > Digestive system > Large intestine > Fecal | place: USA: Wisconsin... | reverse complement strand
TTTTATGTAGATGATGCAGATAGTAGTGACAACAACGAGATGGAAGTGTTTGGTGGGTCCCGTGTCCCAGTTTGCTCAAGCGATAGAATTCTTGATTATCCAGATGCAATCATAGTAATTCTGTCCGCGATGGGATTCCCAAGTATCATTTCTGGTCTTAGGGAAAAGCAGGTTAGTAATCCAGTGTATTTGGCACCAATTCTTGGATGGAGATTCATTCTTGATGATTATCGCTCTCCAGATGTGCTTTCTAAGATAATACCTGAATGGATAAATCGGTGTTATGATCAGCTCCTAGAAATATATGATGAGAGCGATAATTATACTAGTATGCTTCTTGATGAGATTGTCGAAGAAAGAAAAAAGTATTCTCTTGTTCCGGCGGATCGTTATATGAACTATATATATGAAGATTATTATGTGGATACAAGTATTTTTTTAGGCAAAGATATTTTTTATATAGATGGGGGAGTATATAACGGGGACACCATTGAGAGTATGTACAGAAGATATGATGAAAGACTGTATTTTGTTTTAGGCTTTGAACCTGACAGCGATAACTTGCAAAAGGCATTTCAGCGTATTGACTCTATTGGTATCAGTAATAGAGTAAAACTCTACAATCAAGCTCTTTGGAATAAGGATGGAGAACTGAGATACAATGTAATTCAGGATGAGATTAATGTTGTTTTAGATGGAGAGAACGTGTTGCAAGTAAGTCAACTAGATAGTTATTCTAGTATTATTCAAACTGTATACCAAAAGTATGGAATAGAAGGTAATAATAGGGCTTTGAGCTTATGTATTAAAATGGATCTTGAAGGTAGTGAAATGAGTGCAATTGAGGGGGCAAGGGGCATAATCAATGAATACCATCCATATTTGGCAATATGCTTGTACCACAAAATGAAGGATATACTAGAAATTCCGCAAACCATAAAAAGAATCCGCGATGATTATAAATTCTATTTGCGAGCAGGTATTCATACGGAACTATATGCAATTCCGGAAAATGTGTAACAGCTGCGTTTAACAAATTAAAGCTAATATAATATGTGAGCATTACAATGGTTAATCATGAGGTATTCTGACTGAAAGGGAGAATACTGGATAATGACTGATGTAATTGAGTCTTTGTAAATGAAAAGACAGAGAAACAACAAGGAAACGTTTTGGAGGGAATTATGGCGGAGTTTGATGGATTTAGAAAACTAGGTATAGACGAGACAATTGAAGAGAGGATAGCTCTCCACTGCGATAAATATGGGATTTCACCATTGGATGCTGTGAAGTTGTTTCCGGTTCTTGCGAGAAGACAATGGCTAAAAAGGTTTTTGGCGCATAACGAAATGTTCCTGAAGACATTGGATATTCCAGGAGACATTGCCGAACTAGGAGTTTTTAGGGGGGGAGGATTAATGGAATGGGCCAATTTTCTAGAGAGTTACTGTATTTCTGATAGAACAAAGATCGTTTATGGGTTTGATAATTGGAAAGGTTTTGTTAGCCTCTCGGAAAAGGATGGCAAAGAAGAGCAGGAGGTGAATAAAACTCTCGGTGGGTTTTCCCCAGAAAAATACTATGAAGAGTTAAAGGACGCAATAGATATATTCGACTCAGACAGGTTTGTTCCTTGGAAAGATAGAGTAAAACTTATTGAAGGGAATATCGAAGATACTGTTCCTAAATTTGTTGAAGATAATCCAGGTATTCGTTTTTCGCTTGTTCATTTCGACTGCGATTTATATGAACCCACAAAAGCTGGATTAAATGCTCTTTGGGATCGATTGTCACGCGGGGGGATATTTCTTTTTGATGAGTATAGTATTAAGGAGTGGCCTGGAGAGACTCGTGCTGTAGATGAGTTCTTTTCTGACAAGAATGTAATAATAAGAAAACTGCAATGGAATAATGTTCCAGCGGGCTATATCGTGAAGGAGTAAATTATGTATTCAGAAAAAGAAAGATTACACATACGAGAGAAAAAACACAGACAGGGTGATCTTCGAACTATTGCATTAGACGTTACCGGAAAATGCAATATGCACTGTAGATTCTGTTATGCAGATACATTTGCCAATAAAGAACCAGTATCTCTTGAGGTTCTTGAGAGGGCAACTAAAGAAGCCTATGATATGGGTGTGTTCCATTATATTCTTCAAGGGGGGGAGGTATTAGCAGATTATGATAGGCTGAAGGCAATCATAAAGATGATATATCCCGATGAGACATATATTAATGTTGTCTCAAATGGATGGATGATGACTAAGGATGTAATTGATGAATTGAAGGAACTAGGGGTTGATAGAATTACTTTTTCTCTAGATTCGGGTATTGAGAAGGAACATGATGAAAATCGCATGTTAGGTGGATATAGGCGTGTATTGACTGCTATTGACCAAGTGCTCTCTGCCGGTTTGCTGTCAGGAATATCAACGGTTGTGACTCACCAGAGTTTTCATAGTGATGGGTTTGTGAAAGCGTATAAGATTGCTGAAGAAAAGGGAATAAAGTTTGATGTACAAATTGCTGAGCCTGTTGGTAAATGGGATGGTAATAGAGAGTGTTTGATTACGGAAGAAGATTCAAGAAAGATATATGATTTATATCGTAATTCTCCAATTTCTCCGAATGGGCAAAGAATGGTGAAAAGGGACATTTTTCGTGGTGATTTGACGCCATGTTGTCCGGCGGGGACGGAGTTTATGGCAATAACTGTTGACGGAAACTTTATGCCATGTAATTTTATTCAAGCAACTCTTGGGAACATTAAGGACAGATCATTAAAAGAAATGAGAGATGATCTTTTGCAATCAGACTGGTTTAATAAAGAGTATCCATTTTGTATATTGGGTGAGAGTCAGCAATACTTTGATGAGATTGTACTTCCAAATAAAGATAAGGAAAAGCCTTTGGATGCGTATGAGGTTTTTGGGTTGAGAAAAAGTTGAATTATCTAATTATTGGGGCAGATGGATTCATCGGTGGATACCTTTATTGTGAACTGGCAAAGACTGGATCTGTTGTGGGGACGACAAGAAATCACAGAAGGGTTAGCAAGAATCTTTTACTTTATGATATGTCATCTAACCCACTTTCTTTTTTTGAAGATCCTTTTAGATCTGAATCAAATAAGACAGCTATTATTTGTGCTGCGTTTTCATCGATTAATCAATGCCATGAAGAGTATGAAGTGGCGTATTTAGTTAATGTTGTTAACACTATAAAAACGATAGCTTTTTTGGTTGAAAATGGCTACCATGTTATTTTTTTGTCGAGCGATAATGTTTTTGACGGTAAAAAAGGGTTCTATACCGAAGAGGACGTACCTGAGCCAATAAATGATTATGGGAAAATGAAGCATATTGTCGAGGAATATTTAAACAATTTCCCTTCTGATGTATGTATTTTGCGTTTATGCAAGGTGGTTGGAAAGAATAATAGTCCAAAAGATCTGTTTTATAACTGGAAAACAGAGGCACAGAAAAAACAAACTATAAGGTGTGTGAGAGATAGTTTTTTAAGTCCAGTATTTATAGGAGATATTTTAAGTGCTATTGTTACTCTGTCGCAAAAGGAAGCCACGGGTATATTCCACCTGGGTGGGGCCAAGCGGTACAATAGGACGGAATTGTGTAAACTGTTTTTGGATAGTGTAGGAATCAAAGCAAATATAGAAGAGTGTTCTGTTTCCGATATTGAGATAATTGATGGCTGGCCAATTGATACAAGTTTAGTATCTGAAAAGATAGCATGTATTGGTTTGCAAACACATAATATAGAGGATTATTTTTATATATATAGTTGAATTTTTGATTGTATAATGCACTATTGGAATAAGGAGACCAGAGAGAACTATGGATAAAAATTGGGAGTGTGTTAAAAAGAATGCGATGGATTATTTAGGGGGGAGTGATGGAGTTTCTTCAAGCGGACCCATCTTAGATAGAATAGGAGAAAGCCTTAAATTTGAAATGAATATCGATATTAAACATCTTTTGTTTAAACTTAGCAGATACAAATTTGCAGCTAAGTTATTTAGGTTTTGTGAGCAAGTTGATATATTAGAATTAGGATGTGGAGAGGCTATAGGATCACTTTTACTTCTACAAAACATGGATATTAGTTCATATGTTGGAATTGATTTTGACAAGGCCTCGATTCAGTGGAACAAGGCAAATCTGATTGATGAACGGTTAACTTTTGTTGATGATGATTTTAATAACTGTAGTACTATTGAGGGGAGAAGATTTGATGCTATATTAAGCTTAGATGTTATAGAGCATATTCCGCATGATATGGAAGAGACCTTTAGTAGAACTATTGTAAATCATCTTAATAGACAAGGTGTTACACTGATTGGTACTCCTCATGTAAATATGGATCCATATGCATCGCCAAGTAGCAAAATTGGGCATATTAATCTTTTTGATCAGCAAAGACTGTATGAGTTGATGAAAAAGAGCTTTGAAAACGTGTTTATTTTTAATATGAATGATGAAAATGTAAATATGTCATTTGATAAGATGAGTTGTTACATCTTTGCCTTGTGTTGTAATCCAATCATATAGGTTGTCTATATGATGTGGCGTGGAGGATTAAAAATATATGGAAAGATTAGAAATTGTGCTTGTTTCGGATTAAAAAAGCTAATGTTGGATGGTTTGGGTGATAGTTTATGGACACTAACAGAAAACTCATATCTCTCTGCGTCTGTTGTTATAATGAGGAAGAGAATATCGACGAAACATACAGACAAATAATAAATGTAATTGATAGAGTTCCAGAATGCGATTTTGAAATCTTGTTTGCAGATAATTCCTCTACAGATAAAACTCAAGAAAAAATAAGAATAATCGCACAGAATGACAAGCGAGTCAAAGCTATTTTTAATTCTACGAATTTTGGCCCTAATATGTCAGGGGTTAATTTGGCATTAAATGCATCGGGTGATGCGTTGATTAGTTTACCAGCGGATTTACAGGAACCCATTGATATGATTCCAAATTTCATAGAGTATTGGCTTCAAGGATATGATGTTGTTTTTGGCAGTAAGACAAGCAGTGAAGAAAACCCAATCACTTTCTTCTGTCGCAAGGTTTACTATAAAATAATCAACATGATGTCGGATGTCGAAGAATTATATCAGGTAACTGGTTTTGGCTTGATAGATAGAAGAGTATATAATGTGATGTGGGATACTATTATACAAGATCCGTTCATAGATATAAGGCATTATATTGTAAAGTATGGATTTAGGGTTAAGTTAATACCTTATAAGCAGCTAAGTCGTAAAGCGGGAAAGTCAAGTTATAGTATATATAACCTATATTCACATGCGATTACTTCGTTGTGTGCGACATCTATTAAGCCGTTGCGATATATGACTATTTTAGGAATACTTTTGGGTACTATTAGTTTTTTGGTTGCATTGGTTTATTTGTTCTATAAGATTACTCATTGGTATAGTTTTGATCTTGGAATTGCTCCGGCAGTAATTGGACTGTTTTTTTTAAGTGGCTTTCATTTATTCTGTATTGGTATTATTGGAGAGTATATTATAGTTTTGTTACGTAAGGTGACTATCGAACCACGAGTGACAGAAAAAGAAAGGATCAACTTTGATCAAAAGGATGAATAGTTCTTTGGGAAGAAATGAATCAGCGCAGGGACTATATATTTAATACTATAGCGGGCCTGATTAATGCATCAGAAGCTGTTATAATGATGATGCTGGTTACTAGATGTGCATCCTTGACCGATGCGGGATATCTGACGATGGCATTTGCACTGGGAAACTTATTGATGACCATCGGTAAATATGGAGTATATGGGTTTCAGGTTTCCGATACAAGCCACTTATATGGATATAGGGCTTATTTTACACTTCGGATTATTACTGTAGTATTGATGCTGCTGAGCTTGCTGACGTATCTTGCGTACGGGCATAGTATTCTTGATTATCACACGGATAAGACTCTCACTATTCTGCTCATTTCATTGGTTTACTCTATAGAATGTATCGAAGATCTATATATTGGTTTTTTACAGTGTATAGGGCGGTTATATTTGGGGTCACTATTGTTCATTGTTCGATGGATTGTTATTCTGATATCATTTGCAATCTCTATCCTATGTACTCATAATATAGTTTTTTCTTTAGGGGTTTCATTTGTATTATCTTTAATTGAGACAGGCATTTTTGTATATGTTTTGGGACGAAGGGGGTATTTTGCAGTTATTAAGGGCGTGATCGGCAATGACTCTCATACACCAGCGTCTATCTTAAACTTGATGTTCGTTACATTTCCGTTGTTTTTGAGTTCTTTTCTCTCCTTTTTTATAAGTAATGCATCTAAATATGCATTGGAACGGTTCGCATCGCCAGAAAGGCTAGCTTGTTATGGCTTTGTGGCGATGCCTGTATTTGCTATAGGGTTATTGAATAGTTTCGTTTATCATCCTCAAATTGTTTCGTTGGCTGTTGATTACTCCCAAAATAGAACAAAAGCATTTATACATAGGGTTAGAGTACAGTATATGATAATACTAGCATTAACTATTTTGTGCATGGGTGGGGCGTTTGTCGCAGGCGTTCCGGTTTTATCATGGTTGTATAGTATAGACCTTAGCCAATACCGTGCTGAATTATTGATTTTGACTCTAGGAGGAGGTTTTTTGGCACTGTCTGGATATCAGACAGTCATACTGACTATTATGCGTAGGCAGAATTTGATTCTATATGGGTATATTCCAATAGCTATAATTGCTTTTGGAGGAACTGGCTATGCAGTGCGGAATTATAGCACCATAGGCGCGGCAACCATGTATTTGTTACTGATGATTCTTCAATGTGTGGAGTATGAAGTTTTTATCCGAATTAACCATCTTAAAGAATAGAAAGAATATAGATTTATTATGAGGAGAATAATGCACTTATGGTTACCGGATTAAGCAACTTTATAGATATAATTGGTGAAGTCGTTAAAGAGAAACAACGCTACCAGCAAAATGCCTTAGAAAAACTTCCTATTGATGTGATGAGTAGATGGAGCGAAATGGCTCATTCATCGAAAGATAAAGAAAGATTATCGGACATATATAGTTTTGTTGATAGTTATTCTAAGATGATGTATGACTACTATTCTGGAGAAAAACGTAGAAATAGGTCAGGAAAGCATAGATATTTCTATCGCGGACAATCAAGTATAGATTATAATGATAGATTATGTCCGGGAATATATAGAAAAACAGAGAAACATAGTGAGTATTACTATCTGAATAATATGATGGTCAGATGCCCATTGGAATTAATGAAACTAAACAGTGTAAGCAAGTTAACATTCTTGCAACACTATGGATGTCCGACTAGATTGTTGGATGTAACATTAAATCCGCTTGTTTCATTGTTCTTTGCATGTGAAAAAGATGATGACAAGGATGGAACAGTATTTGCTTTTGTGGTGAATGAGGATGATGTCCTGTTTGGGGAAAGTGATAAAGTACTGATGCTTTCTAAACTGGCTGAATTGAAAGAAAAAGAACAAGAGATTCTTCGATACTTAGCATACTTTTGGATGATAAAAAATAAGTTTCCGCAAAAGCCACAAGGTAAGTATATTAATAATGACGTGGAGCGTTTTTACCATAGCATTACTATGGAATATCCGGCGTTTGAACGGCTGATTGATCCGATTGATCTGCTACGTCCGGTGTTTGTACAAACGGCTTTGGATAATCCGCGTATACTAAAACAGGATGGTGCATTCTTGATGTGTGGGCTTGATACGAATGAAGACGATAGCAACAGGAAGATTAAACAATATGTATGTAGAGAAATCACAGTTCCGGCAAGCAACAAAAAGAGAATAAGAGAAGAATTGGAAATGGTTGGTATTACTCAGGCTTCTCTTTTTCCTGAGGTTGATAAAGTTGCTTCATATTTGAAAGAAAAGGAATAGAATACTATGAGTACAAGTTAGAATGCATTTTTCCGTAACGGTAAAGGATTGAGATAACTCGATACTCCTGAATTGATATTATGTATCGTTTGTATTATTGAAGTAATGTCCATATGCATTAACGAGGATAATCCGATCTATGAAGCGTGTCTATGGTATACTTGATATGATGCATAAGTCTTTTAGTGTAATTGCTTAGAGAGCAACAAATGTGGAATTACACACAAATTGAAAAAGAATAGAGACGTTAATATACAAATATGGATAGGGAACAGGCATTAGAAAAGATTCTTAATGAAGTAAGAGAATACTACAATAATTTCCATGCAGTTAAGGCAGCGGATTATAAGCCCGGCGATCGGATCCCATATGCATCACGGGTATATGATGCTGATGAGATGATCAATCTTGTGGATTCGGCATTGGAATTCTGGCTTACATCCGGCAGATATACGGATGAATTTGAGAAATCTCTTGGTGAGTACCTGAGTGCTCGCTATGTCTCATTGGTCAATTCGGGATCTTCTGCTAATCTGATCGCATTTATGGCGCTTACGTCACCGCTTCTTGGTGAAAGACAAATAAGGCGGGGAGATGAAGTCATAACCGTGGCAGCAGGCTTTCCTACTACAGTTACTCCAATCATTCAGTTTGGAGCGGTACCTGTATTCGTTGATGTTACCATAGGTCAGTATAACATTGATGTTTCGAAACTGGATGATGCCCTGTCTGATAAGACCAAGGCGGTGATGATAGCTCATACTCTCGGAAATCCTTTTAATCTCAAGGCTGTAAAAACGTTTTGCGACCGTCACGGATTGTGGCTTGTCGAGGATAATTGCGATGCGTTGGGCTCTATGTATTCATTGGACAGCGAGGAGAGATTCACAGGGACAATTGGTGATATTGGTACGTCATCGTTTTATCCTCCACATCATATGACCATGGGTGAAGGCGGAGCAGTTTATACAAATAATTCGCTTCTTCACAGGTGTATCAGGTCATTCAGGGACTGGGGCCGTGATTGTATATGTCCTTCGGGCCACGACAATCTCTGCGGTCATAGATTTGATGGACAGTTTGGCGAGCTTCCACAAGGGTATGATCACAAATATGTCTATTCACACTTCGGCTATAATCTGAAAGCCACGGATATGCAGGCAGCTATTGGATGTGCTCAGATTAAGAAGATGCCATCCTTTGTGGAACGCAGGCGTCATAACTTTGACAGGTTATTCTCGGGGCTTAAAGATTTGGAAGAATCCGGAAGATTGGTTCTGCCTCGGGCATGTGAGAATTCAACACCAAGCTGGTTTGGCTTCTTAATGACCTGTAATGAAGGTGTATCCCGTAATGAACTGGTAAGGAAGCTTGAAGATGCAGGTATTCAGACTAGAATGCTGTTTTCCGGTAACCTCATCAAACATCCGTGCTTTGATGAGATGAGGCAAATAGGAGAAGGCTATAGGGTAATAGGGAATCTTGAGAATACCGACCGGATCATGAACGATTCATTCTGGATAGGTGTTTATCCCGGTATGACTGATGAAATGATCGACTATATGATTGAGAAGATACATGAGTATATCTGCTGACTTTACTTTCTATAAAGGTAAGAAAGTTCTTATTACCGGTCATACTGGATTCAAGGGTAGTTGGATGTGCAGAACTCTTCAGCATCTTGGTGCGGATGTCTGCGGATATGCTCTTGATCCGCCGACCGATCCTGCGTTATATGATATCTGCAGTATCGGAATGTCAATCTTGTCTGTATTTGCGGATATTCGTGATTATGATAAGCTTAAAGAAACATTTGATTCTTTCAGGCCGGAGATCGTGATCCATATGGCTGCTCAGCCTATAGTTCGCATGTCATATAAAGAACCTCGATATACATATGAAGTAAATGTGATGGGGACGGTCAATGTATTGGAATGTTGCAGGTGTACAGATTCTGTCAGATCTGTTGTTAATGTCACCACTGACAAGGTATATCGTAATGACGAGCTGAATCACGCATTTAAGGAAGACGGATACCTGGATGGATATGATCCATATTCCAATTCCAAATCATGTTCAGAACTTGTGACTGCCTCGTATAAACGCTCATTCTTCGATGATTTGACTATTCCCGTCAGTACCTGTAGGGCAGGTAATGTGATTGGCGGCGGGGACTTTGCATTAGATCGCATTATTCCGGATTGCTATAGGGCAACATCATCCGGAGAGGATATCGTAGTTCGTAATCCTTATTCGACCAGACCATATCAGCATGTTCTTGAGCCTGTTATAGCGTATTTGATGGTGGCTATGAGACAGTTTTCGGATCATTCCATAGCAGGCAGCTATAATATCGGCCCTGATGATGAGAGCTGTATCAACACAGGAGATATGGTTGATATGTTCTGTGATAGCTGGGAGAAGTATACTGCAATCAGACCCACTTGGGTAAACCGATATGATGGTGGACCTCATGAAGCAGGTTTTTTAAAGCTTGATAATTCTAAGTATAAAGGGTATTTTGGCTATGACCCTGTGTGGGATATTTCAACAGCTATCGATAAGACCGTTGAATGGTATGCAGATTATTCTGCTGGAACAGATTGCTTATCCTGTATGGATAGGCAGATAGAACAGTATCTGTATGATTTTGGGCAGTTGATGGAATAATGATTGGATACTTGAGGATCAGACCATGAAAGTTGTACTTATGGCCGGAGGTGCCGGAACACGTATATCTGAGTATTCTGAATATATGCCGAAACCCATGATCGAGATAGGTGGTATGCCGATTCTCTGGCATATAATGAAGGAATACTCATTTTATGGATTTAATGAATTCATTATATGTGCCGGTTACAGGCAACATATGATCAAGGAATGGTTTGCCGATTATTTTCTGCATACCTCTGATGTGACTTTTGATTTTACGAATGGACAGAATATCATTCTTCATGAACAACATACAGAACCTTGGAAAGTTACTGTTGTAGATACCGGAGAGAATACACTGACCGGAGGACGGCTCAAACGAGTTCGCAAGTATATTGGCGATGAGACTTTTATGATGACATATGGTGACGGTGTTTGCGATGTGAATATTCGAGAGTTATATGATTTTCATAAGTCGCATGGCAAATTGGCTACTTTGACCGCAGTGAAACGTCAACAGCAAAAAGGAGTTTTGACTCTTGAAGGGAATACTGTAAGGTCTTTCAGAGAGAAGAAGAATCAGGATGACTCCGTGATCAATGCGGGATATATGGTTTTAGAACCTGAGGTGATAGATTTGATAGAAGGGGATAAAACCTCTTTTGAACGAGAACCCCTGGATTATCTTGCGACTAATGGTGAACTTATGTCATTTATCCATAACGGATTCTGGCAGTGCATGGATACTAAACTGGAGCATGATATGCTTCAGGATTTGTGGGATAATGATCAGGCATTTTGGAAGAAATGGTGAGAATTTATCAGGATGAAGGATTTACAGAAGTTTAAGGATCTATGGCTCAAAATGATGTATATTTTGACACCTTCACATAAGAAGTGGGGTGTTGTTGTCTTCATTCTGTCTTTTATAGGATCGCTTTTGGAACTGTTAGGTGTCTCCATTATCCTTCCTTTCGCAACGGTTATGGTAGAACCAGCTAAATTGAGAGAATGGGGAGCGGTCAATAGCATCTGTGATGCATTGCATATAACTGATGACAGAGGCCTGGTTATTCTTCTTACACTTACCGTCATAGCCGTGTATATACTTAAGAACCTTTTTCTGTGCTTTTTGGCGTGGATTCGCATAAAATATGCGACTAAGGTAGAACGGGAGTTATCTGTTCGGATGCTCAAGAGTTATATCAGGAGAGGATATGGGTATATCAGGATGGTGAACGCTGCTGAGATCAGTAGAGGATGCGGAGCCTCGATTAACGCTATTCAGCAGATAATATCCTGTTTCTTTCGTATATTGACAGACTGTATGTCATTGGCACTGATCGTTGTATTCATAGCAGTGACAGATATCTATATGTCTGTAGCTATGGTCATAGTAGCAGCAATTGCCCTGTTTCTAGTGGTAGCGGTTTTCAGGAGATCGGTTCAGAAAGCGGGGCGCGAGTCGTTTGTCAGACTGTCAGAAACCAGCAAATGGTTCAATCAGCTGGTATATGGCATTAAAGAAGTATACGTGATGAATAGAGAGGATTTCTTTGTGAATAGGTATGAAGATGCCTATTATAATCGACAGAGGGCAGAAATCACCAAGAATACTTCACAAACGTATCCGACATATTTTATTGAATCTCTCTGTATAACGGGTATTATGCTCATGGTAGGTTACAGGATAATCACATTGGATAATCCGGCCGCCTATGTTGCCCAATTAGCTGCTTTTGCTGTGGCCGCATTCAGGATTCTTCCGAGTATTGGCAGGATATCAACTACTTTCAGTTTTTTTCTTTTTCAGATCCCATTTGCGAATGAGGTATATGATAATATGCGAGAGGCCGCCGAATATATGGATGATATACCGGATGGTGTAGAGATGGGGATATCTGAAGATGTCAGGTTTAGCGAAGAACTGGATATAGATAATGTATCGTTCATGTATCCGGATGGCCAGAATTATGTGCTGGACCATGTGTCATTGAGAATCAGGAAAGGCGAATCCATAGCTCTTGTTGGACCATCAGGAGCTGGCAAGAGTACGCTTGCAGATATAATACTGGGGTTATATATACCACAAAACGGCCGAGTGAAAATGGATGGCATAGATATACTGTCCAATCGTAGATTGTGGTCTGCAAATATCGGATTTGTACCACAGTCAGTATATTTGTTGGATGATACGGTTCGGAATAATATAGCGTTTGGCCATGCAGACGAAGACATAGATGATGACAGAATCTGGGCAGTTTTAGAACAGGCTCAGATGAAAGAATATATTGAGACACTTCCAATGGGGGTTGAAACAGTTGTGGGAGAAAGAGGAGTTAGGTTCTCCGGAGGTCAGGCTCAACGCCTTGCAATCGCACGTGCACTGTATAATGATCCATCTATACTGGTATTGGATGAAGCGACTTCTGCACTGGATAATGACACTGAGTCAGCGATTATGGACGCAATTACAGCACTTCAAGGACTTAAGACCCTTATTATAATAGCTCACAGATTAACTACAGTGAAGAATTGTGATCATATATATGAGGTTCGGAATGGAACACTAACTGAAAAGACATACTCTGAACTTGTATGAATGAAGCTGTTATGATAATCAATGCCGAATGAGGACTTTAATTCTGTTGATGGCCTTATCGCCTAGGATTCTTCTTGCGGATATTACTATTTGATCGCGGGTTTTCTTTCGGAGGTACGTTTTCCTGTATATATGATATGTTCGGGATTCATCCTTGGATATGATTGCGGAGAGGCCTGACTTCTCAGTATTATCTGAAAGTGAAGATATCCCATCTTTGATGAGTTTTGTGAATCTTTTGTCATTAGATATTTCTATGAGATTATTATATATCTCACGTTTTGTTCCATAGACGCCTCTGATCCCGTTTATCAAACGATAGAGATACATATGATAGCAGAAACATGCGAAAATAGTAAATGAGTGTAAACATGCTTCTCCGTATCGACTGTAGATTCCCCCGGAAAATGTCAGCGAATAGGTCATCTTTTCGTATTCTTCCGGGTCGAATGCAGTTGACATGGATCCGGAGGTGATCCTGTAATGATAGTAGACATCATGCGTGATGATTACGATCTTTGCATCCATAAAAGGCGGATAAGTATATGCCAGATCCTCATATCTGACAAGATCTCCGGGGATAGACCGCATGTGCTCGAGTATCAGTTTTTTTCGATACAGCTTAGTGCATACTGTAAGTAGTACCCCTGCATCAGAGCGCTCTTCATCATATATGATCCTGTCACATAACTGTTTTTTCTTATCTCCCGTGTATAATCCCGCTTCAGCCGTATCGTAGTATCTGTCACCATCCGCGTCACGAATGAAACCGCTTGTTATGATGTCAGCATCTTCCTGAATCAATCTTTCGTAGAGATTCTTATACATATCCGGATCTATCCAGTCATCAGAGTCTATGAAACCAACATACTCTGCATGACTTGCTTCTATTCCTGTTCTTCGTGCCGCGCATAGCCCACCGTTTGCTTTATGGATGACAACGATTCGAGGGTCTAAAGCTGCATATTGGTCGCAGATTTTACCTGATGAATCTGTGGAACCATCATCTACAAGGATTATCTCTATCTCACGAAGTGTCTGACAGAGGATACTTTCTATACACTTATTTAGGTATTGCTCCGTGTTATATATTGGCACTATGACTGATACGGGGGGATTCATTCGGGAACCTCCTTGTTTTCGGGCGATGATACTATGGATGGTTTATTCATTATCTCAATAAGACAGTATATAGGACACGTTATATAGGCAATATAGAAGAATCTTGAATCCGCGCTTGTCAGTAGCAGCATGGTTCCGAAGGCATAGATGAACAGAGGAGTTATGGGCAATAATCCTGATATTCCATTCTTGTCGAAGTTGTTTTTTGACAGACTGATCAACAGTATTATCAGCAGGGAACATGCGCTTTGACGTAGGAAGTTAAAGCCATGAAATCGAATGATTTTATAGTATATAGTTAGTATGGATGCGATGGTTGGGTTTCCCTCCTCCACCAATCCTAATTTATTTGGAATAATCTGAGTACCTATATATCCCTCATCAAGCAGGTCTATACCATATACTATATCGGTGAGAGCAAGAGTTGCTTTGATAGCAGGGCCGGGGGAATAGGTGAAGCTGCGTAGAGCCATCATAAATATCGGGATTACCCCCTTGTCTTCAATAGCCTGATGATTGATATCCGACCAGTATTTGACTACACCGTAATTGCCCAGTTGGTATTCATTTTCCCATGTTTCCTGTGGGGCGATACTATACATGAATTCCGCGGTTTCGAGATCCAGAAGTTCGGGAGTCTCTCGCGTAACATTGGCTAATATAGTCATTGGTAGCCCTACTGCCTGTTCCACTGTCTGGGGAGTATGTTCAACGTTGACCATTCTGTATACTGGCCCTTTGACTATGATCATAGACAGGGTGAAGGAAATGAATACTATCAGTAATCTGCTCTTATCTATCCATAAAACCAATAAGATGATCACAGGTATTGAAAACAGGACTCCGTTATGTCGGAATATGGAAAGACTAGCCAACAGAAACCCTAAAAGGATCGCAAGCCATGGCTTATCCGCCCATTCTCCATGAGTATGAAGTATCTTTAACAGCATAACTGAGATCAGGAGGCCTGTGATCGCAAAGGCTGAATCTTTCCAGGGATATAGCATCATCTGTCCGGTATATGGGTTAAGCACTATGTAACCGAATGATATGATCGTCCATAGCTTTCCGGCATATTCATATGTGGTAATGCTCATATAGCCTATGGCAAGTGAGAACCATATCATCTGAAAGAATGTCATGGACCAGAGCTTTCCGCCGGTGAGCTTCAGAGGGATAGTATAGAAGAGTAGTGTATGCCATACAGGATTCCAATCTGTGTATTTTCCTGTCAGAGCTTGCTCGAGCTGATATGTACAGTCTCCTTGAAATGAACCGGGACGGAATCCGATGAACCAGAGCATCATTATGGCAAAGCATATAAGTGATGACAACGCAAATACTCTTAGGAGCGTTTGTTTCTCCACAGACTCTGGAGGATTCACAGGAATACCGGATATAAGACGAAAGATGTATTTGGCGACAAGATATGTAATTGCAGCGATTATTAAAGCTGACCCCAGAACAAAGATGGGGGAATCTGAAATGAACACGTCGGCCAGTGCGATATATATCAGACATATATATACCGACAGGATTATTCTTGATGATTTATTTATTGACCTGTTATAACTGTCCATAATTGATCATTTCTTCCTTCAAATGTATCAACATACACATCTCCGTTTCGATTATATGTCAAAGCACTATTTCCATGCAAAATATAGACGCCGTTATCCGAGTTGCCATGTACGGTCCATAGCTGGCTTTGTTCAGCGATCATTATGCTCTTCAGCGGTACACTTGTCCCTGATTCATCAGGGGAGAAAGAACTGTTTTGAGGAAAGGTAATATATTCGTATCTAACATTGTTATTTCGTTGGTCGTCTCGTACGAACAAAAGAGCTTTGCCTTCTGAATAAACGCAGCTCAACCCCATCGCATTCTCTGACAAAGCTAAAACATCTTCACCTTTATCAGAGATTATATTAAGGCTCATTGACGGGTATTCCGAGGCAGATAGTCTAAAGGTAGAATCGGGAAGAACTTTATGCGGTATGTAATAATTTGTGTAATCCTGATATGATACGCCATCTGCGGTCAGATATGAACCATGTCCTCCGGAATAACAGAGAATGAAAAGGATGCATAGTAATAATGATAACCAGAGATAACCGGATTTGAGGCATGCTTTTACAGGCGAAGAGTCTTTAACGCTGATCAGACCGGATATAATGCTTGTAATGGTATCCATTCCTATGACAGCTATCGGAATCAGTAAGGGAAAATACGGTATGGTATACATTCCTTCTGCTTCCCATACAAAGATGTGGAATATAGCACCTCCGATAAATATGGTCGGACAGATATATGCTTCTATATTATCGTATTTTCTGAGTCCGATCGTGCCGATCAGAGCAGTGAAGTAGATGATCAGCATATATGTTTTCAGGTACAATGAAGACGCCAGTTCACCCTCGAGGCTCAAGAAGAAGTAGAATATGTTCGATGGACGTATATGCGTATCTGCCGCTTGCATCAGCCAAAACCCCTGGAAGGTCGGGTTATTCCACTGCGATGCCGCTTTTTCGGTATAGAACATTACAGCTTCACGTTTGTGGCCTGCGAAATACCTTAACCTTTCCGTGATGGCTGATTTTGCCCTATCAGCGCTCAGCTCAGTATTGTTATCAGAATCTCTGAAGGCATCCTCGACAAAGCCATTATACCACCCCGGAGCTCTGTAACTTTCTTGCATGCCCATTGCTATCCAGCACCAGGAACTGGATCCCTGACCGATCTTTTCGCCGGTGATCAGGCTCGAGACTGTGATCGGTAACTGTGTTGCGAGTGTAGCGGATATTGCATAGATCAGTATTATGAGTATTGGCTTCGGGGTTATAGCTTTATCAGTCTCTCTCATCTGCAGAATCTTGAGGAACGCATATATGATCATCCCTATCAGATAGATAAGAGAGTTCTTCTTAAGCAGAAGTGCGAGGAAGATGCAGATGGCGGATAAGACAGCAGATCGTCCCCTTTTGTTAGTGAAATAGTCGATCTCATATCGTATAGCTGTCACAGAAAATGCAATGCCTGAGATGGTTCCATATACGGATGAGCAGTACATGGTCAGGGGGATAAACAGGATTCCCAGTATCGGGATGGCGAGGATATGGGTCCTCTTAAGCCCCATACGGCTGCCGATCTCACTTAATTCTTTATAGAACAATGCCAGGCAGCAGGCATTGAATAGCTCGAATACGACATAGTTATCACTGCCGAATATGAATGAGAAGACATAACAGAAGAGCACGAGCCCTAACTGATGAGGATACATGGCGAGATAACCGTCTGATTCGAAGTGATGATAGTTGCCTATATGCATCTCATGGACAGCGTGTTGTAATACTATGGCGTCATTAGACGGCATGGCCTGAGTGGACATTACCCAAATAATGGCGACCGAGAGCAGGATCAACAATACGATGCATTTGATCCGTTTATAGATTGCGTCATTGTCTTCAAGAAGTGTTTCGAGGCGGTCAGTAACCCCGGAGAGTTTGAGCGCGATCATGAGAACGCAGAAAATCACAATGGTGAGGATATTTCTAACCGGGCTGTCAGGCAGGAAATATGTCTCTTCGGTAAAGGACAGTGCACAGTAGCTGAACAGTGCACAGAAAGTAAAGAAGAATAAGAAACACCAAAAAAAAGCTGAAACTGTTGTCTTGTATGTTTTCTCTAATTTCACAATATTACCACCGTATGATAGAATAAATCTAATTATATCCCATTCGGCGGATTATGACCACCGGCGAGTGGACGCACATTTGATGTGACAGTTAATTTGACGGGAGATCTGGATTAATGAGTTTCAGTGATATAATCAAGAATTCGGTTATAGAGAGTTATGGAAGCATAGATATTGGGGTACCTCAGATACTGATAAGCCTGGCGGTTGCTTTACTCATATCTGTTTATATTTTCTTCTGTTATCGATTCATGACAAGAAGGACCTTTTATTCCAAGACATTTAATCTTTCGTTGATAGCGCTTTGCCTGATAACTACGGCAATAATTTTGACCATCCAGTCAAGTCTGGTAGTATCGCTCGGTATGGTGGGTGCACTTTCCATCGTCCGGTTTCGAACAGCTATTAAAGAACTGATGGTGTAGCATAATACTTGACACTTCCTCCTCACGAATTTATATATTTAACGTGAGCAAGGAGGACGCTATGAAACAACAGAGACAGTATGACAAAGAGTTCAAGGTACAGGCTGTAAAG
>Ga0129306_1002153_pt1 | contig 18568 bp, 19 predicted proteins | sample P827metagenome_FD_94438 | JGI IMG/M metagenome (GOLD analysis project Ga0129306, IMG submission 94438) | Capybara group fecal microbial communities from Wisconsin, USA - P827 metagenome | ecosystem: Host-associated > Mammals > Digestive system > Large intestine > Fecal | place: USA: Wisconsin... | reverse complement strand
GTCAGAGCTGCGGGGAGCTCGGGGAAGTGGCTCTCCTCGCTCTGCCGAGGATAACTTCCGCCCTCGCACGCCGCGCCTTCACAATCTTACACCCTTGTTGCACTGTTCACTTGAATCGGGGAGTGTTATTAAGTGCAAATATAGTTATTTTCTTCGGCATTCTCTGAGACTTCAAAGTTATGGCTGTTACTATCACAATGTTACATGGGCTATAGACATGATTTTCCTACAAAAAAATTGTCTTACTCTCAATGATAAAAGTAACCCATTTGGGGCCTGCCATGTTTTGGCAGAAAAAATGCTTAAATTTGTAATCGTAAACAATTGAACCTATGGAACAGAATCATAAACCCGCAAAAGAACAGTTTGATGATAATAGCGTCAAGACCCTTGAATGGAACGAGCATATCCAAAGGCGGCCTGAGATGTATATCGGCCAGCTGGGCGATGGCTCCGACCCGAAGGACGGGATCTACACCCTGTTGAAGGGAGTTCTGGTCATGGCGATGGATGAGTTCCAAATGGGATTCGGCAAAGGTTTTTCTGTAGAGGTAAAGAATGACTATGCCTTTGTCAGGGATTACGGTAGAGGAATTCCGCTGGAGTCCGTTGTGTCGGCCACAAGCGGCATCTCTGTCGGAATAGGAGCCAATCCGAAGGAAGTTGCCGTTCATCCCGTTAAAGTAACCAACGCGCTCTCCATCGACTTCTATGTTGCGTCCTACAGGGATGGGAAATGTTCCTGGGCGAAGTATTCCAAAGGAAATCTTCTCGAGAAAGGAATAGAGAAGACGACCGAAGATAACGGCACCTACATCAAGTTCGTGCCAGATCCGGAGGTGTTTGCTGATTATGCTTTCAGGGAAGGGATTGTTAAAGAGATTCTTCATAGTATTGCTCGTCAAAACAAAGGGCTGTCCATATCTTTGAACGGAACTATCGTCCCAGATTCCTTCTGAGGTCCTCAAAATAAGACACATTGAGAAAGGTGGTGCCTCCAAGCATCGCCTTTCTTTGTAGGCCTTCCTCATGGACGTGGCCGAAGATGTGGTACTTCGGGCGTGCGCTGGCAACGGATAGGAAGAGATTCTTGCAGCCCAGGTCCCGGTCCAGGTAGGAATAAGCCGGACCGTGGGTGATGAGGAAATCGACATCGGCAGGAATAATGACTGGCGTCTTTAGATAAGGCCTTGCTGGGACGCTGTAGAACTTGATGCCATCGAACTCTATTCCATCATTCTCCAGATATACAACACCTCCTGGAATCAGATTTCGCGCTCGTGTTGACTCCTGGTTGAAGATGCGGTCGTGGTTGCCGGGCACGAAAATCCGGAGCTTGGTGGGAAAGGACGTGTACCAAGCGAAGAAGTCCTGCAGATCGTCAGGATTGAAACCTTCACAAGCATCTCCGGCACAGATGAGGATGTCGGCATCGGCAGGGATTGAGAGCCGCCGATACATCCCGTGTGTGTCGGAGAAGGCAAAGATTCTATGACCTTTATAGTCGATAACCACAATAACTGCTTTATTTTATGTCTGCTCCGGAGGTGTTCAAAGCGGTGAACTCTCTCCATTTGCGGCCTTTTTCTTCACTACAGGGAGGGCATGCCTGTACTTCAGCCCACTGGCTCAGACTCAAGAAAGATGAGCAGAAACAGTTAAGATCTTTCTCTTTTACGCTGACATATCCACGGCACCTTCTTTCCTGCATCCATTCTGCCATTTTTGCGGCCTCGCTACCTTTGTCAAGGGGGAAATACACGGCAAAGCCATTTGTTTCATAAAATGCGCAGTGTATGCACAGATGCTGTCTTGCCCACTGCTCTTTCTCGGCTTTGTCTTTTGCGGCGGAGTTCTGTCCTTCGGTTTTAAAATCGAAGCACATCTCGGCTTCTCCCAATTCCGGCCAGAAAGAGTAACCACAACAATGACAAGCTTCCTTCCATACCGTTGTCGGGTCAATAGAATCTGGTCGGGCGCCTTCCGGGCAGTGATAAACACATTTCGCACACTGGGGTGCTTTTCGCCAAAACTCTTTTTTCATTATCGATACTATTGTTTCTTGTTTGCAAAGGAAAACAAGAGTACTGCTAAAACGTGGCAGAAAGAAGATGCGGGGTTAGCCCTTTTCGGGGATTTCGACTGCAGGGAAACGACGCCGGGCTTCACGAAGGGCGAATGCTTTCAGCTTTTCCATGTCATCACCTGGCTCTTCCATTGCTATATTGATGTGATCGCCGGCCCAGTTATCTGCATCTATGTCGTATTCGTTGTTTTCTGATTCAACGCTGGGAGATATGGTTATTTTCCACCCCATCCCTTCAGAATCAAGGAACTCGAAGTACCAATCATCGTATTTTGTATCCCTGTACCATTCGAACATCGGCGTTTCAGGTGCCTGAGGGTCAACTTCTCTGTACAACGATTCGGCCTTTTTGAAGTATCCCAGTTCTTTATCAAGGACAAGATTTAAGACCATTTCGTGCCCGTCATCTTTGAAGAAAGGATGCCCAAACGGAAGAATCATCTTGTGGAACTCTTCCAAGACATCAACCGGGTGAAAAAGAATAATTTGGTCGCAAAAAGATGTCGCCTCAGTAACGTCAAGTATATCCCTGATTGTGGGCAGTTCGCTCTGCGAGAAGTTATAGTCTGATAGCGATGACTTGACAATAATCACAATACCAAGAGCCTCTGCCATGGCTTTAAGGATACGAAGGACAGAGTTAAGCTCACGCTCCTTGGTGCCGCCATCCAGCTGAGATGTATTGAGGCACTGCAGTCCATCTATGACAGCCATACCAATACCTTTCGTTTCGGCTAAATGAAAAAGCCGGTTGACAATGTATGCAATCGTCATATCGGGAGTATCATCAAAGAACAGTGGTAATTCTTTGATGTTTTCCGTCTTAATTTGGCCGCTATCGAACACTTGTGGCCCCACCTGCATTCGCAGCAGAGCCCTACGGATACGCATCGAGTCGCCATCCGGCAGGAAATAGGCGACGGGGATTTCGTCTTTCGTGCCAGCCAGTATGCAGTTGCCCAGCACATACTGACTTTTTCCGCCCCAGGAACGCGATGCGACCAGTATCAAGTTGCCAGGAGTCCATTCCATGCCAACAATCTCGGGGCGATAATCATTGTATTTTTTCTTGCTCATATCAATTGATCTTTGAGTTCTGGTTTCATTTCACGAACTATTTCAAGCACTCTCTTCATTAGGAACGGATACTCTTCATCGTAATAATAGCCGTTGACGGTACCGGGAGTATGGTCCTTTTCTTCAAGGAGATTAACGTGGTCCGGGCTATCGGGGATGTGTTCCCAATTCTCGTCGCAGCGATCCAACTCGGCAGACCAGGGCTCATCACCCCGGTGGCCGTCCCAGCGGAGATAGATAAGCCAATTGCCTCCTTCATTGTCCTTGAAGTAGTAGTATATCTGTGCCGGGCACCAGGGCTCCAAATGCAGTTCCCATTGGTTCAGGACTATCCCGTTATCCAGTTTCTTTCCTTGTGCCATATTCTTGTTTGATTTGATAATAATGCCATTCAGCGGTATTCACTCCTCATCATTTACCAGCGTAAACCAGGTTTCTGTCCATTGTATGCTATTAACGGAGTATTTCTCAATCTCTATTCTTCCATGCTTTTCGACTGCCTCGCAGATCTCTTTTGATATGGCAATCGCTTCCTGCAGTTCGGTTGACAGGTTCTTGAATTTGATGACGAAAGAAGCAGACAACCTCATTGGAAGACGCGTTTTCAAGAAGATTCCATCTCGCCTCATTTCATACCAGTAGGCTAGTCCGCTACCTTCAAAGGATGACGTAACCAAGTCCGGCACCGTTGCAGAATATACTTCCTGGATGCGTCTCAGCCGCAAATCTTGTTGTTGTTCCTCAAGAATTTCCTTCTCAAGCTGGTCAATCTTGGGAACCACGATTGCAAGCAATTCCATCAATTGCTCAATAGTCCTGTAACGACAGTAATAACGAGATGATTCAATCCTTGGCAAGGCCCGGTTTCTTCTATAGGATAAAGTGAATCTTTTTAGATATACATTGCCTTTCTTGTATGTCGGGTATGAGTATATTGTGCCGGGGACCTTGTCGATGAAATTGAAATACAAGTCTGTCTGGTTATGTCCAGCTGCGCGTTCAGCATCATACTTTTCAAAATCAAACCGGTATGCGTAAGGAGACTTGCGCAAGGCATCAACTAATTCTGTGTAGCTGAAGTACGTGAGATCGGTCTGGTGGCCAACCTCATGAAGTGCCTGCGAAAACTCATGAATAATCTGGTTCGAAATAGGTCGTGCCATAATCTATACTGGAGGTAAAATTGTGTACTTTGATTTGGGGAGACTTGCAATCCATCTTATATTGGAGTCCAGCTCTAAATCTTCTTGCCTGCGGTAGGCATCGTCATTATATATCATCCAAAGGATGTTTCCATGGAATCTATTCGGGAACTTGGGCCTCGATGCATAGCCATCTGTCAGCATTATCAGGCCGTCATAGCGATTCTCAAAGAAGAAGTCCAAGGGTGCCTGAAAATCCGTCCCGCCACGGCCCGAGATCTGGAGGGATTTCTGCGCTTTTTTCATCGTGAGAATGTCTCCCTGCAGGCCGCAGTCAAACTGGATTACGTCGATGCACTCCACGCCATATTTGAAAAAGCGGTTGATAATCGAGAGGGCCTGAGACACCTGTCGGTTACTGACGGAGCCACTCACGTCAATGGCAACCAGCAGCCTGGTTGCAAAGTCCCGCTTGCTGCCCATATACTGGAAGCCGTAGCGCCGGCTTGGAATCATCCGGGTACGGCTGCGCTTGCTGCTTAAAACCGAGGCACGGAATCCGGATAGTATTGTTCTGTAGTCTATCCGTACAATTGTTGTGGCTATAATCCTGTCCTTCAGATTGCCCCCGACGGAGCCCCATTGTTTACTGCGTTGCGCTCGACGGACGGTCTCTTTCACTTGCTCTGATGCCAATTGATCTTCTTCCCAGAGTTCCGCAGATTCTGAGGCCTGGGCTGCCAGTTGCTGGAGAGAATCGTTGTCTGCCTGGCCGAAATCTTCCTCCGGCCCATCTTTTTGTCCCGGTTTTTCTTCAATCTCACCATTGCCAGAACTTTCATTCTTCTCTTGCTCGGGGACTGCATTGCCAACAGGGTCTCCGGAAGATTCTGCATCGTCGGATACGCCCCCACCGCCATCATCAATCTCGCCCTCGACATCATAGGGCGGAGATTGCAGATTCTGGTCCAGGAATTCTTCCACTATGGCATAATACTCCTCGAAGCACAGGCCACCGTCAAAGCGTAAGCCTTCGGGAAGTGTTATCGTACGGATCTTGTGGTAAGATGAAGTCAGGGTAACATCGCTTGCTATGCCGAGTGTCGCTTTTTTCGCCATGTAGGGCTGCCTTTGATATGGATGACCCAGCAGGATGCGTATGACTTCAAAACGCAGACGTTCCTCAATTTGCGCTTTTCTCCAGTCCTTCATTAAGTCCGGGTTGTATTCTATGCGCATCTTTCCGGTACGCATAGGCACCGTCATCCTTGTATTCTCCACCAAGGTGTGAGTACACCAGGCGGAGAACAGAAGGGGTTCGGTCAGAAACCATTCCTCGACAATCCGGGAGATTATTTCTTCCATCAGAGGTTCTTAATGAATTCAGTTATGGTCTTGAAACACTTGGGTGCTTTGCTCATCATAAAGAGATTCGCCTTGGTGTATGTCGCACCCTCGAAGACTGAGCAGAAATGGGCCATAGATTCGCGTTTGCCACCATTGGCCAGCCAGTTCATGTACTTGATAAGATTGTCTGCTGCAACCTCGTTGGTTCCCTGTTTGTCGTTCTCGATGCAGCGGAAGATGCTCTCATTGATAATGGCGAGATCGTGGGCCTGATACTTCTCGAGCGTAGACTTCTGTCCGTCAAAATCCTTCAGAATGGCTTCGGCGCTGAGGATGCTGCCCTGGTTAAAGCTCTCAAAGAACTCGGCTGCGGCCTTTGCTCCCACAATGCCGGCAATTACTTTCTTGGTCGTTGCTGTGACGGTAGGCGTGGTTTTAATGATGTCCGAAACACGTTCCCATCCACGTCGGTCCGGTGTTTTCTCAAGTGAAGACGATGTGTCCGTAGCGGCACCATCCCCATCGAGCATCCGGTTGTTGCCTTCTATGAAGCTGATTACGTGTTTATCGATACCTGCATTCGAGGCCCACAACACCCACTCACCAACTGTCGGGCGAAAGTTGTAGATGTTGAATCGGGACACGAGTGCTGGATCGAGGTCGGTGAGTTGGTATTCCTCGCCGTCATTGACGGCAGACACAATCCGGCTGCCCGCAGGCAACTCGCGGCCGGCAAGTTTGCGGTTCAGTGCCAGGTCCATAATTGTCTGGAGTATTTCGGGACGGGCACGGTTCAGCTCATCCAGAAAGAGGACCACGGGTTGGTTATCCGTGGGGAACCAGTACGGAGGCATAAAAACGGTCTTGCCGGTCTTCTCGTCTTTGTTCGGCAAGCCGATAAGGTCTCCCGGGTCTGACATCTGTCCCAGGAATAAGGTGACTACTTTCTGGCCCTTGGCTGAGAAATGGTCTGTGATGATCCTGGACTTGCCAATACCGTGCTTTCCCGATAGCATGATGTTATGCGTATGGGGTGTACTGTCCAAGAGGTTCTTGAGCTCTTTTGCGTTGATGTTAATGGACATAGGGTTCTATCGTTTTTTGTAAATCTTCTTCGAATGAATCATAGTGAAGGACTGCAACGGCCACATCCGGTTTCTTCTTCCAGAGTTTTAACGTCGCAGTCAAGGGGTGGAACGTAATCTCGAACTTCATCCCGGTTCCTTTTAGTGCAGCCTTGATCATGGGCTCTGCGTTGCCTTCCAGAATGGACCGGAGTTTGTCGGCCTTGAGATACTTACGGTTCACCTCATACGTTATTGTGCGGAACTCTTCAAGGGCGGGATGCAGAAGATCTGTGATGATAAACCGGAAGAACTTTACGACTTCTTCCTTGAAACGCAGCGCTAAAGTCCTGGCTCCTATCCACAACTGGCCACAGCCAAACTTGATGAAAAACGGCAAGGGAGTATCCAGAAACAAGTCGTACCCCTGCAGTCTGAATTTACATCCTTGGGGAAGTATAAGGTCCTTACGGATTTCATTCAGGGCACCAAGCAAAGAATAACTATCGTCTTTGACAACGATGGTATTCAGATTCGCTCCAACGTGTGCACATAAGTGTTGGAACATGTCCTCGGCGATATGCTCACTATACTTGGATATGAGGGCGTCCTGTGTCATCGGCCGGCATATTTACTTTTTGCTGTCCAGTTCCTGGATTTCCTCGGCAGTAAGCGGCCGCTCTCCGATAAGCTCACAATCGATGTTGCGGAGCTGAAGTTGATTCTCTTTGCGGCAAAGGAATCCCTCTTCCTGAACACCGACAATCTCACCAGCTTCGTCCCGGCTGATGGCCTTCCTCTCTTCTGCTTTTTCGTCCACAACGATGTATTCGTTTTTGGTAATGACGACAATAAAGTCAGGCAGTAATGCTAACCCAATGTAGTCTTTACGGTCAAAACGGTCCGGCATGAGGTATCCAATCTTAGCGGACTTTCGGCCTTGAATGCGCAGCACAATTCGCGGCATATACATATTACCAACGTGTCCTTCCATTGTATGGACACCCACTCTCGAGAAGGTTAATTTTGCAGATTCTAACATGGATGTATCTATTTATTTGTTTGCAAAGAAACAAACTCACTCTGCCAAAAAGCGGCAGATTGCGTGTGAGGAATGCTATTAATCATAAAGTTCTCCCAATATCAGGCTTATAACTTCTTTCGCCAAAGCTAACGAGACAGTCTCCGATGAATGTTGCAATTTGATAGAGGAGATTATTCCCTTAATCATTCCAATATCCTGTAAGGGCAGTTCGGAAATAAAACATTTGACTTCTTCTGATATTTCTGGTGCGAAACGACTAATTATCTCAAACCTTTCGGAATCCGTTAACTCGTTTATCTCCACAACTAAGCCACGGCGACAACGATTAATCAAGCGTTCCGGGAAAGAAGATGAAAGATGATATATGTACTTACCGCTTGTAAAAACAACCAGTCTTTCGTTTCTGAGAAGATAGTCCGTAACCTGTAACAAACACGCTTGAGTATTGACATCAATAAAATCATGGATGTCATCAAGAATTAAGACATCCATTTTCTGATAGAATGAGTAAAAGTCAGAAAGATGATTGCTTTTAACTGCGTCCAAGTATTGAGCTATGAACTCCGAAGCCGTAGCATAGACAATCGTCTTATTTGGCTTTCTTTTCAAAATCTCGTTCCCCAAACCCTGGGCTAAATGTGTTTTTCCTGACCCCGTCAGCCCCATAATAAGCAATGGGTTCAAGTTTGTACTTCCATCCGCTTCAATTATCATTTTTGCGGCTTTAATAGGTAGGCTATTATGTTCTGTGACAACTATATCCGCAAGTTGAAAATGTGGATTAAGTCGAGAATTAATGGGGCAATCTATCATAATAATTCAAAATTGTTTGTCGGTAAATAAACAATGGGATTCTTTTTGGAATGAATTCGACGATCATTAATCATCCCAAGTAAGCAGTTTCGAGCGGAACATCTCCCAGAGGAGGTTCCAGGCTTTGTCGAAACGAATGCGTTGGGCATCGCACCAGAAGTCATGGCCGTCGTAATCCGGGCTTGGAAAGCGCTTGTGGTTACGGAAATTGACGTAACGGGAGAAGTGTTTGGCGTCAAAGTAATCGTCCTCATCTTCTGTGTGCTTGTATTCTGACTGTCCACCCCAGTCAAGTATCACTTCCATCAGGCCGATGGCCCGCTCCATCTGGTCTGCATAGACCGGCCCGTTGGCAACGGGAGACCAGTGTCGCATATATTCAACCATCATTCCCATCTTGACTTTCATTACCGATATCAGATGATACCAACCCCAGTTATCATTAAAAGCAGCTGCCCACTGAATAACCAGCCTGTCTTCCCACTGATCTCTTTTCTTCGCACGATCGGCCCTGGCCAGATGTCCTCGGCAGAACATATCGTCGCTGTCTTTTCGTCCACGAAGGAATTCTGCCTTCATTTCATCCTCCGATAGTGTTATCTTCTTGCCGCACTCGCGGGCGAACTGATACAGATAGTCCCGGGGATATTCCTTCCATTCTCCTTCCACGTCGTACTTGTACTGCTGCAACTGGTGGTGAAGCGGATTATTCTCGACCTTCTTAACCCATTTGATCATTCCTGCATCAGCCATCCGAGTGACAGTGTCGTAGATGACATCCTGACCAATCTGGGGATGCTTCGCATATATATCTTTGCAAATGTCACCAATCGTTTTGGGCTGATCTTTGGGTGTGGCGTCAAAAACGTCGGAGTACAGGTAGGTGCGATAGGGATGGAAGAATGTTCCGAAATGGCTCACGAGTACCGGACTACCCAGGGCGTCTTCTCCGCCCCAACTCTTCCAGACCTCGTAGTACTCTTTCCTCATCTTTTGAGTAACCATCCTGGGCTGGAAGGATTTGCGAGAGATCGAGTCTCTATCAACATCGCGGTCAATATAGACTTTCACCTCTTCGAGCCGCTCATAGTCCTCATCATACGGCTTCCAGTTATACCGGCGGTCTTCAGGCGTCACATCGATGGCATAAAACCTATGCTTATACGTGTGCGCGAATAAATAGAGGAGCAGCCGGGAGTCGGCGTCCTCTGCGTGCCAGACGATCACTCTGTCATACTCAGGCCCTTTTTTGACGGTCTCGATAAAGTTCATCAAGTCATGATACAGGTTGGCCACTGGATATGAATTGGGCTTATACCACGATATGGCCGTCTTCATCATTTCCACGTCAGTCAGGGCGTCTGGCTGATAGTGAAGGTTGGAGGGGACGGGGTACTGGATTACCTCATGATTTGCTTTGTCCGGCTCGTCGCCAATCCATTTCTCGACGATGAGGGGCCAGATGATTCCTGAAGGGATGATGTGCAATGTCTTTCCCATACTTTATGTCCTTTTCACGGGGACAAAGGTAAACGGCGTTCGTGCCAAAATCCGGCAGCGCATTATTTCCCACGAAAAAAGTGAGGTATTTGTATCCCTGCCGCTGTTTGGCATTCCAGAAGCCTACCTTTGCAGCATCAACAAGAACAGATTGTATGGATAACACGAAGTATTTCAGCATTTTTGGCGCATTTGAGAAAGCGCCGCTCGAAGATTTCCTGAAGGGAATATTCAAAGGACTTTCCGAGGAACAAAGCAAATCGCTGCTCATCGAAGATGTATCATACCATCGATTGAACGCGAATGTCGTGACACTGGAAGCATGGATGTGTATGGCTCCGATGGAGACCAACCAATGGATCTGGGTAAGAGTGGAAAAGGACGATGTCTCAGGAAGCGTCCAGGAACAGTTCTTTACTAAGGATTCTTATCGGAAACAGGCCCTATCTTCGTTGCAAGAGTGTCTCGATTATTATAAAGAAAAGGGTTGACCTCAGCGGCCAACCCTTCGCTTTAACCGAGGACCTCGAAAGTGAAATCTGCCTGCTGGCAACAGGCCTTCTGATAGTCGAAGCCGTAGATTCGCATATAGGCTTCTTTCAGCTCCTTAGCTCCGTTGTTGAAAGGAGAAGTCATGTGCTGCTGGGTTGTAACAATCACGGACATATCCGGAGTCAGCACAAGGCCGTTGGACCTCTTGATGCGCTTGGGGGTAACTTTGAATACTTTTGCCATTGCTGTTATTGTTTGGTTGTGGCCGCAAAAATACTGAATCAAAACGCCAGAGTCTGGCAGTGTTGGGAAACCATAATATTCCAAAGACAAAAATACTAAAATTCCACCTTTTTGCATACTGCCACTTTTTGGCAAAGGCGTTGTATACCTTTGCAGGCGAAACCAAAAGGAAAAGATTATGGCAACAAGAAGTAAAAGAACTGTTCTATCGGCACTTACGAATATCATTGATGTCGCGCGCCACGAGGATGAACACAGATGGGACAGCGCGTATTATTCTTATGACGATGCGTTATTGAAGAAGGTTCAGAGAGAAGCTAAATACTTAGCGGAACAGTTGGAAATCACGCCAAAACAGGCTGTGCTATTTGCTATAGTTCTGGATATGTCAAAGGGGGACGAGTTCTCTAAGAGTGATCTTTCCCGTGCATTGAAAACAAACTTTGTCCAATTGCTGTCTTATGAAGAAGACCTAAAAGCCCTGGAAAGAGCTTTTTTGATTCAGCGTTGTCGCTGGGGCAAAATCCAAATTGGGGAGGAAGTGCAGAAATGCCTGGAACGCAATGTCGCTTTCCACAAACCCTCCAATGAAAACCTGACCACTTATGCTATACTTTCCCGGATAAGCAATCTGTTTAAAGCAATGGAAAACGAAACTCAGGATGCTATGCTGGCTCTCTTAAGAATAGATGATATGCTCCAGAGGAATCCTGACACCAGCATTGCTAAAACGGCGAGCAAATATGGCATACTAACCAAAGGAGACGCCTTGTTTGATTTCTATGAAAGGGACGATTTTGACAAGTGGCAATGTAATGACTATGAGAATAGCATGGTCCCTCAAGAAAGGTTTCTCTTCTACGCAATGTGCTACCGTTATTTTTCCTGTAATGACGATGATTGTTGGTGGTGGGATTTCAGGAATTTCTTCGCAGAGCGGGATATGGAAGAAATTCAGCAATGCTATAGGGATGAGGAACTTGACCTCCAGAAGAAACATGTTGTCGTGTACGTAAGCCGAGATGGCCTCTTTGTAAAGGACCACTTCAAAATTGATGACCCCGTAAAAGAAGAAATCTGGGCAGACCTGGGTGGATTGCCAGAGCAAACACCGATGGCTGGTACACTTAAGCACGAAGACCTTGCTGAAAAGAAACTATTTTATGACGATGCCTTGGGGCGTGAAGTGGGCACACTCTCCAGCCTTTTATCCGAAGAAAGATATGGACATATCCGTACTGCTTTGAAGGAAAAGGGCATGCGCAGCGGCTTTACCTGCTTATTCTACGGAAGCCCGGGAACCGGCAAGACCGAAACTGTTTACCAGCTTGCCAGGCAGACTGGACGGGATATAATAATGGCAGATGTTACTAAGTTGAAAAGTATGTGGGTGGGAGAGAGTGAAAAGAATCTCAAGAGCCTATTCTCAAAGTACAGGAGGTTGGTGAGGGATTCCAAAGTAACACCAATCCTGCTTTTCAACGAAGCCGACGCAGTATTTGGCGTCAGAAAATCTGGAGCCGAAGACGCCGTGGACAAGATGGAAAACAGCCTGCAGAACATAATACTCCAGGAGATGGAAGATCTGCAGGGAATCCTGATTGCCACAACCAACCTGTCGGAGAATTTCGACAAAGCGTTTGAACGGCGCTTCCTCTATAAGGTGCATTTTGACAAGCCTTCAGCTGCTGTAAAGAGCCAGATTTGGAAAGAAATGATGCCCGAGCTATCAGATGTTGACGCCAATTATCTGGCGAGCAAATTTGAGTTCAGCGGCGGCCAGATTGAAAACATTGTGAGGAAAAAGACTATACAAAGTATACTCTCGGGCGCTGAACCAGAAATCGAAGAATTGCTCCGGTACTGCTGCGAGGAAGAAAGGGGCTCAGGTCAGGAAAGAAGGAGGATCGGCTTCTGATGTATAGAAAAAACAACATCCTGCCACTTTTTGGCAATAAAATCCATTATCTTTGCAACATAGAAACCAACAAAACGCTTATATATGGCTAAGAACTATTTCGACAGGTACGTTTGGTTGATCGATGTCATCAACCGACACGGGCATATCTCATTCAAGGACATCAGCTACCTTTGGTCGCGTAGTCCGCTGAATTCCGTCGGGGAGAATTACCTGCCCGAAAGGACCTTCCACAACCACAGAGAAGCCATTTTTGACACCTTTGGCATTGAGATCAAATGCGACCGGTCGCTGGGATATTACATCGCCAACAGCGATGATCTGGAAGCGGACGGCATTCGCCAATGGCTCCTGGAGTCCCTTTCGATGAACAACCTGCTCAACGAGACGAAGGATATGCGTGACCGCATTCTCTTCGAGAAGATTCCGTCCTCGCAGAAATGGCTCCCGGTCATCGTAAACGCAATGCGGGATGGCAAAGTCATCGAGATGACCTACCAGAGTTTCTGGAAGGATGAGCCTTGCACGTACAAGGCAAAGCCTTACTGCTTGAAACTATTCAAGCAACGCTGGTATATGCTGGCCAAGAGTGAGGGGAAGGATGAGCCTCGAATCTATGCTCTTGATGAAAGGATGATCAATGTGGTCCAGACTGACCAGGACTACAAACTGCCGGCGAAGTTCAATGCAGAGAAGTTCTTTGCTGAATACTTTGGCATCATTGTAGGCACCGATTGGGAGCCGCAGGAGGTTAAGATTCGGGTTGTCAATGATCAGGTGAAGTATTTTGACACCCTGCCTTTGCATGATTCACAGAGGAAAGTTCCCGAGGAATCCAACGACCAATACACCGTCTATCGGTATCACCTCGCACCAACTTTCGACTTCAAGCAGGAACTCCTCAGCCACGGTCCGGATGTCACTGTCCTTTCTCCCGCTGATTTCCGCGAGGAAATAATTGAAGATGTTAGGAACATGGCGGCGAATTACGGATTATGAGAGACTTCGCAGCCATAGATTTCGAAACAGCCAACGAGCAGCGTTGTAGTGTGTGCAGTGTGGGTGTGGTAATCGTGCGTGACGGCCAAATCGTGGATTCATTCTATAGCCTGATCCATCCGGAGCCGGAATACTATCAGTGGTTTTGCCAGCAGGTCCACGGTCTATCGGAGGAGGACACTGAGGATGCGCCAGTTTTCCCGTTTGTCTGGGAGAAAATTGCTCCTAAGATTGAAGGATTACCGCTTGTGGCCCACAACAGCCCCTTCGACGAAGGATGCCTGAAAGAGGTGTTCCGTGTCTACCAGATGGACTATCCGGATTACGAGTTCTACGATACGCTGACTGCATCCCGCCAACATTTCGGTTATAGTTTGCCGAATCACCAACTCCAGACAGTGGCGGCTGCGTGTGGCTACGATTTGACAAATCACCATCACGCATTAGCGGATGCGGAGGCCTGTGCGCACATTGCGCTCAAGATCTTATAGCGTTTGTATCGCTTGTATCGCTCGTATCGGGTGCGATACAGGCGATACAACTCGATACAGCCTACTTGGTTAATTCCTGATACATCTTGAAGAGCCGGGCGACGATGTCGGATTCAGTGGCGTCTTTTGGGAAGCAGTAGGCCTCTAGGACGGCAGCGTCGTTGGCGCGGTGAGCCTTACGGAGTTCAACAGGCATCTTATCATCATCATACAATTGCGCCAATGAGCTATCCGGGAATAATGCTCGCGCTTCTAATATCTTTTGAGCAGTCTCTTCAATCCTCAGACGCTGACTGTCTTTGACATTCGGCCATGGGAACGTGTTGTACACCAATGTGTTCGCATAGTTGTAACTTGGTCCAAATCTGCCAGCGACAACTCTCATCCACGCATTTTGCACAATGGAGGTCATAACGCCAAAGACATAAAGACTGTCGGTGGGAATAAAGTATAATTTGTTGCCTGGAATTGTGCCGTTAGTAAGAAATCCGAAGGGGACGTATTTCCTCGCTCCAGATGTAACAACCGGTATCCCAATGTATGTTCCATCAATAAATTTACCGCATGGACGAAGAAGATGAGGAATATCCTTTAACTTAAAAGCATCTCCTGAAGGGCTCTGTTCTGAACGCCATTGCCTGCAACAAGTTACCCGGCTCCGAATACCAGGATGTTCATCGAGCTGTGCGGGGGAAATTCCCTGTAGCCAAAGACAATAACGTTCTGTCCCTTTGATGAAATCTTCACCCATTGAGAACGGTCTAATCCATCTCTCGGCTCCAGGATCTTTAGCAACCATCTCTTTCTTCTCTTTCGCAGAAAGAAGCAAATATCCGTTATCTGTAGGTTGAAACCCTTTTGACATTTCCGGGACATCAGCAAATGGAGTACTGCGTTTTTCTACGAAGAAATCTTCTGAATCAAACAAGTATCCATTTATATGCCCTACTTCTCTGCATTCCTTAACCTGCCTATAGTTATCGTAGGAATAGAGGCGTTTCTTTCTCTCAGTAAAGGAGAAACCAATTATAACGCAATAGACTGTTGCGCTATCATGCGCTTCATTCCTCCAAAGAAAGGACTGATGAGCAAAATTTATTACTATACCACGGTTGAACAAGTTCTTCCATAAGGGTTTAACCTGCTGCCCTTGACAGATAGAATTGGTAGAGACGAATGCTGCTTCTATGGCCGGATTTCCCTTCATGTATTCATATGATAGCCAATGCCAGCAAGCAACATAATCCAGATTGCCGGCGTCTTCTATTCCCTTGAATATTCGCAACTGATCTTCCTTCTGTTCCTCGCTTTTAGATACTCCCTTCCGCTGACCTTTGTCGGACGCACCACCTTGGGATACAAACGGAGGATTTCCCATGATGTAGTCCAACTCCTCTGGTGCGACGACCTCGTTCCAATCCATCCGGAGGGCATTTCCCTCGTGGATGTTGGTGTAAGTCTTGAGCGGCAGCGGGTCAAGGTTGAATCCAACAATCTCATCGGTAGCCGCCATCATCTGGGATTCAGCAATCCAAAGCGCCGTCTGAGCTACCGAGCAGGCAAAATCGTTGATCTCAATGCCATAGAACTGGTTAATGGAGACCTTAATCGGGTCGGCCATTTCGCCAATCACTCGGTCACCTCCGTAGATGATGCGAAGCGCTTCGTTCTCCAGGCGACGGAGCGATGTGTAGGACTCCGTGAGGAAGTTACCAGATCCGCAGGCAGGGTCGAAGAACTTTAGGCTCGCCAATTTATCCTGGAATGCGTAGGCTCGTTCTTTCTTCGTTCGCGCAACCGTCGTGGCTTTGATGTCGGCCAGCTCTGCTTTCAAATCATCCAGGAAGAGCGGGTCGATGACCTTGTGGATGTTCTCGATGCTAGTATAGTGCATACCACCGGCACGACGCGTTTCCGGGTTCAAGGTGCTCTCGAATACGGCGCCAAAAATGGTCGGAGAAATCAGGCTCCAGTCGAAATCATCGCTGGCCCGCTGCAGGATGAGTGCCCGGATGTCTTCATTGATGCGAGGAATCTCAATATCGCCAGCAAACATTCCACCGTTAACGTAAGGGAAAGCCAGCAACTTTTCATCCTCGTAAGGGTCGCGTTCCTCCGGCTTCTGGTCCAGGATGCGGAAAAGCTTAATCAACTGCTCACGGAACATCGAGGCCGGAAACTGCTCCATATAGTCATGGAACATATTCTTGGAGCCGAAGATACCGGCGTCTTCAGCATAAAGGCAGAACACCAGGCGGACACAGAGTTTATTGAGAGCCTTCTGCGTTTCAGGATCTTCTGGGTTGCGGTACTGAGAGAGTATCTTGTCGTAGAGTACACCGACGATTTCGCCTGCCTGAATGGAAACCTCCAGCTCTTTCTTCAGATGGACATTGGTGTCATCAACCAGGAAGGTCAGGCGTGTATATTCTTTCTCCAAGTCGGCTAGCTGGATAATCTCCGGGACATCATTCGGATGCTCCATATCGTGTACCTCAAAGGAGGTGAAGTTGCAAGCGACAATCCAGCGCGGTGCCATCGACAGCGGAAGACCAGCTGCATAGCGGCGGGCCTGCTGGTATGGAGTCAACTCCTGGCCGTCACTCTGGCGGTATTTGGCGTTGAGGTCCACGTGGGAGCCCTTTTGTTCGATGAGCACTTTGGTCGCAGTAATATAGCCGTCGATGAAGTCGGAACCTTTCTCTTTGGTGATGGTCTTGACTGGAATCTCGAATTCCATAGCCTTGACGGGATTGTCAACGCCGAGAACATCGTGAAGGAGGGCCATCCAAAACCTCTGGGTTTCGCCCTTCTCGTAGCCCTTTCCGGACCATTCCTGGACGAATTGTTTGGCGGCTTGTTTCTGGTTATTGATAGTGCTCATAATTGCTCTTATTCTACTTAAACAGACAAATATAGCGATTTTACGCGAGCTTTCCTTTGGCGCGGAGCATTTCCCGCTGATGGTTATCCATAAACGCCCGCCAGTCCGGGAGTCCAGACATGAATTTGGTGCGCTGCTGAACAGTGCCTTTGATGTCCAGAATCAGTTCCTCTTCAGAATAGTATGGCTCCAAGGCTCTGACATAATCGAACAAGCGGCGGAGACACTCCTTCTTGCAATACTCGCCGAAATTGTTCTTGCAGATTCCGCCAGTATAGTAGATTTGTTTGTTCAGGTCTCCGCCTTGCTCAACACGCAGGAAAGCACCGATGGCCTTGATGAACTCGACGGCGCTCTCCTCAGTGATTCTGTCGCCTTTGAATTTGATTTTACTGAAGAAGGCTTCGTCCACTTTGTCCAGGACAGACACCAGGCCGTAGTCGCGGATATACTTCTCGATCTGGAATTCGCCGGCGTTACTCATTGAATAGTTCTGGAACATCCGGTTGTAGATGTAGTCATTGAGGATTTTCACCTGGTCGCGGCCAAGGCGGTTGTTGTCGTTCTTCCAAGCCATCAGCTGATTGAGCTGGGCACGGCGGGCTTGCATCATTTCAAGTGGCGTTACAATCATCTTTCCGTTCCGCTGGTTATAGCACTCAGCGCAAAACGTGGCCAGGTTGTCTTCGTCGGTCCCACCGTGCTCCGGATCAATGACGTAATCGGCACGGAGGAAAACCGACGGGGCTTCTGCTCCACATTCGCGGCAGGTGAAGCGGTCACGGCGGAAGATGGCATCTTCCATTTCGGGTGATATGGTTTTAGAATTCATTGTCTTCTGGGTTTTCTACGGTTGGCGTGTCGCTTGGTTCGTCGAAATCATTCAGGCTTGAGGAAACGAATTCAAGCGGTATGCTTTCTATTTCGCGCATCTTGCCGGTGGTCCGGTTGTATTTGATGTCAATGTCGGTGGTTCGGCCACGACGATTCTTGGCCAGTCTGATCCTGTATCGTTCCAGGAAATCTTCTGACAGGCCTTCCGTATCATCGCAGAGAAAAAGAATGGCGTCTGAATCATATTCCAGGGCTCCGGATTCCTTCAGGTCTTCAAGCCTTGGGCTGGTGTAGGAAGAGTATGACCGGCCGCGGCTTTGGCGATTCAACTCGGCCAGGGCGATGATGGGAATGTTCAGTTCCCGGGCGATGAACTTCAGTTCGCGGGAAATGGCAGATATTTCCTGCTCACGCATTCCCTGATAGATAGCCGGCGGCTGCATGATGTTGATGTTGTCCACAATGACGAGGGCAATCTCGTTTTCCTGCATCGCCTCCTGGATCTTCTTACTGAGTTTGTTGTACTCAATGCGCGGCGTGTCGTCAATGAATATGGGCGATTCTTTCAAGTCACGGCAGACTTCTTCAAAGTGGGCCAATTCTGCCTCTGAGAGAGGTTCGCCGCGAGATATG
>Ga0129306_1002152_pt1 | contig 18569 bp, 18 predicted proteins | sample P827metagenome_FD_94438 | JGI IMG/M metagenome (GOLD analysis project Ga0129306, IMG submission 94438) | Capybara group fecal microbial communities from Wisconsin, USA - P827 metagenome | ecosystem: Host-associated > Mammals > Digestive system > Large intestine > Fecal | place: USA: Wisconsin... | reverse complement strand
AACTGGAGAAGGTCAAGTTAATTTCACAGTTAATCTAAAAGACGGATATATTATTAGTGATATAACTGTTACTCCAACAGCTAACTTTAAGAATTTAAAAGGGCCAGCTGATACAGGAGAAACTAACACTTATAGAGTAACAAAGATCACTGGCGATGTAGAAATTAATATTACTACAAAACAAGCGACTGAATATACAGCAACTTTTATTAAAGATAAAAATATTAATTCAATAGATTTATATTATACTCAAGATTATACTCAACCAGATGAATTAGGAGTAGGTACTGCTTATGCTAGAGATGGTAGTACAGGAGCAACTCTTATTAATGGTGATGGACAAATCAACTTTAAAGTTAATCCAAAATCAGGATATAGAGTTGATGAAATTACTATTAGTGGTTCTTATAAAAACTTAAAAGAACAAGGAAATAGAATTTACCGTGTTACAAAGGTTAGTAGTGATTTAGTAATTTCAGTTAAATCAACTAAAATAACTTTTGTTACACCAACAGTTTCTGGTGTAGAAGAAAGTTATACTTATACTTCAAAGAATATTAATCCGGTTCCAGTATTAACAATACCTGGAGAAAATGATTCGGTAATTACTTTAGTAGAAGGAACTGATTATACTGTTACATATGGTAATAATAAAAATGTTGGTACTGATGCAGGTACAATTACTATTAATTCAAAAGAATCAAGTGATTATTCGTTTGATACAATTAATTTAACTTTTGATATTACTCCATATACACTTAATTCAAGTAATGTTACTGCACCAAGTTCAATTGTTTATACTGGTAGTACTTTAACTCCAGATGTAGTAGTAAGTGCTTATGGTAAGACATTAGTAGAAGGAACAGATTATGATATCTCATTTACTAATCAAGATGGTGATATTGGAGAAACTATTACTGCTACTGTTGTAGGTAAAGGAAATTATGAAGGAACTGTTAATAATATTAATGTAACAATTACTGATAAAGCTCCACAAATAATTAGATTTGATAGAGAAGAAATAACTAAAGTTTATGGTGAAGACTTTACTGTAGCTGCTACTATAGTAGAAGGTGATGGAACTATTAGATATACTTCTAATAACACACAAGCTGCTGTTATTGATGAAAATACAGGTGAAATCACATTAATTGGTACAGGACATGCTACTATTAGAGCATTTGCTAGTGAAACAAGTAATTATGCTGAAGCTGTAACAAGCTTTAAATTAATAGTTAAAAAAGCACCATTAATTATTTCTAATGTAATTGTTGAAGATAAACAATATGATGGTACATCTGATATTAATGTTGTTGATGTAACATTAGAAGGATTAGTTAATTCTGATACATTAATATATGGAACAGATTATACTGTTAATGCAAGTTTTGAAGATAGTAATGTAGGTAATGATAAAACAGTTAGTGTTGATGTAGAATTATCTACAGAAATAATTAAAAAATATTCATTAGATAATAATACATATTTAACTACTGCTAATATCTATCCAGTAGGTATTGAAGCTTCTTCAATAACATTAGGAGAAGATACATATACATATGATGGAACAGCTAAAACTCCATCAACAACAGTTGTTGTTAGTGGTGAAACATTAGTTGAAAATGTAGATTATAAAGTTAGTTATATTGATAATGTTGATGCTGGTGAAGCATATGCAGTAGTTGTAGGAATAGGAAACTATGCAACAAATACTCCAATAGCTAAAGCATTTACAATTAATAAAAAATCTATAACACCAACTATTTCAGATATAGATGATGTTACATATGATGGAGTAGAAAAAGAACCAACATTAGTTGTTAAAGATGGTAGTAAAGAATTAGTTCTAGGAACAGATTATGATGTTACTTATTCTAATAATATTAATGCTGGTACTGCAACTGCATCAATTAGTAATTTAACTACAGGTAATTATATTTTTGATGATACATTATCTAATTGCCAAAAAGATTTTGAAATTAAACCATATGAATTAACTAAAGATAATATTTCATTAGATAGTAATTTTGTTAAATATGATGGAACAGAAAAAGAACCAGTAGTAACTGTTACTTATAATGGAATGACATTAACTAAAGATATAGATTATACAGTAACATATGGTAATAATATAGATATTACTACTGAAGCTGAAGTTTTAGTAACTGCTATTTCAAGTAATTATTCAGGAACTGCTAGTGTTAATTTTGAAATATCTGATAAAGATCAATTAATAATTTATACTAGTGATAATCAATCAATTACTTATACTGGTAATGAAGTAATTCTAGATGATGTAACTGTATCTGATAATACGGATTATATTACATCAGGGGACCTAACAATTAAGTATTATGATGAAGATGATAATGAAATTAATAGACCTACAAATGTAGGAAAATACTATGTTATTTATAGCTTTGATGGAACAAATTATAAAGGAAGTAAAAAAGTTGATTTTGAAATAACTAAAGCTGACTCTATTAATCCTTCAGAAATGACAGAAGATATAAAAGCAAATGTAGGTTCTAAATTAAGTTCTATATCAATAACAAGTGAAGGTTTAACTTGGGATGATCAGAATACAGAAGTTATCGCTGGATTAAATAATTATAAAGCTACTTATACACAAAATAATGATTCAAATAACTATAATACAATTGAAGTTTATATTCCAATTTATGGTAAATCAATAATCGATATTAATACTAGTGTAGATGGAACTGGCGGAACAATTAGTTCATCTGTTACTAATGTAGTTGAGGGAGAAGAAGTAGAAATTACTTTAACTCCATTAGAAGGTTATGAAATAGAAAATGTTATAGTAGATGGAACTGATGTTTTACCTACAAATAATAAAGTAACAGTAACCGCAGGAACATCTGATATGGATGTAGTAGTGTCTTATAAACCTATTACTTATAGTATGAATATATCTTCTATAGACGCAACTACAGATGAAAATGGTATCATAGAAGTAGAATATAACTCTAGTACAACAATTACTATTTCACCAAAGAGAGGTTATAGATTATCTTCAGTACTTGTAGATGATACTGAAAAAGTAGACGAAGTAACTAATAATCAAATTACAATTAATGATGTAACTGAAGATACGGATATATCTATACAAGCTGAAAAGATTTCATATGAAGTAATTGAAGGAGCAAGACAAGAATATATCATTAATAAACATACTTCTGCAATATTTGAAATAAATGCTGAATATGATTTATTTGCTGACGGTGGAAAAGTATATGTTGATGATGAATTAGTAAATTCAAGTAATTATACTTCTAAAGAAGGAAGCACAATTATAACATTTAATAAAAATTACATGGATAGTCTTGATCTTGGACCACATACTCTAAGAGTAGAATTTACTGATGGTGGAGATGCTTCTTGTATATTTAGAGTAGCAATATTAAAATATGAAGATGGTAAAAAGAATGATAATTCTGGAAATAGTCTTATTAATCCAGTAACAGGAGATAATTTAATGACTTTTATTATTATTTCTATAATAAGCTTTATAGGTTTAATATTTGTTATAATTAAAAAGAAAAAAATGAGTTAATACTCATTTTTTTTAATATTAAATGTTTAAAATTATAGTATATAAAATTATGATATAATAAAACTGGAGTGATAATATGAATATATCATTTAGAAGATTAAATAATAATGATTTTAGTAAACTACATAAGTGGTGTAGTAGAAAATTTGTATATGAATGGTTTGAACAAAGAATTTTGTCTTATGATGAAATAGTGAATAAATATACTAATAAACTAAATAGTGGTAAACAAGATATATTTATAATACAATGCGATAATATAGATGTTGGCCTTACTCAAATATATAAATTTGAAAACGATATAAATTTAGATATAGAAAAATATAATAATATATATGAATATGATTTATTTATAGGAGAAGAATACTCATCTAAAGGAATAGGAACACTAATAGTAAAAGAAATAAATAAAAAAATATATTCAAAATATAATGCAGATGCTATTATACTAAGACCATTTAAAAGAAATACTAGAGCTATTAAATGCTATGAAAAATGTGATTATAAAATAATTAGTGAATATAATGGAACAGATACAATTGGTAATCCAGAAATAATAATGGTTTTATTAAATGAAAAACACTAACTAAATAGTTAGTGTTTTAATATTCTATGGCACGATAATCATAAGAGTATAAAACTTATTATAATTGATTATAACAATATGACAACAGCATGATATAATTGATATATGAGGTTGTGATATAAATGAGTATATATGAAAGACTGTTATCTTATCGAGATGAAAAATATAAAAACTTTCAAAGCAAACTTATTCCAAATATTGATAAAAAAACAATTATAGGTGTTAAAACACCACAAATGAGAAAAATTGTTAAAGAAGTATATGGTACAAAAGAATCAACTATATTTTTACAAACTTTGCCACATCAATATTATGAAGAAAATCTTATTCATTTCTTTTTAATTTCAAAGATTAAGGACTTTGATGAGTGCATAAGGGAAGTAGAAAGATTTTTGCCATACATTGATTGCTGGACGGTTTGTGATCAAGCAACACCTTTAGTGTTTAAGAAAAATCATGATAAACTCCTTCCACTAATAAAAAAATGGATAAATTCTAATCACGTTTATACTGCTCGATTTGGTATACGTATGCTAATGAATGAATTTTTAAATGATGATTTTAAAGGAGAATATCTAGAATGGGTTGCTTCTAAGAATGGTGATGATTATTATCTAAAAATGATGGTTGCTTGGTTCTTTGCTACAGCCTTAGCAAAGCAGTATAATGCAACAATAAAATATATAGAAAATAGATGCCTTGATCCGTGGATACACAAGAAGACTATACAAAAAGCAGTAGAAAGTTATAGAGTATCATATGAACATAAAGAATATCTTAAAAAGTTTAGATAAACTAGTAAAATTATAAACAAATGAAAAACACTAACTAAATAGTTAGTGTTTTAATATTCTATGGCAGGGGTGGAGAGAATCGAACTCCCAACAAAAGTTTTGGAGACTCCTATTATACCATTTAACTACACCCCTAAATGTGCGTACGAATAAATTTTATCATAATTATAGTCTTTTTTCAAGATAAATTAAATGAGACTTGTTGATAAACAGAATGTTATAGAAAAAAATTATTAAAATTATCTTTTTTTCTTTTATTTTGTTTATAAATAAGCTATAATTAAATCAGAGAATAAAAAGGGCAAAAATCAATTTAGGAGGAAACATGGAAGATATGAAAATTAAAATTGATATTTTGCCTAATCAATTTTTAAAATCTAACGGAACTTTTGACAAAGAAGAGGCTATTAAATTATCTGGTAAAATTGCAGGTGTTTGTTACGATAAAGAAGGTTTTTCACACCTACAAAATGAACCACTAGATAGAACTATGCGTAGAGTTGATATGACATTAAATAATGGTCATCATAGTGTTTATGATCATATTATGATTAGTTTCAATCTACAAAATGTACCAAAGATACTTGCGATGGTACTAAATAATGAACATCAATATACAACTAGTGAAAAATCAGCTAGATATACACCTGTTGTAAGACAAGAAGGTTCAATTATTACTGAAGATGAAGAAAAACTTTATAATAAGTGGATTGAAATATTTAAATTAAAAATAAAAGCTGAGTATGGTAATTATTTTAATGATTCTAAAATTCAAAAGCTAGCTCAAGAAAATGCTAGATATTTAGTTACTGTATTTATGCCAACTCAAATGATATATTCAACTTCATTAAGACAAATTAATTATATTGCATCTTGGATGTTGAAATATATTGAAGAAGCCGATAAATCAAATGTATTTGAGAGTAAATTAGCTACATATATGCAACAATTTGTAGATGCATTAGATGAAGTTAATGTTCTTGAAGGCGGATTAATGAGAAATGAAAAGAGTAGAACTATTTCTTTATTTGGTAAAGATTTAGATAAGAAAGAAGAACATTTTGGAGATGTTTATTCTACATTATATAAAGGCTCTTTTGCAGAGTTAGCTCAAGCACATAGACATAGAACACTTGATTACCAAATGGAAATGCTTGATAATAAAGAATATTTTGTTCCTCCAATTATTCAAGATGAGCCAGTATTAGTTGATGAATGGCTTGGTGATATGCATTTAGTTGAAAAAGTTAATCCACAGGGTGAATTAGTTAAGATTAGTGAAGTTGGTAAGTATCAAGATTTCATCTTAAAATGCAAAGAAAGATTATGTTCTGCTGCTCAATTAGAAATTATGAAACAAACTCAAGCAACATTATTAAAATATAAGAAAGCTTTAGAAGAAAGTGGAAGCCCATTAGCTAGTGATATTGAGAAATATTCTCATGGAGCTAGATGTACTTTCCCAGATTTTAAATGTACTCAAGATTGTAAATTTCCTTTGGGTAAGAGATTAGAAAGAAAGATATAATATGGAAAAAGGAAAATTAATAGTAGTAGAAGGAGCATGTGATGGAATAGGTAAAACTACTCAATTTGAAATGCTTTGTAAACATTTAGAGAGTGATGGCAAAGAAATTGCTCATCATCATTTTCCTTCATATGGAACTTATCAAGGAGCTCCTGTTGAAAAATATTTAAAAGGTGAATATGGTGAACCTAGCGAATTATCACCATATTTCATAAATAGTTTATATGCAAATGATAGAGGAATAACTTGGTATACTAATTTAAAACCATTATATGATCAAGGTAAAGTAATATTACTTGATAGATATACAACATCTAGTTTAATATATCAATCAGCACTAATTGAGGATTTAGATGAAAAAAAGAGATTTATAGATTATGTTACTGATTTTGAATATAATAAAATTGGTATTAAAGAACCAGATAATGTAATATTCTTACATGCACCATTTGATTTAGTTACAGAAATGAGAAATGCTAGAAAACAAAATGAAGGTGTAGTTAATGATATTCATGAAAGAAATCTAGATTTTATGAGAAAAGTATATGATAGTGCTATGTTTATTGCTGATTATTTATCTTGGGATAAAGTTCAATGTAATGATAATGATAAAATGAGAAGTATAGATGATATTCATAAACAAATATATAAACTAGTTAGAAAATAATAAAAAAACATTTCTTTTTTAGAAATGTTTTTGTTGTTTATTAGACTTATTTGAATTATAATTATTACAGGAGAGTAAATATGAGTAAGGTTTATTTTACAAAAGAAATTACAAGTGAATCACTTGTAAGAATATATGAAAAACTATCTAAAGAAAAGAATTTAGTTGGAAAAATAGGTGTTAAGATTTCCACAGGAGAAAAGGGTGGAAACAACTACTTACATCCTGAATTTATTAAAGATTTAGTTGATAAAATATCAGGTACAATTGTTGAATGTAATACTGCATATGGTGGAAGTAGACAAGATCCAAAAGATCATTGGAAGACTATTGAAGAACATGGTTTTACAAAGTATTTTAATGTGGATATTATGGATGAAGAAGGAGAGTTTAATATACCAACTAGAGAGGGATCAATACATATAAAGGAAGATATTGTTGGAGATCATTTAAAGAATTATGATTCAATATTAATGCTTTCACATTTTAAAGGGCATGCTATGGGAGGATTTGGTGGTGCTCTTAAGAATATGTCTATTGGAGTAGCATCTACTAAAGGAAAATTAAATATTCATTCTGCAGGAAAATCTCTTAACCAAGAAGAAGTATGGTCTCATTTACCAGCTCAAGATGACTTCTTAGAATCAATGGCTGAGGCATGTAGTGCGGTTGTAGATTATATGAAAGGTAATATTATATATATAAATGTTGCAAATAGATTATCTGTAGATTGTGATTGTGATTCAAATCCAGATGAACCAGAAATGGGTGATATTGGTATTTTTGCTTCAGTAGATCCAGTGGCGCTAGATCAAGCTTGTTATGATGCTGTTAAGAATAGTTCTGATCCTGGTAAAGCAGCATTAATTGAAAGAATGGATAGTAGACATGCTATTAGAACTGTAGAACATGCAAATGAACTTGGTCTTGGATCAAGAGAATATGAAATAGAGGAAATATAAAGTGAAGTTAGTTAAAAGATATATATTATATTTAATAAGATGGCAATTAAGTACACCTATATTAGCAGTAGTTTTATCATTATTAAGTGGTATGAATACTTGGGCTGCTACTATAATTGCTAATTTAATTGGAGGTTTAATTTTCTTTTGGGTGGATAAATTAATATTTAAGAAAAAGGCTGATTTACCTTTATGGGAAATAGAAGAAGATGTAGAATGCGTTGATTGTCATAAAAAGAATAGAGGATATAGAATAGTTGAATGGGGTAATTATGATAGGTCAAATGATAAGAATCCTCAATTTAGATGCCAATCATGTAGTTTAAAAAAGATGGAGTTAATTAGTAATAATCTTCAAAAGAAAAAATAAAAATATAGTTTTAAAAAAACTATATTTTTTTGGTCTAAAGTTTTCTTTTTTTGACAAAATATGTTATAATTTTTTAAGGTGAATAATATGAACGAGAATGTTATAAACTTAGACGAATTAGAAACTAAAGTAGATACTATATGGAGGTTACTTTGACGTCGATGGTAAGAAAAAAGAAATAGCGAAAATAGAAAAAGAAACTAGTGATTCTAATTTTTGGAATAGAGAAGATTCAAATGACATATTAAAAAAAGTAAGTGATTTGAAAAAAACTGTAGAAAGTATTTCAAAGATAAAAGAAGATATTAAGACTTATAAAGAATTAATTGAAATTGATGAATCATATAAGAATGATATTGCTGACACACTAGAAGAGTTATACAAAAGTATAAGTAAATTAGAACTAGAAACTAAATTATCTGGTAAGTATGATAGTAATAATGCTATTTTAGAATTACATTCAGGAGCAGGTGGTACTGAAGCTTGTGATTGGGTAAGTATGCTTCTTAGAATGTATCAAAGATGGTGTGAAAGAAATAAATTTAAGTATGAAGTAATTGATGAATTACCTGGTGAAGAAGCTGGTATTAAAAAAATATCATTACTTGTTAAAGGCTTAAATGCATATGGCTATCTTAAGTGTGAAAGAGGCGTTCATAGATTAGTTAGAATATCACCATTTGATTCTAACAAAAGAAGACATACTTCATTCGCATCAGTTGAAGTTACCCCTGAAGTGGATGATTCAATTAATATTGAAATTAAAGAACAAGATTTAAGAATAGATGTATATAGATCAACTGGAGCTGGTGGACAAGGAGTTAATACAACAGATTCTGCTGTTAGAATTACTCACTTACCAACAAATATAGTAGTTACTTGTCAGAATGAAAGAAGTCAATTGAAGAATAAAGAATTAGCTATGAAAGTTTTAAAGGGTAAATTAATTGCTCTTGAAGAAGAAAAACAAAGAAAAGAAAAAGAAAGCCAATTGGGAACACAAAGTGATATTAATTTTGGTTCTCAAATAAGAAGTTATATTATGTGTCCATATACTCTAGTTAAAGATCATAGAACTAATTACGAAAAACCAGATGTTAATAAAGTTTTAGATGGATATATAGATGATTTTATAGAAGAATATTTAGAAAGGGGAATCTAATATGCTTAAACATAATAATATTAGTAAGACAATTCTTGATAAGATTGAAAGTAAAAACTTATTTAGAAGATATATTGTTTTTATATTTGGATTGTTGCTTTATGCTATAGCATATAATGTATTTTTTGTTCAAACTGATTTAATTTTGGGTGGTTCTGGAGGTATAGCAATTCTTTTAAAGAAATTTTTTAATCCTTCTGTTACTATTTTATTTTTATCAGTTATGAGTTTATTATTAAGTGCTATTTTTATGGATAAACAATTTACTATTAATTCAGTAGTGGGTTCTCTTTTAGGCCCAGTATTTGTTGAATTAACTAAAGATATTCATATTTCTTTACCAAAAGATGATATGATGCTTGTTGCTATATGTGGAGCTGTTTTAATTGGTATTGCTAATGGACTTACTAGTAAAACAGGACTTAGTAGTGGTGGTATAGATACTATTATTCATATATTAACTAGAAAATTAAAGATGTCTCAAGGTAAGTTATATTTATATGTAAATGGTTTAATAATACTATGTGGTGGTTATTTCTATGGATGGAGAATAATGCTTTATGCATTAATCGTTCTTTATATAGTTAGTATTATTACTGATAAAGTAGTACTTGGTATTTCAAATAATAAATCATTTTATATTGTTACTAGTGAAGTTGAAGAAGTTAAAAAATATTTAACAGAAACTTTAAATAGAGGTGTAACAATTATAGGTGCAGTTGGAGGATTTACTAATAATAAACAAGACGTTATTATGGTAGTTATTCCTACTAGTGAATATTTTAAAGCTAAAGAAGGAATACTTGATATAGATCCACATGCATTTATTACAATCACTGATTCATATCAAGCATTTAATCAAGATTCACATAGAAATAAAATGAAAGGAGTAAAATAATGGAATTTATTAAATTTACAGATGTAGAAAAAGTTTATAAAACGGGTGTTACTGCTGTTTATGGACTTAATTTAAAAATTAAAAAAGGAGACTTTTGTTTCATAATTGGTAAAAGTGGATCTGGTAAATCTACTTTAATAAAAATGTTATATAGAGAAGAAAAACCTACTAGAGGAGAAATATTAATTGGTGGAGTTAATGTAGGAAAATTAAGAAATAGAAAGGTTTATAAATTAAGAAGAAAGTTAGGAATCGTATTCCAAGACTTTAAATTATTACCTAAATTAACAGCATTTGAAAATGTAGCATTTGCTTTAGAAATGTATGGTTATCCAAAGGATGAAATAAGAGCTAAAACATTAAAGGCTTTAGAATTAGTTGGATTAAAAGAAAAAGTAAAGAGTTATCCACATCAATTATCTGGTGGAGAACAACAAAGAGTTTCTATTGCAAGAGCAATTGTTAATTCACCAAAATTATTAATATGTGATGAACCTACTGGTAATCTAGATAGAGATACATCTCTTGAAATAATGAAAGTACTTGAAGTTATTAATAATATGGGAACAACAGTTATAGTTGTTACTCATGATAGTGAAATTGTTAATACTATGAAAAAGAGAGTAATTTTACTTGATAAAGGTAGAGTTAAAAAAGACTATGAGAAAGGAACTTACGATAAGAATGAAAAACATTAGAATATTATTAAGAAATATAAGAGATGGTTTAAAAAACGTATTTAGAAATATAAGTTTATCTATTGCTTCAATTTCATGTATCACAGTAACTCTTGTTATAGTAGCTGCTGCTATCGTAGGTTCATGGAATGTCGAAAATTTTACAGATTTAATTAGAGATGATTTTACTATAGTAGTATTTGTTAACAACAAAGCTACAGCTGAAGAAGAGGCAAAGATTAAATCACAAATAGAGAAGATTAGTAATGTTGAATCAATTGAATATAAATCTAAAAAAGATATAGCAATAGAAATGAAACAAACTAGTGATACATTTAAAAATGTAATGTCATCTTGGTCTGATTCAGAAAATCCTTTAGATGATACATATTCAGTTAGAGTTAAAAATGATGAAAAAATATCTAAAACTGCTGAAAGAATTAAAAAAATAAAAGGAATCGATAAAGTATCTTATGGTGAAGGTATGGTTGATTCTATGTTATCAATTTTTAATATAATAAAAAATATATTAATTATTATAGTTATTGCTTTAGTTATAGTAACAGCATTCTTAATTGTTAATACAATTAAAATAACTATTTTTAGTAGACAAGAAGAAATTGAAATAAAGAGATTAGTTGGAGCATCTAATTTTTCAATTAAACAACCATTTGTTATTGAAGGATTAATTATAGGTATTATAGGATCAATTGTTCCAATAGTAGTAACTATATATGGTTATTCATTTTTATATGAAAAAACTGGAGGAGTTATATTCTCACAATTTATAAGATTAGTTAAACCATTCCCATTCTCAATCTATGTTTCACTTATATTATTGGCTATAGGTGTTCTAGTTGGTATGTTTGGTAGTGGTAGAGCAGTTAGGAAGTATCTTAAGATATAATGAATAAAAAAGTATTAATTAGTATATTGTTACTACTTATATTAATAATGCCAATAAAAAATGTTGATGCTAAAACTTTAAGAGATTTTAAAAACGAATTAGAAGCAGCTCAAAAAGCTTTAGATAATAATCAATCAAGTATATCTGCTACTCAAGAAGAAATAGATGCAGCTAAAACTAGAGTTGCTGAGATTCATGATGAAATGACAGAAATAAATAATAAAATGATTGAAATAAATAAAAAGATTGCTCAATTAAATGAAAAAATATTAGAAAAAGACAAAGAAATTAAAGATTTGATGAAATATTATCAATTCTCTAATGGAGAATCTGCATATCTAGAATATTTATTTGAAGCTAGTTCAATAACTGATTTTATATATAGAGTTTCAGTTACTGAACAATTATCAAAATATAATGATGAATTAATTAAAGAAATGAATGCTATGATAGATGAAAATAATAAAAATATCAAAGCATTACAAGAGCAAGAAAAAGAGTTAAAAGTATTACAAAAAGAATTAGGAGACAAGTTAACAATTCTTGCTGGAGAAATTCATTCTTTATATGAAGATGAAGTTGAATTAAAAGATGAATTAGCAGCAGCACAAGCAACAGTAGATCAATATGAAAGATTAGGATGTACTGATGATGAAGATGTTTCTATATGTGGTAAGGGATCTTTACCAGCAGGTACTAGATTCTGGAGACCTATGAAGTTAGCTTATGTAACTGCACCTTATGGATATAGTTCAGTATATGGATCAACTTGGCATACAGGAATTGATATGTCTACATATCATTGGGATCCTGCTACTATTTATTCTATATCAGATGGTAGAGTAGCATTTGCTGATTATAATGGGACTATGGGAAACGTTGTAATGATCCATCATAATATTAACGGTAATGAATATTCATCTATATATATGCATTTAAGCGAAATATATGTTAGTTATGGAGATTTAGTATCAAAAGATACAGCTATTGGTAGAATGGGTAACACAGGACAATCTGATGGAGCTCACTTACATCTTAGTTTAATAACATGTCATATATATGATGATTGCTTATATTATAGAAATTATACTGTTAATCCAGCAGATTATATTAATTTCCCATCAACTCTTTATTATGATTGGAATGATAGAACTACTTATTATGATTAAAAATGTGATTATTAATTAATCACATTTTTTTAATTTCATAAAATATTATAGATAGTTTTTATATTTATTTTTTAAAGCATTTAAAAGTAATCTCAAGATTACTTTTGTTTTTTAAGCAATTTAGACTATATTTAATCATAATTTTATGGTATAATTTTAGAGTACTAGGAGATAAAGATGAAAAGGATAAAATATTTAATATTAATATTTGTTTTGTTATTATTTACTGGATGTAGTGTTGATTATAATTTAACTATTAACAATGATATGTCAGTAAATGAAACAATTACTGCGACTGATTCAACTAGAGTGTTAAAAATGAATACTGGCCTTGATGAAGATAAGTCAGTAGAATATTTATACAATATATATAAAAAAGAAAACATAGAATCAACTGTTTCAAAAATTGAAGAAAATGGTAAAACAATTGCTACAGTAAATTATTATTTTGATACAATAGATGATTATGTTGATAATTTCACATCAGATGTAGTTAAAGAAGCATCTTATACAAAAGATGGTTCATTAGTAACATTAGTATTTAAACAAACTGAAGAATTATCAACAACAGCAGCATCGTCATTACCATATGATAGAATAAGATTTACAGTAGATGTTCCATATACTGTTACTTATTCTAATGCTGATTCTATTAGAAATAATACTAATTATATTTGGAATATATCAAAAAATGAAGAATTAAAAACAATGAAAATTACTTTTGATACTTCTAAAGAAATTGGTAAGACAAGTATTAGAATTGGTAATCATAGTGTTGGCTACGTTGTATTAATAATAATTGGTTTATTACTAATTATTGGTATAATATGTTTAGTTGTATATAGAAAGAATAAGAAAAACAATAGTTTTTAGGAGGTAAATATGACATTAAGTACAGTTTTTTCGATAATTAAAAAAGTTGTAGACATATGCTTTGTTTGGGTAATTTTATATTATATCTTAAGAAGTATAAGAAAAAATGTTAAGTTATCCATGTTAATAAAAGGAATAGTAATTGTAGTATTAATTAAATTAGTTAGTGATTATTTTGGATTAGTGACAGTTGGATTATTATTTGAATATGTTATTACATGGGCACCACTTGCAATTATAATAATTTTCCAACCAGAAATTAGAACTACATTAGAATCTTTAGGTAAAGCTAATCTACTAGGAAGACATAAAACATTAACAGTAAATGAAAGAGAAAAATTAGTTTCTGAACTTGGAATTGCATTAGATTATTTAAGAAAGAATAGAATAGGTGCATTAATTGTATTAGAAAGAGATACTAGTTTATCTACTTATATTGAAAAAGCTAAAAAGATTTATGCAGAAATATCTAACGAATTATTATGCGCTATATTCTTCCCAGACAATCCACTTCATGATGGTGGAGTAATTATCCAAGGTGATAAGATTACATGTGCTGGTGCAGTATTCCCAACAACTGTAGATATGAAATTTAGTAAGAGATTAGGAACAAGACATAGAGCCGCTATAGGTATTAGTGAAGAAAGCGATGCAATTGCTATTGTTGTTTCTGAAGAAACTGGTAGAGTTTCTATAGCTATAGGTGGTAAATTAAGTTATAACTTATCTGTAGATGAAGTTAAATTAATTATATTAGATGAATTAATGCCAAAATCTGAAACATTCGTTGTTGAAAATGAGAATGAGGAGGATGATGTAGATGAAATTAATTAAAGGAATATATAGATTTTTTGATAAAAAAATAATAGTTCCAATAACAAAATTATTTGTAGGACTTGTTTCAAATATCAAAAAAATAAGTAAACCATTAGATGGTTTAATGAGAGCAAAAAGTGCAACAATAATTATTTCTTTATTAGCGGCAGTTTGTCTTTGTTACTTTATACAACAAAGAAGTAATACATTGCTAGAAACAAATGCTAAAGTATTATATAATCAACCTGTTACTGCTATTTATAATGAAGAAGAATATGTTGTTGAAGGATTACCTGAAACTGTTGATATAACTATGATTGGTACAAAAGCTAACTTATATTTAGCAAATCAATTACCTGCTCAAGTTGTTTCTGTTGATTTAAGTGATCTAGGTGTTGGATTCCATCAAGTTGATTTAAAATATAAACAAGCTATTACTTCTGTTGAATATAAAATTGATCCATCAACAGTTAGAGTTAATATTAGTCGTAAAGAATCTGTTACAAAAACAATTACAGAAGATATTATCAACTTAGATGATTTAAATAGTGAATTATCTGTTTCATCAGTTAAATTATCTAGTGATGAAGTAATTGTTAAAGGTACATCTGAAAAATTATCTAAGGTATCAATAATAAAAGCTTTAGTAAATGTTAATGATTTAACAGATCCACATGTTGGTGAAAATAAATTAAAAGATATTCCAATTGTTGCATATGATAAAGATGGACAAAAAATTGATATAGAATTAGTTCCAAGTAAAGTAAATGCAACAGTTAATATTGAATCTCCAAGTAAAGAAGTTCCAATTGTTGTTAAGACAAAGGGATTAGAAGATATAGTATTTGGTAAGTCAATCGCATCTATAGAAACTAATGTTAATACTGTTACTTTATATGGTAACGAAGAAACATTAGATGGAATTGATGAAATGGTTGTTGAAATCAAGGTTAATGGATTATCAGAAAATAAAAAATATACAGAACAATTAAAGAAACCTAAAAATATTAGAAAATTATCTACTAATACAGTAACTATTGAAGTTAAGTTAGGTGATGAAGCATCAACTGAAGTATCAGATGTTAACTTAAGCTTTAGAAACTTAGGTGATAATCTTGTAGTACAAGCTGCATCTGATAGTATAAATAAGGTTCCAGTTATATTAAAAGGTACTGATTCAGTAATTAGCGGAATTACTTCTAGTAGTATTGACGCATATGTTGACTTAAAGGGATTAACAGAAGGTGAACATAAAGTAAAAATTAATGTAGTAGGTTCTGATAATAGAGTTATTTATACACCAAAGATAACTGAAACAAAGGTTATAATAATTAAAAAATAGGCATTAAGCCTATTTTTTTTGTATAAAAAAAACACTAATTTAGATTAGTCTTTTTTAGTTGTTTTCTTTTTACAATATTTTTTATTTACTACTTTTACCTTTTTGCCAATCCTTGTTTCAAATCTTTTTCTTACGCCATCTGGTAAATTTGCTTTAATAACTCTCATCTATGGCACCTCCATCACAAACTAAATGATATCATTTTTTTTGTATAATATCAAGTAAAATAGTTAATATTTTCCTTAAATATATTGACTTTACACATAAAATTTAGTATTATTGAAAACGGTACATTTAAAAAACCCCACCAAGAATTGATAACCGGGAAGATCAATTCTGATTAAAGAAAGGGAGAAAGAAAAAATGAATACATTCATGGCAAATAAGTCAAATGTAAAACGTGATTGGTATGTTTTAGATGCTGAAGGTCAAAATTTAGGTCGTTTAGCTTCAAAAGCAGCTACTGTATTACGTGGAAAACACAAAGCAATTTATACACCAAATGTTGATTGTGGAGATTATGTAATTATAATCAATGCTTCAAAAGTTAACTTAACTGGAAATAAGCTAGAAGATAAAGTTTACTTTAACCATAGTGATTATCCAGGTGGAGTTAGATTAAGAACAGCTAAAGAAATGAGAGAAAACTATCCAGAAGAAATGATTCAAAGAGCTATTAAAGGAATGCTTCCAAAAGGAAGATTAGGAAGAGCTATGATTAAGAAATTATTCGTTTATGCTGGTTCAGAACATAAACAACAAGCTCAACAACCTAAGGAATTAAAGTAGGAGGAAATTATGGCAAATAAGATTTATACAGGTACAGGACATCGTAAATCTTCTATCGCTAAAGTAACAATGGTTTCTGGTAAAGGAAAAATTGTTATTAACGGTAAAGATGTTAATGAATATTTCCCATTTCCAACTTTAGTTATGGATTTAAAACAACCACTAGTTTATACTAATACAGATGAAAAATTTGATATTACAGTTGTAGCTAATGGTGGAGGTTTCTCTGGACAAGCTGGAGCTACTCGTTTAGGAATAGTTAAAGCTTTATTAGAATATGATAAAAATACTGATCCTGAATCAGATGCTTCTTTCAGAAAGATCTTAAAAGCTAAAGGTTTAGTTACTAGAGATTCTAGAAAGAAAGAAAGAAAGAAACCAGGATTAAAGAAAGCTAGAAAAGCACCACAATTCAGTAAGAGATAATTTATTGCTTATAAAAGTTCGATTATTCGAACTTTTTTTTGTCTTTATAAATTAATAATAGTGCGATATAATTATTATAGGTGATGATATGGTTTTTATTGATGAAATAAATGAACTAGAAAATAAATCTATTAATGGTGATTTTATTATACTAAAAGGAGATATACCTGTTTTATTTTCTTCTCCTCATACTATGATTCAAAAAAAAGAAGATGGCTCAGTGAAGTATAATGAAAAATATACTAAAGCCATTTCATTATATTTAAATAAATATTATAAATCTTATTCTATAATTAAACTTAATGATACTGGTACTGATTCTAATAGAGATAATTATGATAAATATAATATTGAGATGAGAAGAATTATTAAGGATAAAAATATAAAGTTAGTAATAGATTTACATGGTTCTAGAAGTGATAGAGATTTTGATATTGAATTTGGGACACTTAATAATTTGTCAGTAGATTATTCTACAATTAAAGAATTAGAAGAAGAGTTTAACTTAAATGGTATTAATAATATTAAATATAATGATCCGTTTAAGGGGGGCTTTATAACACAAGGTCTTTATGGTTTAACTGACATTGATATTATTCAATTAGAGATTAATCAAAGATTAAGAGATGATCCTGAGTCTTTGGAAAGATTAATTAGATCTTTAGGTAGTTTTATTAATAAATATAGTAAATATATAAATAAATAAAAAAAGATGGTTATTCCATCTTTTTTAATATTCAAAATATTGTTCTTTACATTTGTCTCCACATAATTTACCTGTGGTAAAAGAAGTATTATTAAATATTTTAGTTAAATTAATTTTTTTACCATTAAAATAATCATTAATTTTGTTTATTATATCTATTGCTTCTTCTATGGAATTATCATATATATCTTTAAATGATGTAGTATATTTTTCATTTTTATACATTATATGTGTCCACGTTTTATGATGATTATTTAGATATTTATCTAATGAATGTGGTTTAAAAGCTAAAGATACAGGAGCAAATTTATAAAATTTTT
>Ga0129306_1002151_pt1 | contig 18579 bp, 18 predicted proteins | sample P827metagenome_FD_94438 | JGI IMG/M metagenome (GOLD analysis project Ga0129306, IMG submission 94438) | Capybara group fecal microbial communities from Wisconsin, USA - P827 metagenome | ecosystem: Host-associated > Mammals > Digestive system > Large intestine > Fecal | place: USA: Wisconsin... | reverse complement strand
TTGAGTTTAACAAGTGGTTCAGAAGAAACAAAGGAAAGTTCCCGCTTTTTATCGACAACACCAATCAGTCGGAAGCGGAGACTGCGAAACTTATCGCTGATTTTGTTAAATCAAACACTTAATTTTTGAAGAGAATAGTAGGGGTAAGGTATGAAAATAGCAGTATTTTCAGATGTTCACGGAAATCTTAAAGCACTGAAAGAAGTCCTTGAACAGATTAAAGATAAGAATGTAGATAAGACGGTATTTCTCGGCGACGTTTTCCAGCGCGGCAATGAAGAGATAGAATGCCTTAAGCTGATACAGGACAGCGGAATTACCTGTATAAAGGGTAACTGTGAGCTTTATCTTGCAAACGGAGTCGATATCGACCCCGATGTTGAGTATTTACGTGAATACTACGATGGAGCACGGGCTAAGGTCACAGCGGAGCAGATGCAGTTTATAAAGCATATGCCACTGTTTTATGAAATCGAGACGGGCGGAAGAAAGCTTCTTTTTACGCACTTTCTTTTTTCGGATATTCAGGCGCAGTATCCCTATTTGCAGTTGTCATCCTTAAAGAATGGCACTTTTGACGAGGCATGCAAGAGTGAAGCAGTGCAGAAATATGACCTCGTTGTAATCGGCCACTGTCACCGCAATTTTGTCAAAGAAAACGTGGTCTCGGTTTCGGCCACAGGACTTGAAGGGGCTTCATGGCTTTTAATTGATGTAAGCGAGGCCGGCGTTAGCTTTGAGCACATTGATATAGGGGTATAAAATTCATGAAACACAAGCGTTTAAATCGCGACGGATGGGGGTTTTCTTACTATCCGTATTATCAGATGAGAATAGATGACGAGCTGTTCAGCGGAACGGCTTGTCTTATTAAAATGACCGACGGCGAGGAAAACTATTGGGAGACGCCCAAGGCCGGCAGGATTCAGGTGACAGGGGCAGGCATGTCCTGGCTTGAACTTGTGCCTGATGACACCAACAGAGTTATCACAATTATGTACTTTCCCGATGGGAAGCATGACGCAGAGAGGCACAATTATCCGATACCTGCAGACAAGAGATATCAGCCGTCCATTTATTACGTGGACATTACAGAAGGGATCGAGTACGACGAGTATGGTATAGCGACATACATTGATAAATATCTTGATGTGATTTTCACTCTCGAGGGAGATGTCAAGATTGATGACAGAGACGAACTTGACGCCGCATACGCTTCAGGTGAACTGACGCAAGAACAATATGATGCAGCCCTGCAGGAATGCGACGGTATTTTGAAGGAGTATTGCGAGGATATATCAAAGACTGATGCTTGGTGCGCTAAGGTCAGAGCTATGTTGGAAGAAAGAATTGCTGCCGGTGAGCCTATAAAGCCCTGCAAAGAAGTGTTAGAGCTTCACAATAGCAAGCTTTACAAGGTTACCACTAAATTCGTAGAGCAGTCTCAGGAAATACTAAAAGACAATCTGGTCGGAATCTACCTTCACGGCTCAGCCGTCATGGGATGTTTCAATCCCGACAAGAGCGACATCGACCTTATAGTAGTGGTCAACTCGCCCATGCCCGATGATGTCAAAAGAAAATTCATGGACATGGTCGTAGCTCTTAACGCAGAAGCTCCCACCAAGGGAATTGAGATGAGCATAGTAACCAAAGCGGTGTGCAATCCGTTTGTATATCCTACGCCCTTTGAGCTACATTTCTCGGCTATGCATATCGGCTGGTACAAGGACAATCCTGAGGACTATGTCAAGAAGATGAACGGAGCCGATGCAGACCTTGCGGCACACTTCACGATTATCAAAAAGCGTGGCAAGTGCCTTTGCGGTGAGCGTATTGACGATGTTTTCGGAGAAGTATCGAAGGCCGACTACATGGATTCGATTTGGAACGACATTGCGGAAGCTGAAGACGACATTATAGACAATCCTATGTATATTATTTTGAACCTTGCCAGAGTGCTTGCGTATAAGCGGGAAAGCTTTGTCCTTTCGAAAAAAGAAGGCGGAGAGTGGGCACTTAAGAATCTTCCACGGGAATACCATGCACTCATACAAGAAGCAATGGAAGAATATGCCAAGGGTAAGACCGGTACGTACAACGAAGAAGAAAGCAAGAAATATGCCACATACATGATGCGAGAAATTAGCGGTGAGTAGGGCGACGCAAGAATATATGCAAACATCAGAATCAATGAACGACAAACTGAATAAACTTGTTCAAATCTGCGGACTCGGCGAGATGACAGCCGATATCGCACCTGTCTCCGGCGGTCTCATGCACAAGATGTACAGAGTCGAGACTACCACAGGTACCTACGCTGTAAAATGCCTCAACCCCGAGATTATGAAGCGTCCGGGAGTTATGGACAACTATGCGAGGGCAGAGCACTTCGAGCGAATTCTTGAAGAGAATAACCTGCCGATTGTGCCCGCACTTTCTTTTGACAGCAAGAAAATGATCGAGAGCGACGGACGATACTACTATGTTTTCAAGTGGCAGGAAGGCAGTATTACGGATTTTAATGATATACGCAAAGAGCAGTGCCTTCAGGCGGGCGAGTTACTCGGACGCATTCACGCTATAGAGTCTCGGAAAGTCGAGCCGGAAGAGCCCGAACTTAGCGGCATAGATTTTAAAGCTTACCTCAAGACTGCAAAGGACCAAGATAGTCCAATCGAGAAACTTCTCGCTGACAATATAGAGTTGCTGGAAACTTCGCAAAATAAACTCAATGAAGCCCGCAAGAGCCTGCCTCCTATGCGTGTCATCAGCAACGATGACATGGATCCCAAGAACATCATGTGGCATGAAGGCAAGGCTTATGCCATCGACCTTGAGTGTCTGGATTACAGTAATCCTATGTCCTCGGTTTTAAATCTCGCACTTCAGTGGGCAGGCACAGTTACGCAGAAGTTTGACAAAGAAAACCTTGAGGCATTCTTCAGAGGCTATCTCGGTGCTTACGACAACGGTTTCAAATCCTATGACAAGCTATACGGAATAGCCTATACCTGGGTAGAGTGGCTCGAGTACAACATCAGGCGAGCTCTAGGTATGGAAGGTCCCGCGCCGGAAGAGATTAAACTCGGCGAGGAGGAAGCAGCTAACACTGTAGGAAGAATTAAGTACTTACGCGATATTGAAAGCGAGGTATGTTCGGTACTTCAGAGAATTCATTCATAACGGTTTATAAATCACACGTTTGCAATTGTCGCAGGCGTGTGATTTTTTATTTTGTCAAACATGACACACATATGACATGTTATAATTAGTATCATATATTCGGAGCGTAAGAATATGAAAATCGATCGATTAATAGGCATACTATCCGTTCTTTTGCAAAAAGACCAAGTGACAGCTCCTGAACTTGCGGAACAGTTTGAGGTTTCAAGAAGAACAATAAACAGAGATATAGAGGATTTGTGTAAAGCAGGTATTCCGATAGTGACGGCGCAGGGCTTTGGCGGCGGCATCAGCATTATGGACGGTTACCGCATGGACAAGACGCTTCTTACATCGCGGGATATGCAGATGATTCTTGCGGGCTTAAGGAGTCTTGACAGTGTGAGCGGAAGCGGATACTACGGGCAGCTGATGGAGAAAATTCAGGCAGGGTCGTCTGAATTTATCAGCGGAAGAGATTCCATTCTGATTGATTTGTCATCCTGGTATCGGGAGTCCCTTGCCCCCAAGATAGAAACCATACAGGATGCCATTAGTTTAAAGAAGACCATTAGATTCAATTATTACTCCCCGAACGGAGATACGGAAAGAGAAATCGAACCGTATTATCTGATATTCAAGTGGACCAGCTGGTATGTATACGGCTACTGTCTGCTTCGAAAAGATTTCAGATTGTTTAAGCTGAATCGTATGGACGGTATCACGCATGTTGCATCATGCGAAGGAAACCGAGAGGTTCCGCTGCCGGATTTGTCGAGTGAGAAGATATTTCCCCCCAAGGACAAGGTGAAGGCGTTGTTCGATTCTTCGATGAAATGGCAACTTGTTGAGGAGTATGGAGTGAATTCTTTTACCGAGATGGATGACGGAAGCCTGTTGTTTGAGCAGGAGTATGCAGATGATGAGGGGCTGATAGCCTGGATGCTATCCTGCAGAGACAAGGTGACTGTCCTGGAACCGAAGCGAATCAGGGAAAAGCTTTATCAGATTACCTCCGAGATAGCAAGAAGATATGAAGGAGAGCAGAAATGACAAAGACAGCGTTGGTCGTAATAGACCTTCAGAATGATATTACGAAGAATTATAAGACGATTATAGAGCAGGTTAATAAAGCGATTGATTGGGCAATGGCCAAAGAAATGCACGTTATATATATCAAGCACTACAATCTGTCAGAAAAGACAAGGACATTCAAACCGGGCACAAAAGGGGCAGAATTGGTTCCCGAGATGAAGATTGTTTCGGATTATATATTTGAAAAGTCTCAAGCAAGTGCGCTGACGAGCGAAGCATTTTCAGGTTACATAGAGCAATTCGGAATGACCGAATTCTACATTGCCGGCGCAGACGCCACCGGATGTGTTAAATCCACAAGCTATAATCTGGCTAAAGCAGGATATAAGGTACATGTAATTTCAGATTGTGTAACAAGTTATGACTTAAAAAAGCTGAATGAGATGTTTGCATATTACGCTAGCAAAGGTTGCGAAGTATCAACTCTTGGTGAGTACATGAAAAATTAGGAGGGGTAGAGTAGAATGGCGATGAATAAAGAGGAAATGTATAAAGCAATTAATAGTAAGTTTGAGGAACTTAAAACGGCTCTTGAGGGCGACGATTTGAATAGAATCAAGGAACTTACTTTGGAACTTCATGCCATGGTTCATCCTGCGGAAGTATCGGGAAGAACGGAGAAGACAGTGGCTGACATAGTATTGGATTATGTTCTCGCGGGCCACCAAAACGACATTGTTCCCCGAGAAACCTGGGACACGGATCTTCACTACGCGGGAACCAAGACGGTTCCGATTTGCTGGCAGTTATGGCATACCTACAGAATAGAGGATTTGGTCAGCAACATTCTCATGGCGAACGGCAATCAGATATTCAACGAGGAGTGGCAAAAGAAAATCAATTCCTCAATAACCGATACAGGTAACGCCTTAGAGTTTGACGAGGTTGTTGCATGGGCCAAGGATATTAATGTGGCTGAATTAAAGAACTACATGATTACAGTCGGCAAGAATACAAGGCAGATTCTTTCTGCGCTCACGCTTGAGCAGATTAAGTCAATGGTGCCCGAAGAATGGGTTATGAGAATACTTGAAGAAGGCGGAGTGACAACTGATTTCCGTTCGGTCTGGCTCCTTGTATTCTGGGGAAGGCTTACAATCGGAGGCATGATTCTTACACCTATGACATCGCACCACATGATGCACCTTCCTACAAGCATAGACAAGATTTTAGGATAGAGAGTTCGGAGAGATTATTATGAAATACGAGTGGATAGACGAATACCTGATGACTAGGCCCGGCGTAATCCGCGACCTGCAGAGAGAATGGAACTGGATCCGTTACAAGCTCGGAAGCAAAATGTTTGCGGCTATATGTCGCGACGACAACACCAATGAGCCATACTATATCACAATGAAGCTTGAGCCCATGAAGGCCGAGGCGTTCCGTAGCGAGTACGAGGACATAATCCCCGGCTACTATATGAACAAAGTGAACTGGAACTCGGTTAAAGCAGACGGCAATGTTCCCGACGACCTTCTTAAAAATAAGCTGGATGACGCCTACGCCATAGTACTTGAGAGTTTCAGCAAAAAGAAGCAGGCAGAAATTCTCGCATCAGAGCCAATCATCATCGATACCCGTTGTGGCCTTCACTGCTACAACTGCGAGTACAAAGAACCCTGCAACTGCGGCGGTTGTATCGAGACTAACGGTCACCCTTTCCACGGCGAGTGTCCGGTAGCCATATGCTGTCAGGAGAAGCGCCACATGCACTGCGGCGAATGCGCGACATTTCCGTGCGAGCTTCTTTTGCAGTACACCAACGATCCCGAGCAAGGCGACAACCTGCCCGGATTAAGAATCGAGCAGTGCAAGAGATGGTGCGAGAGGAGCATTAAGTAACGATGGCATTTGATTACAAGAAAGAATACAAAGAATTTTACATGCCTAAGGCAAAGCCTGAAATCGTAACGGTTCCTAAGATGAACTATATAGCGGTTCGTGGAAGCGGCGACCCTAACGCTGAAGGCGGCGAGTACAAAGCAGCAATCGGATTGCTCTATGCGATTGCTTTTACCATCAAAATGAGCAAAAAGGGCAACCATAAGATAGACGGATATTTCGATTATGTGGTTCCGCCGCTTGAAGGTTTCTGGTGGCAGGACGGTGTGGCGGGAATCGATTACACGCACAAAGAAAGCTTTCAATGGATTTCGGTAATCCGTCTGCCTGATTTCGTAACTAAGGAAGACTTTGACTGGGCGGTGGCCGAAGCTACTGCCAAGAAAAAAGCAGACTTCTCGAAGGTTGAATTCTTCACATATGATGAGGGTTTATGCGTTCAATGCATGCATATCGGCTCCTACGACGACGAGCCGGCCACGGTAGACGCCATGCACAGATACATGGAGGAACAAGGGTATCGCCTCGATATTACCGACACGCGCTACCACCACGAAATATATCTTAGCGATGCAAGAAAGGTAACGCCCGAAAAACTGAAAACGGTGGTGAGACACCCGATAGCGAAGGTTTCCGGTGAGTAATATTTCGTATTGCTTGCATAAGTACAATCATATACCTTATATTATTCTTTGAAAGAATTAATTTGAGGGGAATACTAATGAAAAGGGTAATTCTTGGTGCATTCTATGTAATACTCTTTCTTACTGTGGGAATAATTATATGCCTTTCAGTATCAAAGCCACAGAATAATCTTATTCCATGGCAAATGGCTGTAGGAACTGTAGTTTTTACAGCTTTTTTTGCATGTGTTGCTTATTTTTGGAAGTGTAAAAATTTTACATGTAACAGATGGGTAAAGATCATAATTCTAATTGGCGTAGGAGCTTTGCTGTATATTGTAGGTGCCACTCGAGGGCTGCTTTTTGGTGGTTTTGGCGATTATCCTGCGGTTTATAGAAGTGCTCAAGAAATTGCGACAGTTGGGAAACTCTCATATCCGCGATATTTTTTGACATATGGAAACAATGTTAGACCCATGCTCTTTCTGAGTGTTTTGTTCAAAATAAGTCACGGTATTGGCTTAAACGAGTATTACTTTACATTGTGTCTAAGTGTGTTGACAGCTGTTGCGGCGATGTGGGCGATAGGTAAGCTTGTAGGTGATAATAGTATTTATCAAATACCTTCGATGTTATTTGTGGCGATTTGCCTTCCGATTTTTGTTTTTACTCCTTCTTTTTATACAGATACTATGAGCTTTGGCGTAGGTGTGACTGCATTGGCGCTGATAAAGATAGCGTTGAACAAGAATAAGCGATGGTATATATACATTACATTGGCATCATTTTTGACGATATATGGTGTTATGTGGAAAATAACATCGATAATTCCTCTTTTTGCTACCGCAATTACTGTTCTGATAATGAGGATCAGAATTGAAAGAAAAAAAGTAGCACTCGGTATTTTTTCGGTGGCCATATTTGTGGTATTGATTAATGTATGGTCAAGCAGTTACTCTATTTATAACGAATCGAAAAAAAAGCGCTAACCCGTTGATTAGCTGGATTGCAATAGGTATGGTGGGTGATGGAAGTTGGCTTTCTAACAGAGAATTTGCAAATACATTAAATTCTATAGACAGTAAAGCGCTTAAGGAGGAATTTGCAAAGGAATATATCAAAAATAATATTTCGGAGGGCCTGTCAGCTACACATATAAGCGCTAAAATAAGGAATAATTTTGCAGGGGGAACATTTAGTTCCAAAGATTATTTGAGTGAAACAAGTGACGGTACATTTTTGTGGGAGCTAATGGCGCCCTGGGGCAAGTACTATTGGCGCACATCCCAATACTGCTTTGTCTATGTGTTTTTGATATATACTTTCATGTTTATCGGAAGTATCGTAGCCGTAGTAGACCTTGCTCGTGGTAACGATATTCCATTTGTAAAGGTAATCACAGACATCTCCTTCTTTGGAATAGTGTTATTCCTAATGATTTGGGAGTCTAACAACAGGCAAATGTACAATCAGCTTCCGGTATTGGTGGTGAATCTGTTTGCCAATACAGAATATTTACTGGGGAAAGTACATAAGAGACGGGTATGAAATACATGCACTTTAATTCGTCATGCTCCTACACGGCATTGGCGATGCTTTTAGAGGAGAAGAGAATAGATACCGAGGATACGGAAATCGCCCTTGAGATGGGGCTTCCATGGCTTTTTGCCAAAGAAGGCGATGAGTACTTGGCGGGGCCGATGATTCAGGGAGCAAAGTGGTTTGATTTGTATCTTAAGCCGAAGGGCTTTTGCTTACAGGAGGAACCGATAGAAAAATATCGCCTTCCGGAGTATTTGAAGAATCATAAGCTTTGTATGCTTGGTATTAAGAGAATTGAAATAACAGGTAAGCACGCTGTAGTATTTCATGAATACAACGGGAGATATTGTTTTTCCAATCCGACCAAAGAAAGTAGTGGTCAACCGACAGAAATATTTCTTTCAGAAGAAGAATTACTTGACTCCACAGAAGATACAGTTTTAGTGGGGTACTTGAAAGAGCAAGAACCCCAAAGCGTAAATTATAATAAACTTCGGGAAGAGTCGGCACAGGTTATTCGCGATAATATATCCGAAATTGAAGCATTCTGCACGATAACTCATAAGCCACAGGAATACGACGAAGCGCTTAATAAGCTTTTCAGGGCATTACTTCTTGACGGTATTACGATGCTTGAACTTGCAGGCGAAAGCAAACTTGCGGCAAAATTCAAAAGCATTCAAAAAGATTTCCTGGACTTCATGGGAGGAGAAAGAGCAGGTCTATTGGCTGATGCAATCTCCCTCGACAAGATTAGTAAACTTGCGGAACAATATATACTACTTATAAAAAACGGAGCAGTATGAGTAAAGTTAACCAAATCATCATCGTCGAAGACGACGCCGATTTAAACAGGGGCCTATGTAAGGCGCTCAAAGAAGAAAACAGGAATATCGTATCTTGTGAGAACCTTAAAAGTGCTAGGGAGCAGATTGAGCTGATGTCCCCGGCATTGGTGCTGCTTGATATTAACCTTCCCGACGGAAACGGGCTCACGCTTCTTAAAGAGATTAAGGAAAGCCGGCCCGAGACAGGTGTTCTTTTGCTGTCTGCGAATGATACGGATGCGGATGTGGTAAAGGGCCTTGAGATGGGTGCGGACGATTATGTGACAAAGCCGTTCTCACTTAGCGTGCTGAGAGCGAGAGTTAATACCCGACTCAGAAGCGCGGGCAGCAATGATTCCAAAGAAAGAATCGTCACAGGCATCTATGACTTTGACTTCGAAAAAATGATTTATAAAGTACGAGGCGCGGAAGTGTCTCTCAGCAAGATAGAGCAGAAGCTTCTGAAGATTTTAGTGTCCAATAAAGGCATTACGCAGGAGCGAGGCAAGCTTGTGGACAGGCTTTGGACCGATGGCGCGGAATATGTGGATGAGAATGCGCTTTCGGTTACGGTGAAGCGCTTAAGAGATAAGCTTGATGACAAGGATCATATCAAGACGGTCTACGGTATCGGGTATGTGTGGGTGAAGGATGATGAATGATATCGTATTGTATATAGGCATAGCGGCAGCAGTGCTGGGGGTCGGCTTCTTCATATGGAGCCGCATCAGTACCGGGAAAACGCTCGACCGCGTTGAGGAGCTCATCGATAAAGCCATAGAGGGCGACACATTTCAGGAAAGTTTTTCGGAAGAAAGAACTTCCCGTCTTGAGACTAAGCTCACCGAGTATTTGCGCGCATCCGGCGTGTCGGCGCTTAACGTTAAGAACGAGCGCGACAAGATTAAAACGCTCATAGCCGATATTTCTCACCAGACCAAGACCCCCATCGCGAATCTTGTGCTTCATGGCGAGTTACTCAAAGAATCCGACCTAAATCCCGAGCAGGAAGAATGTGTGGACGCGGTCTTAAGAGAGAGCGATAAGCTTCGATTCCTTATTGATGCGCTGGTTAAGCTTTCACGTCTCGAGAACGGAATCCTGAGTCTTAATCCTGCCAAAGAAAGCGTTTCTTCCATCGTCACCGAAGTGGCTTCCGAAATGCGTGGCAAGGCCGACAAGAAGGGGCTTTATATCAAGACAGATTTGCCGGAGGAAGACATCAAAGCTTCTTTTGACAGAAAGTGGACGACTGAAGCGCTCATCAATATAGTGGACAACGCTGTGAAATATACACAGAGTGGCGGAATTACGTTAGGAATCAAGAATTATGAGATGTTTGCCTGCATCACGATTAAAGATACGGGCATTGGTATTTCAGAGGAGGATATCCCCAAGATTTTCGGAAGATTCAACCGTCTTGAGTCTTCAAGAAACGAGGAGGGCGTCGGCATCGGTCTGTATCTTGCAAGAGAAATAGTGAAGCTTGAGGGCGGTTACATGAAAGTGTCATCTAAGCTGGGAGAAGGCTCTGAATTCGCTGTTTTCCTGAAAAAAGAGTAGAATCTTTCAAAACTGACAGAATTAAAAAATCTTTTTGAAAGATTCTTGAAAGAATCGGGTGAGATAATCTGTATGTGGAAGGGAACTTCCCATACAGATTTTTTAATTAGGAGAGAACACATGAATATACTTGAGGCTAAAGGGTTAAAGAAAATATACGGAGAAGGAGAGAACAAGGTAAATGCGTTAAGAGGCGTCGACCTTGAAGTTAAGAAAGGCGAGTTCGTTGCTATCGTAGGAACTTCCGGAAGCGGTAAGTCAACACTTCTCCACATGCTTGGCGGTTTGGACCGTCCCACCGAAGGCGAGGTAATCGTAGAGCAGAAAGACATTTCGAAGCTTAAAGACGAGGAGCTGACAATCTTCAGAAGAAGGAAAATCGGCTTTATCTTTCAGGCGTTTAACCTTGTACCTGTATTAAACGTATACGAGAACATAGTTCTTCCGATTGAACTTGACGGAGCTAAAATCGACAAGGAATTTGTGGAAGAAATCATCAATACACTGGGCCTTTCGGAGAAAAAAGAAGCCCTTCCCAATCAGCTGTCGGGTGGTCAGCAGCAGAGAGTTGCCATCGCAAGAGCGCTTGCTTTTCGCCCGGCTATAATCCTTGCGGATGAGCCGACCGGTACCCTTGATTCCAAGACCGGCCAGGATGTATTAAGCCTTTTAAAGGTTTCTGCCGAGAAGTTTTCTCAGACTATCGTAATGATTACGCACAATGACGAGATAGCTCAGCTTGCCGATCGAATCATAAGAATCGAAGACGGTCACATTGTATCCAAGGTTGAAGGGAGATAGGAAAGATGCGTGTCAATAACAGAAAATGCGTGCGTCGTATCGGTATCAGAAGCCTTCTTACCAACAAAAGAAGAAACATAATAGCCATTGCGGCGATTGCACTTACAGCGATTCTTTTTACCACATTATTTACTATATTGATGTCCATAAGCTCCACATATGAGACTAATACCTTCAGACAGCTTGGCGGATATGCTCATGCGACCTTTAAAGATGTCACCAACGAACAGATAGAGAAGCTAACCTCTCATAAGCTGATTAAAGAACACGGCGAGAGAACTGTCATCGGAATTGCGGCGGAAGCTCCTTTTACAAAGCGCTCGGCCGAAATCAGTTTCATGGATGAAAACGATACAAAGTGGTCATACATAAAGCTCAAAGAAGGCCATCTGCCCACCTCAGCTAAAGAAGTAATCATGGACACGGAAGCCTTAAGACTTTTGGGCGTAGAGCCTAAGCTTGGGAAGAAGTAACGATTTCTTTTAACATAATGGGAATATATGACGGAAGCGCCAAGGTAACGGATACCTTTACTCTTGTAGGCTACTGGGAGTTTGATCAACTGTGCCCGGCCCACTTCGTAAACGTTTCCAAAGAATACGTAGATGAATTCGGCAAAATGATAGCAGAAAAGGGCTATGCACCTTTAAGAACCGACCTTGACGTAATGTTTTCATCTTCGGTGGATGTTGAAAGTAAGTTGATTAAGGTTGCCGAAGAATCAGGCTTTACCCTCAATCAGTCGGATGCTGAGAATTATATAAGATTTGGAGTCAATCCCGGCTATACGTTTGCGAAAGGGTCGGATATATTTACTCCCGGCACACTTGCTTGCATTCTTGCTTTTGCACTACTTGTTATATTTACAGGCTACCTGATTATTTATAATATTTTCCAGATTTCCGTGGCCGGAGACATACGTTTCTACGGACTGCTTAAAACTATCGGCACCACATCAAGACAGATTAAAAGAGTCATCAAAATTCAGGCACTTGCGCTTTGCATTATAGGAATTCCCGTAGGCCTTTTGCTGGGATTTGGCTTGGGCGCGGTTCTTATGCCGGTAATTATCAAGATGAGCAATATGTCGAGTAATGCTTTAACCATAAGCACTTCACCTATTATATTTGTTGCATCGGCTTTGTTTGAAATTCTTACAGTTATAGTTTCTACCGCTAAGCCCGGACGCCTCGCTGCAGGAGTATCACCCGTAGAGGCTGTTAAATATACTGAAGGCAGCGGTATTACACGCAAAAGAAAGACTACAAAAGGCGCCAAAGTCATTTCAATGGCCATAGCCAACATGGGCAGAAACAAGAAAAAAACCGTACTTGTATTTGTTTCTTTGGCCTTCGCATTGGTAATACTGAATTCGGTTAACCTGTTTGTGGAAGGTTTTGACAAAGAAAAGTGGATTGCGGCATCGGATGCTACCGACTTTGTTGTGGGTAATACCGGCTATTTCAAGTTTATGGGTGGCGAACGTGGCGCTATGAGCCCGGAAGTGGCAGAAGCCATTAAAGAAAATACAAATCCTTCATTATGGGGAGAGGGATACGAAATTACAGGATATCTCGTATATAAGGCAACTGAAGCACAACATCAGGAATATGTTGATACTTGCCCCGGAGGACAGCCGCACCAAAAGCCGCAGGAAGACGGAGGATATTATATAGGTTCCTATATTGAGGCGTTTAATCCTGCTTTGGCGGAATCGCTTAAGGTATATGAAGGTGATATAAGCTTACTAAACGATAAAAGCGGTAGATATGTCGCTCTTTTGTCTGATGATGAATCTTTTAAGTATATTAAGGATAATCCGAACGCATTCAAGGTAGGCGACAAAATTACATATGCTACGGTCAAGCAAGTATTGGCATTAGACAAGAGAACCGGAGAGGCGCCCGGTGAAGGCGTAATGTACGATGAAAATATTGAGGAAGAATTTATTGATGTAACTGAGCACGAGTTCACTGTGTGTGCATATGTTGGAGTTCCTTATTCAATAAGCCTTCGCAAAGGCACGTTCGGAAAAGACGCAATTATAGGCGCAGAGACAGCCAAGGAAGTTTTTGGCGAAAATGTTACACCCATATTTATTGCGCTTAACACCGACAGTGAAGCCGATGAGGCCGCAGCGGAGCAGTATATAAGCAACTTGGTGGAGGAATCCGCAGGAGAGCTGGAATACGAGAGCAAAGAGATAAAAAGAAAAGAATTTGAAGACTTTAAAAATATGTTTGCTCTTTTTGGCGGCGTACTCGTAATCATTATCGGAATGGTAGGCGTGCTTAATTTCATTAACGCTGTCATGGCAGGAATTATTGCGCGAAAGAACGAGATTGCTGTACTTCAGGCAATCGGCATGACAGGTAAGCAGGTTAAAGAAATGCTTGTGACCGAAGGATTGATATATACAGTCGGAGCCGGAGTAATTGCACTTGTATTGTCTGCTGTGCTTGTACCGTTACTTAATTCGACCATTGAAGGAATGTTCTGGTTCTATTCGGGTCATTTCTCCGTTACACCTGTACTGGTTATGATTCCAATATTTGCAATAATCGGTTTCCTGATTCCTGCGATTTCCTACAGAGGACTTACCAAAGTAAGCGTAGTAGAAAGAATCAGAGAACTTGGTTAAATCCAACAAAAAAATTCATAAGACAAAAAGAAAACTCCTGAAAAGATACGAAACATGTATCTTCTCGGGAGTTTCTTTAATAATTTTGTAGCAGGCTTCGTGTTAGAATGGTTTCCTAGGAAGGAAAAATCTTATGGGACGTAAGAGTAAAAACGGGGAGATTCCGACAGGGCTCCCGGGAGGTTTCTTTATCTACGAAAACGGAGGAAACGACGAGATTCTTTTTGCCGATGAGAACGTAATTCGTCTGTATGGCTGTGAGACTTTGGATGAGTTTCTGGAATATACAAACCATTCTTTTGCCGGTATGGTGCATCCCGAAGACTACAATAAGATACAGAACCAGATTCAGGCGCAGACTATGTTCGGCGAGAAGCGCCATGACTATGTCAGGTATCGAATCGTCACGAAGAAGGGCGAGACTCATTACATCGAGGACTTCGGACACCTGATGCACGGAGAAAACGGAAAGAGCTTTTTCTACGTGTTCATTGTAGACGTAGACAGAAACGAATACTTTAACCGCAGCAGGAACTCCTATGCCGAGGCTGAGATTCTGTCCATGAATCACGAAACGGATCCGTTAACGGGTCTTTACAACATGTCATTCTTCTATCAAAGCGTTCAGAGGCTTCTTGTTTCGCCCAAAGAACGCGGGAAGCAGATATCTATAATTCATTTCGACATCCCGAACTTTAAACTGTTTAACGAAAGAAACGGCTTCCGCTTGGGCGATGAGCTACTGTGTGACCTTGCAAAGATAATAAAAGAAGAATTCAGGGACGAGATTGCTTCTCGATTTTCCGACGACCACTTTGTGGTATGTACCAAGATTCCCAAGGAAGAGGTTATCACGAAGACCGAAGCGGTATATAAGAGACTGCTTCAATCGGAGGACAGCGCAAAGCGCGTAAGAATCAAGGCGGGAATATATTACATGGACTGGCGCGTCGCTGAAATCGGCTTGGCCTGCGACCATGCGCGTCTTGCCTGCAACAGTATTAAGGGAAGGCACGATGTCTTCTATTGTGTATACGATGAGATGTTACGCGAGAAGCTTCGTAAGCAGCAGTATGTTGTGGACCACGTAGACGAAGCAATCGAGAACAATTATATTAAGGTATACTATCAGCCGGTTATCAGAGTTCGAACGGGAGAAATCTGCGGATATGAGGCTCTTGTCAGATGGGTCGATCCGAAGTTCGGTATTCTTTCGCCGGGAGACTTTATAGAGACGCTTGAACAGTTCCATCTTATTCATAAAATAGACCAATGCGTGTTGGAGCAGGTGTGTAGGGATTATAACAAGATAATTGAACGCGGTGAGGCGGTGGTGCCGGCTTCAATTAATATTTCGAGACTCGATTTCGAACTTTGTGATATCGCGACGATAATAGAAGAAACCCGTAAGAAATATAATGTGCCTCGTGAGATGCTCGATATTGAGATTACCGAGAGTGCCATGAATGACAATGTGGGCCACATTAAGAGTGAATGCGTTAAGATGAGAAATCTCGGCTACCAGATATGGCTTGATGATTTCGGAAGCGGATATTCGTCGCTTAACTCTCTCACGGAGTATTCTTTTGATGTTCTTAAGCTTGATATGGTCTTCTTAAGAAGCTACGACCACAATACCAAGACAGGAACTCTTATGAACTATATTGTGGATGGTGCCCGCGGAATGGGTATTATTCCTCTTTGCGAAGGCGTAGAGACAATCGACCATTATGAATTCCTGCGAAAAATCGGCTGCGAAAAGGCGCAGGGCTATTACTTCGGTAAGCCGATGCCCATGGAAGATAACAGGAAGATGGCCAAAGAAAAAGGAATGAAGTACGAGAAGTACAAAGTGTGATAATCATTAATAATGGAAACGCAAAAGAAGTCGCTCTGTCGGGGCGGCTTCTTTTACTGCAATTTGGAAGTATAAAAATTTCATAAAGTAGTTCCTTAACACGTGGTCGTGTGGTACAATACACGCAGTATTGAAAACTACATTGGACAAAATCAGTTGGAAGAAGGAAGAGAAATGGTTAAAATTATCGCAGATTCGGCATGCGATTTGAAGGATTATCCGGGTATCGGGTTCGAAACGGTTCCGCTCACATTGTCCACGGAAGAGCGCACTTACGTAGATGATAAGAGTCTTAATCTTCACGAAATGCTGGATTATTTTTATTCACATCACGGCAAATCGTCGACGGCGTGTCCCTCCACACAGGCTTGGCTTGATGCTTTTGAAGGCGCCGATGAGGTTTATGTCGTAACGATTACAAGCGGTTTGTCGGGAACTTATAACAGCGCTTGTGTTGCAAGAGATCAGTATATTGAGAATCACCCCGAAGCTAAGGTGTGCGTTGTGGATTCTTTGTCCACCGGCCCCGGTGAGGTGTTGATAATTGAAAAGATAGTAGAGCTTAAGAACGCCGGCAAGACTTTTGAGGAAGTAAGCTCGGTTATAAACGGATACAGGGACAAGTTAAGATTATTCTTCGGCCTGCGCTCCCTTCACAATCTTGCTCAGAACGGTCGTGTGAGTAAGATTGTGGCGTCGGCTGTAGGAATTATGAATATAAGGATTCTCGGCACTGCCAGCAAGGAAGGCACCATCGAGCCTGTTGCCAAGTGTCGCGGTGAGAAGAAACTTATTGAGACGATTGTCTCGGAGTTTAAGAAAATCGGCTTTAAGGGTGGCAAGATTAGAATCTGTCACGTTGAAAACGAAGTGCTTTCTACCGCAATAGTGACTAAATTGAAGGAAGAATTCGGAAAAATTGATATAAAAAGCATTCTTTCCGGAGGCTTATGTGGCTTCTATGCGGAGCGCGGAGGCATAATTATAGGTTGCGAGTGTTCGTAATTCGCACACACATGTACACGAGATAAGCACAGACTATCGCATTTTTGCGAGGGTCTGTGTATTTTTTTTACATTTTTACGGATGACAAAGGAAGAAATTGTTTTTTTAGTGTCGAAAATTGAGAAAATTCAGTCCCATCATAAGGAAAAATTGTCAAAAATGTAAATTGTTAATTCCTAAGATATGGCATACTATATGTTTCGTTGCTGTCGGAGATACCTTAACGGTTTCTAGAGCCCGAATCCCCGGTGGCAATGAAATACCTATTTAGGAGGATAATGATTATGAAGAAGAATATTAAATTAGCAGCAATCGTACTTGCAACAATGATGGTAGCAGCTTGCGGTAAGACCGAAGCTTCCGTATCCGAGACTTCCGTAGAGGCTTCTGTTGAAGCATCTGTAGAGACTTCCGTAGAAGCATCTGTTGAAGAAGCAGCTGAAGAGACCGAAGCATCTGTTGAAGAAGCAGCTACTGAAGAGACCGAAGCATCTGTAGAAGAAGTTGCTGAAGAAGCTACCGAAGAAGCTACCGAAGAGGAAGCTCCCGTAGAAGTTTCTGAAGAAGAAGAGCCCGTTTCTGACGGTGAATAATTCGAATTTACTTCGATAAAGATTTTTAATCAAACCCCAAATGTGGACGCAGTCTTGAGTTTCTCGAGGCTGCGTTCTTTTTTTGCTAATTTGGAGAATTGTATTGACAATTTCTTTTTCCGATAGTATCCTAACTACAACATTCAGAAAGGAAAGAAAGCAATGGCACGTTTTTCAGTCGATTATAGACATACCGCTATTTTGACCACTGTCACTACCGATAATGGTCTTATTTGCGTATATGTTTAGTCGGACTGAATAGGTGATTGTAATACAGTAAGCTTAGCCACCTGTCCGTAACAGACAGGTGGTTTTTTTGTAGCCTTGGCCAAGGGCATGAATTAATAAAGAAAGGGACAAAACAATGGATTTACATGATTACAAAGATGTTGCGGAGAATTATGACAGATATCTTGAAGTGATGTATACGGAAGGACAGGACAACCACGAGGGATTTCAGGAGTTTTACTACGAGCTTGCCAAGAGATATGGTGCCGGTGGTGTGGTGGATATTGCCTGCGGTACGGGCGCTGTGCTTCTTTATCTTGCCGAGAGGGGAATAGACGTTGACGGAACCGATTTATCCGAAGAGATGTGTAAGGTTGCGGATGCCAAGGCAAAAGAAAAAGGTCTGGATCTGAATATATATCCTGCAGATATGACGAAATTCTCTTCAGGCAGAAAGTATTCTCTCGCGATTATAGCAAGAAGCGGATTTATGCATCTTCCTACGCAGCAGCTTCAAAAGGATGCGCTTAAGAACATATCCGAGCAACTTCTTCCCGGCGGAATTCTTACATTTAATACTTTCAATCCGTGGCCGCCTATCCAGGCAGCACAGATGAATACAACGCCTGATGATTATTCATTCAGACTTGAATATGTGAATAATCGCGGCAATAGATAATATGAAGTGACCTCACATTTGTAGCAACGTGGATTTACCTGTATACTGATGATTGTCAAGATCAATGGTAACAGGGATTACCGCATACAAAAGGAGGTCACCTATGAATAGAAT
>Ga0129306_1002149_pt1 | contig 18592 bp, 13 predicted proteins | sample P827metagenome_FD_94438 | JGI IMG/M metagenome (GOLD analysis project Ga0129306, IMG submission 94438) | Capybara group fecal microbial communities from Wisconsin, USA - P827 metagenome | ecosystem: Host-associated > Mammals > Digestive system > Large intestine > Fecal | place: USA: Wisconsin... | reverse complement strand
TTCCGCCGCGCGACGAGCCAGTATTCTTCGATATCCGGGTAGTAGGTCGGCATGGCGCGCAGGAACTCCCGTCCGAGTCCCGCCGACGCGCCGGTGATGATCGCAACTTTCATGTTGATTCTCCGTTTCGTTTTGTTCTCTCCCTTTATGATACCACAGAGACGGGATTTTATCAAGAGCGGGAGTGGAAAATCCCGGACTTTATTCGCCGAGGAAGTCCTCGAGATCAAGGGAAAGCGGAGGCGCGGAATAGAGCACCGCCGTTTTGACCCATTCGAGCGCCGTCAGGCCGTTCATAGCCGTACTCTCGAGCCGCGGCACGAGCATGTGGACCCCGCCGCCGGAAAGCGACGCGATCGGGGTCTGCCGCCAGATCCAGATCCCCGCGCCCGGGACCTCTTCCCGCAGCCGCTTCACCGCCGCCCGGAGCGTTTCGTTGTAGTGGTCTCTTGCTACGGGAGAGTAGGCAAAGTCGCCCGTGTCGAGGTACTCCTGATACTGGATCAGCATAGTATCGCTCTCCACCGCGAGATAGAGGATCTTCACCCGCCCGCCGTATGTCTCTTTCAGCGAGACAAGCGCGTCCGTCACGCAGTCGTCGGTCTCCATGCGGGCGACGATCCCCTCCGGGGCGTGCCACACATCCTCGGCGATCGAGCGCCAGTCCGCCGAGAGGCACGCGCAGTCGACGAGGACGGTGATCTCGGCCTCCGGGAACCGCTCGCAGACCTCCGCCGCCAGCATCGCCGCGCCGAATCCGCCCGCCGAGGAGCCCGCGAGCAGGATCTTGTCCGGGGTCGAACGGCTCAGCGCAAATGTGTCGAGGTAGTCCGTAAAATTCGTATATCCGTTATGATGGAGGACCGCGCCCCTCACGCTCGTGAATTCGCCCGCGCCGATATAGCAGTCCGCCGTGTCGCAGGGGATCAGCAGATAGGACCAGTCATAAAAGGGATTGGTCATCGGGTCCGCGGAGAAGAACGCGCTGTCCCAGATCCCGTTCCACGCGGTCCCGGTCGTATAGAAGGTGCGGGGCTGATCCGCCGTGCGCGCGTCGACGCTCATGCCGCCGCCCGCGAGGTAGATCACCCAGTTGTTTTCACTTCCGTTCCGGGTACGGCAGTAGGAAGGGGATCCTTCGACCGTGACGGCTTCGTGACGGCTGATGGCCCATCCGGCGGACGAATACGGGGAATTGTTGACAGACGTGATGCCGGAAAGCGTTCGGTCGTCATCGCCATAGTGGATGATGACGTCGCCGTCCGTATTCTGATAGGTAATGGTCATGTTTTCCGGGATGTCGTCCTCGCTGGGATAATGAACGGAAAAATCGCCGTTCGGCAAGTGAAACGTGACCAAAACGCCGTCCGGCACCCCGTCGGTGTAATCCTGCTGAACGGTGTAATTGCCGTGTTCTTTGTGGAAGTGAACGGAGACGGTCGTGCCGAGGAAATCGGTCGTCACAGGCGCGGGCTTCTCCTCCTCCTTCTCCGGGAGGATCCGGTCCCACGGCACCAGTCCCGCGAGCAGCACCGCCGCGAAGAGGAGCGCGAGCAGGACGGGAAATATCCATTGCCGGATCTTCATGGCCGAGCCTCCTTTCGTTCTTTCATACCGCCGCGAGGACGTGCCGGTTCCGCAGTGCGGGATCGGCGATCCCCCCGTTGACCGCATAGCCGTGGACCTCGGGATCGTCTCCTTCGGCATCCGAAAGTCCCTGCCGCACGACTTCCCCGACGATCAGCGCGCCGATGTCCGCGAGGACCGCTTCCTTCGTTTTCGCCGTCTCGGGCTCATTGTCCGAGAGAAGGAGGAATTCGACCGCCTCCGCCAGATTCCCGCCGAAGGGCAGTTCCCGCATCGCGCGGAAGCTCCACTTATAGTACGGCATCGGGCGGCGGTTGAGCAGGAAGACCGCGCGCATGGCGGCGTCCGCGAAGGCGTGGATCGCCAGCTGGGCCGCGCCTGCCTCCCCGTGCGCGAGGATGCGGGGGTAGTTGTAGATCCCGGCCTGCTTCATGAGGATCAGCCGCCCCGCGAGCTTTTTCCGGCGCACGTCCTCGGGCATGTCCGAAAGCCGCGCCCGGATCCGGGTGAACGCGCCGTCGCCGTCGAAAAAGACCTCGCCGTTGAGCGCCTCCGCAAGGAGCTCCTCCGGCGTCGTGAGCCAGCCTTCGACGGTGAGCGTGCCGTCCGGGGATCCGCAGCGGTCCCGGAAGAAATCCGCGCGCCGGATCACACCGTGACGTCCGCCGCCGACCGGGTTCATCCGCGAACGGATAAAGCCCTCGAACGTCTTCGGCAAGGCGGCATAGGCCCGTTCGAGCAGGAAGGCGGTCCGCCGATCGACGGTGTCCTCATCGGGGAGGAAGAGGCAGAAGCCCGGCTCGAAATCGTGGTCACGGGACACGAGGTCGTCGTATCCCCAGCACTCCGATCCGCTCCCGCACAGCCCGACCGCGATCACGGGGAGCAGTTCCGGGAAGCGTTCCCGCAGCATCGGCGCGCCGTAGTCCTCGTAATATGCCCGGGCAAGTTCAAGTCCGTTCATAGATCATCCGTGCCCTTTCTTCGAGCTCCGCGCCCCACACAAAGAAGCCGTAGTAGTGGAACGTCGGCGCGCATTTCTCGCACACGAAGGCGTAGTTCCCATCGCGCGGAAGTTCTTCCGCCGGCCGGTCGAGCAGCTCCCACGCGCGCCCGACGTCTTCGCTGATCTCCGCCTCCGCCGCTTCGAGTCCGTATTCCGCCTCGGCGAGGTTCGCGAGGTTGAGCCACGTGACGGCGATCTCCGGTTCCGCCCCTTCGACGGCAGCGAGCAGATCCATCGCGCGGGTGTACATCCGGCGTGCCTCGGCGTATTCCCCGCAGTCCGCGAGCGCGAGGGCGAAATTGTTGCAGACCCCGGCATAGCGGTAGGGATCGGGCCGCGCCGCCTGTTCATACACCGCAAGCGCGCGCAGGAAGACGGGCAGCGACTCTTCCGCCCGCCCGAAGGCTTTCATCGCCGTCGCCTGATTCGCATAGGCCGTCGCCCCGCCGAGTTCGTCCGCGATGCCGAGCCGCTCTGCCAGCGCGACGGTTTTTTCCGCCTCCGCGAGGGCCTCCGGTCCGCGTCCGAGCTTGCGGAAGAGCCCGATCCGCTCGTTGCGCACGAGGAATTCCCCGCGCAGATCCCGGCCCTCCTCCGCCTCGGCGAGCCAGTAGGCAAGATGGCGCTCTGCCGCCGCGGTGTCGTTTTTCGAGAAATATTCGTCGAGCTTTACGAAGACGCGGTCCGTGTCGATCGGATGCGCGGGCGGCTCCTTTCCCCAGGCGTCTGTGCAGAAGGGACAGCGCGGATCGAGGAAATCGGTCGATTCGAGGGGGGTGAAAGGCATGATAAACTCTCCGTCGGGCAGCGTTTTCTTTAGTTATACCGTATCCGGACACGGAAATCAAGCGGTATTCGATGAACAAGATGAACATAAAGGGGAAAACGGCGGCGCGGCAGAAGATATTTACAGGTGTGGACAACTCGCAAGCAACGCGCGAAAAATCCCGGCCGTCTTCTACACCAATTCTCCCAAAATTTTCCCGTTTTTTCCGTCGAAATGGCTATTGCTTTCCCTCCGCTTCTGTGCTATAATATCAGTCGTCGTGAAGTTTTGCGGCAAAATGCCGTATTTTTTAAGAGGAGGTCTCATGAGGATCCACGGATTGCAGAAGGTGACCCTGCTCGATTACCCGGAGCACGTCGCCTGCACCGTCTTCACCGCCGGGTGCAATCTCCGCTGTCCCTTCTGTCACAACGCCATTCTCGTGACGGATATTCTGGACACGGACGCCATCCCCGAGGAAGAGTTCTTCGCCTTCCTCGAAAAACGGCGCGGCATGCTCGACGGTGTCGCCGTGACGGGCGGAGAACCGCTCCTGCAGCCGGACCTCGCCTCCTTCCTCGGAAAGATCCGCGATCTGGGGCTCTCGGTCAAGCTCGACACGAACGGCTGCTTCCCGGATCGCCTCCGCGCGCTCCTCGACGCGCACCTCGTCGATTACGTCGCGATGGACGTGAAGAACGTCCCGGAAAAGTACGCCGAGACCGTCGGGATCCCGGGCTTCGATCCCGCGCCGGTGGGAGAGAGCGTCTCGCTCCTGCTCTCCGGGTCCGTGGAATTCGAGTTCCGCACGACCGTCGTCTCGCCGTTCCACACGGTCGAGGACATCGAGGGCATCGCGCGCTGGATCCGCGGAACGAAGCGCTATTTCCTCCAGAACTTCGTCGACAGCGGCAATCTCGTCGGACACGCTTCGGCCGTCCCGCGCGACACCCTCTTCGCCATGCGCGAGGCCGCCGCCCGGATCATCCCCTCAACCGCTCTGCGCGGCGTGGACTGATCCCGTCGGACGCGCCCGGCGCCTTGTCGTCCGACAAACACTATATATAGTGGCCCGCCAAAGAAAATCCACAATATTTTGTGTCCCCCCCTTGACATCGCCGCCGATCTGTGTTATACTCTTTCTGCCCGTAATTGTTCCGTTTCCGGAAGGATTTCTCTTCCGGTCTTTTTGCGGAGTCTGACCGCATCATCACCACTCATCAGCACGAGAGGATCCATCATGTATAAAGTAGCAAAGCGCAACGGCAAGCTCGTTTCCTTCAGCCTTGATAAGATAAAGACCGCCATTCTCTCCGCCTTCGAGGCCTGCGAGAGGAACTACCACCCGGACATCATCGACTTCCTCGCCCTCAAGGTGACGGCGGAATTCGAGCCGAAGATCAAAGGCGAACAGATCGGCGTCGAGGACATCCAGGACGCGGTCGAAAGCGTCCTCATCAAGGCCGGCTATGACGACGTGGCCAAGGCGTACATCCTGTACCGCCGCCAGCACGAGCGTCTGCGCAACCTTTCCGACACCCTCATCGACTATAAGAAGACCGTCAACGACTACCTGAAGGACGCCGACTGGCGCGTGAAGGAAAACTCCACCGTCACCCAGTCCGTGGGCGGTCTGATCCTCTATAACTCCGGCGCGATCACGGCGAACTACTGGCTCACCGAGATCTACGACGAAGAGATCGCGAAGGCGCACACCTCCGCCGACCTCCACCTCCACGACCTCTCCATGCTGACGGGCTACTGTGCGGGCTGGTCCCTCAAGCAGCTCATCCAGGAAGGCCTCGGCGGCGTCACCGGCAAGATCTCCTCCGCACCCGCCAAGCACCTCGCCACCCTCTGCAACCAGATGGTCAACTTCCTCGGCATCATGCAGAACGAGTGGGCCGGCGCGCAGGCGTTCTCCTCCTTCGACACCTACCTCGCCCCGTTCGTGAAGTACGACAACCTTTCCTACGACGCGACGAAAAAGTGCATCGAGTCCTTCATCTACGGCGTGAACACCCCGTCCCGCTGGGGCACGCAGGCGCCGTTCTCCAACATCACCCTCGACTGGGTGGTCCCGGCCGACCTCGCCGAGCTCAACTGCATCGTCGGCGGCAAGGAAATGGACTTCAAGTACAAGGACTGCCAGCCCGAGATGGATATGGTGAACAAGGCGTTCATCGAGATCATGATCGAGGGCGACGCGAACGGACGCGGCTTTCAGTATCCGATCCCGACCTACTCCATCACGAAGGACTTCGACTGGAGCGAGACCGAGAACAACAAGCTCCTCTTTGAGATGGCCTCCAAGTACGGCACGCCGTATTTCTCCAACTACGTCAACAGCGACATGGAACCCTCCGACGTGCGCTCCATGTGCTGCCGTCTCCGCCTCGACCTCCGCGAGCTGCGCAAGAAGACCGGCGGCTTCTTCGGATCCGGCGAATCGACCGGCTCCGTCGGCGTCGTCACGATCAACATGCCCCGCATCGCGTACCTCTCCGCCGACAAGGAAGAGTTCTACCGCCGGCTCGACAAGCTCATGGACATCGCGGCGCGCTCCCTCAAGATCAAGCGCACCGTCATCACGAAGTACCTCGAGGACGGCCTCTATCCCTACACCAAGCGCTATCTCGGTAGCTTCGACAACCACTTCTCCACGCTCGGCCTCGTCGGCATGAACGAAGCGGGCCTCAATGCCAATTGGCTCCGCGCCGACATGTCCCACAAGGAAACCCAGGACTTCACCATCGAGGTCCTCAACCACATGCGCGAGCGCCTCTCCGACTATCAGGAGAAGTACGGCGACCTCTATAACCTCGAAGCCACCCCGGCGGAATCCACCGCCTACCGCTTCGCCCAGAAGGACAAGGAGCGCTGGCCCGACATCGTCACGGCGGCGAAGTCCTGCGACGACACCCCGTACTACACCAACTCCTCCCACCTCCCGGTCGGCTATACCGAGGACGTCTTCACCGCCCTCGATATCCAGGACGAGCTCCAGACCCTCTACACCTCCGGCACCGTCTTCCACGCCTTCCTCGGCGAGAAGCTCCCGGACTGGAGAGCGGCGGCCAACCTCGTGCGCAAGGTGGCGGAGAACTACAAGCTCCCGTATTACACCCTCTCCCCGACCTATTCCATCTGCAAGAATCACGGTTATCTCGCCGGCGAGCAGCCCACCTGCCCGATCTGCGGCGCGAAGACCGAGGTCAACAGCCGCATCACCGGCTACTACCGTCCCGTCCAGAACTGGAACGACGGCAAGGCACAGGAATTCAAGGACCGCCGGACCTACGACATCGGCCACTCCACCCTCACCCATAAGGGTCCCCTGCATCCCGACGTCCCGGCCGCCGAAGTCCCCGTGAAGACGACCGTCGCGCCCGTCAAACCGGCCACCGCGGACGGCATCCCGGCAGCAGCGGTCGAAGCGGCGGTGGAACCCCTGACCGACAGCGGCGTCCTCCTCTTCGCCACGACCACGTGCCCGAACTGCAAGATCGCCTGCGCCGCCCTCGATAAAGCCGGTGTCTCCTATAAGAAGATCCTCGCGGACAAGGAACCGGATCTCGCCAAGGAATTCGGCATCCGCCAGTCCCCGACTCTCATCGTCAAGACCGGCAGCGACACCGCAAAATTCGTCGGCGTCTCCGAAATCAAAAAATACCTGACCGCATAAAAAACAGGAAAATGTATGCGCGGGGGAGGGACTTTCCGAGGAAAGCTCCCTCCCCTCTTATCCGAAAAAGGATCGCCGCCCGCGGAAGCCGGCACCTCGCCCCGCACAGCACAACATGGGGACAGCCCATACCCTTTCATAAAGTTTTTTGAAGAGGGGGTCCGGGGGAAAAACTTTTTGCAAAAAGTTTCTCTCCCCAGCGTCGTCCCCCAAGGAGTATACTATGACAGATATTCTGATCGTCGGCGGAGGGCCGGCGGGACTCACGGCAGCGATTTACGGGCTGCGCGCGAACAAGAGCGTTACAGTGATCGAGAAGGACGCGTTCGGTGGGCAGATCACGCACTCCCCGAAGGTGGAGAACATCCCGGGCTTCGAGGAGATCACGGGCATCGAATTTGCGGAGCGTCTGGTCGATCAGGCGCTGGCGCAGGGCGCAGAGATGGAAGCCGCGGAGGTCACGGGTATCCGAGCGAACGAAGACGGGACCTTCACCGCGATCACCGAAGAGGGCGAGATCGACGGGCGGGCCGTGATCCTCGCGACGGGCGCGCGTCACCGGCTGCTCGGGCTCCCGGATGAAGAGGCGTTCGTCGGGCAGGGCCTCTCGTTCTGCGCGGTGTGCGACGGCGCGTACTACCGGGACCGGGACGTCGCGGTCATCGGCGGGGGCAATTCCGCCATGCAGGAGGCGCTCCTGCTCGCGGATCTCTGTCATAAGGTCACCGTCGTGCAGAACCTCGCGTTCCTCACGGGCGAAGAAAAGCTCGCCGCACAGCTCCGGTCGCGTCCGAACGTCGAGATCCTCTATTCGACCCTCGCCGCGAAATACCTCGGCAGCCCGGCGGACGGCATCACCGGCCTCGTCGTGCGGTCGGAGAGCGGCGAGGAGCGCACCATCCCGGCGGACGGCGTGTTCGTCGCGGTGGGACTCGAGCCGCAGAACGCCCCCTTTGCCGACTGGATCGCCCTCGACGCGCGCGGCTACGCCGATTCCGACGAAGGCTGCACGACCGTCACGCCGGGCATCTTCGTCGCGGGCGACTGCCGCTCGAAGCGCATCCGTCAGGTCACGACGGCGGCGGCGGACGGCGCGGTGGCGGCCCTTGCGGCGTGCGACTGGATCGACACGAATAAGAAATGACAAGCCGAAAATCATGCAGGAAAGGAAGCCGAGCGCTTCCTTTTTTAATCCGGATTGTTTTGAAAATGTTGATTTTGCCGTCAAATCTTCGCGCGCGCGGCGTGCTATAATGAAACCGAAATCATCCACCGATCACGCAAACACAGGAGCGGACCCATGAAACGCCTTGCCGCCGTCCTTCTCTTTCTTGTGCTCCTCGCGCTCCTTCCTTTGGTCTCCCTTGCCGGATGCCGCAAAACCGACGATGTGCCGCCCGAAGAGATCCCGTCGGAGACCGTCTATGCATCCGCCGCGATGGCATGTCCCGACGACATCCGGATCAACTACTTCGTCCGCCCCGCCGCCGACGCCGATGCGGTTTATGCCGCCGGACAGCAGACGACCGCGGATGCCGGCACCCCCGTTCTCCTCCGCTTTTCGCGGGACGGATCCCTCACCGATGTCGTGCCGATCCCTCTCCCGGAGGGGGCGTGGCTGAATATCGGGACCTTCACCGACGGACGCCTCGTGTTCCTGTATACGACGGCGCAGTACAGCACGGTCCTTTCTGAGATCCCGCTGTCGACGGCCGATCCCACCCGCACGGATCTCTGTTCCTTCGACGATCTGCCGCCGGAGGAGCGCAGTTTCAGCGCAAACCTGCTCGCGCGGGACGCGGAAGGGCGGGTCTTCCTCTTCGGCTACACCGGTGTCATGATCCTCGCCCCAAGCCCGGACGGGGAATTTGTCTGCCACGGCGTCACCTCCCTCCCGGCCACTCCCTCCTCCGTCGCAAGGCTCCCGGACGGGCAGGTCTGGGCCTGCTTCCCCTCGCCGGGTGAGAGCAAAATCGCCCGGATCGACCCGGAGAGCGGAAACCTCGCCGAATCCTTTGCCGTCGACGCCGGGACGAAGACCCTCGCGCCGTCCGGGGAGGATTTCGCGGTCTGCGACGGTCCCGACGGCCTGTACAGCCTTGCTTTCGACGAAAACGGCAATCTTGTATCAAAACCCCTCCTCGATTCTGTCGCGGCGGGGTATGCCACGATGCAGGATCGGGACCTGCCCACTCTCCATCCTTCCGCGCTGGGGAAAGGCGAATCGCTCTTCTTCGGCGATGCGGGACGGAATGCGGCGGGGGAGCGGGGATTCCTGTTCGTCACGCGCGAGGACGGCGATACCCTGACCCTCTGCACGCCGCGGGAGGTCCCCGTCACAAATCGCCGGGAATTCCTCCTCGCGCACGCCCATCCCCTCTCCGACGCGGACCGCACGCTCCTCGTGCGCTTCGGGCGGGAGAACCCGGACATCCGCCTGACCCGCCTCGATTACAGCGAATATGCCACCTCGGAAGACCCGGACGCCGGGAGCAGACGCCTGACCACGGACATCCTCACGGGACTCATCACCCCGGACCTCCTGATCGGCAATGCCGACGCCATGACGGGAGACGGCGTCTTTGCGGTCCTCGGCCGGAAGGGATTCTACCTCCCGCTGGATGCGTATTTTGATGAGGAGATCCACCGCGGCACACTGTTTGACGCGATCCAGACGGCCTTTTCCGACGCGGACGGACGGATGTGGGCGATCGCGCCGTCCTTCACGGTGAAGGTCCTCCGGGCGAAGAACGCCTCTCTCGGATCGCTCTCCGGGCGGACATCCTGGTCGCTCGACGAATTCCTCGACTGGGCACAAACCGCTCCCGACGACGCGATCCTCTTCCAGGGATGTGTGCGGGAGGATCTCATCCGGTACGGGGACCCGCTCGTGCGCGATTTCCGGGACTTTTACGACACCGAAACCGCCGTCTGCACCTTTGACGGCCCGCACTTCGTCCGCTATCTCCGCTGGCTCGCATCCCTCCCGGACGAGAAGACGGCGACCGCGATCCGCGGCGCGATGACCGACGTGCAGTTCTATATCCGGCAGGGCTATGCGGCGGGGAAACTCCTTCTGACAGATGAATCGGTCGGCGGGCTCGGGAGCCTTGCGGCCTTTGCCCTGTCGGATGACGAGACCCTGATCGCGTATCCCGGATCGGCGGAGATCGCGGTCGGGAGGGTCTATCTCCTCCCGGTCTGCGCCGCCTCGCCCGATCTCGCATGGCGGTATGTCCGCGCCGCGCTCCTCTCCGCTTCCGCCGATCCCTCGGACTATCTTACGTCCGCCCTGAAATCCGCGTTTTCCGAGACGCTCGCGCCGTATCGCGGCGGACGGATCGCGGAGGGTGCGAACGGCCTGACGGTCCCGCTCTGCCCGGGGGAGGACGTGCGCGAATCCCTCAAGCAGCAGATGACGTTCCGGTACGTCGACCTCCCGGACGGCGCCGTGGATGAGGTGCTTGCCTTTTTCGACCGGGCGGCGGTACCCTTCCTCGAAAAGACCCCGCCCGCGCTGCTTGCGATCATCCGGGAAGAGATCTCCGCATACCTCTCGGGCGTCGGCTCGGCGGAGGACTGTGCCTCCAAAATCCAGTCCCGCGCGGCGATCTGGCTGGCGGAGAACAAGTGAAAAAGCAGAGAGGGAATCCGTCTGCGGGTTCTCTCTTTTTACAATCATTCACTATTTTTATTTTCTTCGATTGCCTGTTGACGCAGATCGCGCGATGTGCTATAATAAAAGAAAAAGAATTTTTCGCGGAGGTCTGTCATGAAACGCCCGCTTCCGGCCCTGCTCCTTCTCCTGATCCCGCTCCTGCTTTTGCCGCTGCTCCTCGCCGCCTGCGCCGACCGCGCGGATCCCGAACCGGAAAAGCCGAAGCCCGCTCCCGAACCGAAGGAGGGCGTGATGTACGAGGACGAGACGGTGTATCACTGGGCTGTCCCGTCCGTGCTCGAATTCGTCATTCCCAACGCCCCCGATCCCATCTCGGCAGAGGACTTCCTGTCCTACGGTCCGCCCGCCTCCGAGGGATCGTCGGTCGACTGTGTCGTCCGCACGGTCACCGACGACGGAGAGACGGTGCTGCTCGGCCTCTTTTATCCGGCGGATGACGGTTCGCTCGCGAAGGTCTGCACGAACGAGGCCTGCCGTCTCGATCCGGAACGCCCGTGCGAACACCTCACCACCCTCTCTCCCTCCGCCGTCCGGTTCGGCGACAGCGTGTACTTCATCAGCGCTTTCATCGATCCCGAGAGCGGCAAAACACAGCGGTGGGCGGTTCTCGCATGGAAGATCGGCGCGGCGGAATTCGACAAACTGTTTGAAACCGAGCGGATCCTCTTCGAGCTGCACGGAGCAGGCGGCATCCTGTACGTCCGATCGCCCGCCTCCCACGCGGGAGACACGGAGGTCTGGTACGCGATCCGCACGGACCGGGACCTCGTCACGGAGATCCCTCTGGAATCCGGTTTCCTGCGCTTCGGCGGAGAGGACATCGTCCGGGTCGGCGGGGGCAGCGTCGAGGCGCTCGATCTGCTGCTCCGCCCCGAACGCACGGTCCTCGCGGAAAACCGTCTCGGCGCGGTCGCGGGCGGGTACTTCTGGTACCTCGACGGCGGGACCCTGCGGCGCGTCTCCCTCGACGGCCAGCGAAAGAGCGAGCACATCCTCGACGGGATCGCCGCCTTCCGGGTGAGCGAGGGCATGCTCTGGTACGTGACCGAGGAGGGCCGGGCTCCCCTGTTCTCCTATCCGCTCGTTCATGTGGAAAACGGCGTCCGCACGCCGACGGGAGAAACGGCGGAATATACCGGCTGGAAAACGCAGGAGCTCTGGTCCGCCGCATGGAAGAAGGACGGCACGCTCTCCAAAACGAAGCGCCTCTTCGCGCCTTCCGATGACGCATGGCTCTACGATATCGACTGGAATGACGAGACGCGGCATCCGCCGGCATACGGCGACGCCCTGCTCTTCTCCGCGGTTTCGCCCGGGACCGGTCCGAGGGAGAAAATGATCCTCCGTTCCTACTGGTCCGCCGGGAAGACGACCGCGGCGGTCGGGAAGGAGATCGTCCCGGCGGGGGGAGATTGACCGCTTGCCCTTGACATCCCCCGCGGGGTGTGCTATAATAGAGCAAATCTGTAAAACAGGAGATTTTATACATGCAAAATATCCGCCGCGTCCGGGACATCGTGTCCATCAAGCGCACGATCTGGTCGAATTACGACCGCTTCCGCACCCTGCCCGTCTTTTATCTGGAACGCAACGAGGTCCTCGACGCCGTCGCCGCGCTCCCAGAGGAACAGATCGCCGAAATCGCCGCCGACTGCCGCGAGGGCGGGGTCCGCTGGCGCAGCTTCGTGAAATACATGAACAAGATCGAATCCGCCCTGCTCGCGGGCCGGGAGGTCCTCGACTGGTCCCAGAAGGACGAGCCGCTTCTTGGGACCGTCGCGGGTGTTCCGGTGTCGGATTTCGTGAAGATCGAGGAGCGCGCGTCCGGGGCGGCGGTCTCGTTTGCCGTCCGCGGGACCTTCGATCTCCTCCAGCGCGGCAACCGCAACGGCTGCACCGAGATCCGCGATCTGTCCGTGACCCCGGAGACCTCCTTCACCGTCGTCAATGAGCTCCTGCCCTATTGGGAGGACCGCTATTCCGTCGCGCTGAAGAGCCCCGGCCTCTCCTTCGCGATCTCCGCCGAGGACCCGAAGCTCGGCAAGAAGGGCACCTCCTGCATCCGCCTTTACGTGATCGAAGAAGGTACTGTCAAGATCGACGACCTCGGCAAATACATCGACACGACGCCCCTCACCCTCTGGATCACGCCGTGATCGAAAGTCCCCCTCCCCGGGGGATTTTTAAATTCCCGGTGAAATTTTAAGAAAAAACGGTTGCAAATCCGGCGGGTTTCTGTTACAATGGATCTGTCAGAAACCGCCCGAGAATGCATGAACACGAAAAGGAGAATCGTCATGATCGAAAACACTGTCCTCACAACCCTGAAGACCCGCCGCGCCTGCCGCAGCTACAAGCCCGATCAGGTGTGCGAAGAAGCGCTCGCCGCGATCCTCGAAGCCGGGACCTGGGCGCCGACCGGCATGGGCCGCCAGTCCCCGCGCATCGCCGTGATCCAGAATCCCGACGATCTCGCCGCCCTCGAACGCCTCAACGGCGGCGTCATGGGCAATCCCGATTCCCATCCGTTCTACGGCGCGCCGACCGTCCTCGTCGTCTTCGCGGACGCGACGATCCCGACCTACGTGGCGGACGGCAACCTCGTCATCGGCAACCTCCTCAACGCCGCGGCGTCCGTGGGCGTCGACTCCTGCTATATCTGGCGGGCGGCCGAGGTCTTCGATTCCGAGGAGGGCAAGGCTTTGATGAAGAAATGGGGCGTTCCAGAGACCTGCCGCGGGATCGGCAACGTCATCCTCGGCTACGGCAAGGAGGGCGGCACCCGCGCACCCGCTCCGCGCCGGGAGGATTACATCATCCGCGTCTGAATGTCACCGTAAGAGGAGATCCGGTCCGCCGGGTCTCCTTTTTTGTCGTTCCCCTGAAATTTTCATGAACGAATTGCGACAATCCCCTTGACATCCCGCGAACAATGCGCTATAATGATTCTGTATCCGAATTTTACCCATACAAGGAGATGTTTTCATGAAAAGAACCGTCAGAACGCTTGCCGCGCTTCTGTTAGCCGCCATCCTCGCGACGTCCGTCTCCGCGAAGTCCATCTTCGTGAGCCCGACGGGCAGCGGAGCCACCGCCGAGACCGCGACCGCTACCCAGCCCGCCGCGACAACTCCTGCCGCGACGACCCCCGCCGCGACAACGACGACCACCTCCACGGGCGGCTTCATCTTCAACGGACCCGCGCCGGTCTACACCGACAAGAATCTGCCGAAGGCCCAGACCCCGATCTATTACCCCTCCTATGTGCCCTACGGCGTCTGCACGACGACCGTGCCGAGCTATGTCGGCGGCTGGTACCGTCCGGCTCCGTATGACATCCTCACGGGCGGCAAATACTACACCGTGGCGGACGCGCGCACCGAGCTTGACAACTATCTCGCCCGCAACGCCTACAACCTCGTCATGATCGAGGGCGAGCGCAGAACCATCTGCACGGGCGCGTACTACGTCTCCTCCAACCCCTCCGTCGCCTACTATGACACGGCCAGCGGCAAGCTCGTCGCTAATCACAACGGCTCCGCGACGGTGTACGTCTACACGAACGGCGGCGTTCCGATCGCCCGCCTCGACGTGAGCGTCCTCGTCCGCACCGTCTTCGATCAGAAGAACGACATCCTCTATGTCACCACCGACGCGTGGAACATCGGCATCGAGGAAGCGACCCTCTGCTCCGTGAAATCCGCAAGCGGCAAGACCTATAACGACATCCTCTACAAGGTCATCCGCGGCTTCGACTACGGCCGGGTCGGCGAAGAGAACGGCAAGATCAGCGGCAAGGCGAACGGCCCCGTGATCGTGCGCGCGTACAGCAAGTCCAATCCCGACGTCTACGGCGACGTGCTCGTCTATGTCGGCAGCCAGACCGCGGCGGTGTTCGACGGTTACTGGACGACCTGCCCGACCGGCATTCAGGTCATGAACTGGGGCTATGACGTCTCCGACTACATCGTCGCGCAGAATGCGATCATCAACGGCTGGATCAAGAGCGCGGAAGGCATCTTCATTCCGGTCATCCGCCTCTCCGACGCGGTGAAGACGAACGAAGACGGCACCACCGAGCAGACGAAGGTCCTCTACGGCGACACGCTGAGCTACCTCGATCTCCTCCGTCTGGCGTACACGGACCGCACAAACCTGACGAAGGTCCTCGCGGGCTACAACACCGTGAAGTACGGCAGCGACAAGATCGTCGTCAATGCCTTCGACGACCGCACGATCCTGCTCGCGCAGATCCTCGGACTGATCGACTGAACAGCATAAGCAAAACGGAAAAGGCCTGCCGAATCCATCGGCAGGCTTTTTTGCGCGGGAACTTGCCACCGCGCGGCGGGATTATCGATTATTCCTCCGTCAGGCTGCGGATGAGGGCCGGGAGCTTCGCCACCGTGTCGCTCGCGATCATGCTGACCGCGCCGTATTCCGCCTGTGCCAGCTCGCCCGCGCGTCCGTTGACCCACGCGCCCGCCGCAGCCGCGAGCAGGGGATCGTCCACCGATCCGCAGATCGCCGCGAGGATCCCGGAGAGGACGTCCCCGCTCCCCGCCGTCGCCATGCCCGGGCATCCGCGGTCGACGAGGAAGACGTCGTCCCCGTCCGTCACCACCGTCGTCGGGCCTTTGAGCAAGACCGTCACGCCGTGCGCCGCCGCATACGCCTTTGCCAGCGGGATCGGATCCGCGATCACGTCTCGGGCGCCGTGCTCCGCGTGCAGGAGCCGTGCGAACTCCATGTTATGCGGCGTGAGGATCACCCGGCATGTCTTCCGGTCCAAGATCGCCAGATCCATGCGGGAGAGCGCGTTCAGCCCGTCGGCGTCGATCACGAGAGTCCCGGCATATTCCGCGAGAAGGAAGGCGAGGATCTCCTCCGCTCCCTGCCCCGGTCCGATGCCCATCCCGAACGCCGCCGCCTTCGTCCCGCGCAGCAGGGTCCTCATTGCATCCTCGTCGAATACGACGGATCCGTCGCGGTCCGGAAGCGGAAAGAGCGTCGCTTCGAGGATCGACGGTGCGATCTGCGGACAGATCGACGCGGGGGAGGCGACCTTGACCACGCCCGCCCCGGACCGCATCGCGGCGTTTGCCAGCGCGGCCAGCCGGATCGCCCCGGTGTACGGCCCCGACCCGCCGATCAGCGCGACGTAGCCGTACGTGGACTTGTTCGAGAAGTTCTTCCGGGACGGAAAAGCCCGTGCGGCGTCGGACGCCTCGAAGAGGAAATACGGCTTCTCCTTCGGTGCGATCCCGATGTCGAGATTGATTCTCTCCCGCATGACATCCTTCGCCATGCCGAGGAAGTGGCCGGGCTTGTACCCGCCGATCGCGACGGTCAGATCGGATTCGACGCAGCGTGCGGCCATGCCCGTGTCGCCGTCGAGGCCCGAGTTGATGTCCACCGACACGACGAAGGCCCCGCTTTCGTTGATCGCCCGGATCGCGTCCGCCGCCACGCCTTCGACCTCGCCGCGGAAGCCCGTGCCGAAGAGGCAGTCGACGACGGTCCCGAAGCCCGCGAGCGATCCGCCCTCCGTCCACCGGCAGAACGGCACGCCCGCCGCCCGCGCCTCCTCCGCGAAAAACGCGCCGTCCTCGGAGAACCGCTCGGAACAGAGGAAAACCGTGCAGGCGATCCCGCGGCGGCAGAGGATCTCCGCGACGACATAGCCGTCCCCCGCGTTGTTGCCGCTGCCGCATACCACCGCGACGGGAGGACGCCAGCCGCCTCTCTCCGACGGGGAGCGGTCAACGGCATCGACGATGCCCTCGCCCGCGCGCCGCATCAGTTCGCGGGAGGGAGTGCCGGATTCGATGGTCTGCGCGTCGCTTGCGCGCATCAGGGCGACGGAGAGAACGGGGATCATGGGATGCACCTCGGTTTCACGAATATCTGATATATTATACCCCCGGGCAGCGCGCTTGTCAATCCCGAACCCGCGGCATGGCGATCGCGGCACATCGGAGGTTTTCTTGTGAATTTTTCGTAAACCGCGTGAATTCTCCTTGCCGCCGCGGAAGAAATCTGTTATAATGGAACTGTATAATACTAATCCCAGCCTAAAACCTCCAAAAAAGGTTTTAGGCTGCCGGGAATGCAGAATGCATTTCCGGACACGCTAAATCGAAGATTCAGCGTGGGATTTGTGTAGGCATTCCGTCTCTACTATACTCTTTTTGATCGAAAGGAAGCACGCACGCCATGAACCGAAAGATTCTCAGTTTCTTCCTGGCCGTCCTCCTCGCGCTGACCTCCGTCGGCCTGAGCGCCTGTTCGGAAAAGCCCGCGGACACCGGGAACACCCCCGCCGTCACGTCGAATCAGCCCGAGGCAGATGTCTCCGGCGAGGTCGACGAGGACGAGGACAGCTTCATCCCCGACGATCTCCCCGAAAAGGACTTCGGCGGCGCGGAATTCAACATCCTCACCACCACCTGGTATAACGCGAAGAACTACATCTTCGCGGAGGAAATGAACGGCGAGGTCGTCAACGACGCGCTGTTCAACCAGCGTTCGAAGGTCTCCGACCGCTTCAACGTCGAAGTCACCTGCACCGCCAATGACGGCAACGACGCCGTCGCCGCCAACGCGCACAACCTCGTGATCTCCGGCGACGACACCTATGCGATCGTCTACAACCACGACAACATGACCATGAACAACGGTCTGAAGGGCGACTTCTGCAACCTGCGCGACTTCGAGGTCCTCGACTTCTCGAAGCCGTGGTGGCAGGGCGCATCGCAGGTCTTCACCATCCAGAACAAGCTGTTCGCGACGGCGAATCCGATGGCGATGAGCGGCATTTACATGAACTGTTCGGTGTCCTTCAACAAGAAGCTCATGAGCGACCTCCAGCTCGAGGCGCCGTATGAAAAGGTCCGCAACGGCGAATGGTACATCGACGACATGATCTCGATGGCGGAAGTCGGCATGCGCGACCTCGACGGCAACGGCAAGCTCGACGCGAAGGACCAGTGGGGCTTCCTCACCGCGAGCTACGGCTGGCTGCAGTTCCAGTCCGACCTCGGCGCGGGCTGCATGGAGAAGGACGAGGAAGGCAATGTCCGCTTCACCGGCAACGTCGACAAGATGGTGAGCGTCATGGAGAAGTTCGACGCGCTCGACGAGTTCACGCAGACCTCCTCCGGCACCGACTACAACGTCCAGATGTTCTCCGAGGGCCGCGGTCTGTTCATGTTCTCCGAGAACCGCAACCTGTACGAGAGCATGCGCGACACCGACATCTCCTACGGCATCCTCCCCGCGCCGAAGTTCGACGAACTCCAGGAGAACTACGCCTCCGCGGGCTATGACATCTACTGGGGCGTCCTCCTCTCCTCCTCGGCGCACGAAGAGCTCATTTCCTACTGTCTCGAGTCCATCAGCTGCGAGAACTACAACAACGTCATCCCGGCAGTCTGGGAGGCCGTTCTCGGCAGCAAGCTGGCGGACGCGCCGGAGGACACGGAGATGTTCTACATCATCCGCGACGTGCAGTACGTCGACCTCGGGTACGCGCTCAGCCAGTCCATCGCGGGCCTCGGCAGCATCGTCTTCCTGAAGACCAACACCACGGCGGGGCAGACGGCGTCGTTCATCCAGAAGCTCCAGAAGTCCCTGAGCAAGGGCACAGATCGGCTGAACAAGTCCTACGCGGAGCTGGGCGGCTGATCGACGCAGAACGAACATAAAAAGACCGCCCGGTATCGGAATGATGCCGGACGGTTTTTCCATGCCGTCTGTTACGGTGTCTGGGGCACGGCGGACCGCTTTGCCTCGACGTCGGCGCGGAACCGTTCCCAGGCGTCCTCGTGCTCGACGTAGTAGAGCGGGCATTTCTTCCCCGTGATGTCG
>Ga0129306_1002145_pt1 | contig 18622 bp, 5 predicted proteins | sample P827metagenome_FD_94438 | JGI IMG/M metagenome (GOLD analysis project Ga0129306, IMG submission 94438) | Capybara group fecal microbial communities from Wisconsin, USA - P827 metagenome | ecosystem: Host-associated > Mammals > Digestive system > Large intestine > Fecal | place: USA: Wisconsin... | reverse complement strand
GTTAAATTAAGGCCAGATTACACTCTATCAATCAGTTTTGCAGGAAAAACGTTCTTGGTTCATTTTGATGCAAAATATAAGCTGGATATTAAATCAGAGGATTATAAAAACCAGGATGTCGTAAAAATGCATTCATATAAGGATGCAATAGAAGATACAATAGCAGCTTATGTGCTTTATCCTGGAAGAGAAAAGGAAATATTTTATGAAAAAGAAGGTGCTCTGGAATCTGTTGGGGCATTTCCATTAAATCCAAGAGATGATAGGAAAAACAAGAAGGATTTATTGGAATTTTTATCTAAATTTATATTGGATTTGATTAATTTAAACTAATTTTTTAGCATTAACTTATCTATCAAGTATCTATTAAATATCTATCAAGTATCTATTAAATATCTATCAAGTATCTATTAAATATCCTATAACATATCTATCATATATCTATTAAAATTATTATATACTTTATAAACTAATTTTACAACCCTCAAACACCTTATTTTTCCATGTAAGCAAGTACTTACCCTCGAAAATCTTTATAAATGAGTCTAACATAAATAATAGTAAGTACAATTGAATCCAATTGTACAAATTTCTTTTTATTCATAATTTCCTCATTAAATGTAAATATGCAGGAAGAACAAAGCAGAATTGTTCTTCCTGTATATTAAACACGTTTTTTATAAGTGCTTTTTTGAAAACTCTTAAAATTAATTCTTAACTCAATTAAGCATTTAAAATGAAATAAAAAACTTAATATACCTTTTTTTATAAAAATATTAACAATAAAGTATACTTTATTATTAAGGGTTGGTTACAGTTGTCCTTAGATGAGATTTGAATGATTCTCTAGGAACGTATAATGATTATTAATGTCTTGGAATTGGAACATCAATTATCTTAAAGGGGTTTAATTGAAGGTTTCCTTTTTTTAGATCATTGATGCAAAAATCGTTATATTGGGGGTTGAATCATAAAAATTGAAAATAAGGATGATTTTCTTTGATTAGAAAATGTTAGTTCCTTTAAGCTAATATTGTAGGGGTTGGTTATCTTTTATTGATTTGCTTTTTTATTTTTAATTATTTTTTAATTCTGGAGATTTTACATTGAAGATTAGAAAAAATTCCTCTACCGATGAAAATAAAGAGGATAATGATTTTATTGATAGAACCAATCGTGCTTTAGAGCGTATGGACAAATCAGATAAGAAAGCTTTATCTAAAGAGGAGTTTCTAAAGGATTTAGAATCCTGGTAAATTTCTTAATTTAAAAATTGTTTTAATCTTGTTATAATATTATATCTCAATTATTTTTTACTATTTTTTATAAATAGTAAACTAAAATTCTTATTTTTCAATTTAACTATCATATTGCTCTTATTTTTTAGAAAAAACTTATATACTTCTTTTAATAAAATATTCGTTAACACTTACTAAATATCTATTTTAAAAAATTTTTGGAGAATTTTCATGTTTAAAAGAGCATTTATTAATCAAAAACTAAAAGAAGTAAAAAAGGGCAAAATCATCAGTCAAAAACTTAATCATGTTTGTGAGAATAAAGCTGATGCAGAATTTATTGATAGGACTAATCGTGCTTTAGAACGTATGGATAGTTCTGATATGAAAGGTTTATCTAAAGAAGAATTTTTAAACGAGTTAAAATCATGGTAGATTCCATTTCTATCTGTTATGATAAAAATTTTAAGAAATGTTTTAAGAAGTTAGATCCCTCTTATAAAATTAAATTAAAAAAACAAATAATCAAAGTCATTGACAATCCTGAAATAGGTAAACCCATGAAATACACTAGAAAAAACACAAGAGAGCTTTATATCAGCCCATTTAGATTATCTTATTATTATAGTAAAAAGGAAAACAAATTAATTTTTTTAGATTTTTATCATAAGGATAAACAATAAGCATAAAAAAAGAGTTAAGCACTGATTATTATTAATCAGTACCCATAAGTCAAGATGTTTCCATCTTCATCCACGATTCTAAAGTATCCATCATCGTAGGTTATTCTATATGTTCCATCACCAAGGTCTTCTCTTGAAACCTCATGCTCTTTTGGATCCCATCCATTGACGACATCATCCACCTTATTGTCTGTCTTGTATTTGTCATTGTTGCTTGCACTTGCTTTTTTCTTCACATATATGTTTCCGCTAAGTGTAGCTTGCTTGTAGTTCTTGTTTCCATTATACTTAGCGCTTAATGTAAAGTTGTCTGCTATCAGGTCTTCCAGCTTGCACTCTCCATTTTCATTTGTCTTGAGAGTGAAGTTTTCAGTGACTCCATTGCTTCCATGAGTAAGGTTTATCTCAATCCTTTGACCTGCAATTGCAGTTCCATTCTCATCACTTAGCTTAAGTATCAGGCTATCCCCTTCATTAAGCTGTTGGTTGCTTTCCATTGTGAGAATTGCAGTCTCTCCGCTTCCAAATGGATTTGCCATAAGGAATATTCCAATTGCAAGAAGAATGATTGCTGTAGCGCATATGATTATTATATCTCTTGAATTCATATTAACCCCCAATTGAATTTTAATTTTAGTTAATTAATATTATTATGACACTCTTATTTTATTCTTTTCTATTTTCAATCAATCCACTTGAACTCTGGATTCATCATAAATTATTTTAAGCACTTTATATAAATCATATCTTGTGATATTTCTAATATCTAAATTAGATACATATCACTTTAGTTATCAAATCATGTTAAGGGCAGTGTGATCATCGGTTATGCTGCCTAAACTTTTTAAAAATTTGATTAAAGTTTTTTTTTAATGTCTATTTTTCTTTATTTTTTATCCTTAATCTAAAATTTTCAACGACTATTTTTTTTCAAAAATTTCTAAAAAATTCATCATGTTTTATAATTTATAAAATTCATTTAACAAATTTTATATATAATTAATACTATATATATAAATCATAAAGTACATTGGATAATTTTTCAAATATACTTTATGTAAGGCAGTGCTAAGAAATCTAGGATTTAAAAATTACCCTAAAACTATATAATTAAAAAAATTTATTAAAACTATCAAACTGTATTATTAATAAAAACTATTATTTTTCCTAAAATATATGTTTTTAAAAGCTAAAATTTGTTTAATCAATCCTCATCTTTTAAAACAAAGTTTAAAGATGGTTCCTTTAAGTATATCCCCTTAATATCCTTTAAGGAATTCTTTAGCAATTAAAGTCTTTTTATTCATATATTTTAAAACACGGATCCTATTTTTCTTAGTCATTTCCTTATTTCGCATTTATTGAGGTGAAACTTTGAAAATGAAAAGAACTTTTCTTATTTTATTAGTATTATTCTGTGTTGCAAGTATGGCAGTGTCATCTGTCTCTGCAGCAAGTGATGATATTGCAACTGATGTAGTTGCAATTGACGATAATGCTATAAATGAAGTTAGTCTCGAAACGGATGATTCTATATCTGATTCCATTCAGAGAGATATGGATGATTCCGATGATAAATCATTAGAACCCGCTCCCTTAAAGGATGGGGCATCAACCATTTACGTTTCAAAAACTGGTGATGATTCTAATGATGGATTAAGTGAAGAGAACGCTGTAGCAACTATTGCCAAAGGTTATGAACTTGCTGGTGATGGTTCTACAATCAATATTGGTGCTGGTACATATGAGCAGTCCAGTTCCATTACTTTGGATAAATCAATTACCTTTAATGGTGCTGATGGCACTACAATCACAAGAACTGGAACTGCAAATGTATTTACCTATAGTGGAGATGATGCTAAAACATTTACATTAAACAACTTGATTTTCAATGCTCCTACAAAGCAAAACAACCCAATTATAAACATTGGTGGTGAAGGAGTATTGTTAATGAACAACTGTAAATTGACTGATGCAGTTCCTGGAAATGGTAATGGTGCAATTAAATTGTTTTATAATGCAAAAGCAACATTGGATGGCTGTGAATTCTATGGACTTACTGGTACCAGTTCTTCTGCAGCCCCATATTTGGCGATTCAAGGAAACTCAATAGTTGAAGTTAAGAATTCTATTTTCCATGACATTAACATAGCGGATGGTTCATTTTTAAGGGCAATTATTTATGTAAATTCCGCTAATGCAAATGGCACAGTTTCCAATTGCAGATTCTACAACAATAGTGGAAATATGATGGGCATAATAGAAAACAAACAAGGATACCTAACTGTGTCTGGATCTACCTTTGAAGACAATACTCTTGTCGGATCCCTTTGCAAAGGTATAATTTATGTATCCCAAACCACTGCTGTAGGAAATACAACTGTCTCTGCAAACTCATTCCATGATAATAATGCAGCATATGCAATTTGGATTTCAGCAGCTCCTACAACTGTAGAATACAATGCATTTGACTTAGCTGAAGGCCAATATGCAATCGGTAACAATAAACAAGCAGAAGTGAATGCAAATTACAACTTCTACGGTACCAATGACAACCCAAGTGCGTTACTCGACAATGTAACTGCTTCCAATTGGGTAATCATGTCTGCTAGTGCAAGTGCAGATTCTGTAGCTACTGATGATTCAATCACAATAACTGCAGACTTCAGCAAATACACTGATGGAACCACTACCGGTGACGTAACAGGCACCATGGCAGAAGTTCCTGTAAAATTCACTAATGCAGATGATACCAAAGGTAGTTTAGCAAATGAAATTCTATACCAAGACAACAAGGCAATTGTTACCTACACAGGTATTGCTGAAGGTGCTGACACCATAACTGTAACTGCAGCAAGCGTATCAACTACCATTCCAATCACAGTAATTGGAGGATCTGCTCCAGCTGGAAATGTCATTTATGTAAAACCGGACGGTAATGATGAAAACGATGGATTAAGCGAATCCACTGCAGTTAAAACAATTGCAAAAGCAGTGGCTATTGTAAATGCAGCTGAAGGTGACCAATTCACAATCAACATTGCAAACGGTGAATACGCTGAAGATGCAATTGATATTCCTACAGACAAGTCCATCAGTTTCATTGGTGCTGAAAAGGATAAGGTCATAATCGTAAGCACTGCTACTGGAAATGCAAAATATTTCTTCAGCAAAAATACCGGCGCTTCTAACTTTGTATTCAAAAACCTTGTCTTAACTGGCCTCAACTCTGGAGGTACCAGTTTAGGTATTAAAGTTGGAGGTGAAGGTACTGTAGATATCATTGACTGTACCTTTAAGGATATTGTTGCTAAGGCAGCTGTACAAACCTATACCACTGGCGATGTAAACATTAAAGGATGTACCTTCAAGAACATTTTAGCTCCTGCATCTGCTTCATGGGGGGCATTGTACTTTAGTGGAAATGCAAATATTATAAACATCGAGGATACTCTTATTGACGGCATCTGCTTAAATGAAAGCGCTCAAACCCAATATGCATATGATTGGGGTGCAATCTATAACTATGCCGGTGCAGCTAAAGTAACCCTTAAGAATGTTAACATTACCAATGTAAACGGCGCAACAGATGCTGTAATTGCAACCAGAAGCGGAATGGATATAATCAACTGTAACATTTACGGCAACTCCATTGCAAAAACAGCTTCAGGCACTTATGGTTATGGATTGATTCACACCACTTATGAGGCTGCTGATGTAAAGATTGCAAACTCCTCATTCTTTAGCAACACTGTTTACGCATTGATACAAGCTACAAGAGGAAACATTGCTGTAAGTTACTCTGCATTCTATGACAATGTTCCATTTGAAGGGGCTGAACTAGTCAACATCAACGCTTCAAGCCAATACACTAAAAATATAGTTGCTAACTACAACTGGTGGGGATCTAACGATAACCCTAACAATGCAATGGACAATGCAAGTGTGGATAACTGGGTCATAATGAATGTGGAGCCTGCAAGTGCAGAAAACATTGAAATAGGCGGTACTGTACCTATAACCGTTGACTTCAAGCACTACACTGACGGCACAACTGTAAGCGAATTGACTGACAAAATCCCTGAACTTAAAGTAACTGCTGTTGCAACCAGTGGAACTTTAGATAAGGCTGAAGCAATCACTGAAAACAATCAGGCTAGCTTTACATACACTGCTGTAGCTGGTGGTGAAGATACTGTAAACATTGCATCAGGTTCTGCAACTGTACCTATAGCTATTGTAGTAAACATGCCTATACCTGCTCATGACGTTTACGTATCCAAAGATGGAAATGATGAAAACGACGGTAATGAGGAAACCCCTGTAGCAACTATTGCAAAAGCTATTGAAATAGCTTCAAGTGATGCTGGAACCGGCAACATATTCATAAATGCTGGAACCTACACTGAAACAGGATTCACAATCACTAAAGACTTGACCATTACTGGTGTCGGTGAAGTGATAATCGATGCAAACAACGAAACTGCAAAAATGTTTACCATTGCTGAGTCTGTAAGCAACTTTGAACTCAAGAATGTAGCAATAACCAAAGCTAACCAAAACTATGGTGCTGTATTGTACAACTACTACACAGCAAATGTAATATTAGACAACATTGCAATTAGTGATTGCTATGCAAACGGATGGAGTGGATCTGCTCTTATTGTAAGCAAAGGAAAATTAACCATTAAGGATTCCAAGATTTCCAACAATGGCCCTATAAGCGCTTTGATTTATAATAACGGTGGAACTTTAATCATCAACAACACAGCATTTGAAAACATTGCAGCAAACACAAGTACTTCCTGTAATGGCGCAATCGAAAGCACTGGAAACACTGTTGTAGTAATTGAAAACTCTAACTTCACCAATATTGGAGCTGTTAGAGGAGCAGTTTACTCTGGTGCTAGCGATACTGGAAGCTTAACCATTATCGGTTCAAACTTTGAAAATTGCACTGCATTGCTCGATGGAAACAACTTCGGATATGGTGGAGCTGTACACTCTCAAGTTGCACTCACTATTGACAAGTCCACTTTCAAAAACAGCAAATCCTACAGAGATGGTGCTGCTGTTTATGTAACAAAGGCTGCAACAATCACCAATTCAGTATTCATGGGTGGAGACTCTCAAGATGGAGACACTGCAGAAATCTATGCAACTGGCGACTTGACCTTAAACAACAACATTCTTCTCAAATCAAGTGATGATAAATACCTTGTTAAAACAGGAAGCGGAACCGTAGATGCTAAAAACAACTACTGGGGAAGCAATGACCCAAGCGCTTTAGTAAGTGGATTCACTTTAGAAAACTGGGTTATCATGAATGTTGAACCTACCAGCACTGAAGGAGCTATTGGCGCACCTGTTGAAATCAACATTGACTTCAAACACACTAAAAACGCTGAAGGAACCATTAGCGACTTGTCAGGAACCTTGCCACAAGAGTTAACAGTTTACGCTGAATCAGCAAACGGTACCATAGGCGAAAGCCCAATAACCACCACTGATTTAGCTGGCAAAATCCTATTCACTCCTGAATTCAGTGGAGAAAACATTGTAAACATCTACACTGATGCAAGCAATAAGGTCCCTGTAACTGTAATCGTAGCTGAACCTTACACTGGCCCTATTTATGTATCCAAAGACGGTTCTGACACTAACGACGGTTCTGAAAACGCTCCTGTAGCAAGCATTGCAAAAGCAGTTGAACTTGCTGGAGCAGGATCCGGCAAAGTAATCATCAAGGAAGGAACCTATAACGAAAACAACATTACAATAAACAGTGAAGTTCCTATTACAATCACTGGTGAAGGAAATGTTGTAATCGATGGTACAGGATTAGGAACCTCTAGCATGTTCATAATAAAAACCAGTCAAGCTGTTGTCATTGAAAACATCAAATTCACTAACAACAAGGCTAAATACGGTGCAGCTATTGACATTGAAGGTTCACGTAACGGTTTATTGGAAGTTGATGTAACTATCGACAACTGTGTCTTTGAAAAATTGGAAGCTACCAGTCAAGGTGGAGCTGTTTACGCTACCTACATTGATGGTAAATTAGCAATCAACAATTCTGTTTTCACCAAGAACAACGCTTCAAGCTGGGGTGGAGCATTAGCTGTCACCTATTCAGCTTATGAAGGAGCTCTTGATTTGGTAATCAACAACACTTCATTCAGCGACAACTTCGGTAACAATGCTGGTGGAGCATACCTAATGGCAAATACCATTACCATTGAAAACAGCAATTTCACCCATAACGGTGCAAAATACTATCCTGGTGCATTGGAATTGTATAACTGTACAGCTACTGTCAATAATTGTATTTTCACAGACAACAACGCTTCAAAACAATCAGCAGCTATAAAAGTTGAAGGTGTAAAAGGTCAGCCAATAACAACTGCAGTCATTACCAATACCATTATAGAAAACAATGTTGGATTGACTGAAAAGGCAGCAGCCATTTATGCTGACAAATCCACTGTTGAAGTTTCATACTGCTCAATTGTTAATGAACACAACCTTGAAACCGTAACCTCAACCGGCTATGATGCTGTATACGGACAAGGCATAGCTATTGTAAACAACAACTGGTGGGGAACCAATGACCCAAGCGCTAAAGTAAATGGTACCAACATTACTATGGACAATTGGGTCATCATGAATGTAGAGGCAAACGCTACAGATGTAATTCCTGGCGATGAAGTAAAATTGACTGTTGACTTTAATCATGTAATGACCTCTGCTGGTGAAATTGAAGAATTGACTGGTGGAGCAATTCCTAAAGAAGCATACACTGTAACATTTGCTGCAGAAAACGGTACTGTCACCCCTGAAACCCTATCAATCAATAATGGTGAAAGTGGAGATGCAGTATTCACTGCAAGCGATTACAATGCAAAAGTAACTGCAACATGCGCTCAAGCAACTAAAGACATTATCTTTGTTGGAGAAATCCCTGAACCTTACACTGGAATCGTTTATGTATCTCCAGATGGATCTGATAGAAACAACGGTTCTGCAGAAGCTCCTGTAGCAAGCCTTGCAAAAGCTATTGCAATTGCAACTGCTGAAACCGGATCTGGCCAAATCGTAATTAAGGAAGGTACCTACAAAGGAACCGATTACTTGATTACCAAGGATTTAGAAATTGTCGGTGAAGGAAATGTTGTAATCGATGGAGAAGGTCAAGGAAGATTATTCTACATGAACTATGGTGCAGATGTCGCTAAATTCTCACTTAGCAATGTGGTTCTCACTGGTGCAAACCATGGATACGGTGCAGCAGTATACTCCTTTGCAAAAGAAACAGTATTGGACAATGTAACCATAATCAACAACCCTGGAGCTGGAGATCTAATAACCACCTATGGCAACTTAACCATTAAGGACAGTGAAGTTTCCGGCCATAACGGTGGAGATGTAATCCAAACTTCCGGTGATGCAACAATCATCATCAACAACACCCTATTCAAGGACAATGAAGTTACTGCATCCACTTCCGATTATGGAATAGTATATGTATCAAGCGGTAAAGCTAACGTAATTATAGAAAATTCCAAATTCTATAACAACAAGGCAAGACAAGGTATTGTAATAGGCAGTTCTGATGCTAACATCACTGTAAAAGGCTCTGAATTCATCAATAACACCAACACTGTATCCTACGGTGGAGCTATTCGTGCTTCCAACAAATTGGATGTAACCGAATCAGTATTCATCAACAACAATGCATACAGGGATGGTGGAGCTATTTACATCGGATTCCGTGGAGATGCAACCATCACCAGATCTGAGTTCATCAACAACTCTGCTGGAACTACCTATAATGGTGATGCAATCTACAACGGCAACAAGGCAACTGTAAACTACTGTATATTACTCACCAACACTACCGGCAAACTCATCTTCAACGATGGTGAAGACAATGTAGTAAACGCTCAATACAACTGGTGGGGAACCAATGACAATCCTAAATCCTTAACAGGATCCGGTACCTACGAAGACGACTACTATGATGAAGTGGATTGTGCTGAAGTGGATGTATCAAATTGGATTATCATGAATGTAGTTGCAGACACTTCCAATGTCCAAACTGGCGCTCAAGTTCCTATCGCTGTAGACTTCAACCACTATCTTGACAGCACTACAAGTGAAATCAAAGAGCTTGGCACTAAATTGGCACAGGAATTAACTGTAGACTTCACTTCCGCAACAGGAAGTTTAGACAAGACTGCTGTAGAAACCGTTGGCTTAGTGGCTCAATCCACTTACACTGCAGCAGAAGGCCAAAACAGCATTAGCGTAAAATCCTCTGATGCAATGGTAGGCATTGAATTCAATGCTGTAACTCCTAAAGATACCATTTTAAATGCTGAGGATGAAATCACCGTCTACTTCGGTGAAGGTGTCTTGAATGTTAGCTTGACCAGTGAAGGTGCTCCTGTATCAGGAAAAACAATCACTGTAAAGGTAAATGATGAAATCAGCTTAACTGGAATCACTGACGAATCCGGTATTGCAAGCATTGACTTAAGCTCTGTTCCTTTAGGAACCTATAATGCAGAAATTAGCTTTGCTGGAGACATTAGTTATAATCCTTCAAGTGCAAATGCAAAAGTCACTGTTAAGGAAGCTCCTAAAACAGCTGAAGATCTTCAAAAATTAATTGATGAAACCCCTGCTGGTGGAGTATTGAACTTAAGCAATATGGAATTTGCAGACATTTCAGGAATCAACATAACTAAAGACATTGCTATTGTTGCTGACAATGTATCAATTGCAACTGCTGGTGATGGAAACCCTGTATTCAACATTGCATCCAATGTAAGCAATGTAAGCATCAGTGGTGTTGAATTCATTGCAAACAACGGTGATGTGCTTGTAAAAGCTACCGCTACAAATGGAACTGATGACTTGTCCATTGTAAACCCAGCTATTGAGCTTACTAACAACACAGTAACTCCTGCAAACGAAAATGTTGTTCCATCTTCAATTACATTATTCGAACTTGAATCCGAAAGAGCAGTTCTTGCTCCTTCCAACCCAATAAACATCAAGGACAATAATTTACCAGAAGGTGCAAAAGCATTTGACTTTGAAATAGCAGGATTAGATGATGGAAATGGAATCAACATTCCACAAGGCGGAAACATCAATACCAATGGCTCAAGCGGAGGAACAACTCCTAAGGTAGCTACAAGCATTGTAGCAAAAGCTATGAAAACCACTACTGTCAATACCAAGATCAACGGTAAGAAAGCTGGTAAGAACTACTCAATTACCTTAAAAGACAGTAAAGGAAATGTTTTAGCTGGAAAACAAGTATTGATTTCCTTCAACGGCAAGATTTACAAACGCACCACCAATGCTAAAGGTGTTGCAACCATTAAGATTGCCCTTGCTAAGAAAGGAACTTACCCAGTTGTAGTTTCATTCCTCGGAGATGAAAAATACAACGGAAGCTTTGTTGTAGCTAAAGTCAAAGTCAACCCACAAAAGGTCAAATTGACTGTAGCTAAGAAAACATACAAAAGAAGCAAGAAAACCAAATACTTGTATGCTACCCTTAAGGCTACCAACAAGAAAGCCATTAAAGGCAAAAAGCTTGTCTTCATTATCAATAAGAAGAAATACACTGCAAAAACCAATAAAAAAGGTGTTGCAAAAGTGAAAGTCAAGTTATCCAAGAGGAAAACTTACAAGTTCACTGTAAAATTCTTAGGAGACAATACTTTCAAGAAAATCAGCAAAAAAGGAAAAGTCAAAATAAAATAAACATTTGAAAAAGAATAGATAATGGTTTTTAAGCTATTTTATCTATTCTTATATTTTATTTTTTTAAAAAAATTATTTGAAGGCATTGACAAGTAAATTTAACGATTAAGATTGAATTTTAAAATTTTAGTATTCAATGATGCTTGAATTTTAAAATTTAATTAGATATGATAAATTGTTAAATTCTTTAATGAGGTGTAAGTTTGAAATTAGATAAGAAATTTTTAATCCTATTATCACTTCTTTTCATGATAATATTAGGATTCAATTCAGTCAGCGCAGCTGATTCATCAGATGTCGTTGAAGATAGCAGCGCTGATTTGAGTTTAAGTTCCAGTTCTGATTTGGAAATGATTGATGACTCTGAATCAAGTTCTGAAACAATCAGTGATGAAAGCTTGTCCGAACCCAATTTCATTGATGAGGTTTCAGATTCAAGCTCTAATAATGATGATTTGATTAGGGAAGGTTCAGATGCAATATACCTTTCCAAGGATGGAAATGATGACAATGACGGTTCCGAAGGCAATCCTGTAAACACTATAGAAAGAGCTATTCAATTGGCAGTGTCTGAAAACGGACCTCATAAGATTTCCGTAGGCGAAGGTTCATTTGTAGTTTTTGGCATTGACTTGGATGATAACTACTTGACAATAGAAGGTTCTGGAATCGACAAGACAACCTTCGATGGTGTAGGTTACACTGGTGGAATCTTCTCCATTTACAATTCAAATTTGACTATAAGAAACCTAAAGATTATTGATGGTGTCAATACAGGAGCTTCTGGAGGAGCATTTACAAATATGGGCAATTTGACCATAGAAAACCTTGATGTTTCAGGATGCATTGTAAAGAACGGAAATGGTGGAGTAATCTACTCTGTAGGGAATTTGAATATAGCCAATTCAAGCTTTACAAACAATCAGGTCATTCCTACTGACAGTGGAGGAAACGGTGGGGTGATTTATTGTGACGGATATTATACCAGCTTATCCTATCCTCCAAGCTTAAACATTTCAGGATGTGAATTCAGGGACAATACAGCTAAAGGAAACACCTTCGGTGGAGGAGCTATCTATATGCAGTATGTTGACGGATTCAAGTCAATTGAAAACACAGTATTCATAGGCAACAAGGCACTCTCTGGAGGAGCAATCTTTATGCAAAACAGTGAGGGCAATTTCCTCATGAATAATGTCAGCTTCATTAAGAACGTTGCTACCGGAACAGTCTCAAATTATGGTGGCGGAGCAATTAACCTCATTGGAAAAACCGATGGCAGGGTAGGAAATGTCATCATTACAAATAGCCAGTTTGTAAACAACAGCGCTATAAATACCCGTGGAGGAGGAGCTATTCTTGATAGGAATGTTGACTTGAACATCAGCAACTCTTTCATCTTCAACAATAAGGATACTGAGAAAGGCATGTCAATCTATAAGGACACTACAGTTTACTATCCGAATGGAGGAAGAATCTATTTGGAAGACAATTGGTGGGGTACAAACAATCCTCAAAAATTGGATAAGATCACCATCAATAGATGGGTTGTTATGGACTTGTCTGTAGAGCTATTGGACAATCTTGAAGAAAATTTGGCAAATGACTATAATATAGCAAATTTCGATAAGAAATTAAATTACTATGACATTAAGGTTCTTTTAAACCATTATAATGACGGAAACTTAATTGAAAATACTAATTATTATCCATTTGAAAGGGAATTTAACATTGGAAGCAATAAGGGAGAATTGAATCAAACCAATGGCTTATTGGAAAACAATTTGGCTAACATCTTATTAAGTTCATCCTCAAAGGAAAATCTAATTAGTTTAAGAATAGACAACCAAAGTTTAGAATTCAATACAAATTCAATCATATCTAATATAAGTGCAGAAAAACTTCAAAAAATCATTGACAATGCAGAAGATGGCGATACAATCGATTTAAGTAATTGCAATTGTGAAAACATCTCAAATATAATCATCAACAAGAATTTGACAATTTTCGGAAACAATGCTACAACCATCAAATCTGCAGGTGGAAATCCAATATTCATTGTTGATAAAAACAGTTTTGATGTGGATTCATTCAATATTTCAAACATCAAGTTCCTAGTGGATAATGGAGACACTATAGTTTTAGTCAATGCTAAGAATTCTACAAATCCATTGGAAATAGAGATTCCTGCTATCAATATCAGTGGAATCACTGTAGAGAAGACCAATGAGAATGTTGTTGGAGAAACTGTTGAATTGCTTATGATAAATTCTGAAAGGGGAATCTTGGCAACCAGCAATCCAATCAATATAGAAAATGTCTCTTCATTTGATGGACTTAAGCAATTTAAATTCAATGTCACTTCAATTGAAGGTGAATCTGGAATCATTATCCCTCAAGGTGGAAATATCGATATTAACGGTTCCAGTGGCGGATCAACTGTTATGGTAGCTACAACCATTGTAGCTAAAGCTATGAAAACCACTACTGTAAATACCAAGATCAATGGCAAAAAAGCAGGAAAAGCATTTTCAATTACCTTAAAAGACAGCAAAGGAAATCTTTTAGCAAATAAAGAGGTTCTGATTTCATTCAACGGCAAGATTTACAAACGCACCACCAATGCTAAAGGTGTTGCAAGTGTAAAGATTGCACTTAGCAAAAAAGGAACTTATCCTGTGGTTGTTTCATTCCTTGGTGATGAAAGGTACAATGGAAGCTTTGCTGTAGCGAAAGTAAATGTCAACCCACAGAAAGTCAAATTGACTATACCTAAGAAAACATACAAGGCAAGCAAAAAGACCAAATATTTGTATGCTACCCTTAAGGCAAGCAATAAGAAAGCCATTAAAGGCAAAAAGCTTGTATTCACTGTTAATGGCAAAAAGTACACTGCAAAGACCAATGCAAAAGGAATTGCAAAAGTGAAAGTCAAGTTATCCAAGAGGAAAACCTACAAGTTTACAGTTAAATTTGCAGGAGACAATACCTTTAAGAAAATCAGCAAAAAAGGAAAGGTTGTAATAAAATAGAATTTTGAAATTTTTTAAAAATTAATTTAATAAATTATGAATATTGAGATTTGAAAAGTTAAAATTTAAAAATTAATTAAAGAAAGATTGGGGTTAAACTATGAAAATTAAGCACTGCATTTTAATTTCATTAATTATCATGCTTTTATTGATGATTCCTGCAAGCTTTGCAGCTGCAGATGATTCAATTATCCTAAATGAGAATAATGAGATTAATTACCAAACAAGTATGGAACTAAATGAGATAAATTCTGATTCGATGGATGATGAAACTATTCATTCAATTGAAATAGATGAAAATAATGATACAGAAACAAATTCAGGCTCTAATTCAAATGAGAATAGTATTGGAAGTATTGATGATGAGATTCTTGATGAAAGCGATTCCCAGAATCAAGGTGACATCTACACAGATTATTCAGACTACATCAATCTAAAGTCTGAAATGCTTACATATGACTTTAACGTATCCGATTCAAACACTATTTTCGTGAATTCAAGCTATGATGGAGATGAGGAGTTAGGAACCCAATCAAACCCATTTAAAACAATTTCCAGTGCTTATAATTATTTCATAAACGACACTAACTCCAAATCAAACATCTTTTTGGCAGATGGGACATATACCATTTCAGGACGGATGACAATAACTAAAAATCTTAATCTGATTGGCCAAAGCGCATTGAATACACTCATTGATGGTGAAGGAAACGGATACGGAAATGGAATATTCTTCATCACACCTCCACTTGCCTATTATGCTGTAAGTCCACTTGTAAACTTTGTAAACCTGACATTTACAAGAGGAAATTCCTACTATGGAGGTGCAGTTTATATTAACCAAAGCGCTGTAAACTTTGTTTATACCAGATTCAAGAACAACTCTGCAAAGGACTATGTCTATTACTATGCACAGAAAACATATCCTGCAAGCGGCGGAGCCATATACAATGACAAAGGATTCGTCAGAATCTACAATTCCATATTTGAAGGAAATACAGCAAATGGAAGCGCAGATGCTTATGCAGGTGCAATCATCAATGATATGGGTGAAATGACAATATTGAACTCCAATTTCATAAACAACTCTGTCAATGGAACCTACGGTAGTGGTGGAGCAATATATGATTACAGCGGAATCCTTGTTGTCTACAACACAACAATAGCAAACAATACAGTCAATTCCAATTACTCTATGGGAGGAGGAATCTGCAATTGGGCAAGCCACAATGTATTCATAATCAACTCTACAATAGAAGGCAACATTCTCAATGGAGATTATACATTCGGTTCTGCAATATCCAACAAGGCAAATCTTCTTGAAATCCATAATGTCACAGTCTCAAGCAATCAAGCAAATGGAATAAGCGATGACAATGGAACCTTCTTCAATTTGAATGGTAATGTAAACATGGCAAATGTGAATTTCAACAATAATTATGTAAAAACCGTGCGAGATGACCTATTGCTTTGCCTTGAAGATCAGATTATAGTCTCAAAAGCATTTGATGATGGATTGCTCACTTACCTTCCCTCATCATATGACTTAAGGGATTATGGATTGGTCACTCCAATTCGTAACCAGGGAGGTTCAGGATCATGCTGGGCATTTACAACAATTGCAGCCCTTGAATCCTATCTATTGAAATATGAAAACATTTCATACGACCTATCTGAAAACAATATGAAAAACCTGATGGGCCTCTATGGATTGAACGGTACCGATTGGAAAGACGGTGGAAACCAATACATGTCCCTTGCATATCTCTTGCGCTGGAGCGGACCTGTAGAAGAGAGTGATGATCCATTCAGCGATTGGGATACAAGCTCTCCAACCAAATTGAACCTTACAAAGCATGTGCAGGATGTTCTCTTGATTCCGGTACGTCTAAACTATAAGGATTTGGACCAAATCAAGTATGCTATCATGACTTATGGGGCATTGTACACTTCAATGCAGGCAGATGATTCATTCCAATACGAACCGGACTATTATCATGATGTCATTGATACCTCTAACCATGCAGTAACTCTCATTGGGTGGGATGACAATTACAAAAAGGAAAATTTTGCAATAACTCCTCCTGGCGATGGAGCATTCATAATAAAGAACAGTTGGGGAACAGACCACGGATATGATGGCTACTGGTACATATCCTACTATGACAAGGCATTTGCAGGATTCGGTCTTGATACAATATCCGCTATGGCAATTGCAAATGTAGAAAACATTACAAACTACAAGAACATTTACCAATATGACATTCTTGGGAATACATTTGAGTCATTGGGATTCAACTCCCATACTGCATGGCTTGCAAATCAATTCTTGGCTAAAAACAACAATCCTTTGACTGCATTTGGATTATACACATTTGGAGACAGTGAATATCTAGTAAACATCACTGTAAATGGAATAAGCAAATACATTCAAGAGGGCATCATCAAAGGTGCAGGATACCATACAATCAAATTGGATGAATATGTAGAGCTTGCCAAAAACGATATCTTCAGGATAGCTGTAAAATTGACCACTCCAGATTCATACTATCCGATAGCCATTGAATCAAAAAGGGAAGGATATAGCAGTGGAGCAAGTGCAAATCCTAATGAATCATTTATCAGTATGGATGGAGTAAACTGGATTGACCTTGTGGACTACAAGAATCTTTATGAAGATGGATTGAAAGTAATCAAGTTCTACCAATATGCTCAAGACTATGACTTGAAAGAGGCTAATGTATGTCTAAAGGCCTACACTTCAGGTGTCAGTGATATTTGCCTTAGCATAAAGTCAAACAGCACCACTTACAAAGTGGGGGACTTGATTGATATAGTCATTACAGTATCAAATGAAGGTGACTTGGTGAATGACCTCAACATCAGCATGGATCTTGATGATTCAATAATCATTAAAAGCTTCCAGATCATTAAGGGTTCATTCAATCAAAATACCAAGGTATGGCATTTAGGCTCTTTAGGTGAAGGGGAGTCCAGTGTGCTTAAGTTAAGCTTATCCCTTAATCAGGCAAAAGCGGTTCTCCCTATCGCATTCAGTTTCGATTATGCAGGATTCAAGCCAAGCAACATTACAAATTCAAATGTCTTGAACCTGTATTATGAAGGAAACACCAAGTTCCAGGATATTGAAAATAAGGTTATATTGTCCAAATCCAATGAAGGAGTGATAATCACTTTGTTGGATCAAAATCTCAATCCTGTAGCGGGTAAGGAGATTACCGTTTCATTGATTGAAAGCAACAACAATTTAAGCTTCTCTCCTGTAAAATTGCTTTTGGATGAAAATGGAACTGCTAAATTTACCTTAAATCTAGTTGAAGGAAATTACATGTTCATGGCTTCATTCATTGGAGACAGCTATTACAAATCTTCCAATGAAACATTCACCGTAAATGTGACAAAAAGAAACAGTCCACATATCATAGTTGAAGAGACCTTGATAAAAGGGGATGAATTCAAGGTTGTTTTGATAGATGACAACTACAATGCACTTCCAAATAAGGCAATTAAATTCATCGTTAGCCTAAATGATAAGGTTGTCTTGACAAAAACTGCAACCACAAACGCAAACGGTGAAGCCAAATTGACTGGGCTTTCAAAATTGAGCAATGGAAATTACATTGTGAAGATAGTCTTTGGTGATGATTACTATGAAGACAGTTACTTGACTAAAAAGATTACAATCAAAAGGGCTGTGGCTAAAAAGATAGTTAAGAAAGCTACCAAACTATATGTTCCTAAGAAGACTTTCAAGGCTAAGAAAAAAGTTAAGAAGCTAACTGCAACTTTGAAAAATGGAAAGAAAGTCATTAAAGGCAGAAAGATTGTCTTCATCATAAATAAGAAAAAGTACACTGCAAAAACC
>Ga0129306_1002140_pt1 | contig 18692 bp, 9 predicted proteins | sample P827metagenome_FD_94438 | JGI IMG/M metagenome (GOLD analysis project Ga0129306, IMG submission 94438) | Capybara group fecal microbial communities from Wisconsin, USA - P827 metagenome | ecosystem: Host-associated > Mammals > Digestive system > Large intestine > Fecal | place: USA: Wisconsin... | reverse complement strand
TGGTCGAGCCCGATCCAGACCTTCGCGCCCTTCTCGTACACCTCGTTGACCTCGTCGTCGCTCATGTCGGGCTTCACCTTCGCCGCCTGCGCCTTGAGTTCCGCCTCGAGCGGCTTCAGGCACGCCTGAGTTGTTCTCCTTTCAGTTAAATACCGAGACTATTTCGACAAGAGCTTGAAAAATCCGCACTTGGAGCTTGCGGAGACAGGGACATTGACAGACTGGCCGTCCGCTCCCAAGGTGATTTCGCCTTGGATCGGCTCCCAGTTGACGAGATCGGACGACTGGTAGACGGACACAACAAGGTTCGTCGCCGTCGAGCCGCCGCCGACTCCTGGCTCCGACTTGCCGACAGCGGACAGCACTTCGGCATAACGCGCAAGGCTCGTCCCATTGACGGTTTCAAGGTTGTAGAGTCCGGCGAGCGACCCCTGGCCGATTCCAGTGACGCCTTCGCCTACTACCAACGAGGTGATGGATGGCGCATCAGCCGCCCATGGCGCCTCCGCCGAGGACTTGAACTCCCTGACAGCGCCGCTGCCGCTGAGGACGAGCTCCCCATTCTCGTTTAGGCGGGCAACCACGTCCCATTCCGCAGGAGAACCGACCGCCCAAAGCTCAGGAGGGACGACATTGACCGGCTCGACGAGCCCGGCGGAATGGTCCGCCCCTTCCTCGGGCTCCTCGTCGTTCGCCTCGTGGAACGGCGTGATGCTGACCCAGTCCACCTCGAAGATGCGCGTGTCGAAACCAGGCGTCCCCGCCCAGTCCTTCGGGAACCACGCGCCGACCCAGAAGCGCGCGGCCCGGGTCGGGACATGGGATGTGTTGGATTGCACCAGAACGCCGTCGACATAGAATTCGACGCGCGGCACGATGTTGGTCCCGTGGTCCGCGCCGCCCGTGTGCCAGTCGAAGCGGTAGATGTGGAACTGGCCGTCGTCCTGAGACTCGGGGAGCGCCGCGAAGTTCTTCTGGCACTCATAGTTCTTCTCGCCGCGCGCGGTGTTGCAAAGTGCGTGTCCAAAACCGACGTTCTCGTTCGCGGACGCCGGACGCCCCGGCATCTGGAAATCGATCTCCTGGTTCTTGTTTGTCCCGCACGCATACGTCCACATCGCGCTGCAGACGCCAAGGACCGGCGCGACCCTGGCGCGAACCTCGTAGCGTCCCGAGGCGAAGAAACCGCGCGTCACGGCACAGGCGCCGACCCGCGTGACGCGCTCCCTGCCCGACTCGTCAAAGCCGACTACGGTTCCCCGGTAAAGGTCGCCATGTGCCTCGCATTGGAGGACTCCGTTCCTCACGTAGAGGTTTCCGGGGACCACGCCGCCGCTATAGTAAGCGTGCCACGAGTCGAAGTTTTTCAAAGCCGCATACCACTTGTTCGAGTCGACGGTCCCCGAGCTGAAGTCGTCGTAGAACGCGGCGGACAGCACATTCGCCGGCAAGGCGAACGAGCAGGCAAGCGCAAGCAGGACCAATACGCCCTTGCTATTCGAATTTGTCTTCATTTCATTGTCTCCACAATATGCCTTTGACTACTCTGCCGAACTCGCGGGGACCTGGACCTTGGCAGACTTCCCGTCCGTTCCAATTGTCAACTTTGCGTCGACCGGCGTCCAGCTGATGGAGTCTGGCGACTGGAACAGCGAAATTGAGAGATTCGCCGTCTTCGCCTCCGGATCGACGCGGATGGACGTTGGATCGGCTCGGAACGCCACGGCGTCGAACCGGCGACATGAATTCAGTACCTGGCGGAAGGTCGCGAATGAAGTTCCGTTGAGACTGGCGAGGTTGTCGAGCCCTGCAAGAGAACCAGGGGAAAACTTGAGGTTGCCGTCGAGATGGCCGTACTCCCAGTACTGCACCCAGTTGCGCGACTCGACGAAAAACGGGCCCGACGTGTCCCAGGTGTCGTAGATGGCGACTGCGGTGATATTGCTCGCCTGCGATGCCCAAGGGGCGTCCGCGGCGGAGGCGAAGTTTGTGACCGAACCCCTTCCATTGAAGACAAGCACGCCGTCGTCGCCCAGACGAGCCAGGACATCCGACGCAACGGGCGAACCGACCTCCCAAATCGGCGGAGGAACGACGTTGAGGGGCTCTGCGAGTCCGTCGGTTCCGTACGTCTCGTGCTGCGGCCGGTCGTTCTCCTCGTGATACGGCGTGATCTTCACCCAGTCGACCTCAAAGACGGACGTGTCGAAGTCCGGCGTGCCCGCCCAGCCTCGCGGGAACCATGCGCCGACCCAGAAGCGCCCCGCCTTGAACGGAATGTGCGTGTAGTTAATCTGGACGAGCACTCCGTCGAAATAAAACTCGACGCGCGGCCGAATCGTTCCGTCCTCGCTGCCGCTGTGCCAGTCGAAGCGGTAGGTGTGGAAATTGCCGTCGTCCTGGCGCTGCGGGAGTTTCATGTGGCTCGCCGTGTACTCGCTGCCCTTCTCGCCGATCCAGGTGTTGCAGAGGGCGTACTCGTAACTTATGTCCTTGTTGGCCGACGTCGGCCGTCCCGGCATCTCGATGTCGATCTCGTGGTTCACGACATAGTAGGAGCCGCTTCCCTGGAACTCCGGATCGTCCTTGTCGTAGATCTCCTCGTACTCGAACGTCCACATCGTGCAGCAGACGCCCTTCGCGGGCGCGACCTTGGCGCGGATCTCGTAGCGGCCCGAGGCGAAGTAGTCGCGCGTCACCGCGCACGCGCCGACGCGCTTGCCGTCCGGACGCGGCTTGCCGCCCTTTGTGATTCCAATCACATTGCCCTCGTAGAGACTGCCGTGCGCCTCGCACTGGAGAATGCTGTTCCTGACGTAGAGGTTCGCGGGCACCACGCCGCCGTTGTAGTTCTGCCCGAGTCCGTCGAGGTCGATGTCGCCGCCCCAGTTCTTGTTCGCGGCGAACCACTTCGCGGGGTCGACGATGCCGGACGTGAAGTCGTCGTAGAACACGCCCCACTCCGCCTCCGAGACGTCGCCGTTGTAGAGCGCGAGCGGGATTCCGTTCACGCAGGCGAGGTTGGACAGGCCCGTCTGAGCGCCCTTTCCGAACGACACTCCGTCCGCTACCTTCGCCCCCGTGATCCGCGTCGCGCACTGCGACCACGGCGCGGACGCGGAGGACGCAAAGTTGGAGACCGCGCCCGCCCCGGAGAAGACAAGCTCCCAGTCGGAGTTGATGCGGGCCTTCACGGACGAGGCGTCCGGACAGCCCACGTCCCAGACGGAATCCGGCGGGTCGTCCGCGAACGACGCGGACGAACAGGCCAGGACGGCAATGGCAAGCGCTCTCTTAAGTTTCATTTTTCCTCCGTAGTTTGTTTCCAAGAAGATTCCGGCCCGCGGCGCCTACAACGGCGACGCCGGCTCTAAGACGATGTCCCGGTACTCAATTCCAAAGCCCTCGCTCTGGAGCTGGATGCGTCCTGACGATGGATTGAGGTCCCAGTACTCGCCGGTCTTCATGCCGTTGAAGTAGAACTCGGCCTTGTCTCCCACGCAGACAACCTCGACCTTGTTCCACTCGCCGACCGGCCGCTCGTTCGGGGAAAGCGGCTCACTCTTGAGGTTCTTCCACGAGGGGTTCACGTCCGGACGGCGTATGCGACCCCAGTCGACGATGGAGACGGTTTCTCCGTCCGGACTCCACCGCTGGCACTCCTTCCCCTTCGTGTCCGGATCGACGCGTCCCTTGCACCGGTAGACGCCCGGCCTCGCCTTTGCGTCGCCGACGACTATCAGGTCGCCTGTCGCGCCCTGGATGATGTTGCACTCGAAGGAATTCATCCATATGCCCCAGAAGGCGCCGTCCTCTCCAGTCGAATGGAAGAGTATTCCGCCGTCGCGAGCATCTTCCTTGTTGAGCTGGACGTCGTTGTCCACGTAACGGTACTCTAGCGAGAGCCTGTAGTCGCGGTACGCCTTGCGCGTCGTCACACAGCCCATCGCCTCGCCGGACACCCTGAGCGTGCTCCCCTCGGCAGTGAACACCTTGTTCGTGTCGGAGTCGCGGCCTTCGCCCTTAAGCCACGTGTACCAGTGCTTCGAGAGGTCGCCGTTCTCAAGCAGCTCGATGCGCTCCGTCACCTTCTCGGATTCGGACGCCTCCGCAGCCTTGCGATCCGCAAGGGACGACGCCCCGGCATGCGAGGCAATGACAAGCGCGGCGGAAACCAGAATTGTCAGTTTGATGCTCATGTTCGGCAAACCCTCTCCATCTGCCTCACGGCGCGGTCGTAGAGACGACTATGCGGTAGAACGACTGTGCCTCGTTCACGTTGCGGGCGATCGAAAGCTCCTTTTCGCCTGACGCGAGAGCAGAACCCTTAGTCCATGTAGTCTCGTCGAGAACAAACGGCTTTGAGAGGTCCGTCGTCTTCTCGAGGGCGTACCAATAGTCCGCCGCTACTTCGGAAACGCCGACTTTCACCGTCGAGCCGACGAACGTGACTGACGCGGCCGCTGGGGTCTCGGCTGTGCTTCCACCGCTCACCGAGACCGTAATCGTGCCGTTGCCGTTGTCAGTCACCAGATAGGCGAGACTTCCGCCGACGACGAGAGCATGCCCGTTCGTAGTGATAGTGTAGTCGCCGGCAACCGTGGGATTCCAGCTCGCGTCCCAAAGGAGTTCTGCCTGGCCATTCCCGGCCGCAAGCGCATCGGCGACCGTCTCGTATTCCGTTCCGCCGACTTTCGCGAGGTTGGAGTCGAGCCCCTCGAAGTGGTAAGCGCCGCCGAGCGACGTGACGTCCGTCGCACCGATGTACCTGACGGTCGAGATTCCAACAGACTTCTCGGCCATCGCGTAAGTGCCGAGATTAACGCCGCCGATAGAATAGGAGACCGTATGCTCGCCGTCGTCAAGCGTCACCACGACGCTCACGGGCGAAGTAGTGTTTGCGACGACGGAGAGGTTCGTCATCGCGCCATTTGCAGTCTGGAACGCATAGCGGTTGACGCCGCCAACACTCACGACCATGACACCAGCGCGCGAAGTCGTTTCGAACGCGGTTTCCGACGGCGAGCCGAATTCAAAAGTCGAAGACACGGTGACGAGCGCCGCACGCGGCGCGGCAGTCGTTGCCACGAACGTCGCGTTGGAGACGCTGATCTTGCCATTCTCGGCCGTGGCCTTGTCGCCAGACCAGGCGCCAGTCGATCCGAGCGCCGATGCCGTCTCATGGACCCAATCCGCGCTCTCGTCGACCTTGATGGTCCCCTGCGCGAGATCGACGCTCTTGGTGTAGTCAACGCCATCAACAGTCATCGTAATCGTGCCCGTATAGACATTGCCCGCCGTCACTGCGCCAGAGGGAATTGCGAAAGTCGCAACGCCATTTGCCGCATCAACCGTGCCAGTGTAGTTGACGCCGCCAATCGTGACCTTTGCCGACACCACGGCGCCGTCAGGAATGAAGCCAGTGAAGGAAACTTCGACGGCGCTCCCGTTGTAGTCCGTCAGGGGCGTCGCACTCGCCTCGCCAAGCGCAATCGAGGGCGACGGCGGAACGCTGCCAAACTCGTAGCAGCCCATGGACGGAGGATTTGCGAAGTCGCAGTCCATAAGGTCCTTGCCAATGCCGGAATACGTCGTGCCCGCGTACTTTGCAGGCGAGTCCGCGCCAAGCGTGTAATCGCCGGCAGCCTCGTCCGTGAACTTTGCGTCGCCCGTCTTGCAGTGCGAGCCAACCTGCTCGCCAGGCGCTTCGATCGTCACGCAGTCGTCGGTATCGAACAGGCAGTAGTCCACTTTCGTCGCATGATGCAGCTTCACGTCGGAACTGCCGCCCACAGTGGTGTTGCCGGCGACAATGCAGTTGACCATCGTCAGCTTGCTGCTGTAGTCGCTGCCGACGCTCAGCGCGCCGCCTTCGGAAGTCCGCCCCTCTACGCCGGAGACGTTCTCCACGATCGTGGTGTTGCGAATCGACACGACGCTTCCGAAGTTCTTCAGCTCCATGCCGATGCCCGCGCCCTTGCTCGCGCCCCAGGCATAAGCAGCCCTGTTCCCGCGGACCAGGCAGGCGTCAATCGTGATCGGACCGGAGTAGTCGCCGTTCACGCCGATGCCGCCGCCCTTGCCTCCGTTGCCGCTGTTGGTGTTGAAGGCAATAAGCGAATGGTCAATCGCACCCTGCTTGATGAACACGCCACCGCCGTAGGCGCCCTTGCCGGAAACCGCGTTGTTGCTGATGCAGCACCAGGAGACCGTGCCGCTCTCGACATACAAGCCGCCGCCGTGGTTCCAGTCCGCCGTCACGTTGCCGCCGGTCAGGGTGACGCCCTCAACCGTCGCGTCGCCAGAAATCGTCGCAACACGCCCAGAACCAACCTGCTTGATGACGGTTCTCTCCCAGCCCTGACCCTCAAGCGTGACGCCGTTCGCAAGCATCAGCTGGGCGTTGATGTAGAACGTGCCGCTGCCGAGCGTGACTGTTCCATGCGTTGGCGCAGCGGCGTCGATGAGCGCCTGAATAGCCGAGAGGTCGTTTGCGCCAGTCGCGTCGTTGCTCGGCGCAAGCGCGTCTTCCGGATCGACATGCGGCTGGGGGTCAGGCGTAGAACCGCCGCCAGTCTTGGGAATGACGATGTCCTTCGTCTGCGTTGCGAACGGCGCATCGAAAGTCGCCGTGTAGCGACCAGTGCCGTCCGTCGTTGCCGTCGCCGCCTGGACTACGGTGTAGACAGCAGTTACGGTCTTATTAGTCGTGTGCGAGGAATCGGCGGCGCAAGTCGCGCTTGCAGTGCAAGTCGTGTTGTCGGACGACCAGACATAGGTCGGCGCGCCCCAGGTGTGGGTGTGCTTTGGCGTAGGAGGATCGACAATCGGATCGCCGCCGGAGGAGCCGCCGGAGGTGCTTCCGAATTCGTAGCAGCCCATCGACGGAGGATTCGCGAAATCGTTGCCGGAAAGGTCCTTCCCGGCGTAAGTCGTGCCGGCGTATTTTGCAGGCGAGTCCGCGCCAAGCGTATAGTCGCCCGCCGCGGCGTTCGTGAACTTAGGGTCCCCGGATTTGCTGTTCGTTCCGATCTTGTCGGCGGAATCGTCAAAGAGGCAGTAGTCAACGCCGCCAGCGTATGCGAGATCCATGTTTGAACCGTTTACAGTCGTGTTGCTCGCAAAGACGCAGTTGACCATCGTGAGCTTCTTGCCTGAATCGCCTTCCGCATAGACGGCGCCGCCCTTGGAGTTGTTGTTAACGCCGCCGCTTCCGCCAGCCGCGTTGCCGACGATTGTCGTATTGCGGACCGTCATCGTCGTTCCCCACATCGACATCGCGCCGATTCCGCCGCCCTTTCCGTTGCGATGCTGGGTGGTGTTGATCGCGCTATTGCCGCTGATAAGGCATGTGTCGATCGTAATCGCACCGGAAACCTGGTTTGCACCGATACCGCCGCCGATGTTCGTGTCCTCGGAAGTCGAGACGGCGCGATTGTTCGCGACAATAGAGTGGTCGATCTGACCCTTACCGGTGAAGCAGACGCCGCCGCCAACTGCGAAATTGCCACAGGAAAGCGTGTTGTTCGTAATACAGCACCAGGAAATCGTGCCGTCGTTCACAAGCACACCGCCGCCATAACGATAATTCGCGGTCGTGGAAAGGTTACCGCCCGTCAGCGTGACATCCCTGACCGTCGCGCCACCCTGAACCGTTGCGACGCGCATGTTGTCGCCGGAGGAGACCTGCTTGACGACAGTCTTGCTCCAGCCCTGGCCCTGGAGCGTAACGCCGTTCGCGACCGTCAGCTGCGCGTTGATGTAGAATGTTCCGCTGCCGAGCGTGACCGTTCCGCCGTTGCCAGCCGCGTTGATCGCGGCCTGGATCGCCGAGAGGTCGCTCGCGCCAGTCGTGTCGCCGCTTGCGGCTATTGCGCCTTCGGGATCGCCCTGCGGCTGGGGCTCGGGCGTAGAGCCGCCGCCGGAAACGGCAGTCGCCGCGCTTGCAGTGAGGAACGAGGCAGAGGACTGCGCGTACTCGGCCTTGACCCAGTCGGCGGAGGAAACGGCGTCGCGCAGACGGAACTCGTCGAAGAGACCGGTGAAATGACCCTGGACGACATCCTTGTCCTTTGCGCCGAAGATGAGTTTGTTGTCGGTATCTTGTACGGCAGTGATGGTCGAGTCCGCGAGCTTGACGCCATTTGCATAGGTCGTAAGTGTCGTGCCGTTAAAGACGGCGGCGATATGGACCCAGGTGTTTCCCGCGGAAGGCACCGTGCTGGAAACGGCCGTAAGCGAACCTGCGTATCCGTTGAGAGTCGTGTAGTTGGGAAGCGCGAGCTCCCAGTCCGGCGCATAGCCGCCGCCACGGTTGCGGCTCGCGAAACGAGCGAGGCCGTCCACCGTCGTGAGCGCAGTCATCTTGACCCAGGCGGACATCGTGAAGTCGCTACCGACGTCGAGAAGCGTCGAGTCCGCAACCTTAAGCATGGACTGGCCGGCATACGACGCATTGTTCGCGGAATTGACGCGGGCCTTCCCGAAGACACCGTCTGCCGCGACCTGCTGCGTTGCCGCGCCGGCGCCGATCGGCTCCGCGTCAAGGCCGTTGACGGAATCGGAAACAGTGCCGCTTGCCTCGGCCATGTGCCAGACGCCGACGTAGTCAGCCTTCCAGGTCCAGCGGGGCTCAACCGCGTCCGCAGGAGTGCCGCCGTAGTACATCGTGAACTTTGCGCCCTGCGAAAGCGAGGGAAGCTTGACCCACACGAGCGAAGCGCCGTTCGCGTTCCACTGCTCGACTTCGTAGGAGAGAGAATTGCCTGCGGCGTCCGCAAAGCGAAGCTCGCCTCCGTTCGCGGAGTTCGCCATGTCGGAGTAGCTGAAGCCCGAGGGCGAGCCCGCGGCGATTCGCACGGCGACGGGGAAATCGGAAAGCGTCGAAGCCCCCGTGTAGCCGGAAACCGTGAACTCAACCTGCTTCGAGAAAACGGAAGTGTCAACCGCATGGACCGGCTCGGTCGGCAAGTCGGAAGCCGTCGCGGCGGGAAGCTCGTGAACGGCCGCAAGCATCGCGTAGTTCGCGATGGCGGGAACGCTGTCGTGCGTGGACATAGCCCTGCCGCAGTCGATCATCTGGTCGTACGTGACAAGCGATGCGAGAGGCGTAGCCGAAAGCTTAACAGTCGCGCCGCTTGTGGCCGTGACTCGGACGGGGTTCTGCTTCATCAGCTCCGCGCCGCGGTAGAAGAGGTCCTTGTGGTACTCGCCGAGGGACTTGCCGGCCCTTCCCGCCGCCGCCTTGACGGCCATGTACTCCTGCTCGGTGATCTGCACGCTGGGATGGAATTCGATGAACGGGGCGTTGGCGTTCCACGCCGCCTCGGCGTTGGCCATTTCTGTCGAGTCGAAACCAAAGGCCTTCAGCACTTCGCGGGCGATGATGCGGTTGCCGACGACGTCCATGTGGGTTCCGTCCTTCGTCGCCTTGTAACCAAACTGGTTGATGACAGGATTGGCGGCATCTTCAACGCATGCACGGAACGCCTCGTAGGTTTCGGCGTATGGAATGTTCCGCGCAGTGGCGATGCTCTTAACGGCAGCAGCATAGTCGCGAACATTCTCCTTGAAACCCTCTCCGTTGACACCAGTCGGCGACAGGAGCACGGGAGTGATTCCGGCGGCGATCGCCATATCCGCCATCGCGGCGACGTCGTCAGGCGTGCTGTTCGTGTTGGTGGGCCAGTTGCTGCCGCAGTCGTTTACACCCGCGAAGATGGTGCAAACGTTCGGGCTCTTGGCGACGACGTCGTTCTGAAAGCGGTTCTTCATCTGGACGGCCGTCTGGCCGCTGATGCCGACGCCATACCACGTAACGTTGATGTTGTTCGCGGCAAGGCCCTGAACAACAAGGCGCAAGTAGCCGTCGACCGTATCCTTGCCGAACTGGGTGATCGAGTCGCCCATGAAGACAAGGGTGTCGCCGTTCTTGATCACCTTCTGTCCGCCATTCGCGACGAGCGCGACTGCTGCAGCCAGAGACAGGATTACGTTTTTGATTTTCATAGATTACGACTCGCTTTCTTTAGAGGTTTTCCATGCGCCAAAATAATAACACGAAACGAGTCGAGTCAACAATTATACTAAAGTAGTATACCTCGGAATGCCTCCGAGAGGCGTCGATCGAAGAGCAAAAAAACGCTTCTTCGACTCAGTCGACGCAGAAGACGACGCTGGGCTTCGCGGCGGGCGGCTCAATGCCGCCGCCCTGCACGTCCGTCGCCGCGCCAGCGACGAGGAACGAAGCGGAGGACTGCGCGTACTCGGCCTTGACCCAGTCTGCGGAAGAAACAGCGTCGCGCAGGCGGAACTCGTCGAAATTTCCGATGAAGTGCCCCTGCCAGCAGTCCTTGTCGTATGCGCCGAAAACGAGCTTGTTGTTTGTGTCCTGCACGGCGGCAATCGTCTGCTCAAACACTTTCTCTCCATTGGCGTACGCCGTAAAGGTAGTGCCGTTAAAAACGCCCGCGACATGCACCCATGTGTTCATCGCAGACGGAATCGTACCCGATACCGCCGTCTTCGAACCGGAGTATCCATTCAAGGTGCTGTCGCCAGTAATCGCCAGCTGCCAATCCGGAGTGTCGTAGACAGCCGCAACGTACCTGTTCCGGCTCGCGATGCGGGCAATGCCGTCGCCGGGCGTCGATGCCGTCATCTTTACCCATCCGGAAAAAGTAAAATCGTCGCCGACATCAAGAAGCGTCAAGTCGCTGACCTCGAGCATCGACTGGCCGGAATACGCGTTTAGCCCCGGAACGCCATTGACTCTCCCCTTCCCGAAAACACCGTCCGTTGCAGATTGCTTCGCGGCGCTGTTGCCTTTCGGCACCGCTTCCATTCCGTTTGCGGAATCAAAAACCGAACCGCCCTCTTCGGACATGTGCCAGACGCCGACGTAATCGGCCTTCCACGTCCAACGAGATTGGACATTGTCCGCTGGCGTGCCGCCGTAGTACATCTTGAACTTTGCGCCTTGCGAGAGCGCGGGAAGCTTTACCCACAAAAGCGAAGTCCCGTTCGGGTTCCAGCTTTCTATTTCATAAGACAGCGAACGACCAGAGGCGTCGGCAAAACGAAGTTCGCCTCCATTTGATGAGTTTGCCATGTCGGAATAGTTGAAGCCAGATGGCGAGCCCGCGGCAATACGCACAGCAACAGGGAAATCAGAGAGTGTAGACGCACCGGTGTAACCGGAAACCGTGAACTCTACCTGCTTCGAGAAAACGGAAGTAGTGACAACCTGGACCGGCTCAGTCGGCATGTTGGCTTCGGCAACTGCTGGAAGTTCATGGATTGCCGCGAGCACGGCGTAGTTCAGTACATTCGAAAGACTTCCGACTTCCGACCTGATGTCCGTCTCGTTCTGGCGGAGCGCCCGGCCGCAGTCGAGCGCCGCATCATAGGCGGGAAAGCCCACGAGCGCACCAACGGAAAACTCGACACTTGCCCCGGCCGTCGCTGTCACTTCCGACGGATTTTGCCGCATCAGCTCGATGCCGTGCAAAAACAGTTCCTTGTGGTATTCTGCGACAGACTTCCCCGCGTTCCATGCGGCCGCCTTTACGGCATTGTATTCTGCGGTTGTGATCTTGACGCTCGGGCGGGCCAGATAAAACGGCGCAATTTCGTTCCATGCGGCAGCCGCCTTGTTCAATTCCTCCGTCGAATCGAAACCAAGCGCCTTCAGCATCTCGATTGCGATAATGCGGTTTCCGACGACATCCATGTGGAGACTGTCGATGGTTGCCCTGATCGGGAATCCCTTGTCCGTCTTGCCGATGACGGGATTGACGGGATTCTCTATGTATGCGCGAAACGCCTCGTGGGTCGTTCCGTAGGGAATGTTCCTCGCCTGCGCGATGCCCTTGACCGCCGCTGCATAGTCGGTTATGCTCTGCGGGAAAGACTCGAGCGAGCTTCCTGTCGGCGAGAAGAGAACAGGCTTGATCCCTGCCTGAATCGCCATGTCCGCCATCGCGGCGACGTCGCTCGGAGAGCTCGCCGAGTTGTTTGGCCACCCTTGCGCGCAGTCGTTCACGCCAGCAAGAATCGTGACGACATTCGGGTTCTTGGCGATGACATCGTTCTGGAAGCGAGCCCTCATGTTGGCGGCGGTATTGCCAGCGATGCCGGCGCATATCCACGTCACGTTGACGCCGTTTGCAGCGAGCCCTTTGGCGACCAAAGGCAAATAGCCCGCAGCGCTGTCCTTGCCGTACTGCGTGATTGAGTCTCCCATGAAGACGAGCGCGTCTCCGTTCTTGATGACCTTCTCGCCGCCATTGGCGACAATCGCGGCAACAGCCGCCGCACACAGTATCGCTTCCTTGATTTTCATGGCATGCGCTCGCTTTCTTTGACGAGTTGCAGAAGTCAGTCTATGCTAAACACGACGCTCGGCTTCCCCGGAGTGATCGTCAGCGTACGCTTCAGAAGATAGATGACATTGTCGTGGTCAACGGCGACTCGGGCTTCGTATGTACCGACTTCCACCGGCGCGCTCGCAAGTTTCACGCCGTCCTTGTAGTACTCGAGCATGCCGAGTTCGGAGTCCGTCAGGGCGGCGAAGTCGGTCCCGACGAGCGTCGCCTTGAGCGCCGTCCCGTCATACACTTTCGCCGTGGCGCCGCCGATGGAGAACATAGGCGTGCCGGAAGTGCAGCCGTCGTTCGCGCAGGTGGCGGTCAGCGTGTCGCCCGAGGCCGACAGCCGCCAGTCGTGCTGGTGAGACGGGGCGTCCTGAGGCACGAAGTCGGCCGTCGAGAACGCGGCCGCCGGACTCCCCGCCGCGTCGCAGAAGTTCACCGCATTGGCATCGAGGTTGACGCATCCGTAGCGGACGACGAACGGCGGGTTGAGGTACTGCTCCGTCGGCGTGACCGCAACCGTCGTGGAATCGACGAGACGGACAGAGGCATCGTAGTACTTCTTGTTCACCTGCCCGAAGTAGTCGCCGCCCATCTGGAAGCCGCGTAGCGCAGCGCCGTCCTTGCTGGCGATTCCGCCGCTGGCGTCGAAGTGGAGCAGTATCTCGCGGGCGTTGGAGGGGTTCACCTCCCAGCTCCTCAGGACCGGGCCTTCAGGATAGAGACCCGTTTCGCCGTAGATGTACTTGCGGGCAAAGACACTCATGCGCGCGCCGAGCTCGGGCTTGCGCGGAGGATGGATGTCGGCGAGGTCGCCGATGTCGAGCGTCGGGACGACGTACACTCCCGGCACGGTCGCGGCGACCTTGTTCTGGGCAAGGCGGATCTCGCACCACTGGCCGTAGGCCCCGTAGAACGGAAGCTGCGGGACGATGAACGGCAGGTCCTGGTTGTTCCAGAGGGAGCGCCAGTTCTGGATCATCTCCGTCAGGCGGCCCGGATACTCGCCGCTGAAGCCGAACATGCCGTCGGACTCCCCCTGGTACCACAGCACGCCCTTGAGCGGGAACGGCGGGATCGGCTCGAGGTAGTTGTTGATCATCTTCGTGTAGTGGTCCTTGGAGCTCGTGCAGTTCGGCATCCACTCGGTGATCAGCGATCCGTCCGTCGCCGCGATGACGACGCCCATCGGCACGTTCACGGACTTCTGCAGCGAGCGGGCGAAGAAGAATCCCATCGCCGAGCACTTGCCGGCCGTAGCGGACGAGGATATCTTCCAGGAGTTCGGATTGAGCTGCCACTCGAAATGGTTCTCGGTGGCCTCGATGAAACGGATGTTCGGATAGTCGGCGTCCTTGAGCCATTCCTCCGCGTCGGCGAAGCGCTCGATCGGATAGTAGGCGTTGGACTGTCCGGAGACTAGCCACACGTCGCCGACGGTGATGTTGGACGCCGTCAAGGTCGTTGAGCCGTCCGACGCGGTCAGCGTGTACTGTCCGCCAGCGGCATTTATCGCCGGGAAGTCCACGGACCAGCGCCCTTCGCCTTCGTCCGTCTTCGACGTCTCGATGTTTGCCGTGGTCGTCTTCGTCAGTCCGTTGAACGTGACGGTGATCGTCCTTCCCCAGTCGGCCGTGCCGCATATCGGCAGCGTCACGCCGCGCTGCAGCACCGCGTTGCTGTCGTAGTACTGGTTGATGCGGAACTTCGGAATCGTATAGGCGGCCTCGCAGGCAAGCGGGATCCCCGCGGCCAGGGCCAGGAAAGCAAGAAGTCGTTTGATTGCGTTCATAGGATGTCTCCTTTTCGTGGTTGCACAGTAATTGTACTACATCTGGGCCGTTTTTACACTTATACGAAAGTAGTATTCGCCTCCTCGCCGCCCGCCGCGGACTGCTACGGCCGTACCGCCCGCTTGCATTTGCCATAGGATTTGCTATACTTTACACATGAACATCGTATGCCACTTCGTCCTGTTGGCGGCCGCGCTTCTCGCGGGTCCCGCCCTGGCGGAGCAATGCCTCGGCTCGCTGGCGGACCTCAACGCCTTCCTGGAGGACGAAACGCCGCGAACGGAGTCGCTTGTCCTGACAGGAAAGGTCCTCAACGTCTTCATCTCCCCGAAGAGCGCGCAGGTCATCCTTTCCGACGAAAACGGCGTCCGGGCGGAGATCCACCGCTTCCAGAACGCCGCGCAGCCGACGCCCGGGGACACGATCCGCGCAACAGGCCACGCCTACATGAGCAAGAGCCTCGAATCATACTTCCACATGGACGAGTTCGAGGTCCTTGAGCGCGGGCCGCGTCCAGAGCCCGTCCCCGTCCGGCTCTCGGAAATCAGGTCCGGCACGCACCACCTGATGACCGTCAGGACGGAAGGCACAGTCGTCGATGCAGTTATCGATGAAATGGACAGCCGGTACATGATCCTCATACTCAAGGACGACGGCGCAACGATTCCGGTGACGATTCCACTAAACCTCTTTGGCGACAGAAGCGACCTTGTCGACGCGCGAATTCGCGTCACCGGCATTTACCGCCACTCTGTCAGCGGAATTCGCAAGGTCTCGTGGCCGAACATCCAGCCGACATCGCCGGACGACATAAAGGTCGTCGTCCCGCCGCCGAAAGACCCCTTTTCGGCCCCGCCACTCGAAAAGCGGCTATACCTCATGACGGAGGACTTCATGAAGATGTCCAAGCGCACCATCAGCGGCGAAGTGCTTGCGACATGGGCTGGAAACCGAGCGATGGTGCGGACTGGGGACGGCAGAATCGTCAACCTTGAGCTTGCGAACGGGGCGAAGCTCCCGGAATGTGGCGAGGCGATTGTCGCAGTGGGACAGCCGGAGACTGACCTCTTCCGCGTCAATCTCGCAGCCGTGCGCTGGAAGCCCGACACGGGCCATGCCGCGACCGTTGCCGTCGAGGAGCCGGGCGAAACCAGCGCCGCCAACATATTTTGGAACGACACTGGACGGAAGTCCATAGACGGTAAGACCCACGGAACGCTCCTCTATGCACAGGGTATCGTGCGAATACTGCCGTCGCCTGAGAACACGGATCTCAGATTCGTAGTGGACATGGGCGGGTTGCAGGTCCCAGTAGACGTAACCTCCAACCCCGAGATCATAGACTCACTCGCCATCGGAAGCGAAGTCAAAGCCACGGGACGCTGCGTCATCCTAACCGACGCCCGAAGTCCAGACAATATCTTCCCTCGGGCGAAGGGATTCGTCCTCGTGGCACGGTCGCCTGCAGACGTCGTCGTCCTGAGCCGTCCGCCCTGGTGGACGCCCGGTAGGCTTGCCGTGCTGGTCGCGATTCTTCTGATGACAATAGCGGGCGTGGAGACGTGGCACCTTATTCAGCGCCACCTTGCCCGTCTCAAGATCTCCGAGCGGACGCGTCTCGCAGTCGAGCTCCACGACTCGCTGTCGCAGAACCTAGCGGGCGTCGCCTGTCAGGTCGCCGCGGGGTCTAACGCAATGGACGACGACCCTCAGACGGCAAAGTCGCGCATCAAGTCGGCGGAGCGAATGCTGCAGTCCTGCCGCACAGAACTCCGTCACTGCCTCTTTGACCTCAGGAGCGACATGCTCGAGGAAACAAATTTCAAGTCGGCAATCATCAAGGCGCTGAACCAGCTTACAGATGAGTCTTCGATCTCGATCAGGTTCAACGCGCGGCGATCCGACTTCCCAGATCCCGCCGCGCACGCGATCCTCTCTGTCATCCGCGAGCTCACCGCCAACGCAGTGCGCCACGGGCACGCGGAAAACGTCAGGATCGCCGGGTGTACTGACAATGGAAATCTCCTGTTTTCCGTCACAGACGACGGAAGCGGCTTCGACCCTGAAAGCTGCGCAGGCATGACTGAGGGGCACTTCGGGCTCTCCGGCGTACGCGACCGACTGAAGCGACTCAACGGAACGCTTGCAATTTCGTCAACGCCCGGCAAAGGCGCAAAGGCAACAGTAACGCTCCCAATTCCAAAGACATGAAAAAGACTAGGATACTCATCGTCGACGACCACTCGCTGATGCGAATGGGTCTTTCGTCGCTCATCGCGAGCGAAAAGGACATGGAGACCGTAGGGGAAGCCGACAACGGACAGACCGCCGTTGAACTCGTACGCAAGTTGAAGCCCGACATCGTGATAATGGACTTGATGATGCCGAAAATCACGGGCTCCGAGGCGACGCGAATAATCCACGAGGAATTACCGGAAGTCAAAATCATTATCCTCACTTCGTTCGGCTCGTCCGCGGAAATGTCGCAGGCGATAGCCAATGGAGCTGTGGGAACGCTGATGAAAGACACTGCGACCGACGACCTCGTCGCGACGATCCGCGCTGTCGCTGCAGGCAAGACTGTGATTCCCGATGCGCTATTGAGGATGGCGAAGGAAGACGCCTCTACGCTGCAGCTCACGGACCATCAGCTGGAGATACTTCGCCTTGTCGTCAACGGCTACACCAACTCGGACATAGCCAAGCACCTGTCCGTCTCAGAAATCACAATCAAGAAGACCCTTCAGACTATCTTCTCAAAGATCGGCGCCTCCAACCGCGCAGAAGCCGTCACGATCACCCTCCAAAAGCACCTCCTGAAGACCTAACGCCTTGCCGCGGGCTTCTCCTCGACGCCAAGGTCGGTCTCCTCGAGCGGCGTGTCGGACGCATTGACGCCCTTCGTCGAGTCGAGCACGGTGACGCCCGGCCGGATGTCGCGGACGACGCGATAGGTGCCGTCGGGCGCGATCGCGCGCAGGCGGAACGGACGGTCCGTCGCGACCTTGATCTTGAAGTTCATCTGCGCCGCGTCGACATCGGCCTCGAGCGACAGACTGCCGCCGTTGAACGGGAGGTCCGTCACCCCCTGCCGCCCAGGATGGGAGAGATGCCAGTCGACGCGCCTGTCGATCGCGTTGACGTCGAGACCGATGACGTCCTCGACGAACATGACGATGGGACCGAGCCCGCCCCAGCCGACGAAGTCCTTCCGCGCGTAGGCGCCTACCTTGTCCGTCGACGGCGCCGCGAGCTCCGGCGAGTAGCACTCCCAGATCGTGCCGCCATGCTCCTTCGACTCGAAGACGGCGAGCATGTTGTCGAGATGGCGCTCGGCGATGCGGCGCGCGAGCGTCCGGTAGCCGTTCGCCCGAAGGCCGCACGCGACCATGTACTGCACGGGCGGCCAGACGCCGCCAAGCCAGTAGCGTCCGAGGGGGCTGTAGTTCGGGTCGTCCGCGGAAAGCGACGCGACCCCGTTCGGCGCGCCGAACGACCCGGGGTCCTCGAGATGGCATACGAGCGCCGCGGCGCGCTCGGCCGTCGCAACGCCGGAGACGAGCGCCCAGAAGGCCGCCGCGGACTTGGTGGCCAGCTTGTTGTTCGTCTCGATGTAGACGTCGTAGTAGAACTGCCCGCGCTCGCTCCACATGATGTCGTTGATCTTCTCGGCAAGGTCTTCCGCCTCGCGCTCCCACGCCGCGGACTCCCCGGCCTTGCCGACGAGAGGGGCTATCTTCGCAAGACAGCGCGCGTGCAGGACCTGCTGGCACGAAAGGTCGACAAAGCAGACGTCGCTGCCCTTCTGGTGCTCAGAAAAGTAGCCGGAGCGCGGCGAGTTGTCCATGCCGGACGAGCCCGTGTCCTCGAACCAGTAGAGTCCGTTGGAGGGACGCGTCCGGTTGGCCTTGAGCCACCTGAAGTACTTCGAGCAGACCTCGTACGCGCGCGGCAGACGCGAAAGATCGCCTGTCCTGCGCGCGTAGAGCCATTCGCACCAGGCGTAGAGCGGCGGATTGATCCGTCCGGGCCAGGTGGGCTTGCGCGTCGCGTAGGTGTAGGCCATCGAAATGTACCCATCCTCGCCTTGCATCGAGTAGAGGTTGTCGAGATTGCCGAGTCCGTCGACGCCCTTCGGCGTCAGCCCGGCGTAGAGCGCCATGTAGCAGCTGTCCCACTGCCAGATGACGCCGAACCCCGGCATGCAGGTCATCTGCGGCTTCCAGCCGGACCCCAGGTCCTCCATGTTGCGGCGGGCCAGCTCTACGGCCTTGGCATTGAGCTTATCCCAGCCGGGACGATCCTCCAGAAACGCACCTCCGTGCGCGGCAAGCGCAACAGCGGCGAGCGACGGCAGCAGCAGTCGGATTCCCATGGCGTTCGCCTTCACTTCCCGGTGAACTTGCCGAGCAGCCACTCGCGGCGGAGGGCGTCGATCTCGTGGTCGAGCCCGATCCAGACCTTCGCGCCCTTCTCGTACACCTCGTTGACCTCGTCGTCGCTCATGTCGGGCTTCACCTTCGCCGCC
>Ga0129306_1002139_pt1 | contig 18696 bp, 8 predicted proteins | sample P827metagenome_FD_94438 | JGI IMG/M metagenome (GOLD analysis project Ga0129306, IMG submission 94438) | Capybara group fecal microbial communities from Wisconsin, USA - P827 metagenome | ecosystem: Host-associated > Mammals > Digestive system > Large intestine > Fecal | place: USA: Wisconsin... | reverse complement strand
GCACCCGTCTCCACGGCGCGCGAAGTGGCATAGCGCGTGATGCTCTCAATGTCGTACTTGTGGAAGCCCTCCTGTGCAAATGCCTTCAGCGAACCCGTCTTCTTGCTTTGCCTGAGCAGTTCGTTCTGGCCGGCCGTGTCCTTCGACAGCATGCCGATGACATCCTTCATGTCGCTGACGATGCTCTTGCACTGCTCGTTGAGCAGCTGCAGGCAGAGCTCGGCGTCGTTGCTGATGGTCGCCTCCTTCGTCAGCTCCTGGTGGCAGATGAGCAGCACCGCCACCACGTTCGTGAAGTAGGCACCCATCTCGGCATAGAGCGTCGACACGCTGTCGGGATACGAGTCCAGCCCGTACATGTCGCGGCCGCATTCGGCATAGGCCAGCGTGGAGTGTACGAACACCGATGCGCGATAGTCCCTGTCGGGCACGTTCTTCCTGCAGATCGGCGTGAACCGCTTGTAGATGATCTTCGTGCCCTTCAACGTGCTGCGTATCTTCCGGAACAGCTTCTCGGAATCGCGGAAGCAGTTGTTGTCGTCGGTCGCCCACAGCTTGTTGTACGTAAGCGCAATTTCCGACAGCCGCAGCAGTTCGCGGCGCGTCATGTTCAGACGCTCACGCACAATGCAAATCAGCTGCTGAACCTTGCTTTCAGAGAAATTCCGTCTTTGAACACCTGCAATAAATCTCACATCGCCATCCTTCTCGTAGTTCTTGATCACATCAAGAATCTGCAGAATACCCTCTTTCGATTTCTCTATCTCTGTCCAATGTATCATTGTAGTTAGGTTTTAAGAATTAGGTAGTTAAACATATTTTTTATAACTGATATCTGCCTGCAAAGGTACGATTAAGCGAGGACAATACCAAAAAGAAACTCGTTTTTTTTTGAATTGTCGAGCGAAAGTATCTTAGACGAAGTCAAAGTTAGCAAACTTTTTTGAATGGCAATGCATCTGGCACCATCTTTTTTTTCATGAATCATGTCTATGGAGAAAAGGGATGATTGAGAATCCGTTTGTCTTTGGCAACACCACCTTTCGGCGTGGTATTTTTTATCATTGTAAAAAAACACGCTGTTTTGTGTGCGTATGTTACATATTTTTATTATCTTTGCAAAAAATACAACAAATTGAAATAAAACGGAATCAAGAAATTATTAATCATCACAAAAACATAGCTTTATGGAAACCAAGAAACACCCCTCATCGCAACCTGCTGGCACGGGGCAGGGGCGAACGAAAACAGCACGGCAGAGCCGCTGGTTGTTGCTGATCGCTATCTTGCTGATGGCCATGCCGGCAACGTGGGCACAGGATTCACCGGCCATCTCGGTTTTCACCGAAATACCCACCTTCGACCAAGGAGAGAATTCCAATTGGAATAACTATACTGAAGGTCCTGCTAAACTCGTGGATGGTAACACCAGCACGAAATATGGTCTTAGTAGTAACGATCCCTGGGTGGAGTTCCACTATTCCAGCCCCATCACGCCGAACGGTTATATTCTATGGACGGCCAATGATGAGCTGGGCAAGCGCAATCCGCGGTCGTGGACCATCAAGGGTAAGAATAGCGGAGATGCCGACTGGACAACGATTGCCGAAGTGGACAATTCCAACGGCGACAAACTACCTATGGCCAACAACACCCCGACCACATTCTATATGTCCAACTCTGTGGCTTACCAGTATTACCGCTTCGAGGCCACTCGCGCAAGCAATGGCGAGTTTCAACTTGCCGAACTGCAGTTCTATGAGATTACGGGCGATCTCCATGACATCCAATATGCTAAAGTGACGGGGCTCTCGCGAGTCTATGAATACACGGGTTCCGTGATTCCGCTCACTTATACGGTAGCGACTATTGATGGTAAAGAGTTGGTGAAAAACACCGACTACACCGAGACCATCACCAAGGACGGCCTTCCTGCAACGGTCTTGGAGAAGGGTGATTATACCCTGACGATTACGGGTAAAGGTAATTACAGTGGTTCGCAAACGATTCATTTTGGCGTAAATAGTGACCAGGCTGATTATGAGCGAGCCCTCGAATCCATCAAGGACTACCATCTTTATCGTATATACTCGGAGGTTGATGGGCAGAAATACTACATCAATCAATCGGGCTCTGTGACCACATCGGTAGATGATGCATGTTATTTCCTATTTCAAAAAGTAGGCGGTGATGAGTATGAATATGGTTTTTGGGTTATTAGCGGAGAAGGAAGCTACAAAAAAGTCTATTCGGGTTGCTTCTCCGAAACCGGTCCCGATGATACTTATTGGCTACGACGTAACGAATACTTATATTCCAGCAATGTGAACGATGCCCAAGTGTTCCTCCTTAACGAGGAGGGCCGCTACGCTGTCCGCTCGACAAATATCGCTCATGGTGAGGAAGACATGAACCTTTGGGGGAGCGCTTTTTGGACGATTAGATTGAATCAAGCAGGCAACGTGTGCGTCGGTTATAGCTACGAAAAAAGCTATCTATGGCAACTCGAGGAAGACGAAACCTATCGAAACGTGTATCCTGCTGGCACGACCTTCCCGAAGTTCCAGTTTAAGCTTGAGAACATGGAAGGATGGACGGTCGTCAACGACGAGGTGACGGTGAACTATACCCACGCCAATGGAACGACGTGGACGGAGACCTATCCGTTTAGCAGCCTGAAGGCCCATCAGGGCGACGGCGCAGGCGTGATGCTCTACGACCTGCCCTTCAGCTTCACCGAGGAACATCCCGATGCCACCAAAGACCAGATAGGTGAGACTCTCGTGACTGCCGATATCGCGTTGAACATTCGGAACGGCAGCGGCCAGACGGAAGCCGTTAGCGCTACAGCCACGCTGGTGCCGCGATGGAGAGAGATGACATCAAGTGGCTATTACGAAACGGAAACCTATTACTTTGAAGATTATTATTATGAGGATTACAATGTTCCAATAAAACTTTCCGGTGAAATAATGTACTTGCCTCACGACAGTTCTGTAGGCTACACCATCTACGCAACTGGTACGGATGGAAAACCATATAGTTTTAAATCTGAAGATACCTATTTAACTGGTAATTTACCCGACTGGCTTGAACTGGAAGAAAGCTCTGACAGCCTTTATGTGACTGCCAAAATCACGAAAGACCTCCGATTATCTACAGTACCCAGCTCATTTACGAATTATCATGAAGATATAGTTTTCACATTCGTTATTAGAGCCAGAGGTGGTAAAGGAAATAGTCTATTGTATGAGGCTTGTAAGTCAACTTGCAGATATGCAAACCGCATGACAGATCACGCACGCTGTATAGAGAACTCCGGCTTCTTGAATTTGATGAATCGTTTGACTGGTTCGCAATCTGTGGAAAAGGTGGGAGAAGAAGTTTCTTTTGAAGGATGGGGTGGGGATTATGATGTAAATCCTCTTGCTTTATTAGATTATTGGGAAATTAAAGACGACCTCTTAGGTGGTGCAGATATTACGCTATCGTATGAGGGTGAAGTGATACAAAAACTTACCAAGTTCACTGGCGCGGTCTCCTTCCTGCCTCCTGCCGACGGGCGGAAGTACGAAGTGAACATCGACTTCCCCGGATATGGCAAACACTTCTATCGGAGTTATACACAACCACCATTCAAGAATGTGTATAGGGTTAGCGCTTATTCAGATTCTTTTGAATCCGGCAGCCACTATTATTATATCAGCTATTTCCAAGATGGGCAAGAATACCAATGGAACAATCCAGAGTCTGACCCTGAATTTGAAGGTTACATCTGTACCGAAAACCCTATGGATTTTTACGTTAATAAACTTATCCGCGATGAACAGGGTCAGAGATGGATCTTTGGAAAAGTCTCCTTCCCCGACTGGTTCACGCCACTTGAATATAACATCAAGCCGGAACTGAAGATTATACCTAACTACCCTGATTATGATGAATGGTGGGATCATGCTTCAGAAAAAGAAGAATACGTTCGTAGTTTATATCCTCAGGACTGGACCTCTTGTGGCCCGATGCTGACCCTGAACTGGGAAGAGATAGCCCGCAACACCACACTCGTCTCGGTGGTCGACGAGCAGGGCAACCCCGTCACCAACGCCACGCTGCACACCGCCAATGTGGACAACACGATGACGCTTCAGGGCAACTGCGGGACGGGAGGACAGTATATGTCAGAGGTGAACGGCTACTACATCAACACCGACTCGCAGCAGTATGCCGAGCTTATCGAGGTAGAGGCTCCGGGCTACCAGCCCACGCTCGCCACGATGTATATGTGGAACTACGACTACTTCAGCCGTGAGAACCGCAACAAGACGCGCCGCCACACAATCGTGCTGCACCCGAACGACACCCAGCTGGCCTCTGCCTCGCTGGAGACGCTGAAGCGTTTCGGCAACGTGAAGGACGGCCAGATGAACGCGAAGCTGGCAAGCACCGACCTGCTGGCGATGACCAGCGGCGAGACGCTCATCTACTCGCAGAACGGCGACTACGAGACGGTGACGAAGACGGTCGACGACCAGAAGTTCGGCGACGCCGGCTGGACGGGCACGAAGTATGCACGCCTCTGCGGCAGCGTGCCCTACGACGGCAACGGCTTCGACGCCGAGGCGCTGAGCCTGACGGTGGGCGGCACGACATTGGCACCTGCCAGCACGAAGCTGCTGCCGAAGTCGACGTTCACCACCTTCAGCAAGAACTACTGCCTGTTTGAGTTCGACCTCGTTGACCAGATTGCGGACGACGCCACGGTGAGGCCGGTGGTGAAGAACGGCTCGGCGACGCTGGCTGAACTGCCCTCGCTGAACAACAACACCGTCGACCTGATTGCCCTCTCGGAGGAGAGCAACGTCGAGCTGCCCGGCGACCTGGTTGACCTGACAACGGTCGACGACAAGGTGAAAGGCAATGGCATCGACATGAAGGACATGAACAAGGCGTTCGACAAGTTCAACTTCCAGATGCCGCCCGTGCTGCCGTTCACGGTGAACATAGAGCGCGAGGGCGACTACTTCCTGGTGCGCGCCGTGTGCGAGGTGAACTTCCTGCCCACGGGCAGGGTGACCGACGTGCTTGACAAGCTTGACAACCTGAACTACTTCGACGAGCAGTACAAGGCGTGCATGGATGCCGTGAACGCGGCGAAGCCTGCCGACGACGACTTCTTCGACGACATCCCGCTCTTCCCGAGTGCCTTCGTGGGCGTGAAGGGCTTCCTCAGTGGCGTGGGCCACTACAACCCCGAGACGAAGAAGATAGACATCAACTTCTACGACGGCGGCCTGACCTTCGAGGCATCGGCGAAGGCGTCGGCACGCGTGACCTTCGGCATCGGCGGCTTCGGCGTGTCGGTGGATGCGAGGATCGCCTCGACGATGGCACTGGTGAACCGCGCCGCCGCGCTAGGCGACGTGGGCGGCCTGCCGAAGATCGACTTCGTGCTCGACAACCAGGCTCACCTGAAGCTTTGCGCATGGGCCGAGGCGGGCATCGACATCTGGATAGCGAAGGCCGTGGTCGGCGTGCGCGGCGGTGCGAGCATCGACATGCAGACGCGCGTGGTGCTCCCCACCTACAGCCAGCAGACCTACACGGGTGCGAAGCTCGCGGTGCGGGCAGCCATGGAGGCCTACGCCGAGGCACGCGTGCTGTTCGTCACGAAAAAGAAGAAGTGGAAGATCTTCGACGCTCAGAAGACGTGGTATGCCCCCGACGGCGCCATGAACCCCCTGCACCCCGACTATGGCGAGGGCATCTTCTCGTTCAGTAGCAAGAACGTGACGAAGAGCTACCGACGGTTGCGCCGCAAGGTGATTGCCGACCTGGGCACACCTATTATAGATAAGGTGAGCGGCATGGCACGACCCACGTATCTGCTGGGTGGTGAGTCGGTGCTGTTCAACAACCTGAAGACGGCCAGCGACTACAACGACGACCGCCTGCAGGTGTACTCGGGCGGCAGCAAGAGCGACCTGGTGAACACGGGCGTCGGCGCCCCGATGTACGACTTCAGCGCTGCCCACAACAGCAGCGGCTTGGAGGTGGTGGCGTTCGAGCAGGTGAAGTCGCCCATCAACGCCAGCGAGCTGGAGGCAATGTCGGAGGAGACGCAGATGAAGACCGTCACGGAGAACACCGGCATCCGCGTGGCGATGCGCCAAGGCAGCGGTGCGTGGACGACGTATGAACTCGGCGACCCCTATTGGAACAACGCCAGCGTGACGCCCGCCGTGGCCGTACAGAGCGACGGCAAGGCAGCCGTGGTGTGGCAGCAGGGCGTAGCGAAGTACAGCGATGACGACGACCGCTACATCGACGGCACGCTGATGCTCTCGCGCTACGACGGCTCGGCATGGAGCGACCCCGTGGAGATTAAGCGTCTGAACAGCCGCAGCGTGCCCACCGACTACCAGCTGACGATGAAGGACGACTCCGTGCTGGTGATGATGACGCTGAAGCAAGACGTGAACAACCCGGCAAAGCAGCCGTCGGTGGTCTACGTGAGCGTGTCGCCTGACGACCAGGTGCGCGAGCGATACACGCAGGCCGAGGGCAGCAAGCCGCAGATGGTGCATGTCGGCGGCACGAACCTCGTGGGCTTCCTGCAGCAGAAGGAGGACGGCCGCGACATCACGCTGAGCACGGTGAACATGCGGGGTGTGCCCACGGGTAAGCTGTCGGGCTCGCTGGGCATGGAGCGACGCATGGTGAACGACTTCCGACTGGTGGTCGACGACGATGCCACCGACCTCGACGGCGTGGCGCTGCTCTGGAACCAGAACGACCAGGAGGCGACGACCGGCGACGACGGCACGACAACCGTGCTGATGAAGAACCGCATCTATGCCTCGAAGCTGTGCTGCCACGACAAGCAGCTGTTCTTCTCGGCACCGGTGGAGATTGCCACGATGCCCGACGACGTGAGCCTGGTGTCGATGGACGGCTGGCTCGACGCACTTGACATGAAGGTGGCCTTCTGCGTGGCCAACGACGACGAGGGTGCCGCCGTGCTGGAGACACCGGTGGAATTCACCAACGCCATCGACTATAAGGTGGACTACAACGCCTATGCGGTGACCGACGAGAAGTTCGTGCCGGTGACCATCACGGTCGCGAACAACGGCTTCAGCCCAATCAGCAACGTCGAGGTGGTGCTGGGCGACAGCACGTATAACCACGCGGTGACGCTGCTGCCAAGGCAGACGATGGAGTTTACCGACCGCTATCCCGTGACGGAGGACTTCAACGGCACCATCGACTATCAGGTGACGGCCGACTTCGTACCCGCCAACAGCAACTCGCTGAAGCTGCGCCGCAGGGCTGCCGCCCGTCCGCACCGCATCAAGCGCAACGGAACGGAGATGGACGTGCGGCAGGTGGACATGGCTCTGAAGATGCTGAGCAGGAGCGTCGACGCCGACGGCAAGACCACCGTGGTGGCAGAGGTGAACAACGCATCGCTGCTGCCGCTGAGTGAGGGTGTGTCGTGCAAGGTGGGACTGTATGCCTCGCCGCTGGCCACCGAGCCCGTGGGGCAGGAGGTGACAGTGAGCTACGGCGACCTCTACGATGCATCGACGGGCAAAAACAAGACGAAGATTGTGACGCTCACGGCGGAGAAGCCTAACACCAGTCGCACCCTCTATCTGCGCACCACGCCGGTGGAGAACGACGAGGTGCTCACCGACGTACGGCCTTCGAACAATGTGCTGCCCGTGGCACTGGTGGGTAGGTATATGCGTGGCGACGTGAACAACGACGGTCGTGTCGACATTGCCGACGTCACGGCACTGGTGAACATCATCAACGCCGGTGGTGCCAAGGGTGCAGACTATAACCTCATCGTGGCCGACATGAACGAGGACAGCAAGATAGCACAGGACGACCTGCAGGAACTCGTGAACCTCGTGCTCAGAAGCACGGTCACCCCGGCACCGGCCAGCCAGGAAGTGGAGCTGCTCACCAATGGCGACTTTGAAAGCAGTTTCGATGGCTGGGAAGTAACCAATGGCGGTAGCGGCTGGGTAATCAAAACAAGTGATGAGGGTGATGGCATTAACTGGTGTGAATCCTCGTACGCACTCTGCACCATGTCGCAGACGGTCACCCTGGCAGATAAAGGCATCAATGCCGAGAAGATCGATGCCGGCAATGTGACCTGCAATGCATCGGCAGAAATGAGATCAGCGTCGGAAGATTATAACAGCACGGGTAAAGGAGGCAGGGTTTGCGACGTCACCGTGCAGATGCTGGATGCCAATGGTACTGTGCTGAAGACGATAACGGTGCTCAACGACCTCAATTACTATGGTGAGTGGACGCCCTACAGTGTCACCGATCAGCTGGCAGTTGGAACACGACAGCTGAAGTACATCGTCAGGGGAGAGGATTACCTCAATTGGACTGGTACTTTTGGTCCCCGCTTCCGCAATCTCTCGATGCGAGTGGCGACAGCGAATTAAAATTGATGATTACACTTTCAGCGTGGTATTTTTACTTTTTTGAAAATACCACGCTGTTTTGTGTGCGTATGTTACATATTATCTTTGCACGGAATACGACAAATTGAAACAGGGGGAAGAAGCCACGCAGCTAGCGTAGGCCCCATTTCCCTAGAGATATAAAAGATGAAAAACGGAATGAAGGAAAAAAGGAACTCCGTTCTTCTATCGCGTCTGTCTTCTTTCATTGTTCGGCGTTTGTTTGTCAAATTAATTCATAAATGGCGAATCGTTATTTTTCGGTTCGCCATGAGTTGACGATGTGTTAACGAAGTGCAAACGAAAACAAATAAAAGTGAAAAACTTGAAAGGTTCTTTCACAATTTACCCGTTTCCATTAACAATTATTTAGAGAAAATTGATAGAAACTCATGGTAAGTTCTTCTTTCCCTTCCCCCTCTGATTACCTTTTTTCGTTTTCTGGCAATATATGTTGCATGCTGTTGGCATGAATTTTATACTGACAGGGGGGTGTTTCGTATAATTGGCAAGGTATTTGTTGGTGGGAAAGTGGAATGTTTGTCATTTCGCAGAGTGAAAATTAAGAAAAAAAGAAAGGTTATCGTATGGAGTTACTTTGGTTATTGGTTGTAATTGTAGGTGTGGTGTTGCTGGCTCTTGTGCAGAACCGCAAGGAGGACAAGCGGACCATTGAGGATCTGCAGGGCCAGCTGGCAGCAGAGAAGCAGAAAGCGGAGGAGGCTGAGCGGCTGGCGGCAGAGAAGCAGCAGGTGCCGCTGGGGAAGCCGCGCACGCGCGACTTGTTTTTGGAGACGCTCACGAAGATGGGATGTAAGTATGAGTTTGACGAGGAGAACCGCATCTGCTTCCAGTGGCAGGGTGGCTACTTCGTCGGTGTTGCGTCGAACGAGAGCTTGTTCGTGACGGTGTGGTACTTCCAATGGGGTGAGTGGGAACTGTATGACATCGACATGCTGTCGCGCGTGAAGCGGGTGATCAACGATGCGAACATCAGCTACTCGCTGAATGTGGTATACACGCTGAACGAGGAGGGTGGCAACTTCTATATTCACAGCTGCAAGAACTTCGTGTTCGTGCCGCAGCTTCCCGATATTGAAGGCTATCTGCAGGTGATGCTCGGCGAGTTCTTCACCGTGCGCCGCTATGTGGAGAAGGAGCTGGATAAGCTGGAGAACCAGGAGGAGAAGATACCAATGTGAAGAAGGCTGGCATCACCAGGATGATTTACAGTTCATACAACAATCCTGCCCGTTCATACAACGCGGCAGGATTTTCTTTTTTGTTTCAAAAGGAGACTGTAATTTTGCAGCAGAAATCAGTCGTTAGCCCTGCGGGCGGGGAAAGCGCTGAAGCGCGGGTAAAGCAGCAGAGCTGCGGGTAAGGTGCTTCGCACGGGTAAGGCTGCTTCGCAGCGTGTAAAGCAGCAGAGCTGCGGGTAAAGCTGCTGCGCAGCGGTTCAAAGCGCTTCGCGCGTTCAAAAGGCCTACGGCCGTTCAATGCAGCAGAGCTGCGTTCAAGAGGCCTGCGGCGTTATCTCCTTCGCTAATTCGTGCTCCACGCTTTGCGTGACAGCACTGCTTCAGTCGATGACCTTCGGTTCAAAGCGCTTCGCGCGTTCAAAGGGCCTGCGGCCGTTCAAGGTTCAAAGCCCTGCGGGCGTGTAAGGGGCTGAAGCGCGGGGAAAGAGACGTATAAATAAAAAAGGTATGAAGACAATGAAACGTATTTTTCTGTGTGTGTTCCTGCTGGTGTTGGCAGCAGGTGGATTTGGCGTGTGGGTGCTCTTGGGCAGTAAGACGAGCAACCCGCACAATTACGCAACGATTGGCGACATCCCTACGCCGTGGGGATATGAGCGCGTGGCAGGCGACGATGCCGCCTATGCTCGCTTCCTGCGACAGCTTCCGCTGAAGAGGAAGGGGTCGCAGGTGATGCTCTACACGGGTGGCGTGTCGCGCTTCCAGTCGCTGAACTATGCTGTGGTGGATGTGCCGTTGCTGTCGAATGCCGAGCAGTGTGCCGATGTGTGTATGCGGTTGCGGGCGGAGTACCTCTACCATACGGGCCAATACGGTCGCATCCGTTTCCAGAATGTGAATGGGAAGACGCTCGGCTATGGCGGCGGCTCGTCGCGCAAGGCCTTCGAGCGCTATCTGAGAAATCTCTATGGCGTGGCGAGCACGTTCTCGCTGAGCCGGGAGATGAAGACGCGGCGGTTGGCCGACATGCAGCCTGGCGATGCGTTTGTCTATCCGGCCCGCTATGGTCAGAAGTACGGACACGCCGTGATGGTGGTGGATGTGGCGGTGAACAAACGCGGCAAGAAGGTGTTCCTCTTGGCAGAAGGCAATACGCCAGCGAGAAATATTCATGTGCTGCGCAACTTCGAGAATCCCATTCGCTCGCCGTGGTTCACGCTCGACGAGGATGCCGAGAACCTGCTCCTTGCCGTGTTCCACTATAAGGCTGGTGATCTGAGGCGGTTTACCAATTGACAATGATCCGCAGTGCGGCGCTTCAAAAAACAAAGGTAATTATTTATTTTTAGACCCGAAAAATATTAAGGTCAAGAATTAGAGAATTAGAGAAATTTTTTCATGTAAGTGAATTGACAAGAATTCGTCGCAAGCGACGAGAATGGTAGTGAGGACGCAGGAAATTGCTTGCAATTTCATCTCAAATTCTCAATAATTCCCACTTATGCAACGTAAAATTACCTCCCCTTCGGTCGGTGGGTCTTCGACAAATCTCTCTAATTCTCTAATTCTTGATAAGAAAATATGTTTGGGGACAAATTATATATAGTTTCCAATAATTTAGAAGGTAAATATGAAATTAGACAAACTGAAATGGAAGAAAGCAGGCACATGGCTCGTTAGCGTGCTGGTTGCCGCTATGGTGTTGGCAGGACTGTTCCTTTCGTGGTTAGGAACATTGGTGAACTGCGAGACAAACGATGCCGGTGAGAAAGTGGCAGACACGCTCTGTACATGTCCCATGGTGCAGATTTCCTTGCAACCTCTGGGCAATTTCACTCAGGAGGAAGCCTCGCGCCTGAAGAAAGAATTGGAGCAGCACTTGGTGCCTCTGATGACAGATGTGGGAACGACAATCGACGTGCTGCCCAACAAACCGCTGGCGGACTCGCTGCAGAACGACGCTCACACGCGTTATCGTGCCGACAAGATTATTCGTTCGTTGGAAAAGGATGCCAACAGACAGCATGTCATCGTCGGCCTCACGCACAAAGACATCTCTGTGAGCTACAAAGGCCATGAGGACTGGGGCGTGCTGGGATTGAGTCTGATACCGAAGAAGGCCTGTGTGGTGTCGACCTATCGAGTGAAGAACCGAAAGGACATGTGGAAAGTTGTTTCGCACGAGTTCATCCATACCTATTTCCAATACCATCATTGTCCGAAGGATGTTCCAACGTGTATCATGAAAGATGCCAATGGACATGCCGATTTCTCGAATAAAAACGGCTTGTGTGAAACTTGCCAAAAAGAATTGTTACAGTGTATTTAACTGAAGTTTCGCAAGCTCCACTTCCCAAGGTGGGCGAAGTGATGAAGATTGTGAAGCGGCTCGTGAACCAATATCTATGATGATGGTAATTGCTGAAATCGCGCTGCTGTGTGTATCCATCGTGGTGCTCACTGCAGCCTCAAACCATGAGAAGTGATGAAACGCAAGAAGAAATGGCGCATCCTTTGGGCTGCGATGCTAGTGGTGCTCGCTGTGGCTACATTCGGTCTGCATTGGGCATGGAAATACTACGGGAAGCCTGAGTTGCCCGACCGGCGGGAGTATAAAACCATTGAGGAGCGGGCAGACAAGGCTTTGGCGTTCGCCCGTCGCCACAACATGAACGAGCACTATGCGTTGTTTGTTGACTATTCGGTGCCCTCTGGCACGCCACGCCTCTATGTGTGGGACTATCGGAAGCGGAAAATTGCGGCCAGCACCTATGTGATGCATGGTCCTGGTGGCGGAAGTACTGACAAACGTGCCCGCTTCAGCAATCGACCCGGGAGCAAGTGTTCGGCACTTGGGCGCTTCCTCGTCACGAAGGAACATGGCAGACGCAACAAGCGTGGATTTCGCCTGAAGGGCATGGACATAGACAATCAGACGGCTTATGGCCGAGCATTGATGATTCACCAATCGGGGTGGGTGGACCTCAACTGCTGGCGCAAGTATATTCCCTTGAACGGCAGATGCTGTGCGGGCTGTGTCACCGTCTCCTCCCGCGGAATGAACTATCTCTATCCGATCATCAAGCGCGAGACGAAGCCATTGCTGCTGTGGAGCTTTGTGAGCGGGTAGGGTGTGCCTGCTCTGAGATATCATGGTTTTTTATTTTGGTGTTTGGAAAATTATTATTATCTTTGCGCTCAAAGAGCATGAAGGAACCATGTCTAGGCAATAAAAATAAAAAGAAGAGAACAATAAAACCATGGAGTGGCTGAAGATATCGACATCGACGGAACTGGTGCGGGTGGCAACGAACGAGATAGTGTATGTTCGGGCCGACGGCAACTATTCTGACTTGATGCTGACGAACGGAAAGAAGCGGAAGATGACCTTCCAGCTGCACTTCTTCGACGAGGTGTTCCAACTGCTGCGTAACAATGTGTTCGTGCGCGTGGGACGCAGTCTGATCGTAAACAAACGCTACATACACGTGGTGAACCTCACCGACCAGATGCTGGTGTTCGGTGGCCAGACGATTACGGGTGAGATAGCACCGGTGCAGGTGTCGCGTGACTCGTTGAAAAAACTGAAAGAGCTTCTTGAAGAAGAGAAAGGAGACAATTATGAGTAGCATAGAGAATAGCAATATGGATTTGCAGAAGCCCGAAACGCCTATCATTATCATAGAGCGTGACGACGATGAAACCGTTGTGTCCACTGGCTCGGTGAAGGTGGAAAGGCGTCGGCTCCGCCCGTGGCTACGGTGGTTGCTGATGGCCGTTGCTGCGTTGTTGCTGGCAGCCGGTCTGCTGGCGGGCTACCACTACTGGCGTTACTACTACCACATTGGCGTTCCCGTGTCGACGACTCCGGCTGAGAACATTGCCAAGCTGAAGCTGCCCGCCGTGAAGGAGACGCCTGAGGTGGTGATGACGAGCGACAGCGTTCTCGGCGTGGCGCTCGACTTCTATGCCATTCATGGCCTGCAGGCAAGCATAGAATTCCAGGAGCCCGACACCGCCGACCAGTCGGTGTTCCTCTATTGCCGTTCTGCCGACCACAAGGCCTACGATAAATACACCGGGTCGCAGATAGAATACGATAGATACAATGGGAAGCAGATGGCTGGCGGCAGATACATCGGGTCGTTGGTGGCCGAGGGCAAGGAGTTGCGAAGCGACCGCTCGCGCCTGGGCTATATGGCGATGGCCGACGGGCGGATGGTGATCGGCATCGGCCGCAGCGACAAGGTGAAGGACTACGTGGTAGAGCGTGGAGGCTCGTTCTTCCGGCAGTTCATCCTCGTGAGCGATGGCGAGATGCCCTCCGTGTTCCACCTGCATGGCAAGGTGGAGCGTCGTGCCATTGGTAGAATGGGGGACACCTTATATTATATAGCAACCCACAACAAGGAGACGCTCTATGACTTTTCCGATGCCTTGCGCGAATATGGCTTTACGGATGCCATCTATATTACCGGTGGCACCGATTACTGCTTCTATCGCTCGGCCGACGGACAGCGCCACGACATCGGAAATCCCGACGACTACCCACATAAGAAATGGAAGGGCATCATCCCATGGTTGGTGTTCAGACAAGGAAAGTAAAACTACAAGAAAGTTTAGTTATGAAGAAGATTATCATTGCTTTATCGTTGCTCGGCTGCGTCATGACGACCTGTTGGGCACAGACCGAGGACATGGCTACATTCCGCACATGGGCCATGACACCGCCCATGGGATGGAACTCGTGGGACTGCTACTACTCCAGCGTAACGGAGAAAGAGGTGCTGCAGAACGCACAGTATCTGGTGGACAACGACCTGGTGCGCCACGGATGGGAATACGTGGTCATCGACATACGCTGGTATTGTAACCACCCCTCGCTCGGTGGCGGCAACTACAACCAGCGCGGCACGCAGGACTACGTGCTCGACGAGTATGGCCGCTACCTGCCCTCGCCGTCGCGATTCCCTTCGTGCATGGAGGACGGCGTGAACGTGGGCTTCCGTCCGTTGGCAGAGAAGCTACACCAGATGGGATTGAAGCTGGGCATTCACATCATGCGAGGTGTGCCAAAGGCTGTCGTGGGCAGCAACTACAAGCTGATGGGCAGCGAGCAGACATCGTGGGCACAGGTGTACAATGGCACCACGTCGCCCTGCACGTGGCTGAAGGACAACCTGCTGGTGCGCAACAACCAGTATGGACAGCTATACTACAACTCCATCATGGATCTCTATGCCTCATGGGGCGTCGACTTCTTGAAGATTGACGATCTGTCGCGGCCGTTCTATTCGGATGAACTCCACATGATACGCCGCGCCATCGACCAGACGGGGCGTCCCATCGTGTTATCGCTTTCGCCGGGTAAGACACAGCTCACCTATGCTGACGACTGTCTGGCAAATGCCAATATGTGGCGTATGATGGACGACCTTTGGGACACGTGGAGCCAGGTGGACGCGGTCTTTGCAGAGGCTGACGCCTGGAGCCGCTATGCACGGCCGGGCAACTACGCCGACTGCGACATGTTGCCGTTAGGACAAATCGCGATGACCATTGGCGATGCGGGTTATACGGCTGCCGACAAGGGTCGCTGGACACGCCTCACGCAGAACGAACAGCTCACGATGATGACGCTTTGGGGCATCTGCCACTCGCCATTGTTCTTCGGAGGCGAGATGACGAAAAACGATGCTTTCACGCTCTCGCTGCTGAACAACGAGGAGTATCACCAGATGCATAAATACGGCGAGAATGCTCATCAGGTGATGAACGATGAGGACCTCGGCCGGGTGGCATGGACTAGCACTGATCCCGCCACGGGCAACCGCTATCTGGCATTGTTCCAGCGCGACAATACCCGCTGGGTAGTAGGTCAGAAGGCGCTGTATCGTTCCGAGACGATTGCCTATACCACCGACGGCCATGCCGTTGACGTCGACATAGAGTGGCCCGAAGGCGAGAAGACGCTCGTGCTGGTGATTGACGATGGCGGCGACAACTTCAACTACGACCACGGCGACTGGATCAACCCCACACTCGTGCTGCGCGATGGCACGGAGGTGGCGCTGACGGGCGATTACAAAACCCGCCAGTTCACCAATAGCTACTTCAACCGCGTGTATGAGAATCGTAATGTGGACAACGGTGGAAAGATGAAAGTGATGGGCGTCAGCTACGACCGTGGATTCTCTGCCGATGCCAATGCCGCCATCTTCTTCCAGATTCCTGAAACGATGGATGTGGCACGCTTCCGCGCTATGGCTGCAGCCGACGACTCAGGTATCGGCCAAGCGGGTGCAACGACTTCGATTCGCTTCATGGTGTTCGCACAGAATCCGCTCACCAGCGAACAGGACGATGCGGCAGCACGCTCAGGACTCATCTCGCGCACCGGGGCCAAGAGCGCTACGCTTGAAGCCGACGTGGAGGGAGCAGAGCAGCTGAAGATTGTCGTGAGCAACTATGGCGACGGCTTTGCCTATGACCGGGCAGACCTCGTAGATCCCGTGCTCATCGATGCCGACGGAAACGAAACCTCGCTCACCACGCTTACCGCCACGTCCTATTCCTCGGAGTGGGGGACGCTTCATGTGAACCAGAACGTGGAGGGCGGTTCGCTGCGTGTGGACGGGAATACCTATGCAAAGGGACTCGGCATGAATGCGCAGTGTACACTCGTCTACGACCTGCCAGCCGGTCACACCTATAAGACTTTCCGCACGCTTTGTGGCTACGACTCGTCGTGCGATGTCGACAACACCTCTGCTACCGGCACCACGATGGAATTTCTGGTCTATACCACTCGCCAGGAACCATATACCTTCGACCTCACACAACTGGGCTATGCTGCCGACGAAGCTGTACCGCTCTACGACATCTGGGCACAAGAGCCGCTTGGAACTGCCACGGGCACTATCACTACTGCTGTCCCCAGTCATGGCGTTCGCCTCTTCCGTCTTGGAGACAACACATCGGGAATCGACAACGGTCAGCTCTTCCACTCAGAGGGCGAGCGTGGCGTCCGGACCCCGTCTTCCTCGCTGCCATCAGGCTGGCAAGGTGGCATGTACAACCTATCGGGTCAGCGTGTCGACTCCAACTATCACGGCATCGTCGTGAAAGACGGCAAGAAGTTACGGCAGTAGGAAGAGGTTATTAGTCGTACCGATATTTTGTTCCTGATTGTAGGGGCAAATGGAGAAAGGATGGAAAGACGCTGCCTGTGGTCCCCTCCTCTTGGGAGGAGGGGTGCGGGGTGGTAGAGATAAATAATGATATTACCTATTAAAAACCAAATATTTAAAATAAGTCAAACCTTGTTTATCTCTACCACCCCCTGCCCCTCCTTCTGGAAGGAGGGGATCACAAATTGACTCCTTTCTCTTTTTGAACTGCCCGAGTCGATGATGCCGGTTTGTTGTTCGGGCAGACACGGGGGTCTGCCCCTACATGTTGGGTGTTGCAGGCAATTTTGTCATGCCGAGATTGCAAAATGAGGATATTGGTTGCAGTCTCGGTAAGAGAATTGACGTTTGTGGGAGTTGGATTTGAAAAAACTCGAAACTTGAAACTTGTTACTCAAAACTTTTTTGTACCTTTGCACCCCGAAATTGGCCTGCGGCCGTTCTTTCTCCGCTTCGCTACGAAAGCGGCAGAGCCGAGCGCAAAGCCCTTCGGGCGGTTCAATGCGCTTCGCGCGTTCAAGGCTGCTTCGCAGCGGTTCAATGCCTACGGCTGTTCAAGTGACCTGCGACCGTTCAAAAGGTTCTTTCTCCGCTTTGCTACGAAAGCGGCAGAGCCGAGCGCAAAGCCCTTCGGGCGGTTCAATGCGCTTCGCGCGTTCAATGCAGCAGAGCTGCGTTCAAAGCGCTGCGGGCGTTCAATGCTGCTGCACAGCGGAAAAAACGAAATTTCGTAAATAGTAAATAAAAAGATGTTTAAGAGTTTTACTGGATTTCATCTCGTTGAGGCATACCATAAGGTGCGCTACGAGAAACGATTTCATCCCAACAGAGTTTTTAACAAGACGACACAGGTGCTGATTGTGCTGTTCGTGACGTTGCTGCTTTGGAACCTGCCGACGACAGCTTTCGGCATCGAGGATCTGACCGTTGTGCAGCAGCGCATCATCGCCATCTTCGCCTTTGCCACGCTGATGTGGCTGATGGAGGTGGTGCCGTCGTGGGCCACGTCGGTGGCCATCATCGGAATGATGCTACTCTTCACGAGTGACAGTGGCATCAAGTGGATGTGCAACCCAGAGAAGGTGGGCGAGCTGCTCAGCTACAAGGGCATCATGGCCTGCTTTGCCGACCCTGTGATCATGCTGTTCATCGGTGGATTCATCCTGGCTATTGCTGCCACGAAGACGGGCCTCGATGCCCAGTTGGCAAAGGCCTTGCTGAAGCCGTTCGGCCGCAAGAGCGACAACGTGTTGCTGGGCTTCCTGCTCATCACGGGTTTGTTCTCGATGTTTGTGTCGAACACCGCTACGGCAGCTATGATGCTGACGTTCCTCACGCCTGTGTTCAAGCAGCTTCCTCCCGAGGGCAAGGGCCGTATCGCAATGGCACTGAGCATTCCCGTTGCTGCCAACCTCGGTGGTATGGGCACGCCTATCGGTACGCCCCCGAACACCATTGCGCTGAAGTACCTGAACGACCCCGAGGGTCTGAACATGGGTATGGGCTTCGGTGAGTGGATGATGTTCATGCTGCCGCTGGTCATCGTGCTGCTGTTCATCAGCTGGTATATCCTGAAGACGCTGTTCCCCTTCTCGCAGAAGACGGTGGAGCTGAAGATTGAGGGTGGTATGAAGAAGAACACGCAAACATATATTGTTATCGTGACCTTCATCGTAACCGTCCTGCTCTGGCTCACCGATAAGCTCACGGGCATCAACTCCTATACTGTGGCCCTGATTCCGTTTGTGGTGTTCGCTCTGACTGGTATCATCACGAAGTACGACCTGGAGGAAATTAACTGGTCGGTGATCTGGATGG
>Ga0129306_1002138_pt1 | contig 18712 bp, 17 predicted proteins | sample P827metagenome_FD_94438 | JGI IMG/M metagenome (GOLD analysis project Ga0129306, IMG submission 94438) | Capybara group fecal microbial communities from Wisconsin, USA - P827 metagenome | ecosystem: Host-associated > Mammals > Digestive system > Large intestine > Fecal | place: USA: Wisconsin... | reverse complement strand
TTTTGCCGGGAGCGATGCCACAAGCACCGCTCTCTCTTTTGCGACAGGTTCAGCTGTCCGTCCGCCGTCTCTCCACGTCAAACAGCGCCGTCTATTTTCCGACAGCGTCCGTCGGCGGCGACAGCGTACATGGAAAAGGACGAGACAACAAGATCGATCGTGAAAATCAAAGCAGGACTGTCTGTTCGGAACTGGGAGGCACAGATCCGCGCCTGCCAGGAGAGCGGCAAGACGGTGAAGGAGTGGTGCCGCGACAACGGGATACCGGTCGGGACGTATTACGCGCGCCTGCGGAAAGTCTGGGAAGCGGCGATTGCGGAAGAACAGCGGTTGTTTCCGCTTGCGTCAGAGCAATCCGCCGGGATACGGATCGTAGCGGGAGGAATCGATATCAGCCTGCCCGAAGGAGCAAGCCCGGAGCAGCTGGCGGCGGTGATCGGAGCGCTGAAGTCATGCTGAAAGAGTTCGCGGAATCCGGCGCTGTGTATCTGGTGACGGGATATACCGATCTGCGGCGCGGGATCGACGGTCTGGCGGGGATTGTGCAGGGGAACCTCTCCCTTGATCCGTTCAGCAGAAGTCTGTTCCTGTTCTGCGGTCGGCGCAGGGACAGGATCAAAGGACTGCTCTGGGAAGGGGATGGATTTCTCTTGCTGTACAAGAGGCTGGACAACGGAAGTTTCCGCTGGCCGAGAACGGAGACGGAGGCAAAGCTGTTAACGCAGCAGGAGATCCGCTGGCTGCTGAAGGGGCTTGAACTGGAACAGCCCAAAGCGATCAGGCCGGGAAAGACAGGGACATTTCTCTGAATTTACACCCCGTTCTGCCTTTGTTTTCAAGGGTTTTGCAGACTTTTCCGTCCGTTTGTGATACCATAGAGGCAACCGAAAACAAGGGGGACGAAGCCGTGGAACAGAAGGATTTTCTCGCAGAAGAAGCGATCCGGACACCGGAGGAAGAGATCAATGTACGGGTTGTTCTGAGAGAAAACGCCGAACTGAAAGAGGAAAATGCCTATCTGAAGGAACGGATCGCCAACCTTGAGAAGCTGGTCTATGGGCCGAAGAGCGAAAAGACGGAAACGATTCTTCCGAACGCCGAGCAGATCCCGATGTTCGACGAAGCCGAGGCCGAAGCGTCCCCTGCCGCGGCGAAGGAGATCACGGTGGCGGAGCACAAACGGCAGCAGAAGAGAACGCGGGACGAGCTGACGAAGGATCTTCCCCGCGAAACCGTCGTATGCGAAGAGCCGAAGACCTGTGACGTATGCGGCGCGCCGACCGAGGTGATTGGTCAGGAAAAGATACGGGAAGAACTGGTCTACGAACCGGCCAAGTTCTATGTGCGCGAATATGTCGCCGAGGTTGTGAAGTGCACGGAGTGCGGGAGAGACGAAAGCCGGGACGCGGAACTCCCGGATATTGAACCCTGTGTGATCCTTAAAGGCAAAGCACCCGAAGCGATGATCCCGCACAGCTTCTGTTCCCCGGAGCTGCTCGCGCACATCGCGTATGAGAAATACGCGAACGCTGTGCCGCTGTACCGTCAGGAGAAGGATTTCAGGGCGAAGGGAGCGATCCTTTCCCGGACGACGATGGCGAACTGGATCATCTGGTCCGCGGAGCAGTGGATCAAGCCCATCTTCGCGGCCATGAAGACGGAGCTGCTGTCCTCATCCGTGATCCATGCGGACGAAACGGTGGTTCAGGTCCTGGGCGAGCCGTGGAGAAAAGCGAAGACGGACTCCCGGATGTGGGTGTACTGCAATGGAAAGTTGAACGACAAGTCGGCGATCCTGTTCGAGTACACGCCCACCCGGAACGGAGACAACGCGGCGAAATTCCTCGGCGGCTACAGCGGATACCTCGTATGCGACGGCTACGATGGATACAACAAGTTGAAATCCGTTACCCGGTGCGGCTGTTGGGCACACGCGAGGAGAAAATTCGCCGATGCGCTTCCGAACAAGAAGGAGATTCAACCGGATTCCGCCGCGGTCAAGGGGGTGGAATTCTGCAACCGGATCTTTGAACTGGAGCGGGAGTACGACGGATTTGAACCCGAATATACGGAGGACGGATCGGTACGGAACTGGGTAAAAAAACATGACCCGCTCGATCCCGAAGCCAGAAAGAAACAGCGTCAGGAGAAGACGAAACCCGTCCTTGACGATTTCTTCGCATGGCTTGAGACGATTGCCCCGGCGTCGAAGTCTGCGCTCTCATCCGCGGTGCAGTATGCAAAGAACGAGAAGACTTATCTGTACCGCTTACTGGAGGATGGGAACATCCCGGTCTCGAACAACCGGGCGGAGAACGCATCCGCCCGTTCACGATCGGAAGAAAGAACTGGCTGTTTTCCGCGTCTGTGAAGGGAGCCTGCGCCAGCGCGATGTTCTATTCCGTCATCGCTACAGCTTGCGCCAACGGCCTTGTACCGGAAGAGTACCTCACAAGACTGTTTTCCTCATCTCCCGGGACGCTTGTTCTCCCGTGGTGATTCCATTCAATAGTTTTCCCCACCGGTTTCCGCGCTGAAACGGTGGGGCTGTCTGTTTTGCAGGGGACGCGGGATTGTTTGGCGGTTACGTTGATCCCGCTGTTTAATATCATGAAGATCAGATAATCCCTTTTGAACAAGAAAAAACACGCATATCCTGAGACTGTATGATTCAAGATATGCATGTTTTTATGTGCCGACATCAAATACACCGAGTAAAACGGTAGCAATATCAACTTTGATCGCTGTGTTAGCCGTGACAATAAGAAATTCTCGTCGAAGAAACCAGAGTTGTTTGAATATAGTCGCAAGATTCTCTTGTGCAAGTAACAACTTCATATCGATTCAGTAAACACTTGGGTGATGTGCTATAAGCATTATGAACTGTTTCGACTGCAGTTGTTGTTTTGAGAGAATGACCAAATAGAGTGCAAAGCAATGGTGTCCTTAATGTAACACCATGAGTAGTAAGTGTTGGGGACATTGTTCCATAAGCTATACAATCTGCGATTGAACGCGCGTCTTCTTCGCTGATATGCGAGGATTCGATAGTTATTTCACGATCATCGTAATAAAAAGTATATGAGGTGCGATTCGCAACGAAGGAGACGAAAAACAGCGGGCATACAAGAATAACAAGAATGAAGATGCATTTGAATTTTTTATTCATTTTTCAACCTCATGCACATAATTGTGGATTGTATGGGTTCTAAGGCTAACGATTTAACTTGATAATATGATTGATTGCTTATCCATTCGGCGTATATTTGTCCGTCTTCTTTGGTTAATGTAACATTATGTTGACCTATTTCTATGGTGTCCTCTAGGTGCGATGCATTGTTTTGTTGTGGATCAATAATCGTGATGTAACAACTGTAATCTTGGTATTCATATGAAATCTCGATCTGGAATGCCTTTCCCAAATTGACAACAACGATAGATAATCTTTCTATCTCATTCTCAAGCTCAAAAGGAAGTTGTAGAGAGTGGTTGAACATCTCGGACAATTCATCGAATGAATTGAGGCTTTTTGTGTCATCAGTTAAAACTAAATCAATATTTCCTTCTTGATAAACTGTATTAGGTGTTAGAGATGAAAATAGCTGTTTTGTCATTTCTGTGATGGCGAGGCGATTCGTTGGCGAAGCGAAAACAGCAACAGTTGTAATAGCAATGATAGCGACTAAGGGAATGATCCAACGTAGACCATGGTGACGTTTGCTTTGGAGCGTTCCATTTGAAATTCTCTTTCGCTTATCAGTTATTCGAGTCTTTACGGATGCAGCGGCTTCAGATGCCATTTCGTCAAGATGATTCTCGTCATATCCCTGAAGCTTCAGAATGGTATTCGTTGCCTCAGCGATAAGGTCGAAATCTCTTTCTTCAACGGGGAGAGAGTCTTGTTCATCGAGTATAGATTCAATAGCTGCGAGTAATTCATGATCATCCTTGATAGGGTGATCTTTTTCATAAAGTATGAGGCGTGTTTCCAGTTTTTGATGCATGCTAATTCCTCGAAAGAATCGTTTCTGTTATGTAATGTCACTTGATAGATGAATTATCAATACTGTCAGAAAAATATTTCCTTTATTCTTTCTCTGATTTGTTCCTCTATTTCGAGTAGACGAAGCCGAGCGGTGGAGTAGGGAAGTCCTGCTTTTTCAGCAACCTTCATTAACGTCATGTGTTTTTCTATCCTCAACTCATATAGAAGACGGTCTTGTGGTGATAGGCCTTGTTTGAAGTCTTGCATATACGGTGATTCGAGAAAATCATCAGCATTCGTCGAGGGAATATCCACCTGACTGTATGTGTCCAGCGTTGATTGCTGTTGCTGTGGGTTGACCTCTTCTGATTCTTCAAGGGAATAATTGAATCTGTAGTAGCGGCTTTCTTTCCTTAACCGTTCCTTGATCAATATATCAGCTGTCCGATACAGATACGCTCGGATATCTTTACCTATGACGAGATGCTCCCATTTCTTGTAAAGATTCATGAAGACATCGTCAAATACTTCTTCAGCCATGAACTTGTCGTGAGACAACTTTTGAAAACAGTAATTGAAGATTTCTTTCTCGTATCTTTCAAGGATTTCGTTGAATAGTATATCCTTCTCACTTTCGCTCATAATAACCTCGAATTGATGAAAACAAACTCATACTGAGTGATGGTTCACTTTTATCGCTTGAACGTATAGCGAGATGGATTTGCATAGCAGTATGCGCTCCTCAAGATTAAGGTCTTTGATCTCTTCACTGACCTCGGATAGCATGATACCCACATCTGTTTCGGCATAGTTTCCAGTCATTAGGTAGTCAGTACTCACATTGAGGGCCTGTGCAACTTTCAAAAGATTTTCATTTCGGAGACCTTTTTCGCCGCGTTCAGCGTAAGATATCTGTTGCTGTGTGAGAGAGGATTTTTCTGCAAGCTCTTCTTGAGTCAGATTGAGTTCCGTCCTTCTCTTCGCAATCCGTTCTCCTACATCTTTACGGAATTGCTCGCGATCAACGGTATCATCGGGTATCTGACGGGCCATATCTCCTCCTGGATGGTAGAGTGGTCATCGGTGATTTCGTTGTAATTATACCCGATATGAAGGTGAAAATACAGTCACGTAATTGTGTAGTTAAACAACCAAATAGTGTAATTGGATTGAAATTCATAACCACCATTCTCGATTAAATCGCCGACAAAGGAAGAGATTGCTCGATTTCTGAGGATCTTCATAAAAGAGGTGGTGCAACTTAGTGAACCACTTTTTTGCCATCATTTTTCGCAAAAAATCACTTGATTTTTGCTATTCTCGCATGATCTCGACATTACATGTAGAATGATCAACATGAATGTATAGAGAGGTATAAGTGTGTTCCGGTTAAGTTTATCAAGCCCCATTCTTTTAGAGTCTCAACTGTTGGATCTTGTAGCTTCCACAGGGTATTCATTGAGTGAACTGCAAGCAATAGCCGATCATGCTGTCCCTTCATATAGAATTGTAACTACGGCAATAGGAGAGTATAAACCGTTTGATTTGTTGCCTCTGCTCGAAAGGGACGGCAAAGACTGGAGGTTTGCTTCTCTATCTGAGAATATACCTGTTTCGTGTACAGCTGTCGGAACACGAGCGATCCTTTGGATTTGCCAAAATAAACATATCAATATCGAACCCTTAACTAGCATTCATATTCCAATATCAGTTTTTTCAAGATGTACGCCGCAGCTATGGTATGACATATCGAGTTTGTTCGCTTTAATTCAGAATCGAAATCGTCGTTTATGTCGACTAAAAGAGATGAACGCTCCCGATATTATTATCTATGCTGAAGAAAAAATGCTTTGGGAAGGAATTGAACTGCTGGAATCCACATATGTATTTGGGAAACCTTACTATAGACCTGATAACACAATAACAAGAGGCTTAAACACAATCGGATACTCGCTTCTAAATGGATGGAATGATCCCGAAATGGACGAAGAATGAATGTCAAAGCAGCTTGACGCATTTGAAAAAGCGTGCACGGTGTCCCACTTCTACATTGTGATGAGGCTTCTTCTCAAACCTCCGGTAAGCATAACTGTATTCCAGATAGAATTCCATCATACTGTGGGATCGAGCAGGACAGTGTGCCCTTCATACGGTTATGGAAAACAAGTTGGGAAACCTCATCCTCATCAGTCGGTGTTTGGCCTTCAATGCTCTATCTGAAATTTTTGCGGAAATCACAAAAATTTCAGACGTCGTACTTGCCGTGTTCATTAACCTTGTGATATAATGCTCTGTGAAAAAGATGCGGTTTGCCGCAAAAATTTCACGGAGGTTTTGATGATGCAATATGCGCGTAAGCAATACATGGAGCAGTTGATCCGCAAAAAGGATAACGGTCGGATCAAGATCGTTACCGGTCTGCGCAGAAGCGGGAAGTCCTATCTTTTGTTTACCCTCTACCGCCAATATCTTCTGGATTCCGGTGTCGGTGAAGACCAGATCATTGGGATAGCCCTCGACGAGATCGATAACGCAAAGTATCGCAATCCGTTTGAACTGAATAAGGTTGTGAAGGAACGGATGCCTGATAAGGAGAAGCGATACTATATATTTATTGATGAAATTCAGTTTGTAACAGAAGTCCAGAATCCATATGTGGATGATCCGAATGAGAAGCTGACCTTCATCGACGTTGTGATCGGCTTGATGAAGCTTCCGAACGCGGACATATATGTAACGGGAAGCAACTCAAAGATGTTGTCTTCCGACATTCTGACTCAGTTCCGTGACCGTGGGGATGAGATCCGCGTCAATCCGCTATCTTTTGCGGAAGTGTATGAGAACTACCAGGGAGATAAACGGGATGTATGGCGTGACTATTATACCTATGGCGGGATGCCGCTTGTGTGGGCAATGGAGTCACATGAAGAGAAAAGCCGCTATCTGCGGGATCTGTTTAATCGAACTTATATCAAGGATGTGCTGGAACGGCATCAGATCAAGAATAACGAAGAGATACTGGACATTCTTTTGAGCGTACTGGCATCTGGGATTGGATCGCTGACGAATCCCAGCAGGCTTTTAAATACGTTTGAAAGCGAACGACATCTGAGGATTGCCCCCGATACGATCGATACCTACATCGGATACTTCCTCGAGGCATTTCTTCTGCAGAAAGCGGAGCGGTATGATATAAAGGGAAGAAAGTATATCAAAACTCCGATGAAGTATTATTATTCCGATCCCGGTCTCCGAAACGCGAAGCTTGGTTTTAGGCAGTTGGAAGAGACGCATTTGATGGAGAATGTCCTCTACAACGATCTTGTCCGACGGGGATTTGACGTCGATGTCGGCGTTGTGGAACAGAATACGAGAGATGATTTGGGAAAGAACATCCGCAAACAACTGGAAGTGGATTTTGTCGTGAACAGAGGCGACGAACGCTACTATATCCAGTCAGCCCTATCCATCGCCGAGCCAGAGAAGAAAGAGCAGGAGATTGCTTCGCTTATAAGAATTCCGGATTCCTTTAGAAAGATCGTTGTGGTCAAAGACTATATGAAGCCTTGGCAGGATGAGAATGGGATTCAGTATATAGGTATAGAGGATTTTCTTCTGAACGAATCCTATATTTCTCGGTGACATGTAGGAATTCTTCTTTCTTCTGAAATATGGAGATGCTGGAAGAAATTCGTTATTTCTGAACTGTCGGATGAATTCTAGATCCCCTTGCTCTGATTCTTTCCGCTCGTAGCGAACTGTGGGATCGAAGACACAGGCATACCAAGCGATCCATTGCAGCGTCGATGTGGAGTGCTTCATGAGCTGTTCGGCTGTTCCTGGACGGAAACATATATTGCCAAACAGCTTTATTATGCAGTAGGGAACGAGCAGAATTTCTCCGATTCTGCCCTCAAAAGATTTACGACTATTCCTATGGGCTGCTTCGGATGATCAGCTAGGCAGGGCCCCTGTCCATTAGTCGAATAGCTGACGAACGGTCTCTTGGCAGATGATCGAATGGTCGACGAAGTGCTGGAGGAGGAAATTACCTGACCGTAGTTTTTAACCTTCAAGGATCATATAAATACAGGAAGGATGACTAGAGCACCCTGTAAGGGGATGTCGAGAGCGATGCTACAGAGCACCGCTCTTTTTTCGATAGGATCAGCAATCTGTCAGCCGCATTTCTAAGACAAACAACAGTGTCGATTATACAGCTACTTCCGTCGGCGGCGAAAAACAAATGGTGTGCTCGTTTTGATAGGGTTAAGTGAAAGCATCTCATGACGGCAATGATTAAAAATGTGATTATTTTGTGAATTTTTGGTGAACAGTGCGCGAGCGGATGATATTTTTGTCGGATTTTGACATTACATAACTATAAGTATCATCTAAGGGGAGTGTGGGTGCGGTGATAGAGTTGTTGCACAAACCAGATACAGTATTTTATACCGGAGGGACATTATGAACTGTAAGTTGTGTAAAGTTATCTGGTGTAACAAAGGTTATTTAGCGAAAGAAGCGACAAAATGGACGTCAGGACTATATGCTCTTCTTGGGTTTATCGGACTATTCACATCATATGACGAAATAATTGCAACTGAAAAATCTATTCCTTATAGGATTATGATTGGTGTTGCAGTATTAGCCGGTGTATGGCTAGTGTTCTTTATCGTCAATGCGTTTTTGACAATTAAGAAAGAGCGGTTTGAAATAATCAAGTCTAACAATGGCCATTCACTATATGTACAGTATGGCAATGTGTTCAACAAAAAAGAAGTATTTACTCCAGATAAGCCAAGAAATATCGTTATTCCCGTAAATCGATGCTTTGATATGCGTCTTGATAATCAAATTGTGTCAGTCGAAACACTCCATGGAAAGATGCTTAACCGTTTATATGCTTCTAAAACATACACAGAAAGTAGTTTGAATTTGTTATTGGAGGAGAAGTTAAAAAATTCAGAGTTTGAGCAGGTGACTTTGCAAGAAAAACCGAAAGGAAAGCAAAAGAGATATCCTGTAGGCACCTGCGTCAAAATACCCGGAATAGATAAAGAAAACTATCTTTTGGTTGCTCTGAGTTCATTTGATGAAGATGAACACGCGCGCACATCGATGGCAGAATACTCTGTTGCACTTCAAAAGATGATAGAATCATGTAATGATGAGTCACAAGGATATCCGATTGTAGTTCCGATTGTTGGAGCAGGATTATCAAGGATTAAGAAGAATCAATATGACATATTGAGATACATGATAAGCGTGTTCAGGATTAATAAAGAAGAAATAAACAGCGATATTCACATCATTGTTTATGAAAAACTAAAAAACGAAATTTCAATTGCAGAGATCTGCAGAAAGGAAAAAACATGAGTACTTACAGGACTCGAACCTATATCGCAGGAGACTGGGATAACGATAGTGATGCTGTCGAACAGTTAAGAAAATGGAATGAAAGTGATCATTGGAGTCTTTCATTTACTGATGCGCATGACTTGATGTCGGCACGTGATAATAGCTTGAATTGTTCAATTAAGTCGTCGCTCAAAAAGAGAATGGATGCTTCTAAAACTTTTGTTCTCATAGTGGGTGATCATACCAACACTGTAACTGCCGGCGGCTGTCAATATTGCGATAACTATGATGCGGCGAACGCTAAATGTTCAAAAGGATACAGCATTGATTATCGTAGTTATATAAAATATGAGTGCGATAAAGCTGTTGAAGCGGGGATAAAGCTTATCGTATTGTATAAATCCACTACCATCAATAAGAACAAGTGTCCTGAATCTGTAAGGTATAAGGGAAATCATGCTACGATGATATATAAAGGAGATGATGGGAAGTACTATTGGGATTATCAATCTGTAAAGGATGCATTTGAAAAATAAGAGGAAAACAGCAAGATAAAACTTGCTGTTTTACATGATATTTAGTTTTCCCTTAGAGTTCGGGTAAAATCATATGCATTAAGTTTTTCAAAACAAGGAGTTTATTATGTGGAATGATATTGAAACCTCGTCAGATTATTTGCATTTTTCTGTGATTTCTCAAGCTGTAGCAGACATGATTGTTGAATCAGGCAATCAACCTATATCTATCGGGGTATCAGGAAGTTGGGGTTCCGGAAAATCATCTATGGTTAAGATGATTGGCAATGAGTTGAAGAACCGTGATAAAGAAGGCAAGAAGTATATTTTTTTAGAATTTAATGCATGGCTTTATCAAGGATATGAAGATGCCAAAACATCATTATTACAGTCAGTCTCTCAAGTATTATCTTCAGAGATAGCGAAACAAGAAATCGCTGAAGATGATACCGCATGGAAAAAGTTCAAGAGTTTTTCAAAAAGAATCAATTGGTTTCAGGTTACAAAGCTGGCTCTCCCTCTTTTTGCAGGTTTCATTCCGGGATTAAATGCAATGGGATCAATAGGAAATCTCGTTTCTGCTCTTTCAAACAGTATTATGAATCCTGATGATAAAATAACAAACAGTGCAACTGTCAATGAAGCGATAGAAAAAATCACACCAGAAATTAAGGAACTCTGGAAGACAGAAGATGTGAAACCTATAACAGAGCAAATTGAAGGGTTACGTCGAGAGTTTCAGGAACTCTTGGAACAGCTCAACGTAAAGTTGATTGTACTGGTTGATGATTTGGATAGGTGCTTACCAGAAACAGCTATTTCTACGCTCGAGGCAATGAGACTCCTGCTATTTGTTGAACGGACTGCATTTATCATAGCAGCAGATGAACAAATGATTAGGAATGGTGTAAAAGCACACTTTGGTGATATTGAACTATCTGAAGGATTAGTCACAAGCTATTTTGATAAGTTAATTCAGGTTCCAATAACTGTGCCTCGTTTAGGCATCGCTGAGATTAAAGTATACATCGTCCTTTTATATATTGAGGCAGATATAAAAAAGAATTGTTTGGATGAAATGAAATTATCAGATGCTCAGCATAGATTGAATACTTTACTTTCCCATGCCTGGGAAACTCCAGTTACAAAGGATGCAATAGAAAATACGCTTAAAGGTATAGGTATAGAGGAGTTATCAAATTATGTATCTATGGCAGATCAGTTAGCGGGACTTTTAGCTACCGCAGATAGTATAAAAGGGAATCCCCGACTGATAAAAAGGTTTTTGAATTCATTTGAAATCCGTAAAAAGGTTGCTGCAATAAATGGTATTACCGTTGATCCTGGACTGTTGATCAAAATGCTGCTGTTTGAAAGATGTGCATCGACAGGAGCATTCGATTATTTAGCGCAACAGGTCGGACAAGAAGATAATGGCAAACCAGGTTTTATCTCAGATCTTGAAGAAAACATCGCTACTGGGGAAGAGTATAAAGCTCCTGATGTGAGTTGGGAGACTGAATTTATTAAGAAATGGCTTCTGTTGCCACCCTCCTTAAAAGATATGGATTTGCGTCCTTTGTTATACTTAAGCAAAGATAGATCAATTTCCAATATCACATATAATGAATTGTCTTCTGAAGGTCAAAAGGTTTTAGAGGCATTGAAGATAGTCCAAAACGGGCCATTAAATCAAGGCTTAATTAAAAAAATCAAGACACTTGGCGAACGAGACTCTGTAATATTGCTCAATTATCTTGCTCGAATTGGCAGAGTAAACCAGTGGCCGCCAGAAACAATCAATGCAGCACTACATATCACAGAGGCTTATCCATCCATAGGTGAACGGCTTGCAAATGTATTGGGTGAGATTCCGGCACAATCTCTTAAGCCAGCTGTTGTAACATTGATTAAAGGAAAAGAGTGGGCAAAAGCGTTGCTTGAAAAATGGGAAAGCAATCCAGACATCAGTGCTCCAGTTAAGAATATCATAAAGAAAAAGAATAAGGGGGAATAAGAATGGGGACTTCCGCTTCAAGTAAAGGGCCTGGAAAGGACGTTTCTTACGATCCGCCTTGGCTGGAGGATATAAAAGTCCCTGGACAAGACACGCAGGATACCCCTCCGGCTCCTGCGATAGGAATCGCAATAAAAGGGCGTTTTGCATATGCACGAAGGCGAATGGGGGAATATGTCCGGTCGGGAAGTCGAGATGCGGTAAAACAAGCGCTTGGTCATTACTCAAAGACTGGAATGGGCGGAGCACAGAATGTTGCTCGCAGAATGCGCATATCAACTAGAACAGCGACGAATCTTTTTAATACGCTGCGCTCTCTTAGGGATGACACTCATTTCGATTTAGGAAGGGAGTTAGCGAATCTCAAGAATCGTGGAGCAGATGCGGTTGAAGTAATAAATGCTATCGTAGATCATATTTGCCCAAGTGGGGGGAGCGTTGACGAAGCATCATGTCGTAATTCAGGAACAGCTGCGCTAAGTGTATTTTTGGATACAAATCCAGATGCAGATTTCTGTAACCTGACTGATGACCAGATATGGTCGCTTACGGCTATATATCTTGGGAATGAAGTGTTCAGTAGGGTACAGATGGACATTGGACAAGCTTTTGAAAATCAAGACGTCCCTATTATTGAACGAGTATCTAGATTAAATGACCTGCAGGAGTTTATTCAATCGGAAGTATCAACTCAGTTGGACGAATTGAGAAATTCCACAAATCATATTGATGATTTAAACCAATTCCTCCAAGATATAATAAGGTACACTTTTGAAGTGTTTGAGGGCGAGATATGAGTAAAGTAATTTGTTATCCGAGAATAAGTAAACCCAGATCTTTTGACAATGATACATTTTATTTTGAAATGTTTACTTCGCCAGAAGAACTACTCCCTAATGTAGGACATGTAGGAATTAAAGTATTGAGGGAAATTCGTAAATCTCAAATACACCCTTCAGTTCTTGCATTTGATTTTTTAATGATAGCATTAGGGGTTGTATCTGCAGACAGAGCAGTTCTTAGAAGTAAAAGCGCTGATGGATGGACACGTCAGATTGAACTAACCGTGTGTGTACATGAATATGATAAGTGGGTTCAAGAAAGCATTCAGTTGGAAGAAATGCTACGCTTTTTAACAGGTGACTTTTGGAAGTTAAATCTACAGAGACTTGAACACCCGATATGTCCGGAAAAGCGTTACGAATTGAAGAATAATGATTGTGTGTGTCTACTATCAGGAGGAATGGATAGCTTGGTAGGCGCTATAGATCTCCATGAAGAAGGCAGAAATCCTTTGTTCGTCTCCCAAGTTGTCAGAGGAGATGCAGAGCATCAGCGTGCATATGCCTTAGCTGTTGGAACAGATAATCTATGTCAGTGGAGTAACAGCGTAAAAACAAAAGGAGAGTCTGAAAATTCCACAAGAGCTAGGTCAATATTGTTTTTTGCATTTGCACTAGTGGCTTCATGTGGAATTGATTATAATGAGAATGGCCGAAAAGAGATTTACGTTCCTGAGAATGGGTTTATAAGTCTTAATATACCTCTTGACCCAATGAGAATCGGAAGCTTAAGCACAAAGACAACACATCCAGTCTACATGAAAAAGCTTCAAAAAATATGGAATGATCTTGATTTAAAAGTTGATCTTGTGCTTCCGTACAAGTTTAAAACAAAGGGAGAAGTAATCTCTGATTGCAAAAACCAAATGATGATGAAATCTCTCATTTTTGGCTCTACAAGTTGTGGTAAATATCAAAGACATGGCCTAAGACATTGTGGAGGGTGTCTGCCGTGTTTAGTCAGAAGATCATCATTCTTAAAGGCTGGAATAGATGATGTAACTGAGAATGGATATTGCGTTGAGACAATTACAAAAAACAGTTCTCAGGATGTTGCTGCTGCTGCGATGGCGTGTGTTCAAATCCAAAATAAAGGGATCGAACGATTCGTTGGGGCGGGGGTTGGATTTAGCGATCCGGCTGAAAGAGATGATTATTTAGGCGTCGTAAGTCGTGGATTCGATGAAATCAGGGCATTGCTAATGGAGCATGGAGTATTATGATTGATTTCCATTGTCATATGGATTTATTTCCAGATCCTATCAGCATATTTTCAGAGGTGAAAAAAAGAGGCGTTGAAGTTCTTGTAGTTACAACTAGCCCCAAAGCTTATGTGAAAACATTAAAGTACTTAAGCGGAGCAAAAAATGTGAGAATTGCACTTGGGTTTCATCCGGAACTGGTAAAACAACGTTCTTCAGAAATAGGTTTGTTTTTTGAACAGATGAGATTTGCACGTTACATTGGAGAAATAGGAATAGACGGATCTCAACGTGCAAAAGACTCCATCTCTGAGCAACGTATTTTTTTCGAAAAAGTAGTTATGACAGCAGCTAGAAGTGGGGGGAAGCTCCTAAGTATCCATTCCAGAGGGGCAACAAAGGAAGTTCTACAAATCCTTGAACACTATAAAGGTGGGATCATTCCGATTCTCCACTGGTTTACAGGAACTCCAAGAGAAGTAGAAAAAGCTCTTGAATTGGGGTGTTGGTTTAGTGTAAATCCTAATATGTGTTGCGCAAATACAGGGAGAAGAATAATCAGCTGTATTCCACTTGACAGAATGCTTCCAGAAACAGATTCACCATTTGCTCAGAGAGGAGGCGTTGTATATATGCCGTGGGATACAACAGTGACATCATATGTGGCGAACGAGAATGGTATGGAATTAGAAGAAATGAATCAAATTATTCACAAGAATCTTCAAGCAGTATTGTAAGATCAAATGATATAAATGGCAAAATTATATTATTCCATTTATATGTGTGGATACATATTTATCATCAGTACATTTAAACTGTACCCTTATCGTTATGATCTTCTTAATGAATATATTAGGAGAAGATGAGGAAATGAGAACTTTGTTGTTTATCAAAAGATAAAAAAGCTTGCATGAGGAAGGAAATATATGATACTCGAAACAGGCGATCAATTCACAGGCGATTTAGAAGAAAGGAAGTACGGGAAACTAATAAGTTGGATAAGCATATTGCAAAAAAAGAATGATTATTATAACATAGAGCAATCTATTGTTGTTGGCAACGAGCGTTTTTCATATTATAGACAAACCCATAGACCGTCTGAAGAACTTGTGAATAATATTTTTAATGAATTGCAAAAAAGAAAAATCACCGAAGCGGATTTCTTTCAGAGTTATAACGTTGATTGTTTAGTTAATTCTAATTCGATAACCGTTAGAGTGTCGAAAACTAATATCAGAAATACGCTTACAGCAATTTATGAGCGGTGGTTTGACGGAAAAGCTTATGCTCAAAGAAAGATAAGACATCTTGAAGATAAAGATACTTATCCTGCAATACTCATTCAACCTCATCTAGCACAAGAATTATTCACAATTACCAGACACCCCCAAACAGGTCAGCTTATGCGCAGCGGTGATGGGCGTGGTATTATTCATTGTTCCAATCCTGTTCTTGATGAAGTAGAGGAGAAAGCAATCGGAGCAATCGATTTACTATTGGATATGCCATGCAAGGTCTATTACTATAGAGACACGGAAAGTGGAATCTTAATTGTCAGAAGAGTTGAAACATATCCAATGACAGCGGATGCGCGTATTCTATACAGCATTTCAAAATATGATGATACAGATCTGCATGTTGAACAATTATTATGCCGCATAGACCCCGGTGATATTAGTGCTTTGAGTCATGAAAAATATAAGTTGTCAGAAAATAAACAGTTCACTGGGCTTTATGCGTCAACAAATTATGCAATCAAGGGACAAGCTGTTTTCCCGTGGACATCGTTAGGTATGTTGAAGTACACACATCCATATATTTTTATTTCAAATGAGATGAATCCAGAAGATATAGACTTGCTTAAGATGTGCCAAGGAGCAATATTCTCAAATGGTGGATTGACATCACATAGCACATTGGTATGTAGAGGACTTGGAATACAGTTTATTGTTAGATGTAATGATTTGGCTGTTGATCGAAATTCTAGATTTGCATTTGTTATTTTTAACAATAATGATACGATTGAGAAAAAAACACAAGAGATAAAGGAAGGTGATTCTATATGTATGGTAGAAAATAAATGGTCATTGGGGGGAGAGATTATTCCCAATGATCAGTATATACCCAAAACTTCAGAAGCCGTAAGGCTAAAGCTAGGCGGCTTTCTTAGACCTTTTACTGAAGAGAAAAACATGAAGATACTTCCAGTAAAAACACAATTACACATTGCTAAATTGATTCGCTCAATGAAAGAAATAGGATGGGAACCATGAAAATTCTATTAGTAGATGATGATCAAGTTTTTTCACATTCTTTATGTAAATTACTGTATGAAGCAAATAATGAAGTTGATTATTGCAATAATATGAATGATGCCTTTAGAGAAATCAGCAAAACACAATATGATGTTGTGCTGATAGACTTGATGCTTCCTCCAACATATACAGAAGAAGGAATTATCATTCTAAGGCATATCAAGAACATTCCAGGATGTGAAGCTGTAATGATATCGTCGAGGGGGGAAGGGATGACTTCATTAGTTGACCTCGCATATCAAAATGGAGCAAAGCGATTTCTTGACAAAAGTGACTTGGGCTTTTGCACAAAATTGTTATTATTAATTGAGGAGATAAGAGAAGAAATGTCAAATTCAATTTTCTTAAGTCATGGCCACGCAGAGTTAATAAAATTTCAACTCAAAGATTTTCTTTGTGGAACACTAGGAAAAAACGTCGTGATCTTTTCTGAACAAAAGAAAAAGGGGATGACGACAATAGTTGAATTGCTTGAAGCGACGAGTGAGAGATGCAATAAGGCAATTATTCTGCTAACAAAAGATGATGAAATGGCAGATGGCCAAATGAGGGCACGCCAGAATGTTATACATGAAATTGGATTCTTCCAAGGGAAGTATGGGAGAAGGAACGTAATTTTACTTCTAGAGGAGGGAGTAGAGTTATTCACAAACATTTCTGGGATTTTATATATACAGTTTAATAGGGAGCATTTCTCAGAAATCTATGAACAACTAAGGAATGAACTTATTGAAGATTAATCACACCAATATAATAAAGTTTTGCACTTTTATCACTGTTTTATCTAAAATTTACTCTGTAACGCAAGCACAATGCCACGATTGATGAAACTGAGGTAGAAACAGCGCCGAAATAGTGATAAAGTACAGGAGACAGCTAAAGTCGTTATTTCATTTGAATCTATAGCCCGATAAATGAATAGACGTGGGTTCTTTTGTTGCACCACGATCTGACCATTCGCAATAAATGCATAATAGACGTACAATGAAGTAACTTGTAAAGAGAAACCGTGCCGTACATAACATCATGGAGTCTGAAAAATGGAAGATACATACGTTAGGTCGGATGCACATAAGAAGATGATGCTTGTCTGACTTCAAAACGGCAGGAATTCAGAGATCAGAAGTTTTGTTACTGTATATTTCGCCCGATGAGCTACATTTGCACGTTAAAATAACCGCACGGCCTATATCACCGTGCAGGTGTGGCTGACAGCGCGAAAAATGCAGTTACAACACCCTATCGCAGACACTATCATGAACCGGATCATCTACAATGCGAATCAGATCACGGTTGAAAGTGATATTTCTATGAGAAGACGGCATTGTCTCAATCTGGATTCGAATGGTGGTGTGGAATGAAGTGTAACAAGGAAGATCGGGCTTATCTGCACAGTCTTATCAAGGTGTATCTGAACAGTGTTCATGCATATACCGGATGGTATGCTTGAAGTCAGGTAAAAAACTCTTGCGAGGCATATTGACCCCCTTGGTCACTGTGGAGGGCGAGTCCATCAGTGACCTTTTCCTTTGCCTTCGCAGCCCGGATCGTGCCGAGGACCAGTTTTACCGTTGGATGAATCAAGGTACGGAAGCTGACGATGTTCAGGTCGTACAGATCTCTGATGACGGACAGATACAGGAATCCTTGTCCCGTTTTGATGTAGGAAATGTCCGTGACCCACTTCTGATTGGGCCGGTCGGCAAGAAAGTTCCGGTTCAGCGTGTTCGGATAGCGGTGAAGCGCGGTACCGTATGCATGATATCTCTTCCGGCGGATCACCGAGAGAAGGTTGTACTTCTCCATGACACGGAGAATGGTTTTGGGGTTGTGATGTACGCCGTTCCGGTCCAGCCAGATCGCCACCCTGCGATAGCCGTATGTGCATTTACACTTTTCCTGACATTGCCCTATCAACCCCGCGAGTTCTTCATCCTTCGGCTTCCGATCCATGCGGCGCACAAAATCGTAGTACCCATTGCGCGACACCTCGAAGAACCGGCACATCTCCACGATGCTGAACTTCTTCCGATGACGGTATATCACCCGGTATTTGGTTTCGGTTTTCACTTCCTTTCTGTGAGCCCCAGAAAATCCCGCAGCAGTTCGTTTTCCATTTCCAGTCTCTTGATCTTCCGTTCGTAGTCCTCTGCTGTCATCTCTCCCGGTTTTTGTACCTGTTTCAACGATGCTGCCTGACGGTTGTTCACCTCCGGCCGTTTCCCGTACCAGCTTTCTACGGAATACAGGCTGACACCGTATTTCCGGCTGAGCGCGCTCATGCTCTCCCCGGCCTCATATTCCAGCCGCACCCGTTCTTTCACTTCCTCGGGATAGTGTTTCATCCCCTTCTTGCCTGCCATTTCTTTCCCTCCTTCACAGCAAAAGCTCCTATGTGTATTGTATCACATAAGAGCTTTTTTGTTATTGTCCGTGTTTACTGGGGTAGTTCACATAATCCATGTCGCCGCCGAC
>Ga0129306_1002137_pt1 | contig 18712 bp, 13 predicted proteins | sample P827metagenome_FD_94438 | JGI IMG/M metagenome (GOLD analysis project Ga0129306, IMG submission 94438) | Capybara group fecal microbial communities from Wisconsin, USA - P827 metagenome | ecosystem: Host-associated > Mammals > Digestive system > Large intestine > Fecal | place: USA: Wisconsin... | reverse complement strand
GTGGTTCGTGCCAGGTCTTTCAGATCGTAGGGGCGGCAGTTGTCGGTGATGCACTTACGGGTGGCGCTTTCTCGCGTCTTATAGTTCATCTCGGTCACAAGACCGTCAAAACGCTTGGCCACTTCCCTGGCAAAGGCATCGGTTTGCGGGCCATAGACTTGTGCATCAGCCAAAGCGGCTGTCATCTCGCGTTCAAACAGTTCTTGCTCGCTAGGCCGAGTGTTGTCTACTTTAGAGCACGATGTCTGTATCGTCAGGTTGCAGACGAGGATGGCTATAAGCAGCCATTCAAACTTCTTTTCTCTTGCCATGTTTTCTCAATTCGTTTGGTAACACCGATGTCTTAGAAAGTGAAGTCTGTCTTCACCACGCCGTTGCCGTAGATGGTCTTGAAGTCATTTTTCATCGAGATGACATGGTATCCTGCCTCGCGCCATTTCGTCTCACGCTTAGCGCCCTCTGCTAGGTCAGCATGGTCACGGGCATCGTCGTCGGCCACGAGCATGAATGTGGCGGTCTTGTATGTCTTATTACCCATGCAGTAGTTGTGCATGGCGCAATCGCCACTACTATTGCCAAACGACAACACGGGCACCTTGCCTATCTCCTGAGAAATCTGCAGCACCTTGTTGGTCTTCAGGTTCTTGATGATGAGCTCGTCGGTACGCACGATGTCCTCCTCCTTACCCATCGTATGGTTGACGCCTTGCAAAGTGCCCTGGCTGGTGGAGCGCAGCTTTACGTCCATACCGATGACGCGGTTCGACGGGATGCCGATGGACTCCGTCAGCGCACGGCAGATGAAGCGGTCGGAACCGCTGACAACGTAATAGGTAAAGCTATTGGCCTTCAAATACTCGAACACTTCGAGCATGGGTTTGTAGAAGCTCTGGCCGTAGGTCATGCCCGTGAAACCGTTGGCAGGCTGGGCGGCGTAGGCCTTAACGTAGGCATCGAACTGGGCCAGCGTCATTCCTGAGTAAGCCTTAGCAGCGGCATAGGCATGCTTCATGTCGAACTGGTCGGGCAGTTTCTTGCCGGTGCGTACGAAGTCGCGAATGTCCTGTGCTGCCTCCTTCACATCCTCGGGAGCCTCATAGGTTGGATCGTCCAGACCGCGGTATTCCAGCAGGTTGTACTCGAAGTAGGTCGGATAGAGTTCGCCAACGAATGTGCCGTCCATGTCGAAAGTAGCAATGCGGTCCTCCACGGGGATAAAATTCGCTGACGTGGGGTTGGTCACGTCCTTTACGTAGTCCTTCAGGGCGGTCAGCGCCTCGCACTGGTTCCACAGTGTGAAATACTCTTTCGGTTGCTGCGGGGTTACAACACTGTTGTCTTTATTGTCGCACGACGTCAGCACACTTGCGCTGCTGATTGTCAGGATGGCAGCGAACATCCATAGTTTTATAGTCTGTTTCATAGCTTTTCTCTTTTAGAATGCCAAACAATAGCGGATGTAGTCCTCATAGGGGGTCTTTGACCATGAGTAGAATCTGTTAACGCCAAATTCCCAGACCTTTGCCTTATCTTTACTGTCTTCCGTACTGGTCCAATAATAATTATTGCCGGGAGCTGAATAACCAGCAGCAGTCAGCTTCTCGATAAGCCCCTGTGCATCGACCTTCACTCCTTGGGTCAGTTTGGAAATATAGGGAGTCGTGCCGCCACAACCTATGAACATATACTGCCAGTCGTCTGTACTTGGCAGTCGCCAAGTACCACCTGCAACGGGATAGTTCTTATTCCAAGTTTCTGCACCAGAAACAGCCGCATCCCAAGATCCATTACCTGCGTCCGACAAAGCGATGCCCAAGCCATGAGCACAACCAGACTCGTTGCCCACATAAGCCAACATGGCTACGCGTGGTTTCGTACATGTTGCATCCCCATCTGCATGGATATGACCATCCTGACACATCAGCATGCCGATTTCACGCTCAGTAGGTACGGCAGCAGAACCATACACCTTGACCTTCATCAGGGCAGTACCTGCCTGATAGTAATCATCAGCAGCAAGATTCACCTTGATCGTTGCCAAACCGGTGCTAACACCTGTTACGACACCTTTTTCGTCAACAATAGCCACATTCTTGTCAGACGACTCAAACGTGTACTTACCATTGTCATTGATACTTTTGGGCACAATGGTGATGGTTTTACCTGCAACCAAGAGAACGGAATCCTTCTCTAACGTCAGGTAACTACTTACAGGATTGTCGAGATGCGACATCAACTCGTCGCAACTAGTCATGCACATGGCAGAAAGCAAAAGAGCTCCAGCCACCAAGAGATTTGTCTTTTTCATATACATTATATATTTTATTATCATAATCAGGTTGTAAAGTTAATCAAAATTTACGGATAATCTACTACAAAAACACCTTTATCGTAAGATTTTGCTGATTTTGAAACTCTTTTTGCTGATTTTGAAACTCGGACGATAGAATTTAATACTTTGAATCACTGTAAAGCCTGAATCTGCTCGGCAGTCAGCTGGCCAGAGTCGATATACGACTGCTTGATGGCATACAGCTTCTGCTGCAGGTCTTCAGTCATTGTGTAGTCCCATTGCTTGGCCTCTTCGGTGGTCACGCGCTTGCCACCGTTGTTGTGGTTGTTGTCCAGACAGTAGAACTTCATGTCGGGATGATGCTCTTCAATGTACTCCACACGGCCTTGGTACTGTGGGAAGAAGGAGATGTAGGCCTCACAAGTGACGGCACGGTTAGAGTGAATCAGTCGCTCCATGCAGTTGGTATAGCCTGTCTCGGCATCGTTGTATACATAAATAAGGTGGGGCTCAAAGCCTTGCTTCTTAATCTTTTCTACCGTCTCGTCGAAGTATTTCACATTGTTATAGGCACCTTCAGAAACTACACCAACCTCACTGACCAGCTTCTTCAGGTCGGGATTGTTGTTCAGACTGGTTGTCTTGCCGCATCCGTACATGCCCATCGTGAAGAGGATGCTCTTGTTGTTAGCCGCTTCAGCGCGGTCCATCAGACGGATGAACACGACGCTGTCTATCAGCCAGCCGGCCTCACGGTAGTCGAACACGTTCAGGCGTGTATAGCCGATGCATTTCAGCAGATCGCGCGTCTGATCGGGGTCCAGCAGATTGCCGCAGTCAGCCATATAGACGTTCACCAGCGAATCGAGATGATTCCTTGTCCACTCCACGGCAGCTTTGCCTTTGAGTACGACGGGCTGCTGTACAGGTGGTGTAGCGACATTGTCTATCTTGCTGCACGATGTCAGCACTAAGCCGCAAATGATCAGGGTGGCGGCGGCCCCCCTTTGCATTATTCTTTTCAGTTTCATGGTTATATTTTAATAGTTCGCTCTCACCCATGCAATAATCCTGAGGAAAAAGGTCAGGGCCGAAACCTCATGGTTGGTCATGCCGGCTTCCTTGGTCGTTTCGCTGCTGTACTCGCCGACAAATCCCTCTGTCTGGATGTTATGATCGTCGAGGAACTGTTTCATAGCATAGTAGTTCTCCACGGGCACCACATCGTCTTTCGTATCGTGGAAGAGCATGATGTCGAAGTCGCTGCGGGGCGTCCAGCCGCTGGTAAGCGCATCGGTACTGAAGGCTTCCTTGAATCGGAGCGACAAGGGGCTGTTGATATCAAGAACGGCTGATGTGCAGAAGTCACTCGTCTTCTTGGTCTTGATGAGCTCCTCATCAAGAGCCTTGCGCTTGTACTGTTTGCTGAGGAACCACTCGTCGAAGTGCGAGGCCACGGGATCTTTCAGATAGTCGTGGATGTCGTAACCCAGCTGGAAGAAGTGGTTGTAGGCATAGAGCACGTTGCAGACGGTGCTGGGCATCTCGGTGTCGCCCTTGGCAATAGCACCATACATTGAGTTGATGTCGTAGGGACCGTCGCCGGCAAAGGCTCGTTTCACCTTCACCTCAGGGTGGCGTTCTGAAATCTCGCGTAACACGCCCATCGTGGTCTGCCCACCCTCCGAATAGCCTGCAATGATGAAGTCGTCGCCTTTCTTCACATCCAGGTCTTCTATCAGTCGCTTGGCTGCAAGGTAGGCATCGAGCGAGGCTCGTCCGTTAGCCCGTGAGATACAGTAGGCCTGCGGTTCTTTCTCGGTGATGCCGAAGCCGTAGTAGTCAGGTGCTACGACGATGAAATGAGTGAAAGCAGCTCCCGTAGGGAACTCGACGGCTCCACGCGAAGGTGCCTGTGTGGTGGCATAGACGGTGAAGTGGTTGTAGAGCATAATGCCTTTGTAAGGCTTATCGTACGACTTGTCTACTGTGATGGTACCGCTCAGTGTGCAGGGATTGCCGAAGGGGTCGACTGATGGGTAGTTGAACACATAGTTCATGTAGTCGGGGAAAATCTCCACTGGGATACTGTCAGTGATACAGGCCCGGGGGAGGGTCGACTTCGCCAACCAGTCTTGAATAAGACTGCTGTTATTGCCTGCAGCCCTGTTCAGCCTACCTTGATGGGATGCATTGCTGAAGTTGATACTTCCCGGTGAGTAATTCATATTGATTTGGCCGATATTGACGAAGTTGTCATGATTCTTTCCACTACGTCTTGGGGCCGTCTTGATGGTCTCGCCTGTGTTCGGGTCAGTCAGGGTGATATGTCCGTCGGCTGTCACCTGCCAGGTGAACGGAGCATCCTTCGGACCGCCATAAATCTCAAGCGGCTCGTTGAACTCATCATCAAACACAGCCAGCGCTACGTAGCCCGTGTGGTCGGCCTTGGCCTCGACTGCAATCATGGCACGGTTGAAGGGCTTACCTTTCTCTGTCACGTCTTTATAATCGAACTCTTCATACCACAGGCCGATGAGACTCTTTTCCATCTCCTGTTGGCTGATGGTTGCGGAATTGTCACTCTTGTCTGTGCAAGCACTCATGCCTAACAGGAGTACTGCAACTGCAAACATTGAAAGGATTTTCTGTTTCATCATTCAATCTGTTATTTATGTTCATTCATTTTTAGTTGGCTTTTTCATCATGAGCACTCATGTTCTTGATAAACAAGTTGACCAGACGCTTCAAGAAGAAGGTCTTCCTGACGGCATGGCGCGCCTTGTCGGCAATCGACGGGCCATCGGAAGCAGTAGCGTTTTCTGCTGCTACCACCTGCTGCTCGCGACGGTCAATCTTGGCGCGCAGGCTGGCCGAAGCGTGGTTGTAAAGGAACGTATAGCAGGGTAGGGCAGCCTTCATGATATAAGGAGTGAGGAACGTGGTCACCACACTGGATGCCACGATGATAGGATAGATGATAGGATTGAGAACGCCCAGACTGGTACCCAGTGAAGCAATGATGAACGAGAATTCGCCGATCTGCACGAACGAGAAGCTGGTCAGCATAGAGTCGCGCATCGTAGCGCCACCCCACCAGCAACCCAAAGTGGCGAACAGGATCATGCCGACGATAACCACCAGGCTTACCCAGAGAATGCTATACCAATACTCCACCAATGAAGTGGGATTGATGAGCATACCCACGGAGATGAAGAAAATGGCAGCAAAGACATTCTTCAGCGGTGTCATCAGCTTTTCGATACGATGTGACTCCACTGTCTCGGCAAGGATAGAGCCCATGACGAAAGCACCGAGGGCGCTACTGAAACCGGCTTCCTCGGCCGTCAGCACCATACCTAAGCACAGTCCCAAAGCTAGGATGATCAGCGTCTCATCGTTCAGATGCTTTTTTACTAAGCGCAGAAGCGTAGGAATAATCAGGATGCCGCAGATGAACCATGCCGCGAGTGTTATTGCCAGGTTGATGACCTTGCTGGCCAGTTCGGCACCTTCGAACTGATGGCGGATGGCGATGCTAGAGAGCAGCACCATCAGCACCACAGCCACTACGTCCTCCACGATAAGGATACTGGTCGCCCCCTTGACGAAACGCTCCTTGCTTAGGCCTGCCTCATCGATGACCTTCATCACGATGGTGGTGCTCGACATGCATAGCATGCCCGCCAGGAACAGCGAGTTAACCATGTCTAAATCAGCGTCCTTACCCACGAGGTAGCCCATCACCATCATACCCAAGATGATGGTCAGCGCGCCTACAGCCGCTATCTTGCCGCTGCTGATGAGGTTCTTCAGTCGGAATTCCAGGCCGATGCAGAACAACACGAATAGCACGCCGATGTCGCCCCATGACTTGACGTTATCCGCATTCACAAGAGTCTCGCCAAACAGATGCGGACCTACCAGCACACCGGCAACGATATAGCCCAGCACCACCGGCTGCTTCAAGAACTTAAACACGATGCTGACCACTGCGGCCGTAATCATCAAAATGTATAAATCTTGTACCATATATTTTTAATTGAGATTACTTCGCACCACCACCGAGAGCGATATACAATGCGATGACGGCCTCAGCGCCCTTATACATGTTCATCGCCTGGCTGAGCTGTGCATCCAGCAGGGACTCTTGGGCCCTCAGCACTTCGATGTAGCTGGCCTTACCATTATCCATCAGCTCATGGGTGCCTGTGTATGCCTCGCTAAGCACCTGAACCTGGCGCTGGTAGAAAGCATGTTTCTCACGGGCTGTCTGACAGTCGGCCATAGCCTCGTTCACCTGATTGCCGGCATTGATGACTGTCTGCACGTACTTCTTCTGCAGATCCTCCTCGGTGAGCTTGGCTATCTTCTTGTTGGCAATCAGCTTGCCGCGTGCAAAGATGGGCTGTGTCAACTGACCGATGAAGTTAACCAGCAGTTTACCCGGGTCGACGATGGCAACACCGGCGTTATTAGTCCAACCTGCTGCGCCGCTGAGCGTGATACTAGGGTAGAAGGCCGAACGGGCTGCTGCCGTGTTGTAGAAAGCTTCCTCCATGGCGTGGTTGGCCACGCGGATGTCAGGACGGTTCTCCAACAGCTGGGCTGGTACGCCAATCTTCAGGTACTTGGTGTTGAACATGCGTTCCTCGGCATCACCCGTTGCCTCAGCATGATGCAATATGGAACTACCCCATTTCTGGCGTTCGATATGTCGCGGACTGATAGCCAACAGCTTACAGATGGCATTTTCGACAGAACGGATGTTGCGGCGGACATCTACTATCTGCGTCTTTACGCTCAAGTAAGAAGCCTCCATCTGGTTGACGGCGGTACTATAGGCCTTACCGTTCTCCCAAAGTGTCTGCTCGGTCTCGAGAGACTTGTTCCACAGACTGTCGGTCTGCAGGAGGATTTCCAGCTGGCGGTCAAGTACCTGCAGCATAAAGTACTGCTGGGCCGTGATGGATACAAGGTTGGAGCGTGTGGCCTCCTCTTGCATCTGAGCCTGCAGGAGCACAGCCTTTGCAGCGCGCTTCTTGTTGGTGATGGAACCGAATACGTCAATGTCCATCGACACCTGCAGCTGCAGGTCGTAGGTCTTCGAGAAGGCACCCTTGTCCCAGCTCGACAGCGTGCCCTGTGGTGCCAGCATGAGTGACGGCAGGTATGCCAGTTTAGCAGCTGTCAGCGCAGCCTGACTCTTCTCAACGGCAATGCGAGCAGAGTTCAGGTCGGTATTGTTCGCCAACACCTGCTCAATGAGCTGCTGCAGCAGCGGATCGGTGAAGAACTCACGCCATGACATCTGGGCGATGCTCGTCTCGCTGGTAGCTTGTTTGATGTCGTGACTGCTGCCAAAGGCATCGGCAGGTGTCACGGTCTTTTGCTCATACTTATTATAGATGCCGCAGCCCGTGAGCATCAGGCTCACGGCTGCAACAATGAAGATATTCTTAATTTTCATAATGCGGAAGCATATTTTTCACTTTTCATTTTTCACTTTTCACTTCTTTTCCCTGGAACTTCTCGTGCAGGTTCTGGAACACGATGAAGAAGGCGGGAACGACAAAGAGTAGGGCAATGGTGCCTATGCTCATACCACCTATTACGCCAAGGGCGAGAGCACGGTTACCGTTGGCACCGGCACCACCCTCAATGACAAGAGGTATCATACCGATAATCATCGTGGCTACCGTCATCAAGATGGGACGCAGACGCTCCTTACAAGCCTCGAAGGCTGCATCGACGATGCTCAAGCCCTGGGCACGGCGCTCGGAGGCGAACTCGGTAATCAGGATGGCTGTCTTGGCCAGCAGACCAATCAGCATGATGACACCCGTCTGCAGGTAGATGTTGTTGTCCATACCAGGGAAGCCTAGCAGATTGCCGAAATAAGCGAATACAAAGGCACCCATCAGTCCGAATGGTACGCTGAAAAGCACAGCCCACGGTGTGAACCACGAGTTGTACAGCGAGGCCAGGATGAGGTAAATCAGGATGGCACAGATGACATAGATGAGGGCTGTGGCATTGGAGTTTGTTGTCTCCTCGAGCTCGCGCGACATGCCGCTGTACTCGTAGGTCGCCGTGTTGGGCATCTCCTCCTTGAACACTTCGGCAATGGCCTTGTGGGCGTCACCCTCGGTATATCCGCTACCGGTCTGGATGTAGCAAGAGATGCTCTGGAACAGGTTGAAGTGCTCGATATTGGCTGGGCCGACAATCTGTTTCAGCGAGACGAACTCAGAGATAGGTGCCATCTTGCCACTACCCACCTGAACGAAGATGTTTTGCAGCGATTGTGGGTCGAGGCGGTATTCTGGCGATGAAGCAGCCATGATACGGTAGACCTTACCAAACTGGTTGAAATTGCCGATGTAGGCACCACCGCAGAAAGTACCAAGCGTATTCAGCACGTCAGCAGGTGTCACACCAGCGCGCTCGCACTGGGCAGCATCTACATCGACCTGATACTTCGGGAATCTCTCCGAGTAGGTTGATGAGGCAGAGGCTATCTCTGGACGCTCAGACAACTTGGTCAGGAAATGCTCGGTCTGCTTGGCGAACTCCGACAGGTTGCCGTCGGTGGGATCCTCCACGACGAGGCTCACACTGTTACTCGTACCATAGCCAGGAATCTGCGGCATCTCGAAGGGCATTACCCTCACGTCCTTGATCTCCTGACAGTCGAAGTAGAAACGGTACATGACAAGGGTCAGCAAGTGGTTCATACCCGGACGCTCCTCCCAATTCTTCAGACGGACAACGAGTGTGGCATAGTTAGAACCGGCACCCGACATCATACCATAACCGCAGGCGACGGCAAAACTCTCCAGTTCGGGAATCTGCTTCACTTTCTCTTCCACTGCTTTCACCATCTCACGGGTCTGCTGCAGCGTGGAACCTTCCGGTGCTTGCAACTCAGCCAGGAACACACCCTGGTCTTCCTGTGGCACGAGACCTGAAGGCAGGCTCTTCATGAAGAATACCAGCAGTACGGCAGCCAGAGCCAGCAGGCTCCATGCCATGAGGGGGCGCTTGATGAACTTCTGTACGCTCTTGCTATACTTATTATATATAGCATTGTAGCTGGTTTCGTAGGCCTTCTTCGTATAATAGGTCAGGCCTTTGCCTTCCTTCTTGCCTTCCGTGACGCGCATCATGATAGCGCAGAGGGCAGGACACAGCGTCAGTGCCGAGATACACGACAGACCGACAGACGAGGCGATGGTCACACCAAACTGGGTGAAGAACGTGCCAGAGGTGCCCGGCATGAACATCACGGGGATGAACACCGCCATAAATACCAAGGTACACGAAACAACAGCTACAGACACCTCGTTCATGGCCTGGCGGGTGGCCTCACGCGCATCGCTGATGCCATTCTCCATCTTCGCCATGACGGCCTCGACCACCACGATGGCGTCGTCCACTACTGTACCGATGGCCAGCACCAGGGCAAACAGCGTCAGAATGTTGAGCGAGAAGCCTGCCAGCGACACGATGGCAAAGGTGCCTAGCAGCGACACGATGATTGATATCGAAGGAATAATGGTGGCCTTGAAGTTCTGCAGGAAGAAGAACACCACGAGTACCACAAGGATGATGGCAATGACAAGCGTCTCCACTACGTTGTGGATAGCGGCAAACAGGAAGTCGTCAGAGGTCATCAAGGTCACGAACTCCAGTCCGGCAGGCATCGATGACTTCAATTCAGCAAACGTCTTGTTGATGCTGGCGTTTACCTGCGTTGCGTTGGCACCCGGAGCCGCGAATACCATGAACATAGCACCGGGACGGTCCTGGATATTCGACGTGAAGTTATAACTCATGGCACCAATCTTCACCTCGGCCACATCGCTTAAGTGCAGCATGCCACCACCACTGGTGCGCAGCACGATGTCGTTGAACTCCTCGACGGTCTTCAGCGTACCCTTGTACTGCATGGAGTACTGGTAGGAGTTTGCTGACTGTTCACCTAAGGAACCCACACCAGCTACAAAGCTCTGTCCGCCAATGGCAGCGAAGACGTCGTTAGGCGTCAGGCCGTACTGTGCCATTACGTCAGGTTTCAGCCAGATGCGCAGGGCATAGGTGTTACCCATGCTCTGTACGTTACCCACACCAGTGATACGCATCAGACGCGGCTTTACGTTGATGTCCACATAGTTCGATACGAAGTCTTCGTCGTACTTGCCGTCAGCACTCTTCACAGCGAAAATCTGCAGAATGTTGTTCTGGCGCTTCTCCACCTTCACACCGACCTTGTTCACGTCAGCAGGCAGCAGTGCCTGTGCGCGGGTCACGCGGTTCTGTACGTTCACCGTCGCCATGTCAGCGTCAGTGCCCTGCTTGAAATATACAGTAATCTCAGCACTACCTGTAGAGGAAGCCTTCGAGGTCATATAGGTCATGTCGGGCACACCATTGATGGCCTCCTCAAGCGGTTGGATGACAGACTTCATCACCGTCTTCTCGTCAGCACCTGAGTAGTCGGTAGAGATTGACACCGTTGGCGGTGCGATGTCGGGGTATTGTTCTACGGGCAGTGAGCTCATCGAGATATAGCCCACCAGCGCTATCACAATAGAGATGGCACATGCCATCACGTATTTATTGATGAATATATTGTTTTTCATATTAGTGCGGTAGCAAATTATTCACTTTTCACTATTCACTTTTCCCTTCCTCAGGGAACAGCACTTTCATTCCCTCCGTCACGTTATTGGCACCCGTGGTCACAATCTGGTCGCCAGGATTCAGGCCGCTGAGCACGATGAAGTCCTTGCCATTACCCGTGTCTGCCGTCGTTACTTCAATGGCGGTAGCGGTGCTGTCGGCCTGTACCTTATACACCTGTGCCTTGTCCTGAAGACGCACTACTGCATACTGTGGAACGATAATTACATCCTTCTCAGCGAAGTTCATCACGACAGTACCCTGAATACCTGAGTACAGATGGCCTTCTGGATTGGGGAACGATACTTTGCTGGTCAGCGAGCCTGTAGATGCATTTACGACGCCCGTCAAGCTGACCACGCGGCCCTTGTGCGGATATTCCGTACCACTCTTCATGATAAATGTGGCTTCGGGCAACTGATCAATAAGCTTGTCCATGTCTGATGCCTTGATGCCTTCCTTCACCATGGTCTCAATGATGGCCTCAGTTACCGAGAATTCCGCATACATCGTCGTGTTGCCGCTCAGCATGGTGAGCTGTGTCATTGGTGATACCTGGTCGCCTGGACGCACAAGAATCTCGCCAATGACACCCGGAACAGTAGCTGTGATGGTGCAGAAACCGAGGTTTACCTTCGCGCGGTTCACCGCTGCACGAGCCTGAGCCACGGCAGCCTGCGCTTGCTTGTACGAATTCTCCGAGTTGTTCAGCATGTAGCTGCTCACGATTTTCTTCTCAAACAGATTCTTGTTCGACTCATACTCCAACTTGGCTGAGTTCTCCTGAGCCAGTGCTGCCTCCAAGTTAGCTTGGGCAGCCTCCAGTTCCAGTTGGGCGTTGCGCGAGTCAATGATAAAGAGCGTCTGCCCCTTCTTCACCTGTTCACCCTCAGCTACGCAAATCTTCATCAACTGACCACTGACCTGTGGCGTTACCGTCACGTCGTTCTGACCTTTCATTCTGGCGCTGAACCTGTAAGGGAGTTCAATGTCCGATTTCTTCACTGTCATTGTCTCGAACGACGACTGTGTTTCCTTAGGCATGTTGACGTCACATGCTACCAGCCCAGCTATGACACCGAGCATTAAGGTACTTTTAATTGATTTCATTTTCATAGTTCTATTCGTTATTGTTTAAATTTGATTCCGTTACGAAACAGGTCGTGGGACCATCCGTGATAGTGGGCGAATTCTGACGCCCATTATGCAAAGATAATAAAAATGCTCCAAACTTTCAAACCAAAATGCGAGAAAAGTAAGATTTTGCATATTTTGAAACTACTTTTGCATATTTTGAAAGTCGTCACCGATTTTTTGCATATTTTACTCCCCCGTTGTGTCGCGCATCCAGGCCGTCACGCTTTGGCCCATGCGCTGCTTGAAGGCGAGACTGAAGGTGCTATAGCTGCGGTAGCCGCTGTCGCTGGCAAGTTGCTGGGCAATAATGGGCTGCCCATTCTGTAAGGCCTCTTGATAAAGGCTGATGAAGTGATTGATGCGTAGATTATTGATATAGGTGTTGTAGGTAATGCCCTGACGTGAGAAATATTGGCTGAGATAGAAGCGGTTGGTACCAATTGTCTGAGCCAACTGGTTCAGGGTCAGTTCGTGCTGTAGGTAAAGTTGTGTGCCCATACAGCGCTCTGCTAACAGCTGTTCCATCTGGACGAGATCGATATAGAGGAGAGTTGCCGACGGATGCTCTTCCTGAACCGATTCGGAGCACGCTTCTTCTGTCGATATACTGTCCAACTGTGGCAGCGTCTCTACTCGCCACAACAGTAGACCGAAAAATACCAGTTCGATGATATGCAAGAGGTAGAGTAAGATGGTATAAGTGTCGACGAGTACATAGAGGATAAATAACAATACGAAGGCGAGCGACACTGCTTGGCTCAGCCATATCTTTTTATTCTCCAGGTCGGCATAGTTGTTGTTTAGCCACTGACCGTATCGTCTAACGGCGAATACCATATATACAAAGAATACCACATAAAGCGACAGATTATAGATGAAGGCCATTTCCATGAAAGAATGATCCGGATAGATTAATTGTAATGCCGCAAGCACCATGAATGGTATCATGGCTACAAAGACGGGCCAGATGGGGCGTTGGCGGTCTTGGAGCATGGAAAACATGGTGCCGGTGATAGTGGTTACCATCCCCACGAAATCGAGCAGGGCAACCACCATATAAGCCACAGAATACATTTCGCGGGAAAATATGTAGAAAAGCATCCACCATATATGCCCAAATGCTGCTACGAGCAGGAACGACGCAGCCCAACGGCGCAACCGCACCGGTGGCGTAATGTCAGGCGAAAAGGCATTGGCCCGACGTAACAGCAGGTAAACGGCCCCAATGATAGGTACCACTCCCGTTATGCCGTAGAGGATGAAGAAGATGATCAAATCAGCAGGTATATCTTGGGTAAGCATGATCTTATTTTTTGAAGATGCGTATATATAAATAGGAGAATATACCGTAGAACAGGCAGCCCGTCAGGAAGCCGGCAATGGCATCAATAGCGTAGTGAGCATAGATATAGACTGTGGAGAGACACATGAGTATATAGAACGGCAGGATGGTGAAGATGAGGCCTCTGCTGCGGGTGCGAAGGGCTAAGAGCATAACGACGGTGGTGATACCGACATGACTGCTGGGGAAGGCTGCGGTGGGTCGCTCACCGGCGTCGTGGGTCAGATCGAGCAGATGGTAGAAGAATCCGTCGCTCCATCCAGGGGCTGCCATTCGTTCTGAGTGTGTCAAGAACCAGTCGCTGATGTTAGGGAAAATTCCTGCTGCTATCTTGTCGGTGCCTACGGCCAGGTAATAGAACTGAGGGCCTGTGACGGGCAGCAGTACGAAGATGACGTAGTAGGCAAAGAAGGACGCCAACATGATGAAGACCATCATCCGGAGCTCGTGATAGCGCTTGAAGAAATAATAGAGGCAGGTGATGGCCATGAGGGGGAAGTAGGAGACATAGCCCAGGCACATCAGTTCAGAAAACCAGCCGTAAGGCACTTTCTGGGAAAAAAGCAGGGAGGGCTGACAGCCGAACAGCGATTGTTCCCAGCCAGCAAACACGTGATCGAGGTTGGGCAGCGAACGGTTCAGCTCGTAGGTGTCAGGATACCACCAGCTGAGGAACGCCATCTGCACCGCGACACGGGCAAGCATCGTGAGACGGCAGGGCCAGAGATAGTGGAGAGCCCAGCTGGCCAGCGTTAGCACCAGAAACTGGGCGCGCCCTCTGAGCATCTCGCCTGGCGAAACTAGCTTGTCCCACAGAATGACCATCATCAGCAGGGTGAACAGCAGATAGCCAATGGCTACCCACTCAAAAGCCAATAGTTGCTTTGTGGCTTTCTGGTCTCGTATCAGTAAGTCGCTTATCTTCACAGCCATTTGTTTTTCTTGTACCATTCAATGCTACGACGCACGCCCTCAGCCAGTTTGATTTGCGGCTCGTAGCCCAGTTCCTGTCGTGCCGGACTGATGTCACAACGCCAGTTGCGCTGCTTCATAATGTGATACTTGTCGTTGTTCAGCGCCGTCACCTTACCCGTCAGGTGGCCGATATACTCGCCGCAGAACGTGATGATGCGCAACAGCCATATCGGGGCTGTGATGCGAATCCACCAGGGGTTGCCCAGCTCCTGTCTTATCAGATTGCTGAATGTGCTCGACTGGTAGACCTCGCCGTCACTGAGGAAATAGCGGCGACCTGTCTCGCCTTTCTCCAATGCTAGGAAGACGGCCTGTACCACGTCAGTCACATAGACGAAGGTAATATCCTGCTGCTTGAAGCCTACGGCAAAGTCAGTATGGGCCTGAATGCTTTTGGCTATCATGAAATAGTCGCGCTCACGAGGGCCGTAAACGCCGGTGGGTCTAAGAATAACGTAGGGCAGGCCGGTCTGCGTATCTAACCATTTCTCGGCATCTAGCTTGCTCTTGCCATATGCCGTATTGGGCTTTGCCTCGTCGCGCTCTCTGATTTCCCGATAAGGCTGCTCCTCGCGGATAGCCCCCATGATGCTGAGCGAGCTGATATAGACGAAACGTTTCAGAGGCATGTGCAAGTCGAGAAGGGCACGCACCAGATTCTTCGTCCCCTCCGTATTGATGCGGAAGAAATCCTCCTTGTGCAGACATTTCGTCACACCGGCAGCGTGCACCACATAGTCGAACTCAACATCCTTCAGTTGCTGCTTCAGCTGTTCTTCCGACGATAGGTTCAGTTCGATGAAGTGGATACGCTCGTCTTGCAGAAAAGCCTTCGAACTGCTTTTCCGCACGGCTGCCCACGTCTCAAAGCCTCGTTTGAGTGCTTCTTCTACGATAAAAGAACCAATAAAACCACTGGCTCCCGTAATCAGTATTCTCGGATTCATGGCGACAAAGGTACAAAAAAAACATAATTTATGATACATAATTCATAATAAATTCGTATCTTTGACGCAGAAAACTAAAAAGGAAATGCTATGAGTAAGAAAAAAGGTGGGAAGCGCTTAGGCAAGAAACAGATTGAAGAAATGTTGCAGACGCTGTTTCAGCAGAACCCCAATGAGACGTTCTCCTTCAAGCAGGTGTTCAAGGCCCTGAAGTTTGATACCCATCCCGTGAAGATGATGGCTGTCGACCTGATGGAGGAAATGGCTTGGGACGATTTCCTGAGCAAGGTCAGCGACAATTCTTATCGTCTGAACCTGAAGACTCAGGTGCAGGAAGGTACGTTTGTGCGCAAAGCCAACGGTAAGAACTCGTTTATCCCTGATGACGGCGGAACACCCGTCTTCGTGTCGGAGCGTAACTCTATGTTTGCCCTGAATGGTGACCGCGTGAGGGTGGCTTACATGGCGCGCCGTCAGAAACATATCAAGGAGGCTATGGTGGTCGAGATTCTCTCCCATAAGATGGATCAGGCCGTTGGTAAGCTGAAGGTGGAGAAAGACTACGCCTTCCTCATCACCGAGGGCAACATCTTCGTTCATGATATCCTGGTGCCCAAGAAGAAACTAAAGGGCGGCAAGACGGGCGACAAGGCGGTGGTGAAGATTACGCAGTGGCCTTCAAAGGAGTCGAAAAATATGGTAGGTGAGGTGATTGACGTACTTGGCAAGGAGGGCGACAACAACGTGGAGATGCACGCTATCCTGGCCCAATACGGACTGCCTTACAAGTATCCGAAGAACGTCGAGGAGGCTGCTGAGAAGATAGATCCCGGTATCACGCCACAGGAGATCAGTCGCCGCGAGGATATGCGCGACGTCTTCACCTGCACCATAGACCCGAAGGACGCCAAGGACTTTGACGACGCCCTCAGCATCCGCAAGCAGGGCAAACTGTGGGAGGTCGGTGTGCACATTGCCGACGTGTCGCATTACGTCAAAGAAGGATCTGTGATAGACAAGGAGGCTACGAAGCGTGCTACCAGTGTCTATCTGGTGGACCGCACCATCCCCATGTTGCCTGAACGTCTGTGTAATTTCATCTGCTCATTGCGCCCCGACGAGGAGAAGCTGACTTACTCCGTTATCTTCCAGATGGACGACGAGGCTAATGTGAAGAAATTCCATATTGCCCATACCGTCATCAAGAGTAACCGCCGCTATGCTTATGAGGAGGTGCAGGAGATACTGATGGGTAAGGACGGTGACTATGCCGAAGAGCTGCGCACACTGGACAAGCTGGCTAAGCACTTGCGTGAGCGTCGTTTCAAGGGTGGGGCTGTCAAGTTTGACCGCGAGGAGCTCCACTTTGATATTGACGAGAAGGGCAAGCCCACACGCGCCTATTTCAAGAAGTCGAATGACGCCACCCAGCTCATTGAGGAGTTTATGCTGCTGGCTAACCGGACGGTGGCCCAGAGTATCGGGGCTGCCAAGAAGCCCAAGGCCAAGACCTTCGTCTATCGTATACACGATCAGCCCGACCCCACCAAGTTGGAGACGCTACGCGAGTTTGTGGTGAAGTTCGGCTATAAGATGAAGACCAGCGGCACCAAGGGTGCTGTCTCCAGGTCGCTGAACACGCTGATGGACGACTGTCAGGGTAAGAAGGAACAGAAACTGATAGAGACGGTGGCTCTGCGCGCCATGATGAAAGCCAAATACTCCACCCACAACATTGGGCACTACGGACTGGCTTTCGAATACTACACCCATTTCACTTCACCCATTCGCCGCTATCCCGACACAATGGTTCACCGCCTGCTGACGAAGTATCAGGACGGAGGCCGTTCGGCTAATCAGGACAAGTACGAAGAGCTGTGCGAGCACTGTTCCGATATGGAGGTGGTGGCCCAGCAGGCCGAGCGCGACTCTATCAAGTATAAGATGGTGGAGTTTATGGCCGACAAGATTGGCGAGGTCTACGACGCCCATATCTCCGGTATCCAGTCGTATGGCATCTATTGCGAGATTGACGAGAACCACTGCGAGGGTATGGTGCCTATGCACGACCTGGACGACGACTATTACGATTTTGACGAGCGCAACTACCGCCTGGTGGGTCGGCGCCATCATCACGTCTACCAGTTGGGCGACCCCATTCGCATCAAGGTGGCCCGTGCCAATATGGAGAAGCGCCAGTTGGACTTTGCCTTAGCTGATGATTAAATAAAACCATATAAAATATGTATCAAGCAGATCAAAACCGTTATGATAACGGTATGCAGTATGAGCGCTGCGGACGCAGTGGCATACTGTTGCCCAAGGTGTCACTGGGCATGTGGCACAATTTTGGAAGTGTTGACCCCTATGAGCGCAGCCGCGAAATCGTGCGCTTTGCCTTCGACCATGGTGTGACCCACCTGGACCTGGCCAACAACTATGGTCCCATCTATGGCTCTGCCGAGCAGACGCTGGGCCGACTGATGGACGACGACTTGCGCCCCTATCGTGACGAGCTGTTTATCTCCACCAAGGCAGGCTACGATATGTGGCCCGGACCTTATGGCAACTGGGGTTCGCGTAAATATCTGATGGCTTCGCTCGACCAGAGTCTGCGTCGTATGCACCTCGACTATGTCGACCTGTTCTATAGTCACCGCTACGACCCCAATACGCCACTCGAAGAGACGCTTCAGGCACTGGTAGACATTGTGCGCAGCGGCAAGGCCCTCTATGTCGGCATCTCGCGCTGGCCGTTAGAGGCGCTGCGCTTTGGTATTGACTATCTGCGCCGCCACGACACTCCGCTGCTCATCTATCAGGATAAGCTCAACATGATTAATCGTGAACCTATGGGCGAAGGGAAACTCCAGCTCTGCCGTGAGGAGGGCGTGGGCTTCATCTCCTTCTCTCCCCTGGCTCAGGGACTACTCACAGGGCGTTACCTCAATGGTATTCCTGAGGATTCGCGTATGTCAAAGGCTAAGTTCCTGCGCCCTGAAATGCTGACCGACGAACTGCTGGCCCAGCTGCGCCAGTGGAATAGCGAGGCTGAGGCTAAGGGACAGAGCTTGGCAGAAATGGCCCTGCGCTGGATTCTCCAGCAGCAAGGCGTCACTTCTGTTCTCGTAGGAGCCAGCTCTACCGCCCAGTTGGCTCAGAACCTGCGTTGCGTGGCTCCTTAGTTTCCGAATGTTTATTTGAAGATTTCCTCCAACAGCTCCTTCAGGTGACCACCCACAATGATGTGGTGGTTGCCAATGGGCTGGGTGAGGAAATAGCATGTCTGGTCTTTGTCGTCCAATTGAATTACCTGTTGCGTACGGCAAAGGT
>Ga0129306_1002136_pt1 | contig 18715 bp, 21 predicted proteins | sample P827metagenome_FD_94438 | JGI IMG/M metagenome (GOLD analysis project Ga0129306, IMG submission 94438) | Capybara group fecal microbial communities from Wisconsin, USA - P827 metagenome | ecosystem: Host-associated > Mammals > Digestive system > Large intestine > Fecal | place: USA: Wisconsin... | reverse complement strand
CAATGTTGTCGCGGGTTGAAAGAAAATCTACTGCCGCCATAAAATCTTCGGTGTTGATGTCGGGACTGTTCATGTAGCGGGGTTCTCCGCCAGATTCTCCTGTGTAGCTTGGGTCAAAGGCCAGGGCTATGTAACCGCGGGAAGCCATCTGATTTGCATAAAAGCCGGAAGACTGTTCCTTTACTGCGCCAAAAGGTCCAGAGATTGCAAGGGCCGGAAGCTTTTCTGCTTTGTCATCCTGAACTTGTTTCAGGAACTTTTCTGGTGTATAGAGGTCTCCTGCCAGTTCAATCCCAAAATGATTGCGGAAGGTTACGGTTGTTCGTTTTACTCCCTGGGCTAATTCAAAAGTGTAATGTTCATTTGTTCTGTCTATTTTTGCGAGATTTGGATTCATACTATTCTCCTTGTGTTTTAGTAACGTTGTGTCACTTATCTAAAGTGTATGACATAAACAGTGACTTGTCAACACTAAAATGCATTTTTAGTGACAAAAAGTTGCTTATTGCAAAAATCCTTTTACTGTGTTATTCTTTAGCTATGGCAGACTATATCCGCGCAAGAAGCGACGAACACAAAGAAGAAAGACTTTCTCAAATAAAAGAGGCAACTGCAGAACTTTTTGCAAGCTGCCCTTATTCAGAAATTACGCTTACAACTATTGCAGAAAAACTTGGCTGGTCTCGTGCCAATCTTTATAAATACGTTACAACTAAAGAAGAAATCTTTCTGGAAATTTCTTCAGAAAAAATGGCCGCCTATTATGGCTCTCTACTTTCGGCTTTTCCGGAAGGCAACAATTTTACGCCGGATGTGATTACCGAAGTCTGGGCCGGAATCGTCAATGCAAATCAGGATTACATGCGCTATGTTTCCTATCTTAATCCGGTGATAGAAACAAATGTAACGGTAGAACGCCTTGCCGTTTTCAAAAAGAAATATTACGATCTGGCCTATGCCTTCCGCGACAGGCTTGCTCAAATGTTGGGCACTACGCAGGAGGCGGCCTACAAAATCCAGCTGGATGTTTTATTTTATGCTTCATCAAATGCAGTCTGCTGTTATAAAAATCCTCTGGTGCAGGAAGCTCTTAAGCAAATTAACATTACTCCGCCGCCAATGGACTTTTACAAGGACATGAAGGACTTTCTTAAAATGCGTCTGGCGTGGAAAGAATAAGAGCCGAAAAAGGAGACGCAATTATGCCAAAGAAAATTGTTGTAGTAAATGCAGGCCCAAGAAAGGGCTGGAATACTGATACTCTTTTGATGGAAGCTGCAAAAGGAGCAGAGGCTGCTGGAGCTGAAATTGTAAAGTTTGATTTATTCAAGCTGGAAAAATATACCGGCTGTATTTCCTGCTTTGGCTGTAAGAGGGAAAAGTTTAAGGGGCATTGTATCTGTAAGGATGGGCTAACTCCTGTTCTGGATGCAATTCGGGAAGCAGACGGACTTATCATCGGTTCTCCAAATTATCTTTCCGAAATGACTGCATCTTTCCGCGCTTTGTATGAAAGGCTGATTTTTCAGAATCTTACATATAATGTTGAAACTCCTTGCTGTAACACTCATCCGATTCCGGTTTTATTCATAATGACCAGCAACGCTCCTGACACAATGTACTCAGGACTTGTAGAAAATTATAAAAATACATTGACCAGGTTTGTAGGCCCTGCCGAAACCTTTGTTTCTGGAAACACACTTCAGCTCCAGGATTATTCCAAAACCGACTGGCCATGGACCATGTTTAATCCGGACGACAAAATCCAGAGACACGAGACTGTTTTCCCTGAAGAATGCAAAAAGGTCTTTGAGATGGGAAAGAGGATTTTTCAGTAAGATCTGTTGCATCTGTAGCTGAATCATACACATTTGGTGTACTGTTTTTCGCATTTCGTGAATCATTATTTTTGTTTCGTTATAGTCATGATACAATGATATATGTGAGGTACCTGAATGAACGACTTAAATCAGAAAAACCTGGAGCTTTTTTCGATAGAAGGACACAAGCTTCATCTTTTTAAAACCGGAGATGTAAACAAGCCGAAGTTAGTTTTTATGTCCGGTTCTGGAACGGCTGCCCCTATATATGATTTTAAAATCCTGTACCAAAAGCTCCTTGAAGATTTTAGAATCATCGTGATCGAAAAATTCGGTTACGGTTATTCTGATTTATTTGAAGCTTCCTGTGAAATTGATTGTGTAATTGACAGGCAGCGAAAGGTCCTGCAAGAGGCTGGAGAAAAGGGGCCTTATATTCTGCTTCCTCATTTGCTTTCGGGTCTTGAGGCAATAAGGTGGAAGCAGAAATATCCTGATGAAGTTAAGACGATAATCGGTCTTGATATGGCAACTCCAAAAACATATTTAGCCTGGAACAGTGATGAAATAGACAGACGAATATCAGTCATAAAGAAGATGAAAAAAGCAAAAGACAAAGGTCTTTTGTTCTGGTTTCCACTAAATAAACGAGCTTTGACCAAACAAGAAATTAAAGAGCAAAAAATCTTGTGGAAAAGAAATGCTTTTAATGAATGCTATATAAAAGAGGCTGAAGCCGTGTTGAAAAATGCAGAAAAAGTGGCGGCTGCAGGCATGATTAAATGTCCTGTCCTGATGTTTGTTTCTAACGGAAAGCAGGTGTCACCAAACTGGCTTGAACACGAACAAGAATTCGCAGAGCAATGTAATGCAAAACTTATCAATCTAAATTGCGGGCATTATGTGCACTATTACGAAAGTGATTTAATAAGTTTAGAGATTCGTAATTTTGTGAACGCTTACTTTTCACCAAGTCTGCTGTTGTAAATATAAAGCGTAGACAAAATAATGATGTAGCCTGCGATTTTAAGAGGGCTCAAAAGTTCGTGCGCAAAAATGATTCCCATAATGCTTGCAGTCAGAGGATTAATAACTGTAAGAACTGCGGCATTTTCGGCTGGTAAATATTTTTGACCAAGCGGCTGAAAAGCAAAACCAAAACAGGTGCAGATAAGCACAAGAAAGACCAGCATAATCCATTCATTTTGAGAATGAGGAAGCGACATCTGTTTTGTAATAAGTGCAACTATCAGACTCAAAAATCCCATCGTCCCAATCTGAAAGATTCCCACGGTAAGGGCATCACAATCTTTGCTCACTTTTTCTGTAACAAGGATACAGGCCGCATAGGTCAGTGCCGCACATATCATTAGTACAATGCCTAAAGCTCCATTGCTTTTTTCAAACTGAGTCAGAGATAAAAAGGCTACACCAATTATTGCAAGCAGGGCACAGATAATTGTTTTTATTTTTGGAAATTTCCTAGTAAGAACCGCGACATAAAGAGGTACAAAAAGAATCGCCATATTTTCAATCAAGGAACTTACTCCGGAATCTATGAGCCTTAGGCCGTACATTTCGAATATCATGCAGACTGTATATAAGAGCCCAAGAATGATTCCACCCTTCAGGCTTTTATAATCAAGCTGTCTGATTTTTTTGTTAAAAATTAAAGCCAGAACTAAAAAAGCCAACAAAAATCTTACAGCAAGAATGCTCATGGGAGAAAGATTTGTTAGTAACTGCTTGGAAAATAAAAAGGATGTTCCTCTCGCAATAAAAACTGCAGCAAGCAAAACTCTGGCGCTAAAAGGTTTCATAAGAACAGTATATTCAAAAAAGGGATTTTTGGAAACTGAATTATGGTAAGGCATTACTTCACTCTTACCCAGATTCCATTCCGTTTTTTGTAAGTATTTTCTCCACTCATAGTCCAGCTTCCGCTGATTCCATAAACTTTTCCAGTGAGCGTGTGGGTGACTTTCATGTGAGCTGTGTCGCCATTTACGCTGATTGAATAATCCTTTGTATCCACTTTGAAGTAGTTTAGAGTTCCGTCCATGATTTCGCCAATGAACTCTTCGCGAGTCTGTTTTTTCCCGCTCATGTGGGTAAAGGTTAGGTTTTTGTCAAAGTAGCGTTCCATTGCGGTACGGTCTTTTTCAATCATGGCATTGTTGATTGCTACATAGGCAGCATAAACTTCTTTTTCTTCTGTGGTCATTGGCAGAGTTCCATTTCTTTGTTTTGATTCCTGGCCCGTGCAGGCAGTAAGTGCCAGCACGAGCATCGCAAAAATTGTTGCAAGCTTTTTCATATCAGGCCTTTTCAAAGTCTGGCTTCCATGCAGCAAACTGAACTAACTGCTCTTCTGTTCTGTGGTAGTAGCGTTCGCCTTTGTCGAGCTTTGCGATTTCTGCCATTTCGTCGGCGGTCAGTTCAAAATCCATGATGTACAGATTGTCTTTGATGTGGTCAACGTTCTTGCTTCCCGGAATCACCACAAAGCCCATCTGTACATGCCAGCGTAAAATCACCTGGGCAGGAGTCTTTCCGTATTTTTTGCCAAGTTCTGCAAAGACAGCTTCCTGAATCAAAGACTTGTCGCCGTGTCCAAGAGGATACCAGCTCATCAATTTGATTCCATACTTATCCAGAGTTACGCGCAAATCCTTCTGCGTAAAATATGGATGGGCTTCCACCTGAATGAACTGAGGGGCAGTTTCCCATTTAGACTCAAGTTCCTGAATATATTTTCCTTCAAAATTCGAAATACCGATTGAGCGGGCTTTTCCATCGCGGAGAGCCTTTTCCAGCTGACGGTAGCCTGCAAGCCAGTTTCCCGCCGGCTGATGGATGTAGAGCAGGTCAACATAATCTACACCAAGCCGTTCAAGGGTTTCATTCACAGCGTTCGGATTTTCGTATTCCGACGGCCAGAGCTTTGTAGAAAGAAAAACATCCTTTCTTGCCACGCCACTTTCATTGATTCCCCGTCCAACAGCGCGCTCGTTTACATAAGCATTGGCAGTGTCGATAAGGCGGTAGCCCATCTTCAAAGCCTCGCGGGTGCTGTTTTGGGCATCTGCCGGTGAGAGTATAAAAGTTCCAAGTCCGATTACCGGACAAGTTATTTCATTGTTTAATTTGATTGTCTGCATATTGTGTCTCCTGTCATTCCGAAACTGATTCGGAATTTCTTTTGAAACTAGTGTAGTATGAAATTTCATCTTTTCAATGGGCAGATTTTTGATTTGTGCGGGAAAAGCGACAGATTTTGGAAATGTGCATAGAAATGTGAATAAATTGGGCGTTCCCGCCACAAGTGGCGGTCGGGCTTTCCGCACTTTCGCTATCGCTCCATACCGCTTGCGCGGTACGCCTTCGGCGGTGCTCCAATCCCTAACGCATTTACTTTATTATCTCCCGATTTCGTGAGTTTTTATTGGAAATTTGAGAGATTTATGATATTATAATTACAATGAGCACAAGTTATAAAAAACTTTGGAAAATTTTAATCGACCGCGACATGAACAAGAGCGACCTAATCCGACAGGCAAAAATCACCAGCAACATCGTAGCCAAAATGGGAAAAGGCGAAGATGTTTCTATGGAAAGCCTGCGAAAAATTTGCATTGCATTAGACTGTGAGATTGGGGATATTATGGAACTTAATGCAGTTGAGGGAGAACAATAATTATAGTGTCATTCTTTGACACTGAGTGTATGGTAAAATTTGTTTTATAAAGGTTTTCAACGCTTATAGAGAGTTTTTTCTTTTATTAATACAATAAATAATATTTGGAGGTTTAGCGTATGTCAATGCTTAGAAAGAATCTTTTCGACAATATAAAAGCAAAACTTACTTTTCTCTCAATGCTGATAACAAATGGTTCATCACTAAATCTCTTAGAACTGAATATACATTCAGAAAATTTCTACGCATCTCTTTTTAATTTAATTTTTGACATTCACTTGCAAAATGTAAACAAAACCACACATAATGTCGCCAGTATAGATTTGATAGATAACGAAAACAAAATTTTCGTTCAGGTAACTTCAAATGCAACAAAAACAAAAGTTGAAAATACTTTAAAAAAGGAAATCCTAAAAAGTTATAAGGATTATACTCTTTTGTTTATATTTCTTGGTTCAAATGATAACATCAATCTTATTGGAAAAAGCTATAAAAATCCACATAACATAAAATTTGATTCATCAAAAAATATTTATAATTTGAAAACTATTCTTTCACATATAATGAATCTTGAAACTGAAAAATTGGAAGATATATCAAACTTTATAAATAAAGAAATTAAATTTCCAATTGAAAGAGAAAAATTAGATTCTGATTTGACAAAAGTTATAAACACACTTTCTCTGGAACAGTTTTCGGATATAGAAACTCCGAATACTCTGCCGTTTCAGGTGGAAGAAAAAATTGAGTTCAATAAATTAAGACCACGATATGATTTTATAAAAGACTATGATGCCTATATGGGTATTTTAGCAAAAAAATACAATGAGTTTGATAGGGTTGGAAAAAATTCAAGTTTTGTTATTCTTAAATCATTAAAATCAGAATACAGGCATTTAAAGGAATTATATTCAGATTCGGTACAACTCTTTGATAAAATTATTGAGAATACTAAGGAAAAGGTTAGAGAAAGCAATAACATCGATGATGTTTCAGAAGAAATGCTTGATTTTTGTGTTTGGATTATCATTGTTGATGCTTTTTTGAAATGTCAGATATTTGAAAATCCAGAGGGGTATAAATATGCTATTACCTGATAATATAAGACCAGAATACAGCATTTATTATATCGGTTCTTTGATTCTAAATGAACTGCAATTGAATGGTTCCAAGTCTTTGTTAGATTTATTTGAAGTATTAAACAATAATTATGGAATCTCATTTGCATTATATTCATTAGCTTTGGATTGGCTTTATTTAATAGAAGCTGCTGAAATAAAATCTACAGGTGAGGTGTATTTATGTTCATAAAGTCATTGAAAATCATATCAAAAGATGGGCTTATCAGGAATATTCCTTTTCATTCTGGCTTGAATCTCATTGTAGATGACACCCCCTCATCTAATAAAATAAAAACAGGAAACAATGTTGGAAAGACTACTGTTTTAAAATTAATTGATGTCTGTTTTGGTGCAAAAATAAATAAGGTTTATCAAGATACAGAATCTAAAAAAAATGAAGATAAATTTGTCCGATCTTTTCTTGAAGATAAAGAAGTTTCGATATGTCTGGAACTTTGCAATACTTTTGAAGATTTAGATTCAATAGTCATCGAACGAAATTTTCTTAAATATAAAAAGGCAATTAGAAAAATTAATGGGGAAGATATTCTTGAGCAAGATTTTGATGCAAAACTATTGAATATGATTTTTCCAAATCAAATATATAGTAAACCCACTTTTAGACAAATAATTTCTCATAATAACCGCTATAGTAATGAAGCAGTTTCTTACACCATAAAAACTCTTGACGCATATACAAGTGCTATTGAATATGAAACTCTTTACCTATTTTTGTTTGGTTGTGATACTGCAAAAGGGGAAGAAAAGCAACAACTTGTTGAAAAGAAATCTCAAGAAGAAAATTATAAAAAAAGAATAGAGAATGGAAAATCAAAGACCGTTTATACAACATTTTTGAAACAAATTGAAATTGATATTCAAAAATTAAATGAACAAAAAGATTCATTTGGTATTAACGAAGAATTTGAAAATGATTTATCAGATTTAGACAATGTTAGATATTCCATTGATAAACTGACTTCTGAAATAAATATTTTAAAGACACGAAAGAATCTTATAAAAGATACCATAGATGATTTGGAAAAAGAAAAATCTGAAATGGAGTTATCTCAAATTCGTCATTTATATAATGAGGTAAAATATAATATATCTGGAATTCAGAAAACTTTTGAAGAGTTAGTAGAGTATCATAATAAGATGATTGTTTCAAAGGTAAAGTTTATTTCCTCTGAATTACCAGACTTAGAAAATCAGATACAAACAAATAATAATGAGCTATCAGCCTTGTTGATAAAAGAAAAAGAGATTGTCGGTAGACTGAAAAAATATGATTCTTACTTATCATTAGAAGAAATAATTTCTCAGTTAAATGAAAAGTATCATCAAAAAGGTGAATATGAAACAATATTGAATCAAATAGAGACTGTTGAGAATTCAATATCTTTATTAACAAAAGAATTAGCGAAAATAGATAATGATTTGTTCTCTGAAAATTTCGAAAAAGATTTGAATTCTAGGGTCGCACGGTTTAATGAATTCTATTCATCCGTTTCTACTGAATTATATGGTGAGCAATATGTTTTGACTTGTGAGCCTAAAATCACGAAAAAAGGCACTGTTTATGATTTTAATTCTTTTAACACGAACATGAGTTCAGGAAAAAAACAAGGTGAAATTCTTTGTTTTGATATTGCATATATTTTGTATGCACGTCAGGAAAATATTCCACATATCGACTTTTTGCTGTATGACAGAGAAGAATTACTTCACAACAATCAGCTTGAAAAGGTTGCGGATTTTGTTGCTGCAAATAATATACAGTTAGTTCTCACTATTCTGAAGGACAAGTTGCCACAATCTCTTGTGAAGGATGAGAATATTATTCTAGAACTTTCGCAGGATGATAAATTGTTTAGAATTGAGAATAAGGAATAATTATATGAATCTTATCGAACAAGGAATCCAAAAAGGCTTAATTTCAATTTCTGAAGATAAAAGCCGTATAACATATATAAATCAAAATAAATCACGCAATTACAATAATCCAGAAGAAAAAGTACAAGCAGAGATTTTTCTTCAATTAGTACAAACTTATGGCTACAGTGCAGAACGCATAAAAATGTTTGTTCCTGTAACAATGGGAAGAGAAGTAAAAGAAGCTGATATTATTGTTTATAAAGATGATGCTTGTCTTGAACCGTATATTTTAGTTGAATGCAAAAAAGAAGAAGTCTCGGAAGCAGAATTTTCACAAGCAATCGAACAGGCTTACAGTTATGCTTTTGCTCTGCCCGGCGAAGTGAAATATGTATGGGTAACTTCAAAAATCAGACAAGAATATTTTGAGGTAGATAAAACAAAAAATTCTCGTAATAGACTGCCAGATATTCCTCAGTTCGGTGTTACAACAGTTGCGAATTATAAATATGTATATGGAGCAGAATACTTACCGGAAGAAAAAGGAAAGCAGAAATTTTTCGGCTTATCTGTAATTGAGCAGTCAGAATTAACTAAGCGTTTTAAACAGGCTCATGATGCTTTGTGGGCTGGTGGGCAGTTGAATCCGTCAGAAGCATTTGATGAATTGGATAAATTGATTTTCTGCAAGATTTGGGATGAGCGAAAAGATAGACGCATGGGCGAGCCTTATGATTTTCAGATTATTACAGAAACAGAGCCAAAATCCGAGAAAGGTGATTCCGAGGAAACTAAAAAGCAGAAGGAAATAAAACGAAGAAATAAAGAAAATGAAACTTTATACAAGCGCGTAACTGCATTGTATGAAGAAGGTCGTAAAAAAGATGCAGAAGTTTTCCGTGATAATATCCGACTCACTCCAGAAAAAATCCGTACTGTTGTCGGATATCTTGAAAATGTAAATTTAAGCGATACTGATTTGGACAGTAAAGGACGTGCTTTTGAAACTTTTATGACTGATTATTTTAGGGGAAACTTTGGACAATATTTTACGCCTCGTCCAATTGTTGATTTTGCAGTTAATGTACTTCCCATTACAAATGATTCTAAAGTTCTTGATACATCTTGTGGTAGCGGTGGATTTTTGCTGTATGCCTTAGATAAGGTGAGAAAACAGGCAACCGAGTTTTATCCAAACTACAAGAATGATACAAAACAATACGACCGATGGTATAAATATTGGCATGATTTTGCTTCAAACAATCTGTATGGTATAGAAATTAATGAGCAGATTTCTCGTGCCGCAAAAATGAATATGATTATTCATGATGACGGTCATACAAATGTAATTACATCTGACGGTCTTGTTGATGAGAAACATATTGAGGAATACACGAAAAATCAAGGGTTCAAATATAACTCATTTGATTTTATTGTTACAAATCCACCGTTTGGAAGCACAGTTCGTCAAACTGAAAAAGCATATTTAAAAACTTACAAACTTGGAAAAAAGGAAGATGATTGGCTTGCTCTTAAGGCAAGTCCAGAAACTGTTCGTGAGAATCAAAATACAGAAATTCTTTTTATTGAACAGGGCTATAATTTTTTAAAACCGAATGGATATATGGCTATTGTAGTTCCTGACGGAATTCTTACAAACAGCAGTATGCAATATGTTCGCAATCAAATAGAAAACTGGTTCAGAATTGTTGCAGTTGTTTCTATGCCGCAAACCGCATTTATGGCGACTGGTGCAGGCGTAAAAAGCTCTGTTCTTTTTCTTAGAAAATGGGATAAAACTCATGAAGAGGAGTTTGAAAATAAGAAAAAAGAAATAGAACAAAAAATACTGGCAGATTCGCATTACAAAGAGCAAATTGAAGCATGGAATGCAGAAAAGACTAAAAAACAAAAAGAAAAAGTTTCTGAATTAGCAGAAAAACTTGGAGTCTCAACTTCAGAAGCAAAAAAAACAGAAGAATACAAACAGTGGAATTCAGAATTATCTGAAGAATACCGGGAAAAGTTAGACAACCTTAAAGAAAAGCTGTCAGAAAAATATCTTGAATCAAAGCAATCGGAATTACCAGATTATCCAATTTTTATGGCGATTGCAGAAGATATTGGTTATGATGCAACGGGGAAGGCGACAAACAATAATGAGCTGATTGAAATTGGGCATGAGCTTCGAACGTTTATTGAAAAATTGTAAATGAGGTACAAAAATGATTTTAAGAGGTATTCTTGATAATAGTTTAAATGGTCAGTTATGTGTGCGCGGATTCGCACCTATAAAAGAGTTGGCTCGTATATCAGAAGCTGACTATACCTATCAACGAGATCCCATAGATCGAAATGATATTCTAGATTTTTTGGAAACACAAACTTATTTATTTTTTCCAGAAGTTATTCTTAGTTATAAGATACCTCATGTTTTGGATGGTGGAGAAGAACCTATAAAATTAATTCAGGATGGAACAACTTATACATCTAAATATGACAAAACAAAATTATCAATCAAGCTCAATACATTTAAGGAATCTCAAGATATATCTGGAAAAAATGAAATAAAAATACTGACTATAGATATAAAAGATGAAGTTGTTGCTCAAAAACCATTTCATAGAATAGATGGCAATCATCGCCTAAAAGCAGCTGAAGAATCCAATAATCCAAAAGTTGAAAATATGATTGCACCATTTTGTGTAATTCTTGGAACTGAATACTATCAGAATAATCAAAAGGTGTTGAATGAAAATTCAAGAGATTTTGATAAATCGATAAAAGTATTTTTCCATAATATCAATACAAAGACAATTCCATTAACTTCAGAAGAAAATTTAAAAGTTTTAATTGATGACTCTGATAATTTTCCTAATGAGGAATTAGAAGAGATTTTTGGTGGTATTTATCCAACTAAAACTCGTGGATTAATAAAAAAAGCAAATCCCAATATTTTTAACGGAATTGGTCATATTCTGAAAAAACAATATCGTACCTACTATAATGAAATTTTTTCACATCTATTAAATGATGGAGAAGATGAAAATCTTGTTGTAGATAAGGTATTGAATGCCTTACAGGCAATTAATATTTTATATGAAGAAAATCCAAAATTTAAAGCAAATGATTCTTTTGGAATTTTGACAGCCCTGCTTTATTACAAGATAAAAGATGAAGGCTCTAAGTTTGAAATGTTTAAGCTTTGGATTCTGAATAATAATATTTTTGAAGTCCAAGAAGTAACTGCTGATAGTTTGATAGAAATATTTGATAAGATTAGTTCAAGAGAATTAAAAGTATTTGTTGCTATGCCGTATTTTGATGGAGATTCAGAAATTATAGCAGATTACAATACAATATATAAATCAGCGATTTCAGAAGTAAATGAAAAATACGGTGTTAATTTATCATTGTTCCCAATTATGACCAACAAAGGTGAAACCCAGGATCAAATACAGGATATAATAAACAAAATACAAAATTGTTCTATTTTCTTCGCAGATATAACAGGTAATAATGCAAATGTCTCTTATGAAATGGGCTGGGCACGTGCATTAAAAAAGAAAGTAATAATAGTTCGGAGGAAAGGAACTGAAAAACCAAAATCTGATTATGTAAATGACACTTATCATGAATACAATGATTCTGCAAGGCAGACTTCTCTTAAAAAGATAATAAAAGAAAATATTATTGAAGAACTAAACAAAGGCTACGGACTGATAAGTGAGGATGATGAATGAACATACTCCAAATAAAACGTTCGGAAATACAAAATCGCTTAGAGCCAAAATTTTATTCTCAGAAATATCTTTCTAATGAAAAAAGCTTATATAAATCCCCATATCCTGTACGAAAGCTTTCCGAAGTAACAATGCTTATTAGTGATGGAACTCATTTTACACCAAAATATCAATCTTCAGGGAAAAAATTTCTAAGTGTGAAAGATGTCCGAGCATCGAACATTGATTATTCAAATTCAATGTTTATTTCTGATGCAGAGTTTGAAATATTGAATAAAAGATGTAAGCCTCAAAGAAATGACATTTTACTAACAAAAATTGGTTCCATTGGTTTTGCGGCAGTTGTTGAGACTGATGACGATTTTCAAATTTTTGTTAGTCTTGCTTTAATTCGTCCAAAAACTTGGTGCGTACTTCCTTATTATTTGGAACTTGTTCTTAATAGTAAACTAGCATATTTACAATTCGATAGATATTTAAAAGGTGCCGGTGTTCCTGATTTACATCTAGAAGAAATTCGAAATCTAAAACTACCTCTTCCTCCTATATCAGTTCAACAGACTATAGTTGATTTATATACAGATGCGCATAATCAAAGAAAGAGAAAATTAGAAGAAGCTCAAAAACTTCTTGAAAGTGTAGATGCTTATCTTTTGTCTGAATTAGGAATTGAATTGCCACAAGAAGATAATTCATTGAAAAACAGAATATTTATGGTTTCATCATCTCATTTAATTGGAAGTCGCTGGGATTGTTCTTCTAATAAAAATGATTTTTCATTGAATTCAAAGAAATTTGAAAATGTAAAATTAGTTGATGTTGTCCGAATAAATCCATCTGTATATTTTCCATTAGATATAAAAGAAATTACTTTTATACCCATGGAAGCAATTGATGAAATATATGGAGAAATTACTGATAATTATAAAAAGGAAGTGTCAGAATCAAGTGGATTTACCCGTTTTATGCAAGGTGATTTAATATGGGCTAAAATTACACCTTGTATGCAAAATGGAAAATCAGCTGTGATAAGAGAAACAATAAATGGTTATGCATGTGGTTCTACAGAGTTTTTTGTTTTAAGATGTAATAAGAATTCAATTGATGTAAATTATCTTTTTTATATCATGCATGTGAAAAAACTGCTTGAATATGCGACAAATTTTTTTGGAGGAAACGCTGGTCAACAGAGAGTTTCAAAAGATTTTCTGTTGAATTTGGAAATTCCTCTTCCACCACTTGATAAACAAATAGATATCGCTTCCAAACTTCAAGAAATTCAAAATAATGTAAAAAAATTAAAAAATGAAGCAGACATGATTTTACAGGAAGCAAAACAGAAAGGCGAAAGAATGATTTTGGGAGATGAGTAATGAATGAGTTACAGAAATTTATTCTAAGCAAAGGTCTTGAAAATATTACAGTTGAAGAGTTAAAAAAGGCAATAAACCAAGATGACACATTGACTCAATTTGAAAGAGATACACTTTTTAACCTTATTGATATTTGCAGTGCATACAAGAATTGTAAAGAATTTCTTGGCAAATAAAGTTTTTTCATGGAGAGTCAACAAGGCCACTGAAAACAAAAAGATTCAAGTGTTCGGAATTTCCGAACAGTTCAAACTGTAAAAGGAGTCCTTTGCGTTAGGAATTGGAGGGGCGGCGAAGCCGTTCGCGGCTTGCCCGCGAATGAAGCGATAGCGGAACCCCGAAAAGCCAGACCCCGCGCGAGCGGGGTAACGCCCAGAGTCAACTTCTAATAATTCGCATTACGTCTATCTTTATTTATCGCAGCCATCCGACTCATCTCGTCATCAGTCAAAGAAAAATCCCAGACGCTTGCATCTTCTATGATGTGCTTTTCGTTGGAGCTGCCGGGGATTGCAATATTGCCTGCCTGCAGGTGCCAGCGGATAATGATTTGGGCAGAAGATTTCCCGTGGGCCTTTGCAATTGCGCTGATTGTAGGGTCGTTGAAAAGTTCCTGAGTGTAACCGCGGCCGCCGAGTGGGAACCAGCTTTCCATAACAGTGCCGTACTTTGCAATATGAGCCTTCATTTTTCCACTCTGGTGATATGGGTGGGTTTCATTCTGCAAAAGGGCAGGCTTAATGCTTGTAGCTTTTACAAGGCGGTCAAAATCATCCGGCTCGTAGTAGTTTGAAAGACCGATTGAACGAAGTTTTCCGGCCTTTACCGCGCGCTCCATTGCCTTGTAGGCATCTACATCATTCCGCGGCTGAGAGTGGTGAAGAATCATCAGGTCAATGTAGTCCAGCCCAAGGCGTTTGAGGGAAGCGTCCACAGCAGCATCGCCGTTTGAAAAATCACTTGTCCACATTTTTGTGGTAACAAAGATTTCTTCCCGCTTACAGATTCCTTCTTTGATTGCACGACGGATTCCGCGGCCAACACCTTCTTCGTTTCCGTAAATGCGGGCGGTGTCGATAAGTCTCATTCCTGCTTTAAGAGCCCAATAAACAGAGTTTTCTGCCTGAGAATTTGAAAGCTGATATGTCCCGATTCCAAGAATTGGCATTTCATGTCCGGAGTTCAGCTTTACAGTACCTTTCTTAAGATCAAAGGCCGGGGCTTGTGCAAAAATTGAAGCTGTCATCATAGAAAATACTCCTGCAATTAAAATGGATTTTAGATGATTTTTCATTCCAGCCTCCTACTTTCCCAATTTAGCAAGCCAGTCCTGAACAGCTTTTTTAGCGGCACTTCTGTTTGTCTGGGCAACCTTCCCCTGAACGGCAAGGCCTTTTTCTACTGTAGCTCCCTTGCAGGTTGAACGGAAGCGGCCTTCTGTTCCGCTAAGTCCGCTTCCTTCGTGGGTGCAAAACGGGATGATTGTTTTTCCACTCCAGTTGTGGGCTTCGAGGAATGTGTAAAGGGGCATTGGCATGTCTCCCCACCAGTTTGGATAGCCGATGTAGATTGTGTCATAAGCGGTGATGTCGATATCAGATTTGAGGGCAGGGCGGGCTTTTTTGTTCTGCTCGTCTTTTGCAATCTGAGTCAGGCGGCTGTAGCTGTCGGTTGGATAAGGCTTTTGAGTTTCAAGTTCAAAAAGCTCTGAGCCTGTTTCTTCTGCAATGAACTTTGCGATGATTGAAGTGTTTCCTTCTTTTATGTTTCCAACGTTATACTGTTCGCCTGCGAGCGAAAAATAAACTACCAGTGATTTTCCCATTTTAGTCTCCTTTGTGTTTGAAGTTTTGTTTTGTGCGAATAGCGAACCTGCAAGGCAAGCTGCTATTCCCAAGCCGATAAGTGTTTTTTTCAGATTCATTTGTTCCTCCGAAATAGTTTTCTTTCTGGGCGTTCCCGCCTGCCTGCGGCAGTCGGTCGGGCGTTCCGCAGTTCCGCTGTCGCTCCAGCCACTGGCTTCGTTCACATGTTCACTCAGCCCCTTCGCAGCATAGCTGCTTGGAGACTCGCTCAAAATGCTCCGCTGGAGCATTTTGCCGGCTTGCAGCCGTCGCTCCCTAAGTGGCCTGCTTCGCAGCTGCTCCATGCCCTAACGCTCACTTGCATTATAAGCGACAAGTGCCTGTTTTCTATGGGCAAAGAGAAATGTAATGCTGTTTAAACGACAGATTTGTGAGAAATGCCTATTAAGTGTGGGTAAAGAGGAGTAAAAGACTGTAGGAAAATGGGCTATTTTTTCTGCAGCAATTTTTCCAAAACTCTTTCGAGCTTCTTAAAATCATTACATCGCTTTTTTAACATGCTGCTACAATTTGGCTTCTGTACTAAATAGTAAAGCCGTCTCAGCGAACTGAACGGCTTTATCGATTCCACTTAACGGCAGGACTCTCCGCTTTTAAAGTTCCCACTCACAGTAGGGTACACTGCTTTTAAAGATTCCACTTAGGGTAGGACTCACCACTAATTGAAATATAATGTAGATTTATTTATAAGTCAATTGTTCTTTTCTAGAATAATTGGCTTAAATTTTCTGCCACACTTCGTTTTCAGATATATCTCCGTAAATTGTATGTGTCTTAATTTTTATTCCGAATGATTTTACACTGGGAATATTACAAATTATTTTTGCAATTTGTCCATGATATTGATTCACAGTACAATTTTCAGGATACTCTCGTAAGTAAGCAAGATGATAATCAGGTCTTGTTATAAGTTCATTTATTATGGTATGAGAGTCGAACAGGTCATTAGAAGTAAATGAACTTAGGATTTCATTAATTGCTTCATTTAAATTCATAAATTACTCTTTTTCCTCGATTATTCCAAGGACAACCGGTATTTTTGATATACCTTTACCACCTGCAACTACAACCGTAATAGGTATTTCTATTGTTTTTCCAAATAAATCTGTTATCCCTGCTTCAACAACTTCACCTTTTACTTTTTGGCTTATATAATCAACATATACAGCATTACTTTGTGAAGAGAAAAAGAAACCGTCTCCGTATTCAATTTTTGCCATGCTTCCACCATATTTTACTACGAAACCTGAAATATAATAAGCGTGGCCAGATTCTAAAGCTCCATTTGCAAATAATTTACAGTTCTTTTCTACTTCTTCTGCCCCATGATATATGTATCCGTTGGCAATGGATTTTCCAGCAGCATTTAGTTTAGCATATTTTTCTGCTTTAGCTTTTTTCTCAGCTTCTTCTTTTGCTATTCTTTCTGCTTTAGCTTTTTTCTCAGCTTCTTCTTTTGCTATTCTTTCTGCTTCTGCAGCTTCTTTATCTGCTTCAATTTGTTCTTGACTTGGAACTCCTTCTATATTGTAAATGGTTACTTTTGTAGTGTAGCCGTCTAAGAAGTTTCCTTCGTTTCTTCCGTACGCATAAACTGTGTAATGCCCATTATATTTTTCTTCATTTCTAACAGAATCAAGTCTGTCAATCCATGTAGAATCAGTTTCTTTTATATTTTTAATAAAATCTGTTGCGTAAACATAACGAACATTGTCACCCCAGGCATTTTTATCAGTCGCAAGCTTTAATAATGCTTCTGTAGTTCCATTTTCGTTTCTTGTGTCTGCACCAAGAATAAAGACATCTGTAATTTTATATCCTTTCTGAGAAGAGTACAGTTCAGAATCTCTTGAACTAAAATAATTTTTTCCTGAAATTTCTTTATATTCAATTTCTGATGGATTAGTAGAGACGCTGCTTGTTGTTACACATCCGAATAATGTAAAAATAATTGCGATTACAAATAAATAAGCAAATTTTTCATATAATTCTCCATGTTTTCTTTTTTTTATTTATTTAAAGAGTCATTTAACTTTTTTAGTGAATCTGAAAGATTATCTAGTTTATCAGCAGTATCATTTAATTTATCAATCGAATTTGGTGCTTTATCAACAACTTTTTTTGTTGTTGCCCACCCAGCTGCAAGCCTTATACCACCCATAATAATACAAATACCGCAAATTACAGTTCCAGCAATATTTATTCCCCTTCGCTTGTTTTTAGCTATTCCTGCAATTCCTAATGCAAGACCAATAATTAAAAGTGGTAATGCAATCCAAATCATAATTCCTAAAAAAGGAATTAAACCCATTAAAACGAAGAATAAACTAATTATTCCTAAAATTAGACTTGTCATAAAATCCTCCTCCTAGTTTTTCTTTGCCACAAATTCGGAATGTTCTGAATGAACGAATGGATTTACGGCAAAGGGCTTTTTCAAGTCCTTTGCCTAGTGTACACTAGGCAAAAATTCGCACATTTGTGCTAATATATCTCTATAATAAGTGCATATAGCAGAATAATCAAGTAGAGAATAGTACATTTGTGCTATTTTTTATTTATGTTGGATTTTTGGTTACGAGTTAAAGATAAATTAGATTTTCAGGACATGACACAGAGAGATTTAGCTGAAAAAATCAATGAAAGTTACAATACATTGCAATCGTGGATTAACAGAGACAGACTTCCGAACGCTGAACAGGCTGTAACAATAGCAGATGCCTTGAACACATCCGTAGAATTTTTGGTAACTGGAAAATCAAGCAACAAGAAAAATGACCATTCAAAAACAATAAAACTGCTCGAAGAAGCTATTGAAAGTTTGCAGAGAGAAATATAATGAAATGCGTTAGGCTATGGAGCGGTGCGAAGCAGTCTGCGTAAGCAGACCGGCCGTAGGCAAGCCGCGGAACAGCCGACCGCCACTTGTGGCGGGAACGCCCTGTTATTCCTTCTGTTCTGAAGGGTCGAGCATTTTAATAACTTTTGCAGGCACTCCACCGACTACCGCAAAATCCGGAACATCTTTAGTAACTACAGCTCCTGCCGCAACCACTGCATATTCGCCGATGGTAACGCCGGGACAAACTGTAACGTTCATTCCAAGCCAGGCATTCTTTTTGATTGTGACTTTGCCGTAGGTGTATTTTGTGTGACGCTCATTAAAGTCGTGATTGATTGTGGCAATGCGCACGCCTGGAGCAATACTTACACCGTCT
>Ga0129306_1002135_pt1 | contig 18717 bp, 17 predicted proteins | sample P827metagenome_FD_94438 | JGI IMG/M metagenome (GOLD analysis project Ga0129306, IMG submission 94438) | Capybara group fecal microbial communities from Wisconsin, USA - P827 metagenome | ecosystem: Host-associated > Mammals > Digestive system > Large intestine > Fecal | place: USA: Wisconsin... | reverse complement strand
TAGGAAGATCTGCCGGAGCTAAATTCACCGCGATCCGGCCGTAGATAGTCACCTGCAGCTCACGCAGCGCGGCCCGCACACGCTCCCTAGACTCTCGGACTGCCGCATCGGGCAGCCCAACGACCGAAAACGAAAACATCCCGGAAGTGATCTCCGCTTCAACTTCGACCGGCAAGGCCTCCACGCCGCGCAAAGTGATCCCCTGCACCTCAGCCGCCATATGGACCGTCCACCCCCATCTCTAAATACCTATACCATTTCAAACGCCACTCAACATGGTCAACGTCAATAGCGATAAGATCGATACGCCAGTCACTCGTCCACTTCATTTTTTGAACGTATAACTCTGCGCCGCGGACAAGCCGCTTCCATTTCTGCACCCCAAGCGTCTCTAATGCCGACATCATCTTATTTTTCCGGCGACAACGCACCTCGACGAACACCAATTCATCCCGGACCATACCAACGATATCGATCTCAGAAAAACGTTCGCGAACGTTGCGTTCGACGATTTTCACCCCTTGCCGGTCAAGGAAATCAACTGCTAACTCCTCCGCCCAGCGGCCGATCTCTGCCCGGTCACGTGTAAGAAAAAAAGCTCGCTCCGCATCATCCAGTATCCCAGCTGCGGCCCCAGGCCCTGATACCGGCCTGCGGTTGGGAAATTTTTGAGCCAAATATTGGGCAAACTGTTCCATAAAAATCACCCATAAGCTGCTAATTCCAGGAAAAACTGCGCCTGTGCAGTGGACATGGTCCATACTGAGCGATTGCTCTTCTGTGCGCTGCAGTGCCGTAACCTTTATGTTTGCCGAAACCGTACTGCGGATAAACGCCATCATAAAAGACCATCACTCTGTCGCGCAGGACTTTCGCAATCACAGAAGCGGCGGAGATCTCTGCATAGAGATCGTCGCCGCCGATCACAGTTTCCTGATAATATGCAAGATTTGGGATCTCCCTGTTTCCGTCTACGATCACTCCGTCGACACGAAAGGGCAGACGCTCAACGGTTAGCCGCATCGCCCAAAGCGTCGCGTTCAGGATGTTATCGCGGTCGATCCGTTCTGCAGAAGCCGCCTGAGCGCGCCAGATGACCCCTATTTCGTTCATTCGCGCAAAAACCTTTTCGCGTCGAAGAGGCGTCATTTTTTTGGAGTCCCGCAGCCCAAGCCGTTTCAATTCTTCTTTCTGCTCTTCGTTTAAAATCGCGGCAGCTGCGACGACAGGTCCAGCCAGTGGTCCGCGTCCGGCCTCGTCGACTCCCACGATAATCATTCGTCGTCGCTGCCTTCTTCATCATTGCCCGCCAACAATTTTTCGGCAGCGGGCTCATCGGGCCGCTCGAGCGAAATACCGCCAAGCTTTCCTGTGCTGAACGATTCTAGAAAACGTCGTCCGGCCAGCGTGAAATCCACGTTTCCACCGCTGACGAGACAGCCGAGTCGACGACCGATCGCTTCTAAAACGGCAACAACATCCTCAGGATCAGATGCGATACCCCATTTTTCTTCGACAGGATCCCAAAGCCTCTGTTTTTGTAAAAAGTCGATGAGCGCGCAGGCAACTGTATCATAACCGCCGATCACATCGGCTTTTGAACAGCCAAGCCAGGCAAGCGCCTTTTGTATCGGTGCACCGGATCGGGGATCAAGGATCCCAGGCGAATCGACAACGAGGAAATCACCGCCGCGATACCACGATACGCCGCGAGTAACGCCGGGAATACCGCCGACAACGGCAGCCTTCTTCCCTACCAGCAAATTGAGAAGCGCCGATTTGCCAACGTTCGGGATCCCCACAACCGCAACGCGCAACTCACGGTACGAAGGTTTGAATTTTGTAAAAGCCTGGCGCAACGGACCGATCTGACGCGACTGCAAATCAAATGCCCAAGCCTCCCGGCGGCGATTTTTATAGTAACTGAGCCATTGCGATGTAACATTCTGGTCGGCAAGATCTTTTTTCGTCAACACGATCCACACTGGCTTACGCGAAGCAAACTTCCGCGTCAGAGGCGAAGAAGTCAGTTCCGGCGCTCTGGCGTCACGAACTTCAACAATCACGTCGAGCTTGTCAAAAAGACTCTCCAACTGACGAGTCCCTTTCGCCATATGACCAGGGAACCAGGCGGTCCGTCCTGCCATTATCTCACCAATCCAATGCGTTTAAGCGGCCAGTAACGGAAGCTGACGGGGCCATACACGTTTTCAGCCGGTACAAACCCCCAGAATCGTCCGTCTAATGAGTTTGGTCTGTTATCACCCAGCGCCAGAAACGCGCCTTCAGGGACGGTCGCTTTGTAATTAGACACATCATGAAACGTCACATAGGGCTCGGCAAGCTGCTCGCCGTTGACGAATACCACGCCGTTCTTGATCTCAACGCTGTCTCCGGGCAGGCCGATCAGACGTTTGACATAATCCACTTTGGGATCTCTTGGGTATTTGAAAACGATCACATCGCCTCTGCGAGGCTTACGCAGCAAATACTCAAATTTCCACACGATCACCCGGTCACCGACAAGCAGCGTCGGGACCATGGATTCGCTGGGGATCCAGAAATTGCCCACGACAAACATCTTCAGCAACGCGGCCAGAGCCACCGCCCAAACGACCGTCTCGATCGTTTCGCGCAGCCATGCCCACGGAACAACACGCGTCCACAGTCTGGTTACAGGCTCGGCAAAATTCCGCCTCAACTCTTTCAGTGCCATTAAGGAGCCTCCTTAAAAAAAGTAATCAGTTTACTTTATATAATACGCCATAGTCTGTTGTACTCCATCGGTAAGGATTGTTTAAGCTCACATGATCTTTCCCCCGCTGCGCCTCGTGATCTGCGAACGAAGTGAGACCGTCAAAGACTCACCGCTGCTTTTGCCGCTAGGAAGCAGGGCCGTAATAACAAAAGCCGGCGAAATGGTATGCGTCCTCCAGTTATAAGTAAAATCACGTTTTGTTCCCTGCAGTCTCCATCGGACTTTAGCGTCAGCATAAAAATACTCGGTCTTTAAATCGGACAGACTTTCGTCAAGCCATTTTAAAGTCATGTAATGGCCGTATTTAGCCGAAGCTGGAATCTGCACACTGAGATAAAAACCGCTGCGCCATTTATCCGCTCGAAGCATTTCCGCATTCAGCCAATGCTCAAGACGTGCCATATCCCTTCTTGCCGCTTCACCGTCCGAATCGACATTCAAGACGATGCTCATGCCACCGGCTGCTGCCATAAAAACAGCTATACAGATCAGCAGTTCGATAAAGGAAAAGCCTTTTCTTTTAATGATGGACATTCGAATATACTCATCACTTTTAACACATCTTAATCGCGGGGACATACTCCGGCACCACGCATTGGAGCGCAGAGACTGTGTCGGAGGCTGTCAGCAGCCCCCTTATTTTTTCAAGCATACCTTCGGCGCCGTCACTGATCCGGGCGCAGTAAATTTTATTATGAGATGTACGGTCCACGTGATTTTGATCGTAAAACAGCTCTTCAAATAGTTTCTCGCCGGGCCGAACGCCGGTATAGCGAATCTCGATATCCCGTCCCGGCTCACAACCGCTCAGTCGGATCATCGTTTCGGCAATGTGTGCGATCCTCACAGGCTGCCCCATATCAAGAACATAAATCTTACCGCTTTCGCCGATCGCCGCAGTTTGCAATACAAGTCCGGCAGCTTCTGTAACGAGCATAAAATAGCGCACCATCTGCGGATGCGTCACCGTGACGGGGCCGCCGGCCGCAATCTGACGTTCAAATTTGGGCACGACGCTGCCGCGGCTGCCGAGGACATTGCCGAAGCGCACTGCCATATATAAGGTCGATCGATAGGTACCTGCCAGCTCCGTAACCGCCATTTCCGCCACTCGTTTGCTGGCTCCCATAACGCTGCTGGGGTTCACCGCTTTATCGGTCGAGATCATCACAAAACGCTCCGCACCATATTCTCCGGCCAGCTGTGCAACGTTCCACGTGCCCAGACAATTCACCCGAACAGCTTCATGCGCATTGCTCTCCATCAAAGGAACATGCTTATGGGCAGCAACGTGAAAGATTAGCTGTGGCCGATGCTCCAAGATAACACGCCGCATCGTTTCAAGATCAGCAACATCGGCAATAACGGGATATAAATCTATTTTGCCGGCAATATCCGACAATTTCTCCATCAGTCTGTAGATGGAAAATTCACCGTGCCCGACAAGCACGAGACGCTGCGGCTCAAAAGGCAGCAGTTGACGCACGATCTCACTGCCGATCGACCCTCCCGCACCGGTAATCATGACACTTTTGCCGCGTAACAGAGAACCGATCTGCGCCGTATTCAACTGCACAGGATCGCGAGACAAAAGATCTTCCAATCTGACAGGCCGAAGCGTGTTTGTCGTGACTTGTCCGTCGGCAAGCTCGTGCAGCGAAGGCAGCAGACGCAAGGTAACACCGGTGGGCATAGCCTGATCCAAAATATGTCTCACACGCGCGGCAGGTGCCGACGGCAGAGCTACAAGTACATCACTGATTTGGTGTTTTTCAACCATCGCAGCAATCTTTTCAAGCTCAGCTAAAACAGGCACGCCGGCGATCATCTTACCGATTTTTGCCTGATCATCATCGAGAAAGCCGATGATCTTAAAATCTGAATGCTTCCGGCGCAGATCGCGGGCGAGGATCACGCCAGCCTCGCCCGCTCCGGCAATAATAGTTCTTTTCTGAAGCTGCGGCACCGCCGCCGGACTTGTAAGCCGCCAACTGAGACGAGCAGCCGCAAGAAAAGTGAAACCACACAGCCAAAGAAGCCCAATAACGCTGCGGGGGACAACAAATGTTGTCGTTGCGGTCTTATAAAACACAAGCAGCAACGTGGTGGGGATGAGATAGGCAATCAGCAGTTTTTCCAGTTCTTCGACGCTCGTTTGCAGCCAATAGATCTGATAAATACCGGCAAGCTTGAATGAGATCAAGACGCTGCCGCAATAAAAGATCATCACATGCACGGCGCCGAAAGAAACAGCTTCTTCCCAGAAGATGGAAAAGCGAAGAGCGTAGCTAATGTAAACTGCCACGATCAACGAAAAAAGATCGATGAGCGCGACTGTTACTCCGCTCGCTCCACAGGCCCGCCAGGCACGGATGACTTGCCCGCAAATTTTTTTTAAAAGGACTCCTCGCATTTTCTGCAGGGACCTCCACTATCAAACAAACTTCTTAAGGAGACACTGATTAAATGAGTCCGATGACCTGTCGAGGGATTTTGTCGACTGACAAGGAGAAGCGAAGAGGCATAACGGGACTATGTGGATGAGCTTCGACGCTGCCAGGTGGCAAAAGCCCCGACAGGGCACGGACGAATTAGTCAGCGCCTTCTAAAACTTTGAGCTCCAAAACTTAATCGTCATTTACGGGATGATCAAACGGCTTCCCTGCGAGTTGGCGTTCATCCTGTCAAGACGCTGCAAATCGGCGGCAGACGCAACGTCAAGGCGAGGTTTTTTCTCTTCTTCTTCGATCATCGCTTTCACTTTGGCTTCGTATTCTTTCATGCTCTGCTTGATCGCTTCCGCGTCGTTTTTCACCCACTGGGTCACGTTGTCGGCAATCGATTTCAGCGTTTCCTCGTCCGGCATGGCTTTGATCGCGCCGAGATCCAGGAGAAGCTGATGTTCATCGCGCACCGACTCAAGAATGTCAGCGTCGTTCAAAAATCCTTTTTTGTAAAGGGCTCGGGCAAGGATGTTGAACTTGCTCTTCATGTTCTCGTTGGCCATCGTCATCGCGTCGACGCGAGAAAGGAGCATAGAGAGGACTTCATCAAGACTGATCTGCATGGGCATAGGCATTTTTTAACACAAACCTTTCTGTAAAAAATAAATGAACAACTGCGATATACTACACGTTAAAACGGAATTCGACAACATCTCCGTCTTTCATAACGTATTCCTTGCCTTCAAGGCGAAGCAGCCCCTTGGCCTTGGCCTCGGCAAGCGAACCGCAGGCGACCAGATCTTCGTAACTGACGATCTGAGCACGGATAAAGCCGCGTTCAAAATCGCTGTGAATCGTTCCGGCAGCCTGAGGGGCAAGAGTTCCCTGCTTGATGGTCCAGGCGCGCGACTCTTTTTCGCCGGCGGTGAGGAACGAGATCAGTCCCAGCAGCCGATAACCAGCAGAAATAAGCCGGTCTAACCCGGCTTCTTTCAGTCCGAGAGCGTCAAGATACTCCCTTTTCTCGCTTGAATCAAGTTCCGCAATCTCCGCTTCGATCTGCGCGCAGATGGGAAGGAATTCAGCGCCCTCGGCTTGCGCATGATCGCGAACGCGTTTGGCATATTCGTTCAACTCTTCCTGCCCCACTTCATCCTCGGAGATGTTGGCAACGTACAGCATCGGCTTATCAGAAAGAAGATTCAGGCCGCGCAGATACGTTTTTTCTTCGTCGGTCAGCGACAGTGTTCGTACCAGTTTTCCGGCTTCGAGGACTTCTTTGATCTTGCGCAGCAGATCCAGGTTCGGCGCCAGTTTTCTGTCTGCCTTAGCCAGTTTTTCAACTTTGACGAGATTACGCTCTACCATCTCAAGATCGGAAAGGATCAGCTCCAACTCGATCGTCTCGATGTCGCGCAACGGATCGACAGAACCGTCAACATGCACGATATTCGGGTCGTCAAAACAGCGCACGACCTGCACGATCGCGCTCGCCTCGCGGATATTGGCAAGGAACTTGTTGCCAAGTCCCTCCCCTTTGCTGGCACCGCGCACGAGCCCGGCGATGTCGTAAAATTCGACCACGGCAGGCGTAATCTTGGCAGAATGGAACATATCCGACAACACTTGGAGACGCGCATCGGGCACTTCGACGACGCCAACGTTCGGCTCGATCGTGCAGAAAGGATAATTCGACGCTTCCGCACCTGCCGACGTGATTGCGTTAAACAGCGTGCTTTTGCCAACGTTCGGCAAACCAACTATACCCAGTTTCAAAAAAGATCCCTCATTTCATGTTATATCTTTTACTCATAAAAATGAAACATTCAGGGCAAAAAGCCCCGTTTCGTCCCATGATATTTTACATCGGTACGGTGATATTTTCACGACCTAAAAATTTTTTCTCACAAGAGCTTGACAGTTTTGCATCAGACGGATATAATTCGCCTTGTTGTGAGCGGGACGTAGCGCAGCCTGGCTAGCGTACCTGAATGGGGTTCAGGTGGTCGGAGGTTCGAATCCTCTCGTCCCGACCAGATTATTAAGAGCGGATGGTTTTCATCCGCTCTTTTTGTTTATCAAAAATCCCGTGAGGCCGCAGACATGACAACACCATTTTCACACCGCAAAAGCCTTGGACAAAATTTTCTCCATAATCAGGAAGTTATCAGACGCAGCGTCGAGGCCGGCAAACTCGTTCAAAATGACGTTGTCCTCGAGATCGGCCCTGGACAAGGGGCGCTGACGCGCCTTTTGCTCGAATCACCATGCAGTTTTGTGCATGCTGTCGAAATTGATCGTAGGCTGGAACCGTGGCTAATCCCCCTTGAAGCACAAAACAGCGGTCGCCTGTGCGTTCACTGGCAGGATTCGCTCGAATGCGATCTATCGAGTTTGTCGCCGCAGCCCAACAAGGTGCTGGCAAACATTCCTTATAATATCACCACCGACCTTCTTTGGAAGATCTTGAGCGAACTTGCGCCGCTCAAACTGGAGACGGTCGTCCTGCTCATTCAAAAAGAGGCAGCTGAACGTCTGCGCGCGGCGCCATGCACAAAACAGCGCGGTCCGCTGGGCGTCACTCTGGAGATGATGGGGACAGTCTCTCCGGTAATGAATGTCGCCCCCGGTTCTTTCTCGCCTCCGCCGAAAGTATGGTCGGAAGTCATTCTGATCCAGTTGGCACAAAACTGCACATTGGCAAACGAAAGATCGTGGCGCAGACTGATTTCAACATCTTTTGCACAGCGCAGAAAAAAACTAATCAACAACCTGCGTCGCCTGACAATCAGTGAATCTCTAATTTTGAGCCTGTTTTCCAAACACTGTATCGATCCCAATACGCGGGCCGAAGAACTGACTAGAGAGCAATGGCAGGCACTTTACACATCGTTAAAAGAACAGATTTAAGGAAACACTGTTTAATGACCTCGATGCCCAGCCAGGGGATTTCGTTGGATGGCGCGAACGAAGCGAAGATGCATAGTGGTGCTATATTGATGAGCTTCGCGAGCAGCCAGCCGACGAAAGGCCCGGCGGGGCGCGGGGAAATTAATCAGCGTTTCCTTAAAAAACGGGGACTGACAGGATATCGCCTGACAGTCCCCGTTTTTGTATCGTTTTATCCGGTCAGGAATTCTCCGCAAGCCAGGCGGCGATCGCAGCGAGAAAACGTTCTTCGTACTCCTTCGCTTTGCGTTCGCCAACACCGGAAACCTCCATAAACTCTACGTGCGTTCGCGGCATTTTGACGCTCATATCGGCCAAAGATGCGTTCGTAAAAACCATGAACGCCGGCACACCCTTTTCAGCGGCAATTTCGGCACGAAGCTCTTTAAGCCTGTCATAGAGAGCCGAACGAGAAGATTCGACAAGCTGCTCACGGCGCTGACGGCTCTGCTCTTTCTTGACCTGTCTCGTCTCAATCTCCGGCAGTTCCGCTGTCAGAGAAACACGACCTCGCAGCACATCCCAAGCTTTAGCTCCCAGGACAAGCTTAGGATACTCAAGACCGTCGACGGCCAGGTATCCGCTGCTCAACAAAAAACGGATGATGTCGCGTATCCTCTGCTCGGGCACACTTTTCATGATGCCGTAAGTCGAAAGCTGATCCAGTCCGTTATTGCTCAACTTCATTGCCTTGCTGCCGCGCAGAATATCGATGATCGTCTTTTGTCCCCAGGCTTCATTTGCCCGTTTGACGCACGAAAGGATCTTTTGAGCGTCGATCGTGATCTCTACCTTTTCTTTGACCTTCGTGCAGTTTCCGCAGTAGCCACATCGCTCAGGCGATTTCTCGCCAAAATAATCGAGAATAAAGGCGCGCAGACATGTGTCTGTAAAACAGTACTCATACATTATTTTCAACCGACCGCGCGCAATCTCTTTAAGCTGCTCGACAGTCTGTTCGTCATAAGAAGAACTTTCTCCGATATGGTCAATGAAAAAGAGCTGCGTCTGCACATCAGAAGAACCGTACAACAGAATACAACGTGCCGGAGTGCCGTCACGCCCAGCTCTTCCGGCTTCCTGGTAATAGCTTTCCATATCGCCCGGCATATTGTAATGGATCACAAACGAAACGTTTGATTTATCGATCCCCATTCCGAACGCATTCGTAGCAACGACAAGAGGCTTGCGGTCGTTGACGAAATCGTCCTGGTTCCGCGACCGTTCCTGATCTTCCATGCCTGCATGGTAGCCCACGGCTGATATGCCGCTCTCGTTCAATTTATGAACAACGTCGTCTACGTTTCTTCGTGTCGAGCAATAGATGATCCCACTTTTTCCCTTAAAATCGCGGACTAATTTAAGCAATTCGGCATTTTTATCCGAAGGATGCCTGACCTCAAAAAAGAGATTCTTTCGATCAAAACCGGTAACCACGGTCAAAGGTTCATTCAAAGCAAGAAGTTTGCACATATCATCGCGGACACGAGGGGTCGCCGTGGCCGTAAACGCCCCGACGACAGGACGGCGCGGAAGGGCAGCGACGAACGGCGCGATCTCAAGGTAAGCCGGGCGAAAATCCTGCCCCCATTTTGAGACGCAGTGCGCTTCATCAACTGCGAGGTAGTTGATTGGAGCGTTTTGTGCAAAACGCATAAAACCGTGGCTGGCAAGACGCTCCGGAGCGATATAGATTATTTTGTACCATCCTTGTGAGGCGCGCGAAAGCACGATGCGGATCTGCTCCGGTGTCAAGGAACTGTTGATATAAGCAGCTTTAACACCGTTTTGGATGAGGTTCATCACCTGATCTTTCATCAGCGAGACAAGCGGCGACACCACAAGCGTAACGCCATCGCCGAGAAGAGCCGGTATTTGGTAACAGAGTGACTTGCCGCCGCCGGTAGGCATAACGCCGAGGGTATCACGTCCGCTGCACAGACTGTCGACGATTTCTTCCTGGCCGTCACGAAAAGCAGAATACCCAAAAGTGCTCTTTAAAATATGAAATTTTTCATCACTCATAAGCCAATTTCACTCATTTCAAAAAACTTATTCTGATAGAAAGCATTTTTCTATAAATGAAAATCATATTTGCAAAGCGCGGTAATTATACTACAAAACAATCCCGCGCGCGAATCGAAAAACTTTTAATTTAATAAATAGTATGCAGATTTCTATTGTTGCATTGCAAAAGCAACGGCAATGTATATTTATTTTTCTGTAAAAATCAGCAAATAACAACAAATCGCAGAACCATGGGATTTAAGAGGCAATTCCTCAGGCATGTATACACAAAAAAACACTAGACGAACTAAAAATCAGTGTTAAAATGTAAATGCGTTATGTGCATGGTGTTTTTTTAAGGGCGATCATTAGGTCGCAAAATTTCAGGAGGTGTGTTTGCTATGGCTTTAGTAAAACGCAAATCTGACAACGTGCTTCTTCGTACCGCTCTCGAGAATTTCTACGGCGCCGCCGAGGAATTGAAGCTTCCTGACGGCATCACCGATATGCTCGCTCATTCCGAGCGCAAGACGTGCGTCTCGATTCCTGTCGAGATGGATGACGGCACGATCAAGGTGTTCGAAGGTTACCGTGTTGCTCACAACAGCGCTGTCGGTCCTTCCAAGGGCGGCGTTCGCTTCCATCAGGATGTGTGCCTTGATGAGTGCGAAGCTCTTGCTTTCATGATGACATGGAAGTGCTCACTGGCCGGTATTCCCTACGGCGGCGGCAAGGGCGGCGTCTGCGTCGATCCCACCCAGCTTTCCAAGAAAGAACTTGAGCGTCTCAGCCGCACCTATGCGGCCCGCATTGAGCCCGTGGTCGGAGCTTGGACCGATGTTCCCGCTCCCGACATGAACACTAACGGCCAGATCATGACCTGGTTCATGGACACGATCAGCCGTATGCGCGGCCGTCTTGAGCCAGCGATCTTCACCGGCAAGCCGATCCCGCTCTGGGGTTCCAAGGGGCGTAATGCCGCCACCGGTCTAGGCGTTGCCACTTGCGCGATCGAACTGATGAAAGTGCTTGGCAAGGATGTTAAGGGCATGAAGTGCGCCATTCAGGGCTTTGGCAACGTCGGCTCGTTCACCGCAAAGACTCTGGCCGACGCCGGCGCGAAGATCGTCGCCGTCAGCGATATCACCGGCACCTACTACTGCGCAGACGGAATCAACGTTGCCAAATGCTTCGAGCTGACTGGGGCCAGCCCCAAGAGACTGCTCAGCGGTCTTGAAAAGGAGCCGGGCGTGACGATGATCCACGACATTCAGTCCTGCGAATGTGACATCTTCCTGCCCTGCGCTATGGAAGGTTCGATCACGGCTGAGAACGCCGCCAGCGTCAAGGCCAAATACATTGTTGAGGGCGCAAACGGTCCCACGACTCCCGAAGCGGACAAGATCCTCGACGAGAAGGGCATTCTTGTCGTTCCTGACTTCCTTGCCAATTCCGGCGGCGTTGTCGGTTCCTACTTCGAGTGGTGCCAGGACCTTGGCGGCTTCTTCTGGACCGAAGCGGAGTACAATGAGCGTCTCCTTCACATCATGAAAGAGAACTTCCATCGCGTTTGGGACTTCTCCAAAGAGCACAACGTCAAGATGCGTCGCGCGGCGTTCCTTGCCGCTATCAAACGCGTTGCTGATGCTGCCGAGATGCGCGGCGTTTATCTCTAAACGCGAGCTTCCCCCTACGTCGTCGTCAATAACTTCCAAGCGCAAGTTTGATTCTTAGGGAGACACTGATTTAATAAGCCCGATGAGCCGCCAGGAGATTTCGTCGAGTGGCTCACACGAAGCGAAGAGGCATAGCAGGGCTATGTAGATGAGCTTCATGAGCAGCCAATCGGCGAAAGGCCCGGCGGAGCGCGGGCGAATTAAACAGTGTTTCCTAAGGCCGTTCCCTTTTTTGGAGACGGCCTTTTTTTAAATCTTGTATCGACACATATTTCCTATTGGAGAGACAATACTCTTCACGTAGTTTTATATTTTTAGAACTTGCAGAGGACGTATGGATTGAGTTATAATCCTTATATGCTCCATGATCCACTATTTCTTAACAAGGAAAGGGAGATTGCACAATGAAGAAGTTTATCACTCTGTTTTGCGCCGTAGCGTTCGCAGCGGCTCCAGCATTTGCGGCTCGCGAGATCAACGCCTACTCGATCATGCCGGAAAAGTATGTATCCAAGGTAACGCAGGCTTTTACCGAAGACACTGGCATAAAAGTAAACTTTATGCGTTTTTCTTCCGGTGAAGCGCTCTCTCGACTCATCGCCGAAAAGGATAACCCGCAGGTTGACGTACTCATCGGTGGTCCAGCTGATACCTACGAGGCCGGCGTCAAAGAAGGTGTTTTTGAGAAATACGTTCCGAAGGATGTTGAAATGGTTCCTGCCAAGTTCCGCAGCCCAGATGGCTACTGGACCGGACTGGGGATCATCCCGCTGTGCTTCATGACCAACGAGAACTTTCTCAAGAAAAACGGCATGAAAGCTCCGGAAACGTGGGCAGACCTCCTCGATCCGCGCTATAAGAACGGCCTGCAGATGGCGGATACGCGCACTTCCGGTACCGCGACCGAACGTATCTTCTCGCTTGTCAAGATCATGGGCGAGGACGAGGCTTTCAAATATCAGAAAGAGCTTCACAAGAACATCCAGATGTACACCAAAAGCGGTGCCGGCGGCGCGATGCCCATCGCTACAGGCCAGTGTGCTTCCGGTATCTTCTACATCGTCGACGCCCTGGATATCCAGCAGCAAGGCTATCCTGTCGTCATCACTTACCCCAAAGACGGCGTTTCGTTCGGCATCGAAGCCGACGGCATCATCAAGGGCGCCAAGAACCTCGAAGACGCAAAGATCTTCATCGACTGGCTGACCAGCAAACGTTTTGCAGAGTTCCTTGTCGCCAATCACATCAACTATGTTCCTACCCGTACCGATGTGAAGACCGACACGCCCGCTTTGAATCTTGCCAATATCAACCTGATCGAAACCGACGTGGCCTGGAAGGGCGCCAATCGTGCTCATTTCGTCGAGCGCTGGATCAACGACGTCATCAAATAAGCACCGCTTGCAACGTACAAGGGGCTCCACTGTGGAGCCCCTTTTTTGACAGAAACGTTTCTTGTGTGTTCGGTTTTTCAATCGCAAAGCAGGTGAATCTATGATATCGACATATTCTCAGCGGCCTCGTCTTGATCCTGTTTCTCGTATGGTGATCGCCACACTCTGGCTCGCACTGGGCGTTTTTGTGCTCTATCCTGCGTTCCGCCTGTTGTGGATCGCCTTTTGGGTCGACGGACGACTCTCTTTTGCCAACTTTATGCCAGTCATCACCAACTGGTACGATCGTATGGCTCTTTACAACAGCCTCCTGCTGGGCGGCGCGGTGGCAGTGTCGGGAACAGTGCTGGGATTTCTCTTTGCCTATGCGGTCACTCGTCTTTCGTTGCCGATGTGGTTCAACGTGCTGCTCTCGTCCGTCTCGATGCTGCCGCTGATCTCACCGCCATTTACGAGCAGCATCGCGCTAACGCTGTCGTTGGGACCGAACGGTATTCTGCTCAAACTGTTCGGACTCTCCGATTTTAACTTTTACGGCTTCTGGGGCACTTTCCTCTCAGAAACGCTCACCTTTTATCCGGTCGCGTTTATGACGCTGACAACAATCCTCAGCCGAATCGATTCCAATCTGGAGGACGCGGCTTATTCGATGGGGGCCTCGCCGCTTCGCGTCTTTCGTACTGTAACGCTGCCACTGGCTGCTCCCGGACTGGCAAATGCGTTCCTGCTAGTGTTCGCCTGTTCGCTGGCAGACTTTGCCACACCGCTGGTGCTGGCCGGCCACGGCTTCCCTGTGCTGCCTACGCAGGCTTACCTTCAGATCACCGGCATGTACGACCTCAAAGGCGGCGCCGCGCTGTCGTTCATGCTGCTTGTCCCCGCTTTGATCGTGTACGCACTGCAATATTACTGGCTCAGCAAAAAAAGCTTTGTCACAGTTTCAGGCAAAGCCGGCGGCCGCAGCAGTGTCAAAGGTCCGGGACCTGTGCCTTCGGCCCTGATCGTCATGTTTCTTTCTTTCGTGATCGTCTTCATCCTCTATATTTACGCGCTCATCTTCTGGGGATCGATCGTCAAGGTCTGGGGCATCAACAACACACTGACAATTGAAAATTATAAGTATGCGTTCACGTTCGGCAACAAGGCAATCAAGGACACTCTGATCATCGCCTGCATCGGCACGCCTATCGGCGGTCTTCTTTCTGTCCTGGTCGGCTACGCGACGGAACGGTTGAAAGTGAAAGGGCATAAGACCTTGGAAACGGTTTCGCTGCTCAACTTTGCGCTGCCGGGCACGGTCGTCGGCATTGCCTATGTCGTCGCCTTCAACAGCAAACCTCTGATTTTGACAGGAACGGTATCGATCTTGATCGCGTCTTACGTTTTTCGTTACGATTCGGCGGGGATCCGCAATGTGATCGCGGCGCTGCAGCAGATCGATCCCTCGATCGAAGAAGCTTCTGCCAGTCTGGGTGCCTCTTCGGCACGAACGTTCCGCAAAGTGACTCTGCCTTTGGTGCTGCCGGCTGTATTGGCTGGGATGCGTTATCTGTTCATCCACTCAATGACGGCCATCAGCGCCACGATCTTCCTGGTATCCGTTCGCTGGAGCCTGATCACGACGCGTATCCTTGAATGCATGACCGAGCTTCAGTTCGCGCAGGCGTGCGCGTTCTCTATCGTTCTTATCGTTCTTGTCTTCATTGCCAGCGCCGTCATGGCCCTTTTGGCGCGGGTGCTGTGCCGCACGGGCAACGCCGGAGGAGGAATCCAATAATGTCAGTATCGCTTACTTTAAAGGAGATCAACAAAACTTTTATAAAAGACGGTGAGGAATTTCATGCCGTCAGCAACGTCAATCTCGCGGTCAACACAGGAGAGTTCCTTACTTTCCTCGGTCCTTCCGGCTGCGGCAAAACGACGACCCTGCGAATGGTCGCGGGGTTTGAGGTCCCTACCTCGGGCACGATCCTCATGGGCGAGCGTGACATCACATATGCGCCAGCCAACGAGCGCAATATTGGCTTTGTCTTCCAGAACTATGCGTTGTTCCCACACATGAAGATTTTTGACAATGTTGCCTATGGTCTGCGTGTTCGCGGTGAAAGCAAAACCGAGATCGCCCGAAAAGTGCGCGAAGGGTTGGCGTTAGTCGGCCTGGAAAAAGCCGAGGAACGTTACCCCAACCAGTTGTCGGGGGGCGAACAACAGCGTGTTGCCCTTGCCCGTGTGCTTGTGCTCCGTCCCAGCCTGCTGCTGATGGATGAGCCTTTGTCGAATCTCGACGCCAAGCTTCGCATCCACATGAGGTCTGAGATCCGCCGCATCCAGCAGGATCTGTCGTTGACATGTCTTTATGTCACCCACGATCAGAAAGAAGCACTGACCATGTCTGACCGCATCATGGTCATGAACCGCGGCAGGATCGAGCAGGTCGGCACACCGATGGAGATTTATGCTGACCCGGCGTCGGCGTTCGTCGCCGATTTCATCGGCCAGGCCAACCTGATTTCCGGAACGCTCGTTGCCGCAGAAGGCGAATTGGGCGTGTTCGAGACCTACGGCGTACACGTCAAGGCCCGCATTGGGCGCCAAAATCCCCCTGAGCCGGGCAGGCCCGCGCTGCTGATCGTCAGACCTGAAAACCTCGGTTTCGGTGACTGCGACAACGCTCTACCGGTACAGATCGATCACTGCCTGTTCGAAGGCGACCGCCTCGATTACCACGTTCACCTGGCCGTCGGCGACACGGGCGAAAAACTGAGCATGTCTGTCCCCTTCCTGCCTGGCACACAGATTCTGTCAGACGGCACGAACGCGAAAGCAGCTTTCCAACCAAACGGCGCCGTCATCATCAACAAGTCTGAATAACGATCACCACATAAAAAGAGCGTCTCGTTTCTCATTTCGGAAGCGAGACGCTCTTTTTTATATCGCTGAAAATGCGAATGCCCTGTCAGCTTTTCAGTGCGTGCAGCAAAATACAGTAAGCAGCCAAATCATCGATACAACGCGGCGGGACACGCAGCGAAATAGGGATGAGACGACTCAATCCGCGGGGACGATGTCTTTTCCAATACTCGCCGCGAGCTTCGAGAGTCGTGTTCGTTTCGGTGACAAGCTCGACGTCCAGCTGATGACTGAGCAGCGTTTCCAAATAAACCGCATGGCCGGTGCCATTGCCGCAGTACACTTTACGAATGCGGAAGCCTAGCGGCATCTCACCTTCGACGAGCCACTGCACGAGTTTTTCGGGTGACTCGACGACAAATTGCGCAAACTGTTCGAGCGAATCTGCCGGTACGATGCCCGACGCGCAAAACGAACCGTTCTCTTCTGTCAGGGCCCAGCCAAACTTTTGCCGGCCCGGATCGATTGCCAAATACATGTTTACCGATCTCCCTCTACTGTACTCGCCCAGCGCGGATACAACCAGATAAGCCACTGTTCCGGATGTTCCAGGATCCAGGCGCTGATGCGGTCGTTGCACATATGAAGTGCCGTCGTCTCGTCAGAACCAAACACGTCTCCGGATGGATCGCGCAGAGGCGGCTCAAAAATGATCGTATGCGTCAGCCCATCTGGATTTCGCACGATCTGCGTAGGCACGACAGCAGAACCGAAACGGGCCGCCAGTTTGGCGATGCCGACAGGCGTGCTGGCCGGCTGCCCCAGAAACGGAACGACGACGCCGTGTTCCTTGGCATCCTGATCGTGCAGGATGCAGAGGATCTCACCGCTGCGCAGACAGCGGAGAGCGCCTTTTAACCCCTGCCCTTTTTGCACGTTGCGAGCCCCTCCCAAAGCGCGCAGCTTCATCAGCAAGTCATTGATGCGGTGATCACGCTGATTGGCGGCAACGACGTTCAGAGGGAACCAGCGCGACGTGTAGATGTTGGCTATCTCCCAGTTATCAAGATGACCGAGCAGCAGGATCACACCTTTACCGGCCTCAAGAGCAGACTGCAAATTTTCGCGTCCCTGAAACGTAACGTATTTTTTGACCGTTGAAGCGATCTTTGGCAAACGCAGCGTCTCAGCCACAGCACGACCGATGTTGCGATATGAGCCGAGGACGATCTTCCGCGCCGGCGTCACGCCGATACCCAGCGTGCGCACACAGCGTTTTTCAGCCTTATCGACACGTTTTTTGCTGACGAGCCACAAGATCCTGCCGAGAAAATCGCCCAAAACTACCGCAACTCTGTGAGGAAGAAGGCAAAACACCTTCGACAGCACGACGATCGTATACCAATAAAAATTTTGCAAATTTTGCGCCTCCTCTCCGCTTTCCAAAACACATTATAACGCCGCGGCGGCCGCGCGTCACTTCTTATTTGCTCCGTGAAGCCTGCTTGTCCAGCACGCCGCGGTAATAATGCCCGTGTGTGCACGAACCGAAGTCGGCTGCAGCCGCTGGGCGTTTGCCGTCGAGAGCAGCCCGGTAAGCCCTAGTAACGCTGTGAAGCTCACCTGGTGACATCGCTCGCCCGTCGATGCGCAAACGTGACACGCCGCTTTTGACGATGCGGCCGATATCCTCGAGCATACACAGTTCCTGTGAGTTGAGGACATGCATGCGGCACATCTGATCGCCTATGAGGGGAAAGCGGCTGCCTTTGCGGTCCTGCAAAAAAAGATGTTTTCCACAGGCAAAAGAACAGCGTCCTTTATCGATCCCGCCCAGCCAGCTTCCCCCGGCGCAGTAGGCGGACACCATCATTTCGGCACGCCCGTGGACGACGCATTCCAGCGGCAAAATACGTTTTGCCGCCAGCCGCTCGATCTGACGCAGATTCAGTTCGGCGGAAAGGACGGCTCCCGTCGCGCCGTGTTCACGCCAGAAAAGCAGGCTCTGACTGTTGAAGACGTTCAGACTGGTATCGACGAACAAAGGGACACCCCTGCAATTCTCACGCGCAAGTTGCCAAACGCCGTTATTGTGCACATACAAAGCGTCAGGCTGCGCCTCTGCGGTTTTATTCAGAAGCTCGACCATGTGTGCCGTCTCGCTTTCATGAACGATACGCGGCGTGCTGAACGCACAATTTCGCCCCGCTTTTCTGGCTGCGGCGAGCGCTTCCTCATACCGTTCAAGGCAGTCATCGCGTTGAGAAAACATATCCCCGCCAAAGACGAGCCAATCGGCTCCGCCACGAAGAGCCAGTTCCGCTTTTTCGGCAGTATCCGCCCAGACGACCAGTGACGGTTTGCCTTCTTCATGGCAAAAATATTCATTCTTGGGGCAAAAATCGCTAACGCTTTTGATCTTCGCTCTGCACTCCGATATGAGCTCTGCACGACGGAGCTCATCGAGCTGCCGGCATGCCTGACGCCGGGCTTCGTTGATCTCGGCCGCGGGAATAATAACGTTCTCATCAAGATCTACGGCCAGTCGCTCCAGCGCGTAAACGGTCGCGCCAAGGCGGTCGACCTGGCAGCGTACAGCGGCTTCGTCAAGAGGGCGATTCCTCGCTGGCTCAGCACGC
>Ga0129306_1002134_pt1 | contig 18728 bp, 19 predicted proteins | sample P827metagenome_FD_94438 | JGI IMG/M metagenome (GOLD analysis project Ga0129306, IMG submission 94438) | Capybara group fecal microbial communities from Wisconsin, USA - P827 metagenome | ecosystem: Host-associated > Mammals > Digestive system > Large intestine > Fecal | place: USA: Wisconsin... | reverse complement strand
GCTCCGATGGAGCAATTTAAAAATTGAAAAATTGAAAAATTGTAGTTGGCGGCGATGCGCCCCGTTGTCTGACGATATGCGTCGGTCATGCCAGGGAAGAAGACCTTCAAGGCATGATAGCCCTCCTCATTGTTCAGGCGCTGCTGTTGCCAAGCCACCTTTGCAGAGATACGCAGCGACTGGTTGCGACCGATTCGGACGTTATCCGTCACAGCCACGCCCGTGTTCAGTGTCCCCACGTCGGGCCACGTCACCATATACATTGGTGCTGCGCCACCGGGATACATCGTCATGTCGGCAAACAGGCGGTTGTAGTACAGGTCGTAGTTCAGGGCAAGGTCATGCTGCTTCAGCGAGGTCGTCAGCAGGCTATACACACCCGCCGTCCAACTCTTGCCGGGCATATCCATGTGGATGGACACGTCAGGGCGCTTCGTGTCGTCCATCTCGTGGGTGATGTAGTTGTAGTAAGCCTTCGTCTCCCAACTAGCGCCAGCAAACAAGTGCTTGTACGACAGCGAGGTTATCAATCCCTCGGCCTTCGCCACGTCCATGTTCAGCGCCGGATAACCCACGTCGGTGGCGCGGTCAAAAATAAAAGTTGCCTCTAGCATATCCTTCTCCGCCAGTCGAAGTCCTGCGTTCGTAAAAACGTTCACCTTCTGGAACTGCGAGAATTGCAGCTCGTCGCCACCGCCCACCTTGTAGTTGTCGGCGTGACGATAGAAGGCACCCACGTTCAGGTACGTCCTGTGACTGCTCAGTGCTGCATCGGCACCATACACCTGCACGTGGCCGTTCCACTCGTGACCTGCCGAGGCGCTGGTGTGAAAAGCATCACTGTCGAAGCCTGCCTTTCGCAATTTCAGGTCGAGGCTGCCACCGATGTTTCCCGTGGCCTGCGGATTGCCGTCCAGGCCGCTGTTCAGGCTGATGCTCTGCAGGTTGCCGCTCTCCACGTACGAAGTCACAGGGTCCATCTTGTCCGTGCACGCATAAAAGATCTTCATGCCGTCGATGGTCGTCGACAGGCGCTCCGTCTGCATGTTGTTCACCACCGGCTCCCATGCATAAGATCCTCGACGTACCAGATTGACGTTCTTCAGTTCACTTAGGTGCTCGTCGATGCGGGCCACTTGTCCCTTCACGGAGCGTTTCCGTCCTCGCCCCGCCTCCGAAACGATGACCACCTCATCAAGGCTTTGCGCCTTTTCGGTGGCCATCGTGTCAGCCAATAATATAGATGATAGCAAAACAGTCAACATAGAAGTGAAAAGTGAAGAGTGAAAAGTGAAAAATTTCTTGCTTAGGCAAGCGTACTAAAGAAACGATTAGCTACCGCGCTTAGATTGTGACTTCCCAGAAGAGGGAACTGAATCCGTCCTTCTGGTCATCACCACCAGCCACGATATTTCCTTGAGTATCGCGTACCGTTAGATGAATGCGCCACAGACCGGTCATTGTTAGGTTAATGTTGCCCTGATAGCGGCCGTCAGCTTGACGAGTCAGTGGTGTATTGTCGGGCGACGTATGGTTACCCATGTCGGGCATACGCGGGTCAATCTCTATGGTGAACTGCTCCTGAGCCAGTGCGTATGGCGTAGTGATTGGGTTGCTCTTCTGTGACACATAGGCTGTAATGGTGTTCTTGCCCGTCTGCCAGTCCGTTGGGTTTACGAGCGACAGGAAGTAGGTCTGGTCGTTCCACTTGAAGTTCTTCAGCCAAGCCTGACCGTCAGGTAGCGTATCCACCGTGATGTCAGCCGCCTCGATGCCGCCGTTGCTGCCCAGCACGCTTACGTTGTACCCCAGCGTCCACGAACCCGACTCGCTGCTATTCATCAGGAATGACACCCATGTGCGCTTAACGGCCAGATAGTCGTTATTAAATGACTCTGCCTTTCCACCTACGGGGGTGCTGTGCTTCATGTTCATCTTCACCATCAGCATCAGCGGCGTTACGCTCGTCACGTCGAAGTTCTTGATGTAGTTGCCGTTCTTCTTTTTCGTAGCCACAAAGAACAATTCGTTGTAGCCTGTGTGGAAGTCACCGGTTTTGGAGTAGGCGAACACATTATACTGCCCGTCCACCACCGTCGACAGTTCAGGAATAATCTTCACCGTCTGCAGAAACTTGTAAACCTGCAGTGCTTCCTCGGCTGAGCAGCAATCCACATCACCATCTATCGTGACACCAGGAATCTCAATCGCCTGACTACCAAAATCGTCGTTCGAGTTGCAAGATGCCTGTCCCACCAGGACGGCCGCTGCTAAAAACAATCTCATTACCTTTTTCATATCCTTACTCTTTGTTTAAATGAATGATTTGACGCTGCAAAGGTACGGCGAAAATCGGAGGTACACAATCGCCTTTTCGTGGCATTTAGCATACCAAACGTTTGGCATGAGATAATGGGAACCGATATAAACAAAGACGGACACCATAAACGGCGCCCGTCCTCTTTAAATTTATGAATGAGTCTTAGAGTTTTAATACCCAGGATTCTGAGCTATACCGAGTGCCTCACCAGAGAGACCTGTGGGGATGGGCTGGCGGTAGTGCTTGCCGCGCACGTTGTTGTACTTGGCTACGAGGTGGTTGTGCACCTTCTGGAAGTAGGCTCCCTGATCGGAGGTGTAGGTCTGCTTCGACTTCCAGTCATCGGCGAAGTGCTTGTAGTTCTTCACCTGCTTGACGCTGGAGATGAGGTCCTTCCAGCGGTAGCTGTTCAGCACGGAGAACTGCTCGTAGGTGAACTCGTAGTCCCACTCGCGCTTGATCTGGTCGAAGGTGGGGGCGCTGACCTCTGCAATGCCGGCACGACGGCGCAGCTGGTTGAAGGGCTCGGCGGCCTCTTGGTTGCGCCCCAGCTGTACGAGGGCCTCGGCCTTGATGAGCAGCACCTCGGCATAGCGGATCTCGATGCGGTCAACGCTGTTCTGCTTAATCTCGAGGTTCTCGGCATCGTCGTAGCTCTGGTCTACGCCCTTGCCGTTGATGGGGGTATAGATGGGCGAATAGTAGTTGTGAACCAAACCTGTCTCAGGATTCTTGACCTCGATGAAGTAGGTCTCGGCCAGACGCTTGTCGTTGGGCTGCTCAGCCTTCCAATCATCGTAGAGGTCGTCATCGGCCACCTCGGTGTGGTTCTGGGTGTAGCCGTTTCCGTTCTCACCGTTCTGGAAGGGGAAGGTCCATGAGCAGTGGGTCTGGTGGTTGCCCTGAGCGTCGTTCTTGTCGCCGTCGTGAGCGATGGTGAAGAGGTGTTCGTTGGTGCCGCGCTTGTTCGACTCGTAGTCACGTCCATAGAGCTTGTTGTACTCGGGGTCGAGGGCCAGGCGACCACTGCTGATCACCTTGTTTGCATACTCCACAGCTTTCTCCAGACGGCTGTCGGTCTTGGTGAAGGCGGGGTCCTGCTGGGTGGTGGCGATGGCTGCCACCTGCTCAGCCGTCAGAGGATTGTCGCCCCAAACGAGGTAGGTACGTGCCAACAGCGCCTGGGCTGCCTGCTTCGAGGGCACGCGGGGGTCGCCGCTGTAGTCAAGCAGCAACGACTCGGCATCGGTCAGGTCCTTGACAACCTGTGAGAGCACGTTGTCAATGCTCTGACGCTCGGTAGTAGAGCCGCCTTCCTCAGTAAATACGGGCACCTCGCCCCACAACTGCGCCAGCTTCAGGTAAGCCAGGGCGCGCAGGAACTCTGCCTTACCAACGGCGGCGTTGTAACCAGCTTGGCTGACCTTGCCTGCTTTCAGCGAATTGCTGATGGTGGTGATGGCCTCGTTGTCCTGGGCGATACCCAGCAGTAGGTGGTTGAAAATCTTGATCTGATACCAGGTCGTCGGTTCCTGCTCGAAACGGCTGTTCACAGGGCCTGCCTCACTCTCCTCGCCCTCAAACGAGATGAGCTTGTTGGAGTTCAACTCGATGATGAACGAGAACGATGACGAAAGGGGCTGCCAATGGCTATAGACGCCGTTGACGAGCGACAGGGCCGAGGCATCGTCGGCTACGACATTCTTATCGTCAATCTGGTTGTTACTACTACTGTTGTCGTCACTGTCACTTGAGCAAGCCGTAAAGCCTGTTGATGTTGCTACTGCCACAAGGGCTGCGAAAAGTAAATTCTTCTTCATACTGAAAATCTCCTTTTACCTTTAATTAATACTTTGTTTCATTTATATAACTTTCGATGGTGCAAAGGTACGGTGGTTTCGCGACGTACACAATCGCCATTTCGTGGCATTCTGCATACCACATAGAGGGTAATCGTGTTACAATGTGACGTTTACTCCAAACGTGAATGTGCGCGACGAGGGATAAACACCGCTGTCGGTGCCGCTGCTGACCTCAGGATCGTAACCTTTGTAGGGCGTGATGGTCAGAAGATTCGAGGCTGTGGCGTAGAGGCGAATGCTCTCAACAACAGACTTCAAACCTTCTACTTTAAATTTGTAGCCGATGGTCAGATTGCGCAGTTTCAGGTAGCTGGCGTTCTGCACGTAGCGGCTGTCGATGTAGCTGAACGGACGGGCATTGGTGGCCAAGGGAAGTGTGTTGCTGGCGTTGGTGGGCGTCCACGAGTCCTTGACGGTGGTGAGCACGTTGTAGGAGTCGCCCGTCAGTTCTAGGCGGCGCTGCAGTGCGTTATACACCTTGTTGCCATAGCTGCCTGATAAGGAGACCGAGACATCAAAGCCGCGATAGGAGAACTGCGACGAGAGGCCGTAGATGAGGTCGGGCTGGGTGCTGCCGAGGATGACGCGGTCGTTGCCGTCTATCTTGTTATCGCCGTTGACATCGGCATACTTCAGGTCGCCAGGTTTGGGCGTCTGTCCGTTGACAGTAGGGAGCTTTGAAACGTCCTCTCCCTGCTGAACGATGCCTGCGAACTGTAGGCCGTAGAAAGATCCAAGCGACTCGCCATGATGGGAAATCTGCTGCTTGTCAGAGCCCAGGATAACATCGTTGGTGGTGCCCATGTCGGTTATCTCATTCTTGTTGTAAGCGGCATTGGCGCTGACGGTCCAGTGCAGTTTCCTGCGTTGCAGAAGAGTGGCATTGACGCTGAGTTCAACGCCCTTGTTCACCACATTGCCAACATTCTGCAACTGCGAGGTGACACCACTGGCAAAGCCTACTGGCACAACAAGCAGCAGATCGCTTGTCTTCTTGTAGTAGGCATCGAAAACAATATTCACGCGGTTCTTCCAGAGACCGAGGTCGAAGCCGAGATTATAGGATGCGGTGGTTTCCCACTTCAGATGATCGTTTGACGCATTCTCCTTCGAGTAACTCGATGAGCCGGCATACGAGCCTGTGGCATACGAGGTGGTAAAAGCATAGTCAGGAATCTCCTGATTGCCCACGATACCGCCCGAGAGGCGTACCTTCAAGTAGTCGATGCTCTTGATATTAGCCAAGAAACGTTCCTTATCGACGTTCCACGACAAGCCCAGCGAAGGGAACCAGCCCCAACGATAGTCTTTGGAAAAGCGGCTCGAATTGTCGGCACGCAGGGTGGCAGTGGCATTATAACGGTTGAGCAGCGTGTAATTGACACGGGCTATCAGCGAATTCAACGTCGACTCAGAGATACCCGTCTGTGGGGTATAGGTGCCCGAGCCGTCGCCCAGATTATACTGCTTCAGTGTCTCGTTGGTATAGTGGTTGGTGCGGATGTTGCTAAAGGTCGACGTCGAGGTCTGGCGCGTATATCCCACCAGTGCGTCTATATAGTTGTGGTCATTGATATCCTTTGCGTATGTGGCGGTGTATTCCTGCTGCCAAATGTCTGTCTGGCGATTGCCTGTTCCGCCTATGCCCTGAGTGGCCAGGCCCAGCGAGGTGTAGGCACCTGAGAAGTAGTTCTGCGTCAGTTTCTCACTGTTCAGTCCCACTGATGCCTTCAACGTCAGGTCGCCAATGCGGTAACTCGCCCAGACATTTGACAACAGATAGTTGTTGATGTTTTCTGCCACACTCTCCTTGAGATCGTAGACGGGATTGGCGGCGTGGTCGCCGATGGCGAAGTAGGCGTACTCGTAGGGGTTCGTGAAGTTGTAGGAGCCGTCAGCGTTATAGACACTGATGACAGGCGGCATCAGCAGTGCATAGACATAGCTGTTGGTGATGCCTGCAGAGTAGGGCGACGAGTTGAATACCTGTTCCTCGGTGGTGGTCAGCCCCTGCTGTTTGGACCGTCCGTACGTGGCATTGACACCAAAGTGTAGTCCTTCGCGTAATTCCCACTCCACATTGGTATGGAAATTATAGCGTTGGAATCCTGTGTTCAGCACGATACCGTCCTGGTCATTATAGTTGGCCGAGAAGGCATAGCGGCTCTTGTCGCTTGCCCCTGTGATGCTCAGTTCGTGACTTTGTTGCAATGCGGTGCGCAGCACAGCATCCTGCCAGTCAGTACCCTTGCCCAAAGCAGCAATCTCAGCATCAGTGTAGCCGCCCTTGTTGCTGAAATAGTCTTTCTGGAACTGCGCCCACTCTGAGGCATTCAGCAGGTCAAGTTTCCTGGCTGTGTTGCTCACGCCAATGTTATATGTATAGCTGATATGCGCCCGTTTGCCACCGGCTTTTCCCTGTTTGGTGGTGATGAGGATGACACCATTGGCACCACGTGAGCCATAAATGGCGGTAGCCGAAACGTCCTTCAGCACCTCCACGCTCTCGATGTCATTAGGGTTGATAGTGGCCAGTGGGTTCAGTCCGCTGGCAAATCCCCCCAACCCCGTACTGCTGTTGGAAGCATCCTTGAAATAGATAAAACCGTCGATGACGTAGAGCGGCTCGTTGGAGGCGTTCACCGAGTTGCCGCCACGAATGCGCAACTGACTGTCAGCACCTGGCTGACCGCTGCTGGCCGTCACGTTAAGGCCTGCCACTTGTCCGCTCAATGCACCATCAAGCGTTGCGGCCTGCGAAGTTTCAAAGATGTCGGCCTTTACCGTCACGACACTTCCCGTCAACTGTGTGCGCTTTTGTGTGCCGTAACCCACAACAACCACCTCGTTAAGCCGGTTGGTATTTTCCACCAGTTCTATGTCGACGGATTCTGCTGCATCGTAAACATCCACCTCCTGAGACCGATAGCCAATAAACTGCACATCGAGTGTGAGTGGCAGTTTTACGCGTGTGGTCAGTGTGAATTGTCCGTCGATGTTCGTTACAGCACCAAGTTCGTTACTCGATTTTGGAACTAATGTGGCACCAATGAGTGGCTCTCCAGTGCGTGCGTCGGTGATACGACCTGTGATGACAGTTTGTGCTGTCGCAATAATTGCAGTAAGCCAAACTATGATGATAGAAGTAAATCTCTTTTTCATAAATACAAGTCTCCTCTAAAGGAACGGGCACTCAAGGCCCGATCCTTCATCTAAAACAAATAATACTACTAATTTATGGCTAAAGTTTGTGGATCCTATTTCTGTGCCAGATATTTCTTCGGCAACTGAAGCAAACCATATTCGTGGACGTACTGCATGCCATTGACAAGAACCCATTGCACAAAACTTTCGAGTACGGGGTTGGCATGGTTGTACGACAATCCGATAGTACCAACAGGTATCTCGCTATAAGCCTGATTCTCGAGCAAAGTAATAATATTGTCGAGATGTCCCTCATTGAGGACCTGCTTACCCTCCTTATTGATGTCGAGAGGGAGCAACGCAAGGTCGCTACGCACTTCTCGGCTCTGCAAGTCAAAGATGTTGGAAAGCGGGTTGAAGGTAATACCCAGTGGGTCGCGGCTAATGGCGGTATTGAGGAAACTGTCGTCACCTGATATCTTCTTACCTTTATAGTTTGCTGTCTCCTGTTTGAAATAAGATGCAATGAAACGGGAAACAGATTGTTGACCATTACCTGTATAGATATGGAGCGCTTGTTCGTTGTCGTTGTCTTCTTCCTCGTCAAAATCTTCCTTCTCAAAGAAGAGACTCTTCAATTTCTTTGCATTAAGGCGATGGGAGCCTATCAGCTGTTGTGCTTTTGATGCCTTGGTGGTAACGGGGAGTACGGCAAAGCGCGCGAAGACAACGGCATCATCGTCGGTAGTGAATGTAATCGTGTTGTTGTTATCCTGAGATTTCCCTGGAACAAATTGGAAATCCACGTCAATGTTAGACTTATGATATTCAGTAACCCACTTCTCAACTAACGGACGTACAAAATTAGGTACTCGAAGGGCTACCTGATTATTATTCTGCGCAACGGCTGTCAGACTAAGCTGCAGCCCTAAAGTCAATGCTATTGTAAATACTGCTTTCTTCATGTTGTTGTCGTTTCTTATATCTATTAATAATGTTTATTCTAACCTCCTTACCACCATTCATCATGTGCATGCTGCAACAACAGCCGCTCGAACTTGTTCGCTTGCCTAAGCAAGAACACATTCGCCATTTAGTCATATCCATTATCATTGTTTTCATAACTTTATATCTTTTTTGAGAATTAAAATGTTTCTGGGTGCAAAGGTACGGCGAAAAAAGAAGATGCGAAATACCACCAGCACGGCATTTCGCATCCCCCAAATATGGTATATCGACTTTAAACGTCGTTTTTTACGGCATCTTGAACCACCAATCCTGCCAGCATGAAGCCGAAAATGGCGGTTATATGAGCCAGCGTGCCATTAATCTGAGCCTTCGACGAGCACCATTCGTGGTTCAGCAGGTTGGGGTCGCCAGGACCGTTCTTGGCTTTGGGACACATGCACTGCTCTGTGCCGCAAGTAGCATTGTGGCCTTTGTTTTCCAAGAGTTCGTCAGAGAAGACGCACTTGAACTTACGCTTGGGGAATTGTTTGTCGCGTTTAAATCGGTTACGCAGGGCACGCGCCAGCGGATCGCCTTTAACCTTCCAGAATTCAGCCACTTGAATCTTGGTAGGATCGAGCTTCAAGGCGGCACCCATCGACGAGAAGAACCGACCCCTTCCCTGCTCCCCGAGGGGAGTGCTGGTAGCCATCAGGATAAGCAGCGCCTTGTCCTTCAGCGAGTCGATGGCGTCGATAATGTAGTCGTAGCTGCCCAGTTCGAAGCTCTCTGCGGTCTCTGCCGTAAAGATCTGTTGCAGGGCGGTAATCTCTGCCGAGGGGTTGATGGTGAGCAGACGCTCCTTCAGGGCATCCACCTTCACCTGTCCGACGGTCTTCGTCGTTGCCATCAGCTGGCGGTTGATATTGGTGATGCACACGCGATCGGAATCAACGATTGTCAGATGCTTGATACCGCTGCGCACCAGGCTCTCAGCACACCAAGAACCTACGCCGCCCACACCAAAAATAATCACGCGTTTCTCAGCAATGCGACTCATCGCCTCATCGCCCAACAGGAGTTCCGCCCTACGGAATATTGCTTGCTCTATTGCCATGAACTATCTCAATGTCTCTATTTAACTTCGGCAACGACTTCGATTTCCACTAATGCTCCCTTTGGTAGCGTTTTAACAGCAACGGCAGAACGGGCGGGATATGGCTCTGAGAAGAATTCGGCATAGACGGCGTTCATGTCGGCAAAGTCGCCCATGTCGGCCATAAATACGGTGGTCTTTACGACGTTGCTCATACTGAGACCTGCCTCTTCTAAGATGGCCTTGACGTTGGTGAGCGACTGACGAGTCTGTTCCTTGATTCCACCCTCGGCAAAAGCGCCTGTGGCAGGGTCAATGGGAATCTGACCAGATGTGTAAACGAGATTTCCAACTTGAATGGCCTGGCTGTAAGGCCCGATGGCAGCAGGTGCTTTTTTTGTGCTAATTACTTTCATTTCATTATTCGCTATAATTGTGGTCTATCACGATGGTGATTTCTTTGTTAGGAATCAGAGCTTTCAATTCCTCTGTCAGACGAACAGAAAGAGCAGCCTCGTCGTGTACTGAGATGTCGGGAACCACATCAACAGAAACGCGGTTCTCCTTTTCGAAGTAGTAGAATCCATGTACCTGCACGATCTCAGGATGCTTGGCTAACGCTTGCATGACAGTACTTTGCAGCTGGCTTCGCTTGTTCTCGCCTGTTGCGATGGCATAGACACCGACGGTCATAATAATGCCGTGCTTGGCGTACATCTGTTCTGAGATACTGCGAGTCAAACCCTGTATGTCGTAGGCATTCATCGTGTCATAGACGTTGATGTGCAACGAACCGATCAGGACGTTGGGGCCGTAGTTGTGAAGGATGATGTCGAACACGCCATGAACGCCCTCAAACGCTCCGACCTCTTGCTTGATGTCGTGAACCAATTCCTGAGAGATTCTGGCACCCAGCAGTTCGTTGACAGGCGAAGCCAACATTTCGATACCAGCCTTGATGATGACCAGAGAGATAAGTGCACCCAGAATGCCATCGAGCGAGACGTTCCACAAGAGCATGATACCTGCCGAAACGAGTGTGGCCAATGTGATAATAGCATCGAAAAGCGCATCAGAACCTGAGGCTATTAGTGCATCACTATTCAACTGTTGCCCTTGGCGTTTCACATATTGTCCCAGAACCAATTTCACCACAATAGCCACCACGATGACTATAAGAGTGACGGTGGTATATTCCGGCTCGGTAGGATTAAAGATTTTCTTAACCGACTCAATGAGTGAAGTGATGCCAGCCGATAATACCAGCACGGCAATGATGATGGCGCTGAAATACTCCACACGTCCGAAACCAAAGGGATGTTCGCGGTCGGCAGGTCGCTCTGAGAGTTTCGTGCCGATGATGGTGATGACACTCGACAGCGCATCGCTCAGGTTGTTGACGGCATCCATCACGATAGCAACGGAACTGGCAATAATGCCTACTGCTGCCTTGAAAGCAGCCAACAGCACATTGGCAACGATGCCGATGATGCTGGTGCGGATTATTTTCTGAGAACGGTCCATCTTTATCCTATATTAATTTCATAAACTAATCTAAAAGTGGGTACAAAGATAACCACTATTTTTTATTTTTCACTATCTTTTCCGTTAGTTTTAAGTGTATTTAGGTATTACGATGCAAAAAACGATGCGTCGCACTCAGAAACTTTAAACCGACAACAGTTCTGGCGGACGCATCGCGGAAAAACCGGTTTGTCTTTCTTACCTCTTACCTCTTACCTCTAACTTCTTACCTCTTATAGGTGTACCTCCTTATCCACCACCTCGCCATTCAGAATTTTGAAGGAGTTGAGTTTCGGTTCTCCATCAAGGAGCGAGAGGATGGCGTAGCGGATGGTGGGGTCGTTGGCCAGGCGCAGGTCTTCCTGCGAGGGGCGCGAGGGCGAGGCTGGATGACTATGCCAGTTGGCGAGGATCTTCAAACCTTTCTCGCGGGCATAGCGCAAGGCAGCAAACTGGTCCTTTGGGGCAAAGGAGAAATGCTCCGACGAGTGATCGATATTCTCCATCCAGTAGTTCTCTGTCACGAGAGCCTCCCCCTGTTCCCCTACCGTAGAGGGAGAAGTTGTCCCCAAGAGATAGCCGCACGACTCATCGGGTGCATCCTTCTGAGCTTGGGCTATCAATTCATCTATGATGTTCTGTGGTATAATCATAATGCGGTAGCAAATTTTTCACTTTTCACTCTTCACTTTTCACTTATGAAGGTCGCACGCGGCCTGTTCATAATCAATCAAGTGGGCGATAGTGGGATGGTCGCCGCAGATGGCGCACGACGGACGCTGCTTGACGTTGATGGTACGGAACTGCATGGTCTTGGCATCGAAAGTCAGCAGACGGTTAGTCAGCAGCTCACCGATACCCGTAAAGTACTTCAATGTCTCAGCTGCCTGGATGGTGCCCAGTATACCAGCAATGGCACCCAACACGCCAGCTTGCGAACACGTAGGAACGGCTCCCACGGGAGGCGGCTCCTTAAAGAAGTATCGATAGCAAGCCGTGCCAGGCAGGTGTGTAAAGGTCTGTCCGTTGAAGCGCAGGATGCCACCATGCGAGAACGGCTTGCCTGCCATCACGCACGCATCGTTAATCAGGAACTTCACGGGGAAGTTGTCGGTACCGTCCACCACGAAGTCGTATTCCTTGATGATATCCAGTGCGTTCGACGAGTCGAGGAACTCATAGTAGGTGTCCACCTGCACATCAGGGTTGATGGCCTTGATCTTCTCCTCGGCACTTTTTACCTTGGGCACACCCACGTCCTTCGTGAAGTGGATGACCTGACGCTGCAGGTTGCTCAGATCGACCACATCCGCATCCACAATACCGATGCGTCCGATGCCTGCTGCCGCCAGATAGAGGCTCACGGGAGCTCCCAGGCCACCGGCACCCACCACGAGCACGCGTGCGTTCATTATCTTCTCTTGTCCCTCGACACCCACATCCTGCAACAGGATATGTCGCGAGTATCGCTGTATCTGTTCTTCAGTAAAATCTATCATAACTCTTCACTTAAAGCGGTAGCAAATTTTTCACTTTTCACTCTTCACTTTTCACTTAAAAGTGCCTCCTCCCATAAAATAGAGGAAGTCCACCTTGTCACCCTCTTTCAGCTGGATCTTCTCCCAGTCCTCGCGCTCAGCAAACTCTTCGTTCACTTGCACACTGACCATATCCGGCTGCTGTACATCACTCTGCTTGATCAGTTCACTCACATTGAGCGGCAGGCTCACTTCCTGCGCGTCTCCATTTACATAAATCTTTGCCATAATTTTGTCGGTTTAAATTTGATATTGAAATCTGGGTGCAAAGGTACGGCGATTTGGTGGATACTACAATCCCACATGGATGGTAAATCGCATACCACATCATAGGTATGCAAAATGCCATAAACGGGCGATTGTCCACGTCGTGAAAACCCCGTACCTTTGCACCCAGAAACATAACCGACAAAATTATGGCAGAAAACAAGAAACTGAGCATTATCGCCTTCAGTGGCGATTTCGACAAGCTGACGGCAGTATTTACATTAGGTACGGGCGCGGCAGCAGTAGGGTATGAGGTGAACATCTTCTTCACATTCTGGGGACTCGATGCCATCAAGCAGAAGCAAGGTAGAAGTTTCACGGGTGGCAACTGGCTCACCAAGATCTTCGGATTCATGATGGGCGGCCTGAAGGTGACGCCCACGAGCCGCTTTAACTTCCTTGGCGCCGGTCCTAAGATTTTTCGCTACCTGATGCGTAAGAACAACGTGGCGACACTGGAGGAACTGGTAGAGGCCGCAAAGGCATTAGGTATTAATATGTACGCCTGCGAGATGGCGATGCACGTACTGGGACTTAAGAAGGAGGACTTTATCCCTGAGGTGAAGGATGTGCTCGGTGTGGCATCGTTCCTGAAGCTCAGCGAAGGTGGACAAACCTTGTTCATCTAATGCATAATTAATAATGCATAATTCATAATTATTTAAACCGACAACAATATGGCAACAAAAGTATTAGACATTACGAAGGAGCATTGCCCGATGACCTTCGTGAAGACGAAGATTGAACTCTCGAAACTCAACGAGGGTGATATCCTGGAAGTGCTACTCGCAGAAGGCGAGCCTCTCGACAATGTTCCCCGCAATGCGAAGGAACAGGGATATAACGTTCTCAGCGTAGAACACGTAGAAGGTACAACTCATAAAGTCACTATCAAAAAGTAAAAAGGTAAAAGGGTAAAAAGGTAAAAACAGTATTAACATAAAATCAAGAAAAGTTATGGCAGAATCAAATCTTCAGCGCAGTGTGACCACTGCTACCGCCAGAAGACTGGCGACCACCACCAAGACCGCCCCGCAGATGGGCTCGATCACTCCTCGTTTGCTTTTGAAGTTGCTCCCCTGGGTACAGGTTTCAGGCGGCACGTTCCGCGTGAACCGCACGAAGGTGGAACTCCGTAAGAACGACCGCCTTCCCATCACATATGTCAATGGACAGCCCTCGTTTACGGCGAAGAACCTGAAGGCCATCCCGCTATTCTCTGAGTTCGACGACGAGATTCTGAACCGCTTGGTGAACTCGTTCGAGGCAAAAGAGGTGGATGTGGATAAGCTCTTCGTGGAGGAGGGCAAGGACAAACAGCGCTTCTTCATCGTGGCCAGCGGTCAGGCTGAGGTTATCAGCAAGGGCCCTCACGGCGAGAACTTGCGGATTGCCCTGCTGGGTGATGGTGAGTACTTTGGCGAGGCCGACCTGCTGGACGAGCAGGAGTCGACCGTGAGCGTCAGAGCTATTACACCCACCGTGTTCCTCGGCCTGAAACTGAAGGAACTGGTGAAGTTCATCAAGGAGGTGCCCGACTTCCGCGAGACATTCAACAAAGCTGTCGATAAGCAGTTGCGCCTGAAGGCTTCTGTGAATGACAACGGCGAGAAGCACATCGACCTGGTGAGCGGTCACGAGGAGGATAACATCATCCCTGAGACCTACATCGACTACGAGGAGAATCCTACGGAGTATAGCCTCAACACCCTGCAGACGGTTGTCCGTGTACATACCCGCGTCAGCGACCTCTATAACAATCCCTACAACCAGTTGGAAGAGCAGTTGCGCCTGTCGATTGAGAGCATCAAGGAGCGTCAGGAGTGGGAACTCATCAACAATAAGCAGTTCGGTCTGCTGGCTGCCGTGAACCCTGCCTACCGCATCACCACGCGTTACGGTGCGCCGACACCCGACGACCTTGACGAGCTGCTGAGCCTCGTCTGGAAGGAGCCCGCTTTCTTCGTGGCTCATCCGCGTGCCATCGCCGCCTTCGAACGCGAGTGCACTTGGCGTGGTGTGCCTCCTGTGACTACCGATTTGTTTGGCACGAAGGTCATCCTGTGGCGCGGTGTGCCCCTGATTCCTTCAGACAAGGTTGAGGTAGAAGGTCAGTACCTGACAGGGCGCGGCGTAGGCACCACAAAGATCATCCTCGTGCGTACCGGCGAGCAGAACCAGGGTGTCATCGGTCTGCACCAGAGCGGTATCCCTGGTGAGATTGCGCCGTCGCTGTCAGCACGATTGATGGGTCTCGACAAGTTTGGCGTGGCATCTTACCTGCTCACGAAATACTTCTCATTAGCCGCCCTCACCGACGACGCCATTGCCGTCCTCGAGAACGTGGAGGTAGGCTACTATCACGATTATCAGCACCGCAACGCTGTCGCTAAGTGAAAAGTGAATAGTGAAAAGTGAAAAATTTGCTACCGCACGACTTGTGCGCAGCTAATTATGAATTATGCATTATGAATTATGAATTGATAAACGGTTACGGCATCGAGGATCCTGGCTTTGCGCTGCTTCGAGAAGTCGCCCATAAATACTGCCCCGAGGAAGCCAGAGAGGTTCGTCAGAGTATATTCCCTGACGAGGCTCTCAACCTCACGGAGCTGGAGGCGGGCTTCAAACAATTGCTGGGTGGCGGAAGCGGCTATGCCGACCTACCGTACTTCGGTGAACCTGACGATTCGCACGGTTCGGTGAAGGCGGTGCCACAGGATAACGGCTTCGGCATCGGCATTCCTGAGACCGAGAAGCTTCGCAGCCTGCACTATGAGGAGGTCGATACGCTGAACTCGGAGGAGATCAAGAAGGATTTCCCTGTTTTGCATCAGAAGGTGAACGGCCACGATCTCGTATGGCTCGACAACGGTGCCACGACACAGAAGCCCATTCAGGTCATCGACAAGATTTCGGATTACTACAAGCACTATAATTCGAACATCCACCGCGGTGCTCACACATTGGCTGCCCGTGCTACCGATGCCTACGAAGAGGCCCGCGAAAAAGTGCAGCGCTTCATCAACGCTTCCAGCAGCGAGGAGATCATCTTCGTGCGCGGTACCACAGAGGGCATCAACCTTGTGGCACAGACCTACGGCAGACAGTATCTGACGCCAGGCGATGAGGTCATCGTCTCAGAGCTCGACCACCACGCCAACATCGTGCCTTGGCAGCAAGTGGCTCACGAGAAGGGTGCTACGCTGAAGGCTATCCCAACGGACAAGAACGGCGACTTGATTCTTTCTGAGTTCGAGCGCATCATCACGCCTCGTACTCGCTTTGTCTCTGTAGGTCACGTAAACAACACGTTCGGCACCATCAACGACGTGAAGCGCATCATCGATATTGCCCATTCGCACAACATCCCCGTGCTGATAGACGGTGCACAGTCGATTGCTCACACGCCTGTGGATGTGCAGCAGTTGGGAGCCGACTTCTTCGTCTTCTCAGGTCATAAGATCTATGGCCCCAACGGTATCGGTGTGGTCTATGGTCGCAAGGACCTGCTCGACAAGATGCAGCCTTGGCAGGGTGGTGGCAACATGATTAAGGACGTGACCATCGAGCGCACGGAGTACAACGTGCCACCAGCCCGCTTCGAGGCCGGTACACCCAACGTGGCCGACGCCATCGGACTGGGTGCAGCCCTCGACTACGTGAGTCATCTCGGCATCCGCAACGTCGAGGCACACGAGCACAAACTCACCGAGTATGCCCGCGAGCAACTGGCTCAGATTCCAGGGCTTACGCTCATCGGCAATCCCAAGAACCGTGTCAGCGTCGTGAGCTTCGTGCTTGACGGCATCCCCGTTCCAGAAACAGGTACGTTATTAGATAAGGAGGGCATCGCAGTGCGTGCCGGTCACCACTGCGCTCAGCCCGCCCTCCGAGCCCTCGGCTATGAGATGAGCGTCCGTCCCACCTTCGCCCTCTACAACACCCGCGAGGATGTGGATAAACTCGTGATTGCCGTCCGCAAGATCGTGGGCCAGCGACAGCGGTAGAACTCGCGTTGAATCTTTCAGCGGGCGAAGATGACAAAATGTTGCATCCTCGCTCGCTTTGCCTTAATATATAATAAAAGGTGGGGGCTTGTGCGCAGAATTACAAAAAGATTTCGTACCTTTGTCCCCGTAAATCATCCAAACGACAGCGATATGACAAGAGACGAACAAGTGCAGTACTGGCTCGACATAGCCGACTACGACCTCGACACCGCCGAGGCCATGCACCAAACGGGCCGTTGGCTATACGTTGCCTTCATGTGCCATCAGGTCATCGAAAAGACCCTCAAGGCATATTGGTGCGCTACGCAGCCCACCGACCCGCCTTACACCCACAGCCATCAGCGACTGGCCTCGGGCAGCGGGATATACGACCTGATGAGCGATGACCAGCGCGACTTCCTCGATACCATCACCAATTACAACATCGAGGCTCGCTACCCTGAAGACAAAGAAGAACTTGCCCGCACGCTCACACCGCAGGCCTGCCGGCAAATCATTGACGAAACCAGACAGATGCAGCAATGGATAGAAGGACACTTACCCGCGACGAGGCCCTCGAACTCGTCCGCAGATACAAGCGAGTCATAAGCGCCCGCTTCGACGTGGAGCCTAAAGTCATGATGTTCGGCTCCTATTCCAAGGGCTACGCCAACCCCGACAGCGACATTGACGTGGCTGTCATCGTGCCCACCTACGGCGACCGTAAGTTTGAGATGTCGAAGGGCTTGTGGCGCGATGTCCGCGATGTCAGTTTCCTCATCGAGCCGGTCCTCATGGCCGAAGACCGCTGGTCGCCGCTCTACGATGACGTGATGCGGACGGGCGTAACGGTGTGATTTATAACAAATGTAGAACGAAACCGCAAATGAGTGGATAGAACATAACATAAAACGACATAAGGAAGCGTTCTTGTTTTGACAAACTACTAATGAGCTAAGCTGACTTCCAAGGCGGGCGAGGATGAAAACAATACATCCTCGCCCGCTTTCGGTAGATAGAACTGACATTCGTTTCAACTAAAAAAATAGGTTAAAACATTGCGGCAACTTTTGGAGGTTCATAGGAAAAGGCATATCTTTGCACCGTCGAACTAAAAATGTAGTTAAAGATATGCAGAAACTTACAGGCAAGGAAGAAGAAGTTCTGGAATTCATGTGGCAACTCGGCGAATGTGCTCCAAAGGATATTGTGGCGCAGTACCCGGAGCCGCAGCCCCACGTGAACACCATCGCCACGATGGTACAGTCGTTGGAACGCAAGGGCTATGTGAGCCATCGTCCGCAGGGACGCGGCTTCATCTATTTCCCGATAGTGGAGCAGGAGGAATATGGACGCTCGAAACTTGGAGGATTCGTCGACCGTTACTTCAAGCACTCGTACATGGAACTTGTGTCATCATTGGTGGCCGAGGAGAAAGTGAGCGAGCAGGAACTATTGGACTTCCTCAACGAATTAAAGAAGCAATCGTAGCGTATGGCAACATTCATCATCTATATCATCCGCTGGGCTGTCTGTCTGACGCTGCTCTACTCACTCTTCGGATTGTTTCTCAAGCGCGAGACGCTGCATGGCATCAACCGCATCGTTTTGCTGCTCGTGCTCATCGCCAGTATGGTACTGCCCTTTGTTCAGGTCAGCACCAAAGAGGCAAACATCGTGACGCAAGGGCGCGAGATGATTGAGTATCACATAACGCACGCCCAGAATCCTCTCAGCGAGAATGTCGAACACATACCACCAGAGAATCCGGACAATGGCGTAACCTATCATGCGTTACCAATCAGTGAAGAAGCTAATGCCTACATTCTTATCGCCGTAGCCATCTATCTTGCAGGTCTCATCATCTGTTGGCTGCGCTATTTCTGGCAGATGGCCGCTTTGCTGCTGATGATCCACAGGAGCAAAAGAATAAAGATAGAAGGCGTACCAAGCCACGTTCACGTTGTAATCAATCCCAGCGTGAAGGCTCCATGCAGTTGGATGCGATGGATTATCCTCAACCCCGCAGACGTAAAT
>Ga0129306_1002133_pt1 | contig 18730 bp, 19 predicted proteins | sample P827metagenome_FD_94438 | JGI IMG/M metagenome (GOLD analysis project Ga0129306, IMG submission 94438) | Capybara group fecal microbial communities from Wisconsin, USA - P827 metagenome | ecosystem: Host-associated > Mammals > Digestive system > Large intestine > Fecal | place: USA: Wisconsin... | reverse complement strand
TTCATGCCCTTAAGAGCCGCAGCCGCATCTGCGCTTCCGCCGCCCATACCCGCAGAAACAGGTATAGCTTTGCGAAGCTTAATAAAAACGCCCTCTTTAATGTTATATTCTCTTCGTATAAGGTCAACTGCTTTATAAACTATATTCGAGCTGTCGCAGGGCACAAAAGGAATGTTGGTAGTAAGCTTTATATCAGGCTCTTCAGTCATCTCCATATAAAGCTTGTCGTAGATATCCACAGTCTGCATCACCATGCGGACCATATGATAACCGTCTTCTCTTTTCCCTGTTATATCAAGCGAAAGATTGATTTTTCCGTACGCTCTTAGATTAATATATTTCATGGTACCTCTTTTATTTATGTTTTTTGTATACAATTTGATTCTATTTTATACTCGCTTATAAAATCTTGCAAGCAGAAAAATAAAAAGACCGAAGGCAATTCGCCTTCGGCCTGTCATATTCGTATTTTAGCTACAAAGTGTCATCTGAACATCGTTGGTGAGAAGATCTGAATAACTGTATGAGATCATTTTATTCTCATCGTTATCTTTAATCTCAAGCATAAAGATGTATGGGTAAACTTCTTTTATAATGCCTTCGTTAACATCATATTTATGTCTTCCCTTGTTGGCACGCACTACAACTTTACTACCCCTATGTCTAAAGACAGCCTTACGAACATCACTAAGATCAGCCATTCTCATCGCAGTTATTTACCTCCATCGCATAGAAAGATTGTTGTGTAAACACTTCATTAGTTTACTGTGACATAATATCACATTTCCCTTTAATTGTCAAAGATTTTTCAGACAATTCGCTTTTTGTGAAGTCTTTTTACTGACATATGTTACGATAGAACCCCACGGTTTTTGTGCATATTGCACAAATAATGGTATTTGACCCTATGATATATTTTAAACAATATAAAATAGTGCACAAAAACAATCGCCGTCATTTGTGCACTATTTACAAAAATACTATATTTTGTCCTTACTACAATCGTCTTATCCTAGATGTTGTGTTGGCTGACTCGTAATATTATACAAAAAACCATTATTGCGTTGATAAATCTGGAAAACTAAATACTGCGTCTTCGCCGTCATTGTCAATTTCTACAATGTAAGTCTTGGTTATATATCCATCCTTTGTGAACATTATCTGATGCTCGCCGGTGACCTTGGTTACCCTTACGGGAACTACCCCAATCTTCTGTCCGTCAAGGTATGCGGTGGCTCCTTCCGGTTTCTTTATGGAGATATATTCACCGTCTACAGTTGTAGTCTCTTCTTCAGGCTCATCAATCCATGTTAAATCGTCTGAATTCTCTAAATCATCGTCTTCAATCTCAACTATATCATCAAGGTCCTGCACAGGATCGTTGAAATTCGTAAGGTCTGATAAGGATTCGTCCTTTTCTTCTTTTGTGCTGTCTGCAAGGTCTATCTTAAGGTTTACCGTTGGCTTTCCTACCGTAAGAAGCCTTGAAACAGGCTTGTAGCCCTCTTTTTTTACCTCAAGAACATACTCGCCGTATGCCAGTTTAAACGGTATATCTGCGTCGGTAAGTTTGCCGTCTATATACACTTCCGCATCACTAGGTCTTACATTTACAGATATAAGGCCTTCTTTATCTACCTCATTTCTATATTCGTTAAGATCCACATTTACGGTCTTATCAGCCTCTACGGTTATGTATTTGTTAACCGATAGACCGTCATTTTTCAATACAACCTTATATGTTCCCTCTCTAAGGTCAAAGCTCATCCCCTCGCTAATGCTTCCGAATATGTCATATCCTATCTCAACAGAACCGCCGTAAAAATCTCTGAAATTACTGAAAGTCATGGTTCCGTGGCCGCGCTGAATACAAAGGGAATGAATCTTTCCTTCGATGCCCGTGGCAATGAGGATGTCTTTTTCCGATAACTCATCAAGCGTTATCTGCCTGCCGTCTTTTGCAAACACAAGAAGGTGAGAGTCAAACTGGTACTCTCTGTCGCCAAGGTAAATTATATACTCGGTCTTATCTATCTCTATCTCACGTATGCCCTTATAGCTCCAGGCCTCACCCGATCTTTTAACAGATACTGCTCTGCTCTTTCCCTTTTCCGGGGTTACCTCTACTATCTGCCCCGGGGTAAGCCTTCCGGGAGCGATCGCCTCACCGTATTTATTGGTTATGTCTGTGCCAAGATCGAAGGTGTAGTCGGCAAAATCCATCTTTGCAATGCCGTATATCTTAAGCATACCGGCCTCAGCATCAATGCTCGCGATAACTCCTGTTACGGGGGTGCCCTTTTCAGCAGCTTTTGACTCTATTACAGAAACAGTCTCATTTTCAGGCACTATTATGTTTTTTTCAGTTTTCTTTTTCCCTGCCTTACTTACATTTACCACCACCATGGCAAATACAGCAGCCATAATGGTAAGCATAAGTATCGGTATCCACTTATTGTTTTTCACATTTTCCTCCAATGCCAAACAAAAAAGTATCTGTTTTTATTTACGTAAAATACCAAGAAGCTTTTCTTTCGTATTTACAGAAGGGTCGTCAAGCACTGCGTTAAGAAGCCTGTTAAGAGCCTCGCCCACATCTTTGCCGGGAGCCACGCCCGCTTCCATAACGTCTTTGCCTGTTACAGCAAGGTCTTTAAGCTCCACAGGCTCTCCCTTTTCCATTATATCTTTATAAAGGCTCTTTATCTTTTCAAGTCTTACAAGCTTCTCTTTTCTAAAGAAATCCGACTGCCCCATAATGTCTGCATTAATAAGCACAAGAAGGGACTTCATATCTTCTTTACCAACCTTGTTGATCACATGTCTTAAATAGCAAGGCGTAAGGTCTAAAAGTGTGGCATCCATAAATACATCATGGTATTTAACAAGCTTAGCTACGGTAGCGATAGTCTTGTTATCAAACTTAAGCCTTCTTAATATCTTCTTTGCAAGCTCTTCGCCCGCGTCCGCATGCCCTTTAAAATGATCCTTGCCGTTCTCGTCTGTTGTCTTTACAAGAGGCTTTCCAAAATCGTGCAAAAGCGATGCAATGCGGAGCGGATCTTTATGTGGGTCTCCTTGCGGTACAGCCTCCATAACCTTTATACAATGCTCGCCCACATTATAAGCGTGGTGCGGATTGTTCTGCGGAGTAGCAAGGCAAAGGTCAAGCTCCGGAAGCACAACTGCCGTAATACCAAGGCTTACAGCCTCTCTTATACGGCCGGGACATTTAGCGCAGATAAGCAGCGTCAGCTCTTTTGCTATTCTTTCAGCACTGACCTTCTTAAGATTGCCCGCCTTTTCTTTTATAGCCTCTGCGGTCTTTTCTTCTATATCAAAATCAAGCTGAGCCGCAAACCTGACGGCGCGAAGCATACGAAGGGCGTCTTCTTCAAAGCGCTCGGAAGGCTCTCCTACGGCCCTTATAACGTGGTCTTCAAGATCTTTTATGCCGTCAAACTCGTCAATGAGACCCTTTTCAGGGTGGTAAGCCATAGCATTTATGGTAAAATCGCGGCGTCTTAAGTCCTCATATAAAGATGCGGTAAACTCCACATTTTCAGGGTGTCTGCCGTCAAGATACTCGCCGTCAATGCGGTATGTGGTAACCTCGTAGTTCTCGTGGTTTAGCACCACCGTAACTGTACCGTGGGCTATGCCTGTATCTATGGTGACCTTAAAAAGTTCTTTAACCTGCTCCGGCAGCGCAGAAGTGGTAATATCCCAATCTCCCGGTATTCTGCCAAGTATAGAGTCTCTAACGCAGCCGCCCACAGCATAGGCCTCATAGCCTGCACCCTCAAGTGTCTTTATTATTAAGTTAACATCGCCGGGTATCTGTATATTCATTAAAAATCCTCATTTTCACAATTCTTTACCAGAAAATTATAACATAACATAGAGTAAACTCAAAGGGCGGTTTTGACGTTTAAGAAAAAGGAGTCTCCAAACAGAGACTCCTTTAAAATGCAAATTATTTTTTTAATAAGCTCTTCCCCAATATACAAGGGCTTTTGCTTTCTTGCCGCAGCATACACAGGTATCTGCGATAGGCTTGCTGTTAAACGGCATACATCTTGAGGTTGCGCCGGTGTCCTCCTTGATCTTGTTTTCACACTCAACGTCGCCGCACCACATAGCTTTAACAAAACCCGGCTTTTCATCTATGGTCTTCTTAAAGCTCTCGTAATCTGTAGCCTCGTAGGTATGAGCCTCGCGGTGTGCAAGTGCACGCTCATACATGTCTTTCTGCATAGTATCAAGGATCTCACCGAGGCGAGCTTCAAGCTCGTCAAGGTTAACTGTGATCTTCTCTCTTGTGTCACGTCTAACGACTACGCACTGATTATTTGCAATGTCCTTAGGTCCGATCTCGATACGAACAGGGATACCGCGCATCTCCTGCTCGCTGAACTTCCAGCCCGGACTCTTATCTGTATCGTCTACCTTTACTCTGAATCCGCCAAGAGCGGCTCTGATCTCTTCTGCTTTTTCAAGCACGCCTTCCTTCTTCTGCTGGATAGGAATGATAACAGCCTGTGTAGGTGCAACCTTTGGAGGAAGTACAAGTCCGCTGTTGTCTCCGTGTACCATAATGATAGCGCCGATTATACGTGTACTTACGCCCCAGCTGGTCTGGTGTGGGGTCTGAAGCTTGTTGTCTTTGTCTGTGTACTGGATGCCGAAAGCCTTTGCAAAGCCATCGCCAAAGTTGTGGCTTGTACCTGACTGAAGAGCCTTACCATCATGCATAAGAGCTTCGATAGTATAAGTAGCCTCTGCTCCTGCAAATTTCTCTTTATCGGTCTTGCGGCCTCTTACAACTGGGATAGCAAGGAAATCTTCACAGAAATCTGCGTAAAGGTTAAGCATCTGCTCTGTACGCTCTTCTGCCTCTTTTGCAGTAGCGTGGATAGTGTGGCCTTCCTGCCATAAAAACTCACGGCTTCTAAGGAAAGGTCTTGTGGTCTTTTCCCATCTGACTACAGAGCACCACTGGTTGTAGCATTTAGGAAGGTCTCTGTAAGACTCAACCTCGCCTTTATAAAAATCGCAGAAAAGGGTCTCAGATGTAGGTCTTACGCAAAGCTTCTCAGCAAGAGGCTCAAGACCTCCCTGGGTAACCCAGGCAACTTCCGGTGCAAAACCTTCTACATGATCCTTTTCTTTCTGAAGGAGGCTCTCGGGGATAAACATAGGCATGTAAACGTTTTCAACACCTGTTTCTTTAAACCTTCTATCAAGCTCTTTTTGAATATTTTCCCAGATCGCATAACCTGCGGGCTTGATAACCATACATCCCTTAACATTGGAATAACTGATGAGTTCAGCCTTGGTACATACGTCTGTATACCACTGAGCAAAGTCATCTTCCATGGAAGTAATGGCTTCCACCATCTTCTTGTCATCTGCCATAGTAAATAGCCTCCGTTTTTACTTATTTATTATATGAAATATACTTTTTGATTTTAAGCCCCTTACCGCTTTTTGTCAACAATCTTTACGTCAAACACACGTTATTGGGTTTTGATAAATGCAGGGTACAAGAAGTTGTGCAAAAAGAGTTTGACATAGCAGTGAAAGAAATTTATACTAAAAAGTGAGAAAGTATACACCCTCTAGGGAAGGAGTACTATATGGGAAGTAAACGTGTAAGGACATACGATCTGACACCGGGGCTTATAGCTGCGGACGATGTCTATACTTTCAATGACCAGCTTATAATTCAGGAAGGAACAAGGGTTACGGACAGAGTCATCACAAGACTTAAGTTTTACGCCGTGCCCGACATAAAAGTTTATACCGACGAAGATACAGATGAAGATGAACTTGAAGCCGAGGAAGAAACTGTCGTCTTTTCATACGACAAGCCTTACAGAGATCAGGTTATGTCAACACCTGAATTTAAGATATTCGGAACAGCTTATTCCGTTTCTGTAGATAAACTGTCAGACTCTCTTGATGAGATTGCCATGGGAAAAAGGCAGGCAAGCCAGGAAGAGCTCCTTGAGGTTGTTTCCTCTTCCCTTGCAAATGTTCGTAACAATGTACATCTTTTTGATATGCTCAACTGTATGCACGACATGTCAGATATCGTCTATGTACATTCGCTTAACGTAGCGCTTATTGCCCATGCTCTCGGTATCTGGGTCGAGATGCCGGAAGACGACCTTGCCGTTCTTACCACAGCTGCTCTTTTACATGATATAGGCAAGCTCCTTGTTCCGTCCGAGATATTAAATAAACCGGGTGCCCTTAACGCGCAGGAATATGCCATAGTTAAGACCCATGCCCAGTTTGGCTACAACATCCTTAAAAATCAGGATACTCTTGATGAAAGGATCAAAAATGCAGTACTTCAGCATCATGAAAGATGCGACGGAAGCGGTTATCCTGTGGGGCTTCACAGCAATGAGATAGACGATTTTGCAAAGATCATCGCCATAGCAGATGTATACGATGCCATGAGCTCAAAGAGAACCTACAGGGATCCTATCTGTCCGTTCTCGGTTATCGAGATGTTTGAAAAAGACGGTCTTCAAAAATATGACCCGCACTATGTTCTTACATTCCGTCAGGGCGTTGTTGATACCTACTTACATAACGACGTAGTTCTTTCAGACGGCAGAGAAGGCGAAGTTGTACTTATCAACAAGCTCGACCTTTCAAGACCTGTTGTAAGATTAAAAGATTCCACCTATGTGGATCTTTCCAAAGAAAGAGATATTATTATAAAAAGCGTGATATAATATACAAACACAGACTCGAAACAGCCGCACACCGGATTGGTGTGCGGCATTTTTTATTTTCCTATTATTTCACAGATCTTCATCATCACATCTTCAGGTGACTTTAGATGTGCGTCTATTATGATGTCTGCGTATTTTTCATACAGTGGGTGGCGCTCATTGTAAAGATCCTTTAAGGTCTGGCCTTCTTTTAGGACCACGCCTCTTTTCTTTACGTTTGCCACTCGCTTTTCTATTACTTTATAATCAAGCTTAAGATAAACTACTTTTCCAATTTCCTTAAGGTGTTTCATAGCCTCAGGCTCGTATATAACGCTGCCCCCAGGGGCTATAACGCAGCTGCTAAGGTCAAGCTGCTCGTTTACTCTGCTTTCTATGCGAAGAAATTCTTCCTCGCCTTTTTCTGCTATTATCTCAGATAGGAGCTTTCCTTCTTGTTTTTGAATAAGAAGATCGGGATCAACAAACTCGTAGCCAAGCACCTTTGCGAGTATAACACCCACAGTACTCTTGCCGGCTCCCGGCATCCCTATAAGGGTAATGTTGTCTGTTTTCATCGTCTTTTCTTGTCCTTCTTCCTTACAGAGTAGCCAAAGCTTCCAACCTTTTCACCAAGAGTAAAATATTCACCGTGTGAATATGTGACAAGGCCAGTATCATTAAGATGGAACTTCCCTTTTTCATCAAGGTATTCTTCATCTATGGAAACGCCCACAACTTCAGCAATAAACATATCATGGCTGCCAAGAGGCTTTATTTCGGTAACCTTGCATTCAATGTTTACAGGGCTTTCTTCGATGCCCGGTGCATCTATCTTTTGAGACTTTAATGGGGTGAGTTTCATTTCTTTGAACTTATCCACATCGCGGCCGCTCTTTACGCCGCAATAGTCACAGGCGCGAAGGAGCTTACGTGTGGTAAGGTTGATAACGAATTCCCCGGTCTCTTTAATGATATCATGTGAGTAGCGCTCAGGGCGGATAGATATCGATACCATAGCGGGACTGCTGCAAACCGTGCCTGCCCAGGCCACTGTTATGATATTTGGCTTTTCATCTTTTTTGCCGCAGCTTATCATTACCGCAGGGATAGGATAAAGCATGTTCCCGGCGTTCCAGTATTGTTTTCCCATTGATTTTTGGTTCCTTTTGTAATAAAATATTTAGAAAGGAGGCGCGTTTTATGCCTAATTATCTTGAAATTGAATCCACATCGGGTCTTGACCAGACAGTTAAACAGGCCCTTAAATTTAAAACAGGTAATTTCGTATGGAAGATAAGGTTTAATACTGCCTTAGATCCACAGACGGTTAACAACAACAACTTAAGCGTCAGTTCTCCGTCAGGTCAGATCAAGACCAATATTTCTTATGATGCCCTTACAAACGAAATAGAGATCACACCTCTTGAAGCTTATGCCAAAGACGAGTCTTATACGCTTAATATAAGCAAGCGTGTAACAAGCAAAGGCGGTAAGCCTCTTAAGAATAACATAGAAGTAAAATTTAAGCTATAGTTAATTGGTAAAATCTTCTTTTTTAAGTATGAGGAACTCGCTTGTGGCGTAACTTCCGTTAGTTACCACGTCAAGCAGATTCTTCATACTTCTTTTTTCTGCGTTGTCGATAACTTCTTTTATACGACGTGTCATCTGAAGCGGATGGTCTTCCTCTTTATACTCTTCTCTTACCTCAAGTGCAGTGTAAGCAATCTCTTTTATATTATCTTCTGTTACTATATAGTCTTCCTCGCGAAGAAGTTCTACGCCAAGAACAACTAAAGGATCGTCAGGGATATCGGTAGCTTCTACAGGGGTTTCGCAAGGTTCTTTTACAGGCATTTCAGTTTCAGGCTCTACTTCTGTAAAACCGGGCATTTCCTGCTCTTCATCTTCTGCCACTTCTTCCTTTACTTCCGGCTCTTCAAGCTCCAGTTCAAGCTGTTCTGCTCCCTCGTCTTCATCTTCCGTCACAAGCTCAAGTTCAAGCTGCTCTGCCCCTTCATCTTCATCTTCTTCAGGCTCAGGTGACGCAGTCGGTTTCCTTGCGGGGATTTCCTGTTTTCCTTCGTATATCTCAAGAAGACTTCTGGCTTTATCTACTATAGGACCGTCCCCAAACCAGAGTATAATATCCTTGCACTCTCTGACGCATTTATCAACATTTCCGGCTTTGTGGTAGAGCCTTGCAAGTTCAAAGGCCCATTCTTCTACGTATTCCTCTTCTTTTAATTTTTCAAGAGATTCGATCTGTTCGGAAATGTCCTTCTTTTCAAGCCTGTCGATAAGAAATCTGATAACATACTGGTCGGAATCTGTAGGCGCAACTTCAAGAAACTCTCTGTAGTAACGCTCTGCAGCCACAGTATTCTTTTGCTTTACGGCGATACAGGAAAGCTGATAAACTATCTTTCTTGTCTTTGTCTTGTCATAAATACGAAGCAGCAGGGCATAAGCCTCCTCATAGTGGCCTGTGGCGTCGTATACATCGGCAAGAGCACCAAGCTCCGTAAGCGACTTTACCTTTGAAGAATCAACGGTATCGGCAAGTTCGAGGGCCTCCTCATATTTGCCGCGGTCCGAAAGCTTACGTATCTTTTCAATTTTCTCCGAAACAGACAATCTCTCCAAAACTTATCTTCCTCTATTTGTTTCTGTAGTAATCAAGCGTATCTTTAAGCTCATCGGTAACGGTTCCGCCCTCATTTTCAATGTGGCGCAGCCTTCCTTCAAGTTCCTTTTGCTTACGCTGATTCTCTCTGTTAAATCTGCCAAAGGCCTCATCGTAAATAGTCTGCTTGCAAAGGTTATCTCTTATGTCCTTTGTAAACGGACAATACATGCACATCATCTCGCGTACGACTTTGTTAAGTCTCATGGCGCCCTGGGATTCGTTCTTGATCCAGGTCTCGTAATCCATGGCAAATACTTCTTTTACGTTGTTCTTGCCTTTTTGGATCTGAGCCTTAACCTTCTCTTTACGTTCTTCCGAAAGATCCTTGTTCTTTTTGTAGAACTGGATATAATCGGAATACTCGCTGGTAAGGGACTTAACCTTGATATCGTTCCAGCTGGTACCCTGAATGGTACGACAAAGCTCCCACCTGAACCTTCCGAGTACAGGTATAAACATGTCGTTAAGGTCGCCGTCTGAAAGAGCAGGCATAAGGAATCTGCCCGGCGTATCACGCTTTCTTCCGGATATTTCCTGCCACATAGAGACTCTGTCTCCGTACATAGGCAGCATAACTATATCAGGTACGACTTCTTTTTGAATATATTCTTTTTTTATACCTTTGCTCTCATCTACATAAAGTACTTCTCTGTAAAATACAGAAAAATCAATTTCTGCAAGGGAATCTATGGTGTTTCGCACAAGCTCCTTGCTCATAAACATACGACCAAGGTCGCCCGCAAACATATCTTTATGGATAAACGGCACAAAGGTAGTGATCTGGCCGCTTACGATACGGCAGTTGTATTTCAGCATGTTCTTGATCTCAAAATCAAGCCTTGCTTCTTTGTTTACAGCCTCTTTCTTTTCCTGCTCTTCTGTAATGCTCTTCTGGTTCTTAAGGTCGCGCAGGTACTCGTAATAATCCATATCAAACTCGTTCTTTGACGGATCTTTGCGCATCTCGTAAATGGCGTCAAGCCACTCTCTTGCGGTATAAACATGGATCCTGTCATCGTCTTCTTCTTTAAGCTCTGCATGATGATAAAGAAGAATAAGCTGATTTGGCTCTAAAAGTCTTTCATCAAGGAACCCGTAGTTTAAGAAAAGATCGATGATCTTGTCTTTATTTCTCTCCTCATAAGCACGCTTATATACGTTATGGTACAGTTCATAAAACGGCTCAAGAAGGCTTCTTCTCATCTTTCTTGCAGCATCATCCGAAGCAAACTTGTCTTTCATAGACATAAATATCTTTATATTCTCTGCAAGGGCATCTGCCTTTTCCTTCTCAAGTCTGCCGTAAGAAACGATCTTAGCAAAGCTGTCTTCAAACTCTGCAAGCTGCTCTTCCGTAGACATACCTTCGCCTGCTCCTGCAGCTGCGGTCTTCGCCTCTGCCCGAAGCTTTTCCCAAAGATCGTCGTTATCTTCCGGAGTAAAGCCTGTTTTTTCAAGGAGATAACTGCGAAGCTCCTTTGTCATATTTTCTATCTCGTCGTATACTTTTCTAAGGTCATCGCACTTTTTGCCGGTACTTTCAACCTTTCCTATAAGTCTTGAAAGGTTAGAAAGGTAGCTTCCGTGTTTTCTGACTGTAAGACAATTGTAGAATTTCTCTAAGAAGTGTGCCGCTTTATCTGTGTCTTTTTTGACACGGTCATAGCTTTGGCTTATCTCCTGTATCTGTCTTACTGCAAGGTTCTTTGCACCTGCGTAAAATGCCTTACATATATCTGCAGGCACGAGAGCAGCCTCTTTGTAGCCTGCCACCATAAGGGCATCAGGCTTAAGAAGGCACTCAAATGCTTTACCTACATCAACTACTTCATTTGGCTCAAATTTGTATCCGTAACCTGTGGCATATTCAAGAGCGAGTTTCTTTCTGGTATTAACAAAATTCATGAACTCTCCGCATTTGTCGCCTATCTCTTTCTGGAAAGCGAGCTGGCCTGTAAATTCGCGAAGAGCCGCCTTCATAATAAGACCCGGGTAATCTTTATTTGCAGAAAGAAGAAGCATAAGATCTTCTTCAGAATTAACCGGAAATGCGAATATGTTTGCTTTTTCAAGTACTTTAACATTTGCAAGATACTTCTTGCTGTGTATGTCAATAAGACCGATGAAATTACCCGGTCCCATAACTTTCCTGCTGCCTTTTGAAACAAGTTCAACTTTCCCGGCTAACAGTATCCCTATAAAATTTACCGGAGCGCCTTCCTCAAAAACAACTGTGCCCGGTTCGATCTGATTTACCGACTTGCTCACAAGTTCGAAACCCACTGTTTTACCTCCCAAATAATTACAGAATAACCACTTCTACCATTATAGCATACCCGCTTGACTTTTGCATTAAATTATCATATACTACAAATTGCCGTGTGTCGTGGTTTTGATCGTGACCATATGGGCAGGGGTCTTGCGCGACGGGAACCGATGAACCGTGTCAGGTCAGGAATGGAGCAGCACTAAGTCGGACCTTCCGGGTGCCGCAAGGGTGCCTCTGCTCCCCTGTGGTTACGATCAAGACTACGACAAAAGCACAGAGTTATTCGCTCTGTGCTTTTTTTCTTGCCCGAAGGTTTGCAAAAAACTCGCTCATAAGAGCGCTGCATTCATCTTCAAGGATACCTCTTTCAGTTTCTACTCTGTGGTTGAATTTCTCCATATTAAGAAGATTGATGATCGACCCGGCGCAGCCTGCCTTTGGGTTCATAGCCCCTATCACCACGCGCCCCATACGGGACTGCACTATGGCTCCCGCACACATCTGGCATGGCTCCAGGGTAACATACAGCGTACACTCTTCAAGCCGCCAGTCTCCTGTTTTTTTGCAGGCTTTTTTAATCGCCGTTATCTCTGCATGGGCAAGGGCAGTTTTGTCTGTATTTCGCCTGTTATACCCTCTTGCTATTATTTTGTCATCTCTTACTATAACGCAGCCAATGGGCGTTTCGTCCATGGCGTAAGCCTTCTTTGCCAGCCGCAGCGCTGCCTTCATATATTTTTCGTCTTTATTCATACCTTGTACATTCTCTTTTAATAGTGTTATACTTATCTATAATGTATCGTTTGTTTGATTTTAGCACAGAAAGGACGGGCTAACAATATGCAGATTCACGGCTTTAACAAAACTACGCTCCTTGATTATCCGGCGCATATAGCGGCGTGCATCTTTACAGGTGCCTGTAACTTCCGCTGCCCCTTCTGCCAGAACGCTGCGCTTGTGCTAAACCCGGCGGGGGAGCCTGTTATAGACGAAGAAGAGGTTTTATCTTACCTTGCCAAAAGAAAAGGCATACTTGAAGGTCTTTGTATAACAGGCGGCGAGCCAACTCTAAATAAAGACCTTCCCGAATTTATAAAAAAAGTAAAAGACATGGGCTTCCTTGTAAAGCTTGATACAAACGGAAGCAATCCGGATCTGTTACGCGAACTTGCATCAAAAGACCTTCTTGATTACGTGGCTATGGATATAAAATCTTCAAAAGAAGGCTACGCAAAGGCCATAGGAGTTCCTGGCTTTGACATATCGCCTATAGAAAGTTCCGTTAGTTTTCTTATGGGAAGCGGCATAGAGTACGAATTTCGCACTACAGCCGTAAGAGAGCTTATCAGCCCTAAAGACTTTATGATGATCGGAGAGTGGCTTGACGGAGCCGACAAATACTACCTTCAGGGCTACAAAGACTCAGGAGACCTCATAGCTCCCGAAGGCCTTAGCGGATACATTAGAAGCGAGCTTGAGCCTATAGTCTCAAATCTTCGCTCTCACTTCAAAACTATAGAGATCAGGGGGCTTGACTAATGAACCTGACTATAAATACAGAAAGACTACAGCTTCGTATGCTGTTTCCCGGCGATGAAGAACTGATAGCGCTTTTTTACCAAAAGAATATCCCGTTCCTTGCAGCCTGGGAGCCTAATGTAAATCAGAATATGGCAGACCCCGGTACGCAGCGAAACGCCCTTGAATACGAACTTGACCGTGTAAAAAAGGGCACCTTTGTGCGCTATTGGTATTCCACCAAAGAACACCCGGAGATACTGCTTGGTACAGTTTGCTTCCAGAATATCACAATGTCTGCGTTTCACAGCTGCCAGATAGGTTATAAGCAGGATATCGGGGCATGCGGAAGAGGCTATGCCACAGAGGCGGTAAAAGCTTCATGCGAGCACATGTTCAGAAACGAAAACATACACAGGATCGTGGCAAACACGATTACTGATAACGATCGCTCCATCAAACTCCTTAGAAATGCGGGTTTTGAATACGAAGGCGAAGAAAAAAGCTCCGTCATGATAGGCGGAGCCTGGAAAGACTGTTATAGGTTTGCTCTGATAAACAAGTATTAGCCGCAGAGAAGATCTGAAAGCTTTGCAAACTCTGCAAGAGAAAGCTTTTCACCTCTTACGTCTGCTTTAAGGCCCATTTCTTCAAGTGCTTTAAGTACAGCCTCTTTATCTACGCTGATCTCACTTGAATTACAAAGACCATTTACCAGAGTCTTACGGCGCTGAGCAAAAGAAGCTCTTATAACCTTGAACATAAACGAAGTGTCCTGTACCTTAACGGGGCACTTTTCGTGTTTTGTAAGCCTTATTACTGCGCTGCCCACATTTGGACGAGGCATAAAGCAGTTTGGCGGTACATTTGCAGCGATATAAGTATCTGCATAAAACTGAACTGCAAGGGAAAGAGCTCCGTACTCTTTACCGCCCGGCTCTGCCTGCATACGCTCTGCCACTTCTTTTTGTATCATAACGGTAATACTTTCTACCGGTATGTTTTCTTCAAGCAGCTTCATTATAATAGGTGTAGTTATATAATAAGGCAGATTTGCAACTACCTTTATTGGTTTCCCCGCATTTTTCTCGCGTACAAGTGCGTCAAGGTCTACCTTTAATACGTCTTCATTAAGCACAGTTACGTTATCGTAGGCAGAAAGAGTGTCGCTAAGCACCGGTATGAGGTTTCTGTCTATCTCTACAGCCACAACCTCTCTTGCCGCCTCGCAAAGGTACTGGGTAAGAGTTCCGATACCGGGGCCAATCTCAAGCACCATATCATCCTTTGTTATTCCTGCTGCCGCAACGATCTTATCGAGTACGTGGGTGTCTATAAGAAAGTTCTGCCCGAATTTCTTTTGAAAATTAAAATTATATTTTTTAAGTACCGCTATGGTTTCCTGCGGATTGCCAAGTGTTGCCAAATCTCAACCTGCCCTTCTATAATCTAAACTACAAATTAAGGTACATTAATGATATAATATTTTCCGAAATAAAGAAAGAGGATTTTTTATGGAACTTATAATAGATACACACACTCACTATGACGACGAGCAATTTGATACAGATAGAAAAGAGCTCCTTAGCGGCCTTAAAGAGCGCGGCATCGGGACTGTTATACATGCATCTGCCAGCATGGCTAATCTAAAAGCAGGCCTTGCCCTTGCAAAAGAATATGATTTTATATACACTATGGCAGGATTTCACCCTGACGAGATCGCAGAGCTTTCCGGCGGCGGCTACGAGTACCTTGAAAGCCTTGTGGCAACCCCTGAAATAATAAAAGAAAACAAGATCGTGGCTATAGGCGAGATAGGGCTTGATTACCACTGGATGGTACGCCCAAAAGAAGAGCAGATAGAAGGCTTCAGAAAACAGATGCGCCTTGCAAAAAAGGCCGGGCTCCCTGTAAATATACACAGCCGCGACGCCGCCGAAGATACCTGGAATGTTATGAAAGAAGAGCACCTTGAAGAGATAGGCGGCATTATACACTGCTTTTCAGGCTCAGTAGAAATGAGCAAAAACTACCTTTCCGCAGGATTTTACCTTGGTATAGGCGGAGTTGTAACCTTCAAAAATTCAAAAAAGTTAAAACAGATAGTGATCGAGTCTCCGATAGAGCGTCTCGTCCTTGAGACCGACTGCCCTTACCTTGCTCCCGAGCCAAACCGCGGCAAACGAAACGACTCCGGCAACCTCATATACGTAGCAAAAGAGATCGCACGCCTAAAAGACATGCCGGTAGACGATGTGATCCGCATCACAAGTGAAAATGCAAGAAGAGTGTATGGACTGTAAAACAAGCGAGCAATGACTTTCGTCATTGCTCGTCTTAACGTCCATATTTTACTGCTTTTTAGTTCTTAAGTACTTGATACAAGCTAAAATCACCAGGATATACGCCGCAAGCCTGATTGCTCCGCTTGCATATGTGTATATTCCTGCCAAAATCATTAGTGGTGACGTCATAACATTCTACCTCCCCTTTGTTTTATAATCGTTTTTTATCAAAGGAACATCTCTCCCTCAGGTTCATTATAATGTTTTGCAAACAATTGTCAATTTGATCTTCACCTTTTGTGATTTTGTCAAAAAAACAAGTGATTTTTCGCTGATTTTGTCAAAAACACAAACGAGCAACAACTTCTAACAAAGATATGCCCGTAGGGAAAGTAATCCACAACGTACGAAAAACACACTCGTTAAAAGATATGCGGACGCCACCGGTACAATGGCGCCCTCATGCATATAAACTAATGCCAATTTTTTACAGCTATGACTATATTCATGATTCCCAATGACAAAAAAACAGATAAGCCACTAATTATTGTTGAATACCACCATTTTTTCTTTATTCTATAATAGTGTGTACTTATCCCATGAAATATAATTAACAAAAAACTTAATGCTACTATGCTAGTAATATAGAATTGTCTCTTTAAAAGGAAGTAAATTAACAATTCAAGCAAAGCGTATAAAGCAGTGGACATTAAAAACCATATAAATACCATAGCCTGCTTCCCCCTCTAACGCATTATATATAAATTATAATATGCTAACCCCACCAATAAGTAAAGAGACATATAGTTCTCATTAGCTTGTCTTTTTTGTTGAAATTTGGGCCAAAACAAGATATCATATATCGGAATAGGTTTTTAAAAGGATCATTTTTATTATGAAAGATAACATACATATCGGAGAAGTAATCAAATCTTGCCGTGTTGCAGCAGGTTTATCGCAAGAAGAGCTAGCTGAATCGATTTGTTCAAGAGAATACCTTGGAAAAGTTGAGCGAGGCCTAAACGCCCCAACCATCGAGGTAATAGATAGCTTATCCGAAAGGCTAAATCAAAATATTTATGAGTTATACTCACTTCTACTAAAGCATTCAGATATCAAAACGCATAAAAAGATTGAATCAATGAATGAGTATTTTTCTTACGAAAAAATATCCGAAATCCTTCCACTACTTGAAGAATGTAGCGCTAACCCTGCCTTTCAAACAGGGGAACCGTTTCAGATATTGATGTACGGGTATGCTCTTTACTATTCACTCACCCTAAGACAATATAGTACCTCTATAGACTATTCTCTTAAGGGATTGCTCTCAAAATACAGAACCACGGATCAGATATGTTCACTAAAGCACCATTACAGCAATGTTGATATTACCTTGATGCAACACTGGGCTGTCAACATCTGCAGATTAAATGACAAAGCTGGTTTAGATATTTTAAATTTTTTACTTGAGTATTTGTTTCAGACCCTTTCGGACAGCCAATACAGAGTAAATGCTGTTCACAGATTTGAATCAAAAATTATAGGACCGGTTTGCTATAACAAATTTCTGTTTCAAAAGACCTTTGGCATTGCTCTAAGCGAAAGTGACCTCTCGCAGCTGAACACTTCCATTTCCTTGATGAAGAAAAACTCATCCATGTACTTTTTACCGGAATTATTACTTATACGCGGAAATATATATAAGAAAAGCGGAAATAACGACGCCGCTGACTTTGACATTAAAACCGGCGAAGCATTGGGATCCTTTTTATACGACGACACCTATTTGGAAAAGATTATAAAGGAAGCCGCTTCCATCTGAAGCGGCTTCCTAGTAGTATTTACCTCAAATCTATTATCTCAGAATTAACATATATATATCCATCATAAGTAAACGAATCGGCATATGCTAGTGCCTTTAATGCCATTTGGCGATTTTTGAATATTATTTTAAATTAACTATCTCCGGAATCTCTTTATTGTATTCACCATAGACTATAAAATATGCTTTATCGTCTTTGATCTGCAAATAAATGCTGGTTTCATCACCAAGAGCCTCTCGGTCATCTCTTTTTAGAATTGCATTAAAATCATTGTCATAGAGATATATTGTGGTACTTGAATCGTCGTAATTAGTTAATATGTTATAATTGCCATTTTGGGTAAATCTGTATGAGCCTTCATCGCTAATACGGTCAGTACTTTAGCTGAAAGAGTGTAAAATCTTTTGATCTCCGTCCATATTAATCTCATATACCTTGACAATATAATCTTCTGTTCCTGCCTCTATGTCTTCTATATAAGTTTTATCTATGGAATAAAAACAGCCATCTCCTTTTCCGGAACAATTGATATCCAGGTCATTTTCATTGTCAAGTTTGTCAAACTGACCTGCACTTGAATTTAATTTATATAAATCTTTTCCGTTTACTACAAATAGTTCACCATCAACTTCAAAAATGGAATATGCCTCTTTATTTGAAGTATTTAAATATGATCGTTTTTCTTTTGTATCAGGATCAATGCTCTTTAGCTTTGCTCCAATAATTTCTTTGTCACCTAAATATGTCGAGTAATACAAAAGACCATCTTTAAGAGCAACCTCATATTTATCGCCACCCAAAAGCTTGGTTTTTCCTTCACCGTTTAATTTTGTTCTGTACCATCCGCTACTTTTTCTATAGTAAACATATCCGTTGTCATAACCAAGAATGCTCCATATATTTTTTGCAAGCTTATATGGTTTAGCTTTAAGATCCGTTATTTTTAACACGTACATTCCTTTACCGGTAATATAAACCAGTCGGTTACCAAAGAATGTAAAATCTTTTACATTTTTCTTTATGACTGTCGGCTTTGTCCCCTGACTTGCCATTTTTGAAGTATATTTGTAAAGAACTTCATCCCTGGTAAAATAAAGATCATTCTTATGATATTTACCCCGAACTACAGCCGAAGCCTGCAGGTCCTCGCTCAATTTTGAAATATCTGGTTTAGATGCAGCAAATGCTTTCGAGGATAATGCTATTGTTGAAAATAATAACACAACCAAGATCTTCACTACTATTTTGGATTTTCTCATGTTAATTCCTCTTCACGTTTTATTAATAGTTATTTGATGTAAAATTAGAACTCTGAATTTTATATATTCTATATTTTCCAGTGTTTCTGGTATATCCCATATCTCTTATAACACAATCCGTATATCCGCCATTTATCTGAAGTCCCTCAATTT
>Ga0129306_1002130_pt1 | contig 18735 bp, 18 predicted proteins | sample P827metagenome_FD_94438 | JGI IMG/M metagenome (GOLD analysis project Ga0129306, IMG submission 94438) | Capybara group fecal microbial communities from Wisconsin, USA - P827 metagenome | ecosystem: Host-associated > Mammals > Digestive system > Large intestine > Fecal | place: USA: Wisconsin... | reverse complement strand
CTCCCCGTCCCACTCCGGCAATACAAAGATATCCATGGTCTCCCCCTCCGGCAGCGGGAATACCTGGCTCCGGTATATGTTTGTGAGGACACGGCTCCCCGGAGATGAAGGCGCTTCAGATTCAACCGAACCTTCATGCGGGCTCGAAGGGGAGAGGGTTCCCGCTGCCTTTCTACAGGAAGTGGACAGGATCATCATGAAGAGCGACAGCAGTATGAGAACGATCCTCTTTTTCATCACCATCACCTCCGGTTCATTCCAAGCGGCTGCTTTGCACATGGGTCCATTCGCGGCGAGGCATACTGTTCCCTTCCGCATCTTTTTCGCGGATATAGCGCACGGACACATACCAAAGCGTTTCTCCGTCCCATTGCGGCGAAACGAAGCGCTCCATGATTTCGCCCTCTGGCAGGGTGAATTCCTCGCCCTGATAGATATTGGTGAGAATCCGGAGATCTGAGACTTCGGATACGGGTTCGCTGTTGCCGGGAGCGGTCCCGGATGCCGGATCTTCGTTTTTCCTGCATGAGCAGAATAGTGTAAGCATAGCCAGAAGAAGGCAGATTCTGTTTTTCGCCGTTTTCATCGGTGTTCCTCCACCCAAAGCGATGCTCTTGACTGGATTTTCTTCGCACAGTCTTCGGCAGACCCGATGCCGGCGTAATAGGCGGATGCTTCTTCCGTTACGATATCCAGAACGGGCTCCGGCGTGATGCCGAGGATGGGAGAACCGCCCTCGTCGAACAACCGGATCAGCCTGTCATAATACTCCTCGCCCATCGTGTCTGCGAGCGGCTGTCCGTCCTCCTCTTTGGCCATCTTCTCAAGCGCAGGCTTCCACGCAAAGATCGGGATCGGACGCGTCGCATTCAGGTAGGGTTCCGGCATGAACAGCGTTTTGAGAAAATCAAAGCAGACGTCAGGGTATTCTGTGAAGGTTGTGATCATCCAGAGATTGTCTGCCAAAAACCGCGTGCCACTGCCGTCTTCCGTCGGATATCCGATCGGCACGCCACCACCAGCGTCTTCCTCCTCCCAAACCACTTTGATTTCATGGTAATTCTGCCACGAGAAGGTGTATTCCATCCGGAGGAGCAGTTTTCCGCTCCGGAAGGCATCCTGTTCAAATGTCACCTCATCGATGGCGGTGACGCGTTTCCATTCCTCGAAATCCGCCGGGACCGATTTCATGTACTTCATGAAACGGATGAAGATATCCGAATCGAACGAGGCATTTCCGTCCCTGACAAACGGACCGAAGCCGTCTTTCAGATACAGCAGGAAACCGGACTGCCGCGTCTGTCGGAACATCACGTCCACGCCGACAGGCAAATCCTCAACGCAGTCCAGAAACTCGCCGAGGGACCAAGTTCCCTTTGCCCGGCAATCCTCGGACAGGTACGTCGGATTTGCCACCAGCGTCTGTACATAGAAATTCGTTGTAATGCCCCACATGCCGCCCGCTCCGTCGTCGAACATGCGCGGCACGCATCCGAAGAGGCTGTCCGTGTTGACGGTATCGTCCGCGGAAAGGAGGGGAGCGAGGTCAAGATAAAGCCGACGGCTCGTAAGATAGCCGGCAGCCGATCTCTCCGAAAGGCTGATACGGGGCGTGGTGGTGAAGATCATGTCCGGGCGGAAGCCATTATCTGCCATATCGAAACAGAGCTTCGCTTCTCCGCCGTACGGATCCTCCTCCGTCGTGGCATCGCTGTAATCCGCGACATGGATGCTCATCTCCGGATGATCGCGGTTGTAGTCCCGCAGAGCGGAAACCGCGCCTGGAAGCAGGGGCGTCGTCACGGCGACAGTCAGTGTGGGAATCTGATCGCCTGCAGCGTCATCCTGCCGGACACACAGGAGCGGAGAGGCATTCCGGTCCCCATCATATTCCGCCGCGAGAAGCAAATCGTCCTGCAGCATGATGGCCGGATAGAATCCCGCGCGGCTGCCCAGAAAGTCGAGACGCCCACACAGTTCCCGGATGCCCGACGCGTCGAGATCGAGGAGCTTGTCCTCATACAGTTTGCCGTTTTCCGCTTCACGCACGCCCCAAATCCCTTCGCTGTCATAACAAAGGAAGAAGTAGTCTCCGCCCGCGGAGGCAAGCAGGTATCGCGGACTGTGCGACGAACGGGCAAAGAAGACAGGGTCGCCAATGCGCCGCTCCGCCAGCTGCATCGCATAGCATCCGTTTTTGTCTCCGGCATACGCCCAGACAGAGCCATCCGACCCCGGCGCCATCGAGTGAATGGGCGAGCGGAATTCCGTCGTAAACTGCACGGCAAGAGAGGAATCCATCACAACGAGGGTCGTGCCGTCGGTGCAATAGATCGTTCCCGCGGCGTCGGCCGTCAGGAATACGAGCGGCGCGGACAGCATGCTGCCGATCTCCTGTGTATGCGTGATTTGTCCGCTTACGCGGTCGATCCGAAAGACGGAGCAGCGATTCCGGGATTCGTCCGCTATGTAAATGGCATCGGAAGTCAGGATGCCGTGATCGGGAAACGCGGCTTCTCCCGGCAGCGACAGCGTTGTTTCGGACAAAAGCTCTCCTTCATAAGAGAGTTCGCGGATCGAGACGGAAGCGTTCTCCCACTCTTCCTCAGCATCCTGCAGGTTCACAAAGAGAACTGAAATCCGCTTTCCGTCCGCGGCGGGCAGGATGTACGGCAGCATGATGTCGCCTCCGGTTGTTTCGACTTTCTGGTGTGTGAAGCGAAACATAGTATCCGCAGTGGTCTCCAATAGAGCGTCAGATGAAGATCCTGATTGTCTGCTGCATCCAGATGGAAAAATGAGATGGATTGTACATAGTACAAAATATAGAATACATTTTGCCAAGCATAATGTGCGTTTCATGACATTCATTTTTTAACACTTTTCGGTCTTATGAAATCTTGCACGGATTGATCAAACTATGCATATGATTTCGACACCCAACTTCGCAGTAAATGATCCAGTTTCTGTAGGAGATGTCATCGGTTATGTTGGCAACACTGGTGACTCGAGTGGAAATCATCTTCACTTTGAATACCATACCGGAACCATGAATCCTGCATCCAATGCACTTGGATATTACAATCAGGGAACAAAGGTTGATCCTCAGATCTATATGTAAACCAACTTTTTCATTATAGTTTTCTGTCATGTGCTCCATCCACCGGGCGGATATGTTCCCTTCTCAACCAGGTTGTTTCCAGAGAGCACATATTCGCCCTCATTCTCGATAAAGTAATATTCACGGAGATCGGAGGGGATGAGTCGTGCCGCGTCGTGCCAGAAACGGACAGTGAAAACGAACTCATCCCCTTCCCGCCTTTCTTCTTCCACAGTAAAAAAACGTGTCGTGTACTCAAGCGTGCGCATTGGCTCGTCTCCCGGTTGGACATCAACAGGTTCAGTTGCTAAGAGATAGGCCAAAGCCCGGTAAGTATCCGAGGGTGGAAGCTGCGCATTGGCTTCTGTCATACTCACACCTGCGAGCGAGAGATCAAAGATCAATGTATGCTCTCCCTCAGAAAACTGCGGAACACTCTTAGCTATTTGGACTCGAACGGCTAGGAGAGGTCTTTCCAATGTCGCGAGAAAACCTGCGCGAAGCAGCTCTGTCTTCGGCAGAACGACCGAGAGATAGGCTCCGGGTATGTAAAAATCGGATAAGGTTTGCGCGATTTCATCCATCCGCATGGTGTCTCCCTGGATGAACGCATCAGCGAAATCGTATACAGTAGGGTCAACGGACAACCCCGATTGTTCGCCGTTCATCGCCACATCTGTCGGTAAATCGGCTTTATATTTCACCAAACAGGGATCTCCTGCCAGCACAACCGACTTGGACAGGTTTTTCAGAATGCCCGGCATCTCTTCATTGGCCAGAAACCGCTCCTGCTGTGGGGTGATTGTATAGATCAGAATCGACGATTTCTCGTCCATGCGTCCGACGTATAAATATTGACGCGAGTAGTTTTCCGCATCATCCTCAAAGAATGTGCGTACCACGTCAAAAGAATACAGTACAGAAAGGGCGCCGTTTTCTGCCAGCTTTTCTTGGCGTATCACACGGAATCTGTTCCGATCAAGCGCTGGACTCTGGAGATACTGTGTAAACAATGTCTCATAATCTCCGTCCTCACAAGCGGCAGTTAGTGTGATCTGGCAATCGACGCCGCCTACCAGAGCGGAGAAGCTGCAATAGGGATTGCTCCACTGCCTCGCAAAATCCAATTCTATGCGGACAGGAATCGAAAACGCACTGAGCGGGGCAAATGGCTCGTCTCCCACGGCATAATACGGGATGAACAGTAAATCTTCTGCTTCCCGCGAAACATCTTCCTCCGTTTCTTGGGTTTCGTCAGGCTGTATGGAAAACATCTGCGACTCCTGCATCGTTCTTCCACACCCGACGATTGCAATGCAGAATATGAGAAGCCATAGGCCGAAGAACTGTTTGTTTATCATAATACACTGACCTGCCCGGTGTTACACCCAATCATGATGGAGTAGACATCGCGTACCCTAATGATGGGTTAAACAGATGTTATTCGATGTTTGCCGGAACTGTTACTGAAGTCCATACAAGTCTTGATACAGAACGTGGGCGATATGTAAAAGTCGTTTCCAATGGTTATACCGCCATTTACCAGCATTTAGCGTCCGTCAATGTGTCATACGGTAGTAACATTGCCAAAGGCGCAGTAATTGGTGTCATTGGCGGCAGCGGCTTGTACAATGAAAATGCATACGGTAAACATCTGCATTTTGAAGTATGGCATAACAGTAATATCGACGATCCGTTAAAGTATTTCGATTGATCAACCCTGCATTGCAAAGATGGGGATACTCCGCAGATGAGTGTCCCCATCTATATTATTCATATATAATGGCTACACTATATGCCCTCCGCAATACTTCTTTTTCATACTCTATCATACACGAATTGCCTATGTGTGTGTGTATTTCCACATTGGAGCACGCATTGAACGGATCGCCATTAATATATCTGATTTCTGGAATTTCCACATAAATCAAATTATAACAGTTGCTGAAAGCGTCATGATCCAGATATTGTAATTTCGGAAGATAAAGCGAATGGATTGCTGTGTGAAAAAAAGCATCCGTGCCTATATACCGCACCTCGGGAAGATTGATATACTCTAGGTTAGTGCAATTACCAAAGGCGCTTAGGGCAACGATCTGCATTTCGTCAAATGTTATTTCGGATAGCTGTTCGCAGTTGCCAAAGGCATCCATACCAACGGAAACAAGCTTAGGCGCGGATACCTTAGTAAGGGAAGAACTCAGAAAGCTGTTGCTCCCTGCCTCACGAACAGCAGGCATATCAATAGCCTTTATTGAGTCGCTTAAGAGAAAGCAATTCATTCCTATTCCAACTATGGGCAAACCGTCATACTCTGCCGGAATCACAAGATTCGCTTCATATCCTTGATAAGCTGTTAAAAGCCAACCCTTTTTATACCTCTGATAGGTAAAGTCTCCAGCTGTAACAGGTGTTTGTTCTTTTCTGCTCGTAATTTCATGAAGAAGGTTCGGATTCTCTCTGAGTGATAGATCAGACAGTTCAAAGGAATCATTTCTGACCGACAGAGTTGCTTCAATGTACGCAACTATCTCATCCCAACCCGTTTGGCAATCATATGTGACTAGCACTTGATTGTCCTTGATGGAAAAATGTGCGTAATTGCTGAAAACAACTTTATAGTACGGAACAATGGATTCAAGTTCATCTTGTTTTATCCGCATCAGATTATTCTCGTCGAACCCAAAGGAATAGCAATATGCGAATCGATCGTTTTCCTCGCGATACTCTTCTAACTCATTATAGAATCGGTCATCGATCAACTCAATAAACTCGTCTGTCTCACAGGAATGCTCTCTGCCGACCGTACTGTCCGTAACAATCAGCTGTTCATGATGCTCCGTTTCAGAATCAGTTGTTATAACAATCCGGACGGAATCTTCAACCCCGTCTTCCGTGACATCCAGTCGATATAATACATCGTCAGGATTCTCATCAGCAGATGCACCGAGCTCACTTTCCGGGTTAGGCATGATGACGTTTGATATAGTCTCTTTATCGAGTGTAATATTGTCTGAAACTACTTCTGCAGGAATTTGCGGCAACACTTCAGCTGTCGATCCAAGTTTTTTGTCATCTGCAGATCGTAGATAGCATGAAGTGCATATCATGCTCATGCAAAGTATGGCAAACAAGAATTTTCTGTTCATGTGGTAATCTCCCACATATATGAGTGTGATAATTGGGAATATTGATGATTGTACTAATAATTTCAACCAATATGGGCTCAACTGTTCCTATCTTGAAGCAATTTTCTGCACGCAAACGTGAAAATAAGACAAGACCAGATAATTCAATATATTCCTGTAAAGTTAACTTGAAGTCCTAATCCACTTTGAGAGACAGAATCTGATGTTGAGTCAACATATACCCATTCATTTCCCGATTGACGATAAACAGTTAATGTACCGTCTATGTGTGTGGTCCCGCTTTTTCCAAATACAGAGGCATCAGCTTCCCATTTAAACCATCAAAGCCAATGGTGCTTGACATTCTATAGATGCAGTTCCATTGCGGGGAATAGTCGATAGGCATAGTGGAATAGACATTCACTGCCATTAGCAGAAGGACAAACACAAGGACAAAATGAAAGCGTGCTTTTTCATAAGTGATCTCCCAACTATTTTAAAGATTATCGAGGTCTTAGCCTCTGTAGTATATAACGATTAAGAAGGTGGATCTGTCTTGAAAAATAGAAAAAACCGAGAAAAAACTGGAATTTCTATCCATCTCAGTTTTTTCTCGGCTTAAAGTTATAATCACTATGATATTCAAGGTGCTGTGGTCATGTTATGCGACAATTCTATCACTCTTTCGGTGTTCTTTTCTTCACCGCTGACAACAAATAGGTATTTATCCATCCAGTAAAGGGATACCATGTTATCATTATAAAATAGTTTCCCTTCTACGCCCAAAGCTATCTCAACATTTTGAATCTCAATGCTTGTATTATCCTGCCAATATTCATCATTTCCAATCACATATTGAGAAATATAATACTCATCGCCCTCTGGAGAAATAATGATACTCTCGATTTCATACACTCCCTCCAGAATTCTTTCAACAACCCATCCATCCGGCAGGTTATCAGGAAGAATGATCTCCTGGATTGTTGTCGTTGTTTCCGCCTCTGGATTGAATCTAACTCCAATATACTGATCATACCATTTAACTATCACATCCCACACGGCAGCTCTAACTGTGGGTGTAGCTATCATTGCTGTAAAGAGTACGGTTGCCACTATTAACACGACAACCGCGGCTTTCTTCAGGGGACGTGGAATCGTAAGATTCCACGTTTCCTGCCGCATTGCCTTATTCAGAGCGTGGTTGAATCTTCTTTTTGTCTTTTCGCTCACCGGGTAATCCGACAGATCAATAGCTTCCATTTCCGAAATTTCTTCTTCAAAGCAATCTTGAAGTGCAAACCGCAAAGCAATATCTATCTGACGATCACTTATCCGTTCCATAAATGTATCCCTCCATTTCAGTCTTCAGTTTTTCTCTGCTCTTTTGGAGAATAGTTCTAACTGTCGATGCATTCATATTTAGGATCTTCGCAACCTCAGATGATGTATGATCTGCAAAATACGTCAGATATATGATTGTGGAAGCCGGTTCACCAAGCTCTTCAACTTTTTTCCTTAATAGTGCTGCCGTTTCTTTCTGAATCAGTTCTTCAGTAATATTAACTCCTTCGTCTCTATAATCTATTGGCTTATTGTTGTTATTAGGACAAGGCTCGTCGTAAGATTCAAATCCTATTTTTTTCCTTCGCCTGTTATCGTCAATAAAGATACTTCGAGTATAGATAATAAGTAACCGATTGATTTCTTTATTGTCTGCCGCAATAAACTTCTCCTTGTGCCTCATGACTCTTTCAAAGACAGCACTAGTTATATCGTCAGCCTCTGCAGTGTTATGAGTCAAACCCCATGCCACATATTTTACTTTGGGTGAGAAATCTTCAAATAATTTTGTGAAAAACTTACGCTCATCGTCATCCAAGGTTTCAAGCCACATCAGGTAAGAGATCATATGTGTTGTCGCCTTCCTCTTTCAGGTGTATTGTGATCCATTATAACATTTTTCGACCCCTTAATCAATCTTGAAATTTCGCTAAAATTATACGTTTACGGAAAATGGTTTCGATAGTTGAAAATCGCCTTTCCATCGTTGTTTTGTACAGGACTATTATAGCACAGAGATCCCGATTCCGTCAATACATATCTATCGTTGTTTTTTACAGGAATCAGTTTCCAAAAAGGTATAGGTTTACGGAGAAAGCTCACCCTCGACGTTTCCACCTGATCTCGAATTCACGTTTCAGCTTGTAGAAGGTACTCTGGCTCATCCCATACTGTTCCGTGATTTCGGTCATAGTCAACTCCTTCTTCTCCCACCTTCGGATGATTTCCTCGAAGTCCGGCGGCATTTCCTTCGGCGGTCGGCCAAAGCGGACCCCTCGCTTTTTGGCAGCCGCGATTCCCCCTGCCTGCCGTTGGCGGATATTGATCCGCTCCGTCTCTGAAACATAAGACAGAAGCTGCAAAACAATATCGCTGATGAGCGTTCCGATCAGGTTCTTCTGCTGACGGGTATCGAGGATCGGCATATCAAGCACTACCACATCCGCGCCTTTCTCTTTTGTGATGATCCTCCATTGCTCGATCATATCCTTATAATTCCTACCCATACGGTCGATACTTTTAAAATACACCACATCGCCTGGTTTCAATTTCTTCATCAGCTTTTTGTAAGCCGGTCTCTCAAAATCCTTGCAGGATTGCTTGTCTGCAAAAATGTTCCCTTTCGGCACCCCTGCTTCGTTCATGGCGATCATCTGGCGGTCCTCGTTTTGTTCTGCCGTGGAAACTCTGACGTATCCGTAATCTGACATTGAAACATCCTTTCTGTTTTGATTTCTGTACCTGTAATGTCGCCAGACCCGTCACTGTGTTATACGTTCTGTAAAATCTATTCTCACCGATTCCTCGGGATGTTACAAGCCGTTTCCTGAAACAAATTCTGGCTGCTATCTAATAGAAAAGCTCAAACTCTTTCATCATCGGGCTTGCGCTTCGCTTCTTGATTTGGTTTTGTTTTTCGTTTAGTATGATTATCTCTATCTGAAAGATGACACTTTGAGGAAGATTTAGGGAAGACGGGCTGTGCATGAATAATTACCATTCGTTCACAACTTATTTATTGATTCTTGACTTAAAATAAGTTAAAATACAAATAAAAGTTATAAACAGGAGGGCATGGTTTTGGAATACTTGAATCGTGTGATGGGAATCCACGTGATGTATGAGAACAGCAACCCCCAATCCTTACCGAATTTCATACAGTCTCGCTACAGAATTCAGAGAGTATTGCTCGACGGCAAAGCAGCGTCTTTTATGTATCCGAAAAGCAAACTGGATTCTGTAGATGCCGTAAAGAAACACATGGAAAGAGTTGAAAAGGCAGAGAATACTCCCGCTGTTCTTATGCTGGATCATCTGACTTATCGCCAAAAGGAATATCTTTTAAAAGCGCATCTCCCTTTTATTGTCGATGGAAAACAGATTTATCTGCCGTTCATGGCCGTTTACTTGCAGGAACGCGGGGATAAAGAGGAACAAGAACGATCCGATATGCTTCCTTCCTCTCAATTGCTTCTACTTCTCTATATCTATAACGGCTGCGGTGAAATGCTGACCAGTGATGCAGTCAAAGAACTTGGGCTCACAGCGACATCCGTTTCCCGCGCCTCAAAACAACTTGAAGAGATGGGGATCGTCAAAACAGAAAAGCGAGGTGTGCAAAAGATTATCTCTTCCGAATTGTCGCCGAAAGAGCTGTTTGCCATATCGCGTTCGAGCATGCTCAATCCTGTCAAACGGACAATTTATGTTCCAAGAGATGCGATAACTTGTGATTTACTCATGAGCGGGTATTCTGCACTGTCTGAATACACAATGTTAAACCCGCCCAGAATGAAATGCTTCGCTTCTGACAGCATAGCCGCATGGGAAAAAGCATCTACCCGCAAACTGCAAAGCACAGACGATCAGCACGAGATTCAGTTGTGGAGATATGACCCTCGGAAACTTTCCGGCAGTGGCATGGTTGACCGTCTATCCCTTGCGCTCTCTTTCAGTGATGACAAAGATGAACGGGTGGAGGATGCTATAGAAGAGATGCTATCAAAAACATGGGAGGACATCGATGGTAAGAGGACTTGACAGCTTCAAAGACTGGTTTCGGGGATACAAAGAACAGTATGTGATCATTGGGGGCACAGCATGCGATCTTTTGATGTCTGACAGTGGTCTTGGATTCCGTGCAACAAAGGATATTGATCTTGTGCTGATTGTCGAAGCAATCGATGCGGGTTTTGCCAGACGATTCTGGGAGTATATCGCTATAGCTGGATATGAACACCGTAACAAAAGCACTGGCGCACCTCAATTCTATCGTTTCACGAATCCCCGCTCTCAAGAATACCCGGCGATGATTGAACTGTTCACACGACGACTGAATGATATTCCTCTGCCGGAAGATGCTGTTCTGACGCCGTTGCCGATGGATGACAATATTTCCAGCTTGTCAGCGATCCTGCTGAACGATGACTATTACAGTCTCTTGAAGCAAGGAAAGGTGAATGTTTCCGGTGTTACGATACTGGATGCGCCATACCTGATTCCATTTAAAGCAAAAGCCTGGATGGATCTCTCCGACCGAAAAGCTGCCGGCAAATCTGTGGACAGCAGAAATATCCGCAAGCACAAAAATGATGTTTTCAGGTTGACGGAACTTCTTGATTCTAATCAGGTACCGCTTCCGAATTTACCTGATACCATTCGGAGCGACATGAATGAATTCATTGAAAGGATGTTGTCGGAGGCTGTGGATCTGAAGCAGCTCGATATTCCGGGTAAGACGAAATCAGACATCCTGGATCAGCTGAGGATTGTTTATGGATAAATGCGTTCCTTAAGAATCATTCTTTTATGCCGCATATACCATAAGATCTCGCATGAGGTCCTCCTTCCGGGAGGACCTCATCTTTGGCAAGCAGGGCAAAGAGGGCACCACTGCCCCCTTTGCGGCTTGTCGGGGGAGCATCCCCGAACCCCTTTTTTCATCGTTTCACGATGGCAGCGCACCTTCGGCGCTTATGGAGCAGACGTCATTCCAACCTCTGCTCCTTTTTCTTTTCTCCGCGGGTGAGATCCGCTCCGAGGATCTCTTCCACGTTCGCTTTGTGGACAGCCAGCTCCCGCATTTCCTCCCGTGCCTGCCGGTACTCCGCATAGGCGGATTTCTTGTCAGCCAGCAGAGCGGCATACTCCGTCTGCAGGCTTTTCACCGTGGGCAGCTTTTTCACGCCCATTTGGTCGAAGACCTTTTTCGCCGCCCGGTGGAGGATGATTTCGCTCTCATGCTCCGCGAGGAATTTCCGGGAGTACCGGGATTTTTTGTAAGCCCCGAATACCTCCCGCGTCTTCATATAATTGATGATCAGTGTCCGCAGGACCGTGATCTCCGCCATCCGTTTTTCCGCCGCCTTGATCCGGTCCGACAGAGCGTGAAACCGTTCCGCCGCCTCCGCCGATTTTCGTTCCAGTTCGGCGTAATCGAGCAGTCCGTGTCCTTTCAGATAGCTGACCGTCATGGCCATTTGTTTCAGATTGTACAGCTTCGCCCACTGCGCATATCCCGCGCCCTTGCCCTCGCGCAGTTTCGCGTCGATGTCGATCAGGAGAGAATGACCGGAGGGAGCATTCTGTTTCCGCGCACCCCGCGGCTTGTGGTCCAGCGTTCCGGCGATGACGGCTCGAAGCGCTTCTTCCGTGTACCCGTCCCCGAGGGAATCGAAGCGGATCGCTCTTTTCTCCCCGGGGGGAATTACGGCTGTGTGCTTTCCTGGCTTGATTGTATATCCGGCTTCCACCAGCAGCGCAAGAAATTCTCCGAAATCCTTCGGTTTCTTTTCGAGGATCCCGTCTATGACGCCCCGCAGCATCCCCCGTTTCGACGGCTTTGCCTTTTCTCCCAGCCAGCGGTCGTAACCGGAATGACTGAGACGCTTCGGATGCTCGATCACGGACAGGCCGCGTTCCAGACAGATGATGTCGCTCAGCCTTGCCACCGCCCGGCCGGAGCCGAGGAAATCCCGGAACTTCTGCTTGCAGTCCAGGGACGTGGAATTGAAGATGATGTGCGAATGGATATGCTTCTTGTCCGCATGGGTGCAGACGAGAAAAGCGTGCTTTCCTTTGAGGAACCGGGATGCCAGCTCATAGCCGATCTGGTTCGCTTCTTCCGGCGTGACCTCGCCCGGACGGAAGGACTGCCGGATCTGATAGGCGATCACGTCGCTTTTCTGCTCCCGCCCGGTCATGGCCTGATACTGCCTCTTGGAAAACAAAAACTCCGCGTCGGCGGTGTAAGGATCACAGCCATACGCGGAGATCAGTTCGTATTCATCGGTCTTATCCGGGTTCTTTGCGTACTCCGTCCGGTCATGGAGGCATTGCGCCACGGTTCGGCCCCGGTTCCGGTGCATGGCGATGATTCGTGTCGTTGCGATGCGGTCCTCCTTCCTGCGGTCAGAGGGAAGAGAGGCGGGTCAGGATACCGTTTACCCCGTCCCGGATCTCTTCCAGCGCCTTTCGCGCAAGCCTGATTTCTTCGATACCGACGTGTCCCATTCCGTTGACACGCCGGGCGATCTGATTGATGTTGCTCCCGACCTTCCCGAGCTGACCTGTGAGCGCTCCGATCTCCGGCAGCTCCAGACGGATGACGTACCCGTCGATTGCCATTTTCCGCAGGTACGCCGCCATGTTGTCGGTGCCGTATTCCTCCATCTTCCGCTCGATCTTCTCCCGCTCCTCTGGCGTGACTCGGAAGCGGAGCATGGTGTCGCGGATGCGTTTTTCTTTCATGTGAATCACCTCATTATTTCCATGATATATTACTGTCTATAAATCTAAATAATTATCATCCGAAAGAAATAGAGATAAAAAACAAGGATTACGTAACGTAGTCCTTGTTTTCACCTTTTGGGGTATGAGTTATAGTATCAGACGAGTTTTCTTGTATTGATGGTGGGTAAAACAATAGGCGTCATTCCGGGTTGAGAAGTTAGTAAAGTGACTTCACTTCTGATGAAAGGGAACATGATGGCAATGGTGTTCTCTTGAACGACTTTTTCACGGTTTTCGATCATTGATCCTGAAATCTGAAAAACAGCATTAGCAGTAACTGAAATATCCAAATCCCCGCCCTCATGGGTTATGGTTAATTTGACCTGTACATGAAAAGTATCGCCGTCGCTATCAACAGATTTCTCTATGTTTATTTTTAATTTATCGTCTTCTATCTTCATTCGCCTTTTTATTGAGCATTCCGAAAAATAGAAATCTGTCATGATTAAATCGGATCTGATCTCACGAATATCCATTATTTACTCCTTCTATGCGGCTTCAGGTCCCGCTTCAATGAAACCAATTTCGTTATAAAGAAATGTTGGCATTTTGATCTTGTATATCATTTCTGTGCCATTCAAGTCAGAAACCGTTAAAGCTTCTGAATCGTCTTCTTCCTCATCTTCTTCTGCATGTTCTGTTATTTCTTCAAGAGATATGCCAAACAAAGATTCAAAAGTATCTGTACCTTTTCCTTCTTTGATTTTGATCTCCACGCCATAATAATCTTTGGCTATTCTTTTCATTGTTTCTGTAGTTTTATCCATTTTTTACACCTTTCAATTCCAAAACAATTCCTTAGTATCTTGACAATTCCAAATCTTCTATTATCGCCGGATCTGTTACACAATAGATTGTCTCAGCCCCCACAATCAAATTGTATTTATCAGCAATTTTAATTCCTTCTTCCATTCTATCACGGCTACGTTGCTTGAGATTTCCTATGATTAATTTCTTCTCATTTTCGTCAGCATATGTTGCAATCAAAAGAGAACGTATACGCTCCTCTCGCGAAAACTCCTCGTTTCCTTCAATTTCTATCACATGGCTTTTTAGATACTCATCTGCAAAGGCTCCAAATTTTTGTACTTCCTTATAATCACGCAAATCCATCACCAAATCACAATTAATCTTATTAATATTACATGATAATACTGCTTGTTGAGGCAACTCTCCCTTTTCGATTCCCTGAGACTTGATTTGTCAAGGGGGGATTTTGCATTTATTTACAAGATTTACCTTGGTCTCACGAACATTCCTCTTTCAACTCTATCTCCCACTTGATGACGACGGCAAATACTACTGTCACCCTTCCCCCTTCCCGCTCTTCTCCCCGAACACCCACAGATAATAGTCCTCCAGCGCCGGAGCGGCGTTCTTCGCGTTTTCGATCGGCTTTTCTTCGCTCAGTACCCGGAGCAGGACTTCCCCGGTCGTCTCGTCCCGCGAGATGTTCGTCACGCGGAAGCGGTTCTGCAAAGTCTGTACCTCGCTCTCCGCGCAGGGGACGATCCACACGGAACCCGCGATCTTCTCCGTCAGAACATGCGGCGGGGCGTTGTCCGCGATCACGCCCTTTTTCAGCATAATGATATCCCGCGCGATGAACTCGACGTCCGGCACCACATGGGTGGCGATCAGGACGATCTTGTCGAACGCGATCCGGGAGATATAGTTCCGGATGGAGATCCGCTGTTTCGGGTCCAGTCCAGCCGTCGGCTCGTCGAGGATGAGGATTTCGGGATTGCCGAGAACGGCCTGGGCGAGAGCCAGCCTCTGCTTCATACCTCCGGACAGGGCTCCGATCTTCCGCCTTGGCACGTCGTCCAGCTCCACCGCCCGGAGGATTTCGGGGATCTGCTCCTTCGCCTCCGTCTTCGTCATGCCCTTCAGCGCGGCCATGTACCACATGAACCGCTCCACCGTGAAGTTCGGATAAAGCCCCGGATACTGCGGCATGAAGCCGAGCTTTTCCCGGAAGCGGACGCCCATCTTGAGCACGTCTTCCGTCACGCCGTCGTCCGAGGTGTAGGCGATCGATCCGGAATCCGCCTTGAGGTTGTCCGTCAGGATGTTCATGAGCGTGGATTTCCCCGAGCCGTTCGGGCCGAGCAGGGCGTAGATGCCCGGTTCGAGCTCCGCGGTAAAACGGTCAAGCGCGAGGTTTGTGCCGTAGGATTTCGTGATTTGCTGGATGGTGAGGGTCATGGCTGAACTCCTTTTTCTTCCTCTCCGACCTCCGTCAGGGTCAGGCGGGTCATCTCATAGTGATCGCTCGTTCCGCTCCGCCCGATGGCGATTCCGTCGGAGAAACCGATGAGCATTCCGTCGCCTTCGCAGAGAAAACGGCGTGTTTCCCCCGTCTCCGGATCGAGCGAGTACCGCGTATTGTCTCCGAGCGCGTAAATATCCGTCATGACCGTTTCGTTCCCCCTTCCGGTCGGCGCGGCGGCTGTTTCGATGAATTCGATGTAGAAAGGCGCAAACCACAGCTTACCGTCGCAGGGAAAAATCGGACTGTACGCGTTGACATCCTCCGCGAGGATTTGTGCCCGTCCGTCCCGGATTTCCACAAGCGCCATACGTTCAAAATACCGCGTTTCGGTCACGGTCGCGCTGACCAGTTCTTCCGCGCCGAGCAGGACGACGTGCCCGTTTTCGCTGTACACGAGGGACCCGAGCCGCACCCCGTCCGGAGAAACCGTGATGCTCTCCCCTCCGTCCTTCGGGATGATCTCGCACGCGCCGTCCATCCCCTCTCCGGCATGAAACAGATAGTACCGTTCGCTGTCGACGGCGAAGCCTGTTCCGACGGGCAGCATGTCAAAGACGCGCTCCGACTTTCCGCCGTTCTTTTTGATCCGCATGATTTCAAGGTACTGGTCGTCCGTGGACATGAATTCCGCCCCTCTGTCCGCGCTCTCCCGATAATGGCTGTTCGCATAGTACAGATATTCGCCGTCCGCGTAAATCTGAAAAGGCGTGAAATTCCCCGTGTTTTCCGTGGTGCAGATCAATTGCATGGGTTCCACCTCAAAGGGGTTCACAGCGTAGATCCGGTACAGCATCGGGTGGTCCCGTTCCAGCGCGTAAACCTTCATGAAGAGCATCTCTCCGTCCGTGCAGAAGGAGCGCGGGAGACCGAGCGTCGCGCTTTCGGGGCAGGGACCGTTTCTTCCGTCGTGCTGGCAGAGGGGATCGCGGCAAAGTCCCGCCACCCGTTCAAATCCCGCGTTATAGACATTCTTTGCGTGACTCGGCGCGATGAAGATGATCGTCTCCCCGATCTGGCATCCGTCGGGGCGGTTATAGTAAACGGTTTCTTCCGTGCGGCGCGAACAGGAGGCAAGTGGAAGCAGAGCGGCGAGGCAAAGAAACAGCAGTCTTTTCAATATCGAACCTCCTCAAAAGTTCGGATCACTTCCAGCGTCTCCGGATCGAGGGCACACCGGACGGCATGTATTTCTCCTGTTTCATAGTATCCCAGCCCGCCGTCGGTCATGCTCGCGTATAGAATCCCGTCCGCCCCCACCGTAAGGGACAGATTTTCAAATCCCTCTGGGAGGTTCGGGGTGATTTCCGTGATCGTCCCATCCTTCCAAAATCCGGCAGCAACAGTTTCTGTCTCGACGAAATCCGTGTCCCGGTACTCTCCCGGGCGTCCGGTGGGCATGGGCTTGGTGCCGAGGTATTCCGATTCCGTCCGCGTGTAATAAACGGCGTCCCCACCGAACACGAAGCCGCTGTCAGCCTCGGCGATCCGGACGAATTTGCCTTCCCCCGCAGGCAGGCGGTAGAGGACCCAATTGTTCACCCGATGCTCCGCCGCTTCGCCGGTATCCCGGGTGAAGGAGAGCGTTCTCTCCTTCTCCGTTCGCAGCCAGAATTCACCCCGCCACATATCGATGAAAACCGGGTGTTCGTCCGCGGCGGGAGGGTCGATCCGCGTTTTTTCGCCCGTTTCCGTGTCGGTGAACTCGATCCACTCCCCATCCGAAGACGCAGGGGCGCTCACCGGTCTCGACGCGAAGGAAGCGTTCAGCACGGCAAGCGTTTGTCCGTCCGCGCTGACGGCAAAATTCGGGGCAAACAGATACCCCTCTCCGACGGACTCCGGTTCTCCTCCCGAGACGGGTACGCGCAGGATCGAGAACGATTCGCGCTCTCCCTCTGGGGCGTCCTCGTCGTACTGCCCCTGCGTGAACCAGAGAAATCCGCCGCCGACCTTGAAGTCCGGCGAATCGCTGCCGGTCATGTCCGTTTTGCAGATCAGGCGGAAATCGCTCCCGTCCGGCTTCAGACTGTAAAGCTCGCGGGAATAAGCGCCCGTCATGCCGTCAAAGGTCATCGCGCAGAAATAGAGCAGCTCCCCGTCCGTGACAACATCCGGCCAGCGAAGGGAATGGCAGTCCGGACAGATCCCGTCGCTCCCGTCGTGCGCGCAGAGCGGATCGCGGCATAATCCCTTTCGAATCCCATCCGGGGTATACATTGTGATGCGCGTCAACTCGCTGACATAGGCGGCGGAACCGAGAAAACAGCTGTACTGCGCGTTGAACCAGAGGGGCGGGGCGGGAGGCTCTTTGGTGCAGGAGAGGAGAAGGAGCAGAAAAGCAAGCGCAAGCATCCGAATTCGTTTCATAACCGTTTTTCCTTTCATCCCTTCACAAACATCCTCCTCGCCGACCCGACGAGCGCGGATACCGCCACCCCCGCCGCGGCGATCCAAAGGGCGAGCATCGCCCAGCCGGAGCCGAAGAGGGAGAGCCGGGCCGAATCGAGGAACAGGGGCGTTCCGGCGAGCAGGGACAGAAAGCTCACCCGCTCCGCTGCCCGCCAGCCGAACGCCGCAAACAGCGCGGGCAGCAGCGTCAAAGCCACCGCTGAGCCGAGCACGGGCAGATACCGCGCGAGCAGCTCCGACAAGGCGCAGACCAGCATCGCCATCATCAGGGAGCCGAGGATCCGGAGAGCCGTGAAGAGCGCGGCGTATCCCGCGAGACTCATGCCGCCCGCGTAGGCCCCGAACAGCTCCACCGATCCGAGAGGCGCTGTGGGGGAGGGCAGGCTGTAATTCTGCGAGAGGAAGACGAAGTCCGTGACGCAGGAGAGGAGGGCGAGGAGCACGGCGATCACGCCCGAGGAGAAGAGCTTCGCACGGAAGGTCTCCTCCCGCCCGCGCTTCGTCGCCCGGAGAATCTGCGCGAAGGAGCCCGCGGACGAGCGCGAGACAAATTCCCCGGCGAAGGAGCCAGTCAACAGCAGCAGCACCGCCGTGTAAAGGAAGAGGTCCGCGTCCCCGGAGAAGAGCCGCCGCCAGCCCGTGTCATAGAGGAACCAGCCGGAATTTCCGGAGCCGGAGTCTCGAGCCGCGAGATAGGCTTCGTGCGCCTCGATCGTGCGGAAGAGATCGGACCGCGCCTCGGCGGAAGAGTATTCGGAGAGGTATTCCCGGTATTCCGGCAGGCTGATTTCCTCTCTGAGATATTTCTCCTGCATGATCTCTTTCTTCGCGAGAAGATCGTTCAGCCGCGCGCGTTCCCCCGCGATCCACGCGGATTTCTCCGGCGTCAGCGGACCTTCGAGTACGGTCATATACTCCTTGTACACCGCGTCGGCATAGGACGGCTTCGCCTCGTAGAGCCGCGCGGAGGT
>Ga0129306_1002128_pt1 | contig 18765 bp, 18 predicted proteins | sample P827metagenome_FD_94438 | JGI IMG/M metagenome (GOLD analysis project Ga0129306, IMG submission 94438) | Capybara group fecal microbial communities from Wisconsin, USA - P827 metagenome | ecosystem: Host-associated > Mammals > Digestive system > Large intestine > Fecal | place: USA: Wisconsin... | reverse complement strand
ATCATGATTCCGGTCACGATCTCCGAGCGCGAGCTCCGCTTCCAGAAAGCCATCTGCGAGAAGATCAAAGCCGAAGTCGAAGCCCGTCTCAACGAGACCATCGACTACAAGTTCGGTACGATGATCGAGATCCCGCGCGCTGCCCTGACGGCCGACCGTATGGCCCGCACCGCCGAGTTCTTCTCCTTCGGTACCAACGACTTGACGCAGATGACCTTCGGTTTCAGCCGTGACGACGTGAGCACCTTCATGGGCGACTACCTGGGCAACAAAATCCTCGACGCCGACCCGTTCAAGACGCTCGACACCAAGGCCGTCGGCCGTCTGGTCGAAATGGCTGTCGGCGCCGGCCGCTCCACCCGCGCGAACCTCAAGTGCGGTATCTGCGGTGAGCACGGCGGTGATCCTGCATCGGTGAAGTTCTGCCACAAGATCGGCCTGAACTACGTGTCCTGCTCGCCTTTCCGCGTCCCGATCGCCCGCCTTGCCGCTGCGCAGGCCGCCATCGAAGACGAGAAATAAACTTGTACTACCCGAAGCCCTTCCGTGCGAACGGGAGGGCTTTTTTTGTGATATGAATCTGATACAACGAATCGTCGTAGCGCTCAAAGGCTTCTTCATGGGCGCCGCTAACGTGGTCCCGGGGGTTTCCGGCGGCACTGTCGCCCTGATCACGGGCATCTACAAGGAGATCATCGAGGCGCTGAACAGCCTGATGGAGAAAGAGACCTGGAAAGCCCTCTTCAAGGGCGATTTCAAGGGATTCTGGAAGCAGGTCCACGGCACATTCCTGCTGTGGCTGGCCATCGGCGTGGTGCTCAGCGTGTTCTCGCTGGCCAAGCTGATGACCTATGTCCTGGAGCACTTTCCCGTGCAGACCTGGGCTTTCTTTTTCGGCCTGATTGTCGCATCGGCCATCCTGATGTTCAAGGATATAAAAGGGTGGGGGATCAAGGAGATTCTTTTCACCCTGGGCGGCGTGGCGCTCGGGCTGCTCGTCTGCACGCTGTCGCCCACACAGACTCCCGACAACTGGTTTTTCATCTTTCTCTGCGGTGCCATCGCCGTCTGCACGATGATCCTTCCGGGCATCTCGGGCAGTTTCATCCTGGTGATCATGGGCAAATACGACTATATCATGCAGGCCGTGGCCGACCTGGACTGGTCTGTGCTGATCATCTTCGCCCTGGGCTGCGTCGTGGGCATCCTGGCATTTGCCAAATTCCTGCACTGGCTGCTCGACCATTTCGAGAAACAGACCATGCTGGTGCTGCTGGGCTTCATCCTTGGCTCGCTGGTGAAGGTCTGGCCCTGGTCCAATCCGGAAGTGCAGGCGCTGCCCGATCCCCATTACGGAGCGGCGGCGCTTTGGGCTGTGCTGGGTGTCGCGCTGGTGCTCGGCGTCGAGTGGATTGCGAAAGTAAAGGAAAAATAGTATATTTGAATCTTAAACCAAATCCTATGAAAAAGCGTTTGTTCCCCCTGCTGGCTGCGGTGGCGTTGACCGTGCTGGCTTCCTGTGACGGGAAGGAAGCGGTTCCCGTCGATCTGTCGATCGTTCCCGTTCCCGTTTCGATGGTGGCTGCAGGCAAGCCCTGCGACCTCAAGGCGCATCCGGATATCAAGACGCGCATCGATGCGAAGATGGCCCCGGAAGCGTATGAACTCAATACCGGCAAGGGCCGCGTGGAGATCAAGGCGGGCTCCGAAGCCGGCATCTTCTGGGCGCGGCAGACGCTGGCCCAGCTGGAAGCGCAGTACGGCGACGTGCTGCCCGGCGTGCGTATCTGCGACGAGCCCGAGTTCTCGTATCGCGGCGCGCATCTCGACTGCTGCCGCCACTTCTTTACGGTGGACGAGGTGAAGGCCTTCATCGACATGATGGCCCTGCACAAGCTCAATGTGTTCCACTGGCACCTGACCGAGGACCAGGGCTGGCGCGCCGAGATCAAGCAGTATCCCAGACTTACCGAAGTGGGTTCCGTGCGGAAAGAGACGCTGGTGGGCCACTATGGCAGCAATGTCTATGACGGCACGCCCTACGGCGGCTACTACACCCAGGACGACATGCGCGACGTGGTTGCCTATGCGGCCGAACGCTTCATCACCGTCATCCCCGAGATCGAGATGCCGGGCCACGCTTCCGCCGCGCTGGCCAGCTATCCTGAACTGGGCTGCCGCGGGAAGGATTATCCCTATCAGGTCCAGACCACCTGGGGTGTTTTCCCCGAGGTTTTCTGTGCCGGCAATCCCGAGACCGTGACCTTCCTCGAAGGCGTGCTCGACGAGATCTGCGAGATTTTCCCTTCGGAATACATTCACATCGGCGGTGACGAAGCGCCGCGGGAGGAGTGGGAGAAATGCCCGAAATGCCAGGCCCTGATGAAGGAAAAGGGTTTCACGCGGGAAGCGGAGCTCCAGAGCTACCTGATCACCACAGTCGAGAAGTATCTCGCCGACAAGGGCCGCAAGATCATCGGCTGGGACGAAATCCTCGATGGCGGCGTTTCGCAGCGTGCGACGGTCATGTCGTGGCGCGGTGCCAAGGGCGGCATCGAGGCGGCCAAGATGGGCAATGACGTGATCATGACCCCCAACAGCTATTTCTACTTCGACTACTACCAGACCGGCGATCCGGCCGGCAACGGCGAACCTATGGGCATCGGCGGCAACCTGCCCCTCAGCAAGTGCTACGCCTTCGACCCGTATGACCAGCTCAACGACGACGAGAAAGCCCATATCCGGGGCATCCAGGCCAACATGTGGACCGAGTATGTGGCGACTTTCGATCACGTGCAGCACATGGTGCTTCCGCGCATGGCCGCCCTTTCCGAGGTGGCCTGGAGCTGCGACAACCGTACCTCGTACGACGATTTCCTCGCACGTTTGACCGGGGGGCTGAAACTCATCTACGACAAGTGCGGCTACCACTATGCCGACTATGCCTTCAAGGGCATTGAATAAGACGACGAACCAATACCTTATTACCTATGAAAAAAGTTTTGTTGCTCCTGGCTGTCCTCGTGCTCGTCGCGAGCTGTGCTACTGAAAAGAAACCCCTGGAGGTGCAGATTCCCAAGCAGAACGTGGAACTGACCGGCAACGGTTTCCAGATCTTCCGCCTGGGCGCCGATCTTAAGCTGGTCGCGGTCCAGAACCCCGACAAGTCCGATGAATGGATGATCCGCGGCAGCGTGCCTTTGATGAAAGTATCCGAAGACCTGCTGGCAGAGACGGCCATCGACGTCAACCTGCTCGACGAGAACGGGATGAAGGTGCGCGATGGCTTCGTGCTGACAGCTGAAGAGCTGGTCAACCTTATCCCGAAATTCAATGCTGAGAAGAACGTCGAGAAGAACATCGTTTTCTCCGCTGCCGAAGGCTCCCGCAAGTATTTCTCCTACAAGGAAGCATCCGATCTGCTGAACTCCGTCAAATCCGTGGCGATGAATGTCAACGTGGTCCAGCAGCAGCCCGAGGTGGCCGTCGAACAGGTGGCCGCTGAGAAGAAGGCAGAGAAGAAGGAACCCGTCACGTTCAAGTCGCTGATGTCGAAATACGGCATTTTCGGCAAGCTGTCGCAATACGACAAAGCGCTGAAGGACAAGGATAAGAAGAAAGCCAAAAAGATCGAGGACGAGCTCTATGCCATCTGCAAGAAGGTGAAGGCCGATCCGAGCGTTCCCGAGAGCGTGTACCAGCAGTTCCGCAAGTACATCGAGGACGAAGAAGACAGAATTGAAGACAAGTATTGATGGACGATTTTCTGAAGAAGGTGTTCGACCGGCTTTCGGTTTGTCTCACCTATGCGGGTGAGGATATCGACGATTTCCTCTGGGTCCTCGAGCAGGACGAGAAAGAAGGCCGGGCTCCGGCCGATGTCGAGCGGATGCGCGGCCTTTACCGCCAGATCAAGGAGCAGTATGCGCAGGACAGCGAAGACCTGCGTGCCGGCATGCAAGCAGAAGATGCCCTCGACCTGGCCGCACACATGGTGGAACTCTACCAGGCCATGTTCGATTATCTCATGGCGGAAGATCCGTCCACCCTGGCCACCGCGCCCGCACCCGGTGACACGTCGACCGAAGACCGCTCCGCCAGTTTCAACGCCATGTACGAACTCTTCAAGAAATCAAAGGAACTGCCCAGCTAGCGGGTTTCCGCGATTAATTTGGTGAAGTTCCCAAAAAGCGATACCTTTGCAGCCTCATGCATGGCCGGTTCCGTAGCTCAGCTGGATAGAGCAACAGCCTTCTAAGCTGTGGGTCTCGGGTTCGAATCCCGACGGAATCACGAAGCAACGAAAACGCGGGGACTACGGTCCCCGCGTTTGTTGAAGTACCCCGGTCGTCGAGAGCTTGCTCTCGTAAGAACCGGGGTACTTCAACAAAAAGCCGCCGGTTTGCCGGCGGCGCGTTTTCGCAACTTCGGTCCCCCATGATGACAAAGGGAATGCGCAGCCCGCTTGCGGGCGAGCACAATCCCGACGGCAACGTGCTGGCACGATGTATCCCAGCGCGTCAGTGCCAGGTCGCGGCTGACGCCGGATAATTTACAAAAAAACAATTGAAGAATTCTTGTTAACTTTGTAGATAACACTTTCTCCTGAAACATGAAACGATTCCTGACAATCCTGGCCGTCCTCCTTTCCCTGATCGGCTGCAAGAAAAACGACAATCAAAACACGAAAGATATGAATACCAACGAACCCTTCAAGGAAGTCGCGGGCCGCACGAACTTCGGCCCCAAGCACGCACTGATGACCACGCCGCAGCCCTGCGTGATGATCGCCACCTGGGACAAGAACCACACCCCCGACGTGATGATGGCCGCCTGGGCCGGACAGTATGACTACAACCAGATCGTCATTAGCTTGTCCAAACACAAGACCACGGACAACCTGGAGCTGACCGGTGCCTTTACCGTGAGTTTTGCCGACATCCACACCGTCGCCGAATCCGACTACTTCGGCCTGGTAAGCGGTAACGATGTTCCCGACAAGGTGGCCAGGGCCGGTTTCACGGTTACGCCCAGCCCGAACGTGGACGCGCCCATCATCAACGAATACCCGCTTACGCTGGAGTGCAAGGTGGTGAGCTGGGGCGACGGCGTCCTGGTGGGCGAGGTCGTGAACATGAGCGCAGACGAACGCATCCTCACGGACGGCAAAGTAGACCTCGGAAAGCTACAGCCTATCGTCTTCGACGCTGCCTCGATGTCTTACCGTTCTATCGGCGACATCGTCGGCAAGGCCTGGGGTGACGGGAAAAAGTTCACGGAATAAAGCATGATGAACAGCCAACCGCCATTTACCATCCGTCCGGCGCGCCCGGACGAGGCCGGGGTCATCCTTGATTTCATCAGGAGACTGGCTGACTATGAGCAGTGTTCAGATGAGGTCGATGCTGAAGTATCTGGGCGAGCTTGCCCTGGAACGCCATTGCGGCCGCATGGAATGGATCTGCCTCGACCTGGTGGCTCTCTTCGCGCGGTACTGCTATGATGCGGGTAACGTCCCAAAAACCGGGACGTTACCGTCATAATCAGCCTTATTTGATGGAGACGTCCCTGGAAATGGGACGTTACCCGCACTTTCGCCAATTCCGAATTAGCTGACTGCTAGGTTACGTGATCCCGTCGAAGCTCACACCACCAAAATGATTGTCAATCCTGACGGAATCACACTGAAACCGCGCTACAGATATCTGTGGCGCGGTTTTTTCATTTAATTTTCCCGACATTTTCCCGACAGATTCCGACGGAGGCGTCTGAAGCGCAGACTCCTTTTGACCTTCACCGTCGGGGTATCCAGAAAAGATCGGCCATCCTCCCAGAGAATCTCGCTGCCTTCGGCCCCCATTGTCACGATGAGGATCCGGCAGCCGGTCAGGGCCATCACGTCCCAGCAAGTGCGCGGCCGGTCCCAGGCCTCGATGCCTAACAGCCGGGCGATGGTCTGCAGTTCCTCGACGTTCAGCTTCAGGATGTCGCAGCGGCGGAACGAGCTATCCAATATCTCCTTCGAATAATACGACTGCCGCAGGTTCACGTCGAATACCTTCAGGCAGCCTTCCGGTGTGGCGTCAAGGAAGCGCCCGACCGTCTCGCGGGTGACGGGTCCCCACTGCGCCAGGCTCCCGAAGCAGACCGCCTTCGTTGCGGCGGCGATATCCGCGAGCTCATCGGTGAATGGGATTCGGCTCCAGGCTACGTCCGTGTTGATGGTGTAGACCAGGTTGTCTGCGTCCGTCAGGTCCACATTTACGGTGCCGGTAGGGGAGTACACGCGCTCCAAATGGTATGGAAGCCTCTTGCGGTCCAATTCTGCGACGATGTCGTCACCGTCCGCATCCTTGCCGATGGCACTGACAACGAGGCCTTCGTGCCCGAAGCGCGAGGCGTGGTAGGCAAAGTTAGCCGGAGCGCCGCCCAGGCGTTTAGCATCCCCGAACTTGTCCCATAGGATTTCGCCTAGGCCGACGACGTAATTATCTTTCTCCATATTTGTTCAGATAATCTAGAGGAAGAAGGCGAGATAGGGAGGTATGTACTTCACTGATTCTATGTGGGCGTAATCCTTTGTGTAGATGAGATAACGCTCATTTGCAACACGCGCTGAGTACTTTTTGCAGAAGGCGTCCAGAGAGGCGTGAGTCTTGTACGTCGAAGACTTAACCTCAATGGGCAGGATCTTGGTGCCACGTGACAGCAGGAAATCCACTTCATAGTTATGCTTCCCACTTTCCGTGGGCCATACATGATAGAAGAGTTTGTTTCCGGAGGCGGTGAGCATCTGCGCTACGATATTCTCATAGAGATATCCCAGATTGGCAGCCAGCTTGTCGCTCAGCAGGCGTTCATAGATGACGTTCTCCGTGAACGCCTTGTCCTTGAAGGCCAGTGTGACGAAGAGGCCGGTATCCCCGACGAACATTTTGTACTGTATCAAATCTTCCGTGCTGCCCAGGCCCACATTGGGATCATCGCTGTGATGCGAGACATTGACGGTCTTGGATTTCTCCATTTCAGAAATGAGTTCGATGAAGTCCTCGGCGTGGGCTCCGGGAAAGACGCTGGAAATCTGGTACCGGGAGGCGTTGCTGTTGAGCTGGGCTGGTATGGCGGCAAAGATCCTCGCGGCTTTTCCGGTAGGGTCGATCTTGCCGAAGTCTTCGTCATATAAGTCCAGAATCAGCCGTTTGGCGTGATCTACTACCTCGAAGTTGTTGGACTCAATATAGGCGTCGACGGCCTGGGGCATACCTCCCACCAGCATGTAGAGACGGAAATCGCGCATCAGTTTACGGTGGGCTTCCTTTAGCGGATGGGGGTTCTCCCAGACAGAACGGAGCAATGGTATGGTGGCCGTGTCTCCCAGTGCCCAACGAAACTCTTCATAGTCCATCGGATACATGCTGATTCGCTCTTCTTCGCTGGGAATGAGAATGTTCGCCGTGTTTTTCCGGATGGAGATCAGGGATCCGGTTTCTATGTAATCGTAACGATGGTCCTCCACGAACGATTTGATGGCTTGACGGGCAAGGGGCTGGAACTGGACTTCATCAAACACGATTAGTGACTTGCGTTCCTTCAGTTGCACGCCGTATACCAGTTGGAGGCGAAGGAAGATGTAGTTCAAGTCCGAAACGTCATTGAACAGGTCCTTCACTTCCTGAGAGCATTTCGTAAAGTCGATGAAGATGAACGATTCGTATTCGTTCCTGGCAAACGTCTTGACTACGGTTGACTTGCCGATCCGGCGTGCTCCTTCAATGAGCAGGGCGCTCTTTCCGTTACTTTGCTCCTTCCACTGCAACATGCGATCATAAATCTTGCGCTTGAATAGTCTTACAGGTTCCATGATAATATGCATTGATAGCGCAAAGATAATGTATCTCAGAACTACCTCAAAATGTATTTAGGTATTTTACTCAAAATTCTCATTTTTTAATGCGGTATTTTTCTCGAAATCCTCAAAAAGTTGTCAATGGGCTGCAAGATTCTCCCAGAATGAACCTTGCTGCTGCCTCGGCCTTACCGGCGGCCCAGACGATCATCTTCGAGTCGTCCTTGAGGGCGCGGAGCCAGGACTGGAGGTAGGCGACGGAGTTCTTGAACGCCCGTTCTGCGGCGAGGCTGGCTTGTGACACGAGCATCGCGGCGGTGATCTCCGCGACGCCCTTGCGATTGAGCCGATCCTTGTGACCGGTGCTGTGGCCTAGTTCGTGGAAAAGGGTCGGGTAGTATTCATCTGAGCTGTCATACTGGGAAAGCACAGGCACGACGACCTCGTCAGTGGATGGGCGGTAGAAGGCCGCCTGTTCGAATCAGCCGTCGGCGCCCACATCGTGAGTTACGCTTATGCCGGTGACTACAAAGTGTATTATTGGCGCAGTGGCGTAGGTTGTGAGGTGGATTACGTATTGGAAAAGAAGGGCAGGCTGGTGGCCATTGAGGTAAAGAGCAATGATGATGAATGGAATACTGGCATGAAGGAATTCAAGGAAGCATTCAAGCCTTATTTGTCGCTCGTTGTTGGAAGCGGAGGATTGAAGGTTGAAGATTTCCTTTCCTTGAATCCGGTGGATCTGTTCAAATGACTTATGCGTCTATAGGTTTAAATCCCCGTCAATAAAACAGATAGCCGGCCTTCCGCAGGTCCTTGAGATTCCGGAAAGGCTTGGGCGGATTGAGGTAGCGGGCCAGGAAAGCGTAGGTATCGAGGCGGATTTCGCAGGCTTCCATCGTGTCAATGCGCTCGAAGGCATGAGCACCGGGCATCTTGGGAAATACCTTGTATTCGAAATCCCGGTGATGGAAGCTGAGCGAGTCGATCATCCGCTGCACTTCCGTGACGCTCACGTCGTCGTCGTTCTCGCAGGTGACGATGCGCAGAGGCCTTGACAGATGCCTGGCGTAGGTGACAGGGGAGCGGCGGGCATATTCCTCCGGCTTCTCCTGAGGCGTGGCGCCGATGTGATACTCTGCAGTGAAGTTTTTGCTGTAGTCGGGCTGCTGGTAGCTCAGCCGGTAGCCCACGTCGCTGACGGGTACGCCGGCATAACCGCAGGCGAACTTCTCCGGGTAGCGCAGGATGTTCATCAGCGTGATCATGCCGCCATGGCTCCAGCCGATGATGCCCACGCGGTCAGGGTCCACGATGTCGTAGCTCTCCACCATATAGTCGCGCGCCGCCATCACATCCTCGTTCTCCAGTCCGCCGTAGTCAATGTTTTCATAGAAGCCCCGCCCGTATCCTGTGCTGCCGCGGTAGTCCGGCGCCACGACGATATAGCCTTGTGCCAGCATCTCACGCAGGATGTGCACAGATCCCGATGTGAAGTTGCTGTGCACGCCGCCGTGCGGGAACACCAGCAGGGGATATTTCTTGTTCTGCTTCGTCTCCCGGGGAATGAACACGTATGCGTAGAATTTCAGCTGGTTGCCGAGCAGGGAGTCCTTGAATGCGGTACCTGTTTCCTTCTGATAGGCTGGGGCAGGTCCGGCCAGCCTGACCACGTCCACATAGGCAATGTCGTCCAGCCGCTCCATCAGCAGCAGCGACTCGACTTTCCGGTCGACGGTCTGGGTGGCGAAGTTGGAATTGTTTTCCTGGGCCTGCAGGTTTAGGGCCAGGATCATAAGGAACGTCAGGGTGGTGAAGAGGTTTTTCATAGTACATTTTTGAGCTAAAGATAAGAAAATAACGGGGAAAATGATGGCGATCCGTCAGGATTAGTGGATAATTGCTCCCGTTATTCGTCAGAATTTTTGTGAATAATTTCCTTAACTTTGTAATCGGATTTAGCTCTACTGTAAACGATGCCCCCCTCTTTATCAGAGGTACTATCATCAGACGGTAGTGCTTTTTCTTTATGCAAGGCTATATTACCAGAATGCGTCTCTCATCTCGGCGCCAAAGAATTATCTTTGCAGAACGTAACACCTATCTTCATGATTCCCACTGCATCATCAGCTGGCAGACGATGGCGCCGGTTTCCGCTTTGACGAGTTGGACGAAGAGGGCGCCTGGTTCTGTTTCGTGCTGGTAGCAGCGCAGCGATTCCCCGATACGGGTCTCCTGCAGGAATTTGATGTGGATGTCCCGGAGCCTGTGGTTTTTCTTCTTCTGCAAGTCGGCCAATGACAAGGAAATACGGAAATACTCCCTGTTGCTGACGTGCCCGTTGAAGTCGGTGTTCATCTGGGTTATCGCATGCGTGCCGGACAGATGCCCCGATGCGGGCTGAAGGGGCGGGAAGACGTAACGGGCGTGCGGCGTATGGTTGGACTCGTCATACTGTTCTACAAATCGCTGGCAACTGTGGCACGGTATCATCCGGCGGGAGGCCAGCTCCATCATAACCCAGGCGCTCGTGCCGCGCACCACGATATTGCCTCGTACGTCCCGGATCAGATAGTCGACATACGCCTTGACCGTAGACAGTTCCGAAAGGTACACCTCCATGGAAACGATGCCCGGCCAGGAGGGGAGTTCATCGGCGAAAGTGGCGTGGAATTCCGTAATCATCCAGGTGGCGCCTTCTTCCAGCAGGTCGAGCGCGGAGACGCGGGCTTCGGCCAGAAACCTGCCGATGGCATCCTGGAAGTAGTTGAGGACGGCCATCGGCGACATCCGGTTCTGCAGGTCGATGTCGGCCATGGTGAGCGAGTAGATGTGATGGTATCTTTTAGGGTGTTTTTTCATGGCGTTTCTTTTTTTGTTCGATGTGCAAAGCTACGCTCCCGGCTGCTCCGGTGCAAGTTTATTGTTATACATATTTGCTGAAAAAATATTAATATGCTACATTTGCCAATAAGATATATGGTGTAATTATACTTTTTGGCTTTTTTGATGGAAAGTTTGACCTTGGCCCGATTGCAGGAATCCTTGCCGAACCGTCCCGTATTGTCACGCGGCGAGGATTTCTTCATCATGAATCTTTTTTTCCGGCCGGGCGAAGAGAGACATTTCGCTTTTCCCTGCCGCTTTGCCGGCGTCATCTGCCTGTATGGGGAAGAAGGCGTCTTTGACCTGGATATCGGATTGAACCATTACACGGTCCGGAAAGACTGTTTTGCGGTCAGCCTGCCCGAAGACATCCTTTCCTTTTCCTGGCGTGAAAGCCAGCAGCCCGGGAAGGTCACCATCATGGCCATTTCCGAGAAGATGCTGGAAGAGATGGCGTTCGACCGCCTGGGCGCCCTGTATGCGTTCCGCTGCCGGATGGTGAAGGTCGACCGGCGCACGATGATCCTGATCCACAACTTCCAGAACATCTTCCGCTCCGTCATGGGCGACCGGCATGCCGACCTGACGCGCAGCCTGGGCTATCTGCTGCGCTCGATGAGCATTGAGCTGACCCATATCTGGGACCGGATCGCAGACCAGGAAATGATGTCCCGGCAGGGAAAAAACCCGACAACCGGCCGTTTCATCGCCTTGCTGGCCCGCTACCACACGGAGCACCGCGACATGGATTTCTACGCATCACGGTTGGGCCTGACCCCCAAATACCTCTCTGCGGCCGTCAAGGCCGACAGCGGCCGTACGGTTCCGGAATGGATTGCCGAATATGTGTTGATGGAAGCCCGCTATTATCTGAAGCACACATCGCTGTCCGTCAAGGAAATCGCCTGGAAGCTCCACTTCAAGAACCAGATGGATTTCTATCGCTATTTTCTGCGGCATGCCGGCCTGACGCCGTCTGATTATCGATCGATGTAATGGATCCGGACAGCAAGCCTGCTTGCGCCGCGGGCGTTACTTCGGGTAACTGATGGTGACGACGGGGCCGAACCAGCTGTCGAGGGTCTCCTCGACTTTCCGTTCGATTTCCGGGGTGATGCTCTTCCCGACGCGCTCGAAGATCCACGCGGCGACGCCGACGTCGTCCAGCGCGCCGAACAGGCCAAGCAATTTACGGGGGAGCAGGTCGCGGGGCACGACGATGTAGATGATGCCGGCGTAGATCATCGCTTTCTCCGTGGCGGAGAGCTCTCCTTCCTGCAGCGTATAATAGAGCTTCAAGACGACGCGCGAGCCGGCCCGGCCCGCCCGCCTGGCGTAATCCACAATTTTTTTCCGTACGCCGCGGGCGGCGCGTTTCCAGTCGACGTTCCTGAGCATTCCGCTCAACTTCCTGACGGGACGTTTCAGGATGGAGTAGAGGAGGATCAGCAGGCAGATGGTTATCATGGTCAGTATCAGTCTTGTTATCGATTCTGGAGCGAGTCGGCGGCGACTTTGGCCTTCTGGGCGCCTTTATAGCCTGCCAGTTCGATCTGCAGCTCCGTGATGGTCTGGTTGAGTTCCTGGATTTTTTTCAGGTAGTGGTCGTTCAGGTCGCGGATCACTTCATTCTTGTTGATACTCTGGACCGCCGCTTCTTCGTGGAAGATGATCTGGTCGCTGTGCAGCCCGTAGCTCTGGGCGCTCTTGAGCAGAACCTGCTTGGCGGTATAGTCGAGCGCCTCTCCGGCCAGGTAGATGTCCAGTGTCTGGCTGTTTCGCCCGCCCAGATTGACCTGGTGGTCGAAAATGTAGGTGGAGCCGATGGTTTTGTTGTTCTGGACGAAGCGCTCGGCGCTGGTCTCGAAATTGTTGTCGCGGATGGTGCCGATGGCCGATATGATGCTGGGGACGATCATCACCAGCAGCACGGCGGTCACGACGCGGCGGCTGTGGCGCAGGGTGCTTTCGTCGGCGTAGGCGCTCTCAAACCCCAGGAACTTCGACATGAAGAAGGTGGCCAGGGCAATGAAAAAACTGTTGATCAGGAAGAGATAGGTGGCCCCCAGAATATACGTCAGGCTGAGCCGGGCAATGCCGTAGCCCATGGTGCAGAGGGGCGGCATCAGTGCCGTGGCGATGGCGACGCCGGAGATCACGTTGCCCCGCTCTTTCCGGGAGTGTTCCATCATGCCGGCGATGCCGCCGAACAAGGCGATCAGCACGTCGTAGATCGTGGGGCGTGTACGCGCCAGGAGTTCGGTGGGGTTGTTCAGTTTCAGCGGGGAGGCCAGGAAATAGAGGCTGGCCACGATGATGCTGATAGCCACCATGACAAGGTAGTTCTTCAGCGCGTTTTTCATCAGCTCCGTATCGTTGGTGCCCAGGCCCAGTCCGAAGCCGATGATCGGCCCCATGACAGGCGAGATGAGCATCGCGCCGATGATGACGGGAATGGAGTTGACGTTCAGGCCGATGGCCGCGATGATGATGGCGCAGGCCAGGATGATGACGTTCGGCCCGCGGAAAGCGATGTTCTTCTTGATGGCCGCCGCTGCCGCCGCCCGGTCGATATCGTCTTCCAGGTAGACGATGTGCCGCAGATACTGCTGAAACTTGTTCATAGCGATGGCAAGTTACGAAAAAAAGTAGAATTTTTATACCTTTACACAAGAATCGAACCAACATTGTCGCCAGCCCGGCAGAGAAAATGAAGAGAATCGAAGTCGTTGCCGCCGTCATCCGGAAAGGGGACCGGATCTTCGCCACCCAGCGCGGGTATGGCGCGTTCAAGGACTGGTGGGAGTTTCCTGGCGGGAAAGTGGAACCGGGCGAGACGGCGGAGGAGGCGCTTCTGCGCGAGATCCGCGAAGAGCTGGCCACGGAGATCCGCATCGACAAGTTCCTCTATACCGTCGAGTGGGATTATCCCCAGTTCCATCTGACCCTGCATTGCTTCATGACCTCGCTGCTGCAGCAGACGCTCCACCTGAACGAGCATGAGGCGGCGCGCTGGCTCGACGCGTCCTCGATCCATTCCGTCCGCTGGCTGCCGGCCGATGAAATGCTCCTTCCGCTGATTGTCGAGGAATTGAAAAAAAATTGACTATCTTTGCGTCCGATTTCGGTGTCCGGTACTTTTTTTCAAAAGTCCGGATGAAAAGGGAATCAGGTGAAAAACCTGAGCAGACACCGCTGCTGTAAGTTCCAGTCATGGTTTCGGCATTCATCAGCCACTGCCCAAAGCGGGAAGGCGCCGGAACGGGGACAAGCCAGAAGACCTGCCGAATCGGTTGTTTTTGAAGCTTTCGGGTAATAAAAGCTTCCGGAATAGATGCGATTCAGACGAATTTGGATGTCATTGGTATCCCTGCTGGGATGCATTGTGCCGCTCCTCGGACAGGACAGCCTGTCGGTGAGGGGTGCGCTCGACGATACGCTGATGCTGCGCAATTCCACCGTCACGGCCCGGAGCCGGGAGCAGAAACTCCGCGAAGGCGCCTTCGCCGTGGGTGCGCTCAACATCCGCCTGCAGGCCAGTACCTTGCAGTCGCTCACGCAGGCCATCGACAGGACCGCCGGCATCCGCATCCGGGAAGAGGGGGGCGTGGGCAGTGAATTCGACCTGTCGATCAACGGCATGTCGGGCAACTCGATCCGCTATTTCCTCGACGGGATGCCGCTCGACGCCAAGGGTACCGGCATGACGCTGGCCAACCTGCCCGTGAACATCATCGACCGGGTCGAGATCTACAAGGGCGTGATTCCGGCCAGCTTCGGCAGCGACGCGCTGGGCGGTGCCGTCAATATCATCACCAACCGCCGCAACCGCAACTACCTGGACTTCTCCTACGGCTTCGGCTCGTTCCACACCCACAAGGCCGATTTCAACGCGCAGTATACGGGGAAAAAGACCGGCATCATCCTCAAGCCTGTCATCAGTGCCAGCTATTCGAAGAACAACTACATCATGCGCGACGTCAAGGTGCGCAATGAGGAGCATACGGCCTTTGTCATCAAGGACCTGCCGCGTTTCCACGACGACTATCTCTCGCTCTTCGGACAACTGGAAGCCGGTGTGGCGGACCGCAGCTGGGCCGACGCCTTCTTTGTGTCCGCATCCGTGGCGATGATCGACAAGGACATCCAGACAGGTGCCACCCAGGACCATGTCATCGGCATGGCGGAGCGGCATTCGCGGGCCGTCAACGTCGCGGCCCGCTATGAGAAGGCCGATTTCCTGACGGAGGGCCTGCAACTGCTGGCGACGGTCTCACAGACCTGGGACCATTCCCAGACCATCGATACAACATACCGCCGCTACTATTGGGATGGTACCTATATCGACGGCTCGTACAGCGAGATCCGCGGCCGCGGGAAGACCTGGCGGCACTACCGCCGCCCGCTGACGGTGGTGCGCGCCAACCTGAACTACCGTTTCGCCGAGGGACACGACCTGGCGCTGAACTACCTGCTCAACCGGGCGGGGAACCGGCAGGAGGACGCCTGGGACACGGAATTCGAGCCCACCAGAGACATACTGGCCAAGCACATCATCAGCCTTTCGTACGACCAGTCGCTGCTGGGCGGACGGCTGAACAACGCTTTCTTCGTGAAAGACTATGTCAACCATCTGAAGATCGGCCAGCGTGAATTGCCCTCGACGACCGGCGCCGACAAGGTGACAGGCTCCGACACGCAGAACTACCTGGGCGGCGGCGTGGGTTCCCGCTACCTGTTCCTGGACGAGCTGGCCGTCAAGGGCTCTTATGAGCACAGCATCCGGCTCCCGATTTCGCGCGAAGTGCTGGGCAACGGCTCGACGATCTATGCCAACGTGGCCCTGAAGCCCGAAATCAGCGAAAACTTCAACCTGGGCCTGTTCGGTACCTTCGACCTGGGCGGGGGACATACGATTTCGTACGAGGCGAACGGATTCGTGCGGCTCGTGGACAATTATATCCGGGCCACCGTGCTGGAAACGGAAAGCATGATGCAGTATGTCAACGTGGATGCCGTCCATATCAAGGGCGTGGACGGGGAGATCCGCTACGACTGGGCCGGCAAGCTGCACATCGCAGCCAACGCCAGCTACGACGACAGCCGCGACATGCGGAAATACACCCAGTCGGGCGACCTGTCGGTGACCTACCGGAACCGGACGCCGAACCGCCCCTGGGCTTACGCCAACACGGAAGTATCCTACACGTTCCACCAGGTGGGCCTGCGGGACAGCCGGCTGCGCCTGTCGTGCGACTACCAGTGGGTCCACTGGTTTTATCTGACCTGGGAGGCCTTCGGCTCAGCCGGGACCAAGTCCAAAGTGCCGTCGCAGCACATCACGAACGCCTCGCTGCTGTATTCCTGGCGGGGCGGCCGCTACAATCTGTCGCTGGAATGCACCAACCTGCTCAACGCCCTGGCTTTCGACAACTATAGGCTGCAAAAGCCTGGACGCGCTTTCTTTTTGAAATTCAGACTTTTTTTATAATTTACCTCAATTAACACATCATTAAAAGATATGAAAGAAATGAAAAAAATGCTGGCCATCCTGACCGTTGCGATGGTCTCCATGATGATGCTGGCTATCAGCTGTGAGAAACCCGAACCGGAGCCCGAACCGGAACCGGAGCCGGTGGTGAAGGACTACAATTTCGACCTCTTCGTCTGCGCCGTCAAGCACGGCGGCATGTCGAAGAACAAGAACGGCACGTATGTGCGCAGCGTCCCTGCGCTGACGGCCGACCAGCCACGCGTGGAATTCACCGGCAAGGGCATCGACATTACGGAAGACTATACGCTGGAAAGCATCACCCGGGGCAAGTACTACTACCAGGTGCCGCAGCGCGCTACGGGCGGTTTCGTGAAATTCCACATCGAGCGTAACGCCGCGGGAGAGGAGCGCATCGTCGAGGACGCAGAAGTTCCGTTCAAGGAGAATGTCTATGCTGCCCGCAAGTACACGCATGCATGGATCGGTGACAGCACCACGCTGGTCATCGTAGGTACGGCCGAGAAGGCGACCAAAATTATCTGGTCCAAACTCTCCGAATCGAACCTGGCCGTCCAGTCCGAAGGAACGCTGTCCATCAGTCTGCCCGAGGGTTTCAATGCCTTTTCCACGGCGGGCCTGCTGACCTATCGCAAGAGCGACCAGAAACTCTATTACTTCTATCTGGCCAAACGTGAAGCCGGCCAGTCCGAAGCCGCAACGTCGGTGACCTATATCGCCGTCATCGATCCTGCTACGATGCAGGTCGAATCGAACACGGCCGTTCCGGCCAGCGTAATGGAAGAGACGGCCGGCAGCGCCTACGGCGAACTGATGCAGAGCATGATCATGTATGACGAAGCCGACAACCTGTATGTGGCCGGCATGGTTACGGTGAACGATCAGGAAATGGGCATCCTGCGCCGCATTCCTGCGGGTTCCAAGACTTTCGACGCTTCCTGGAACGGCTTCCCCAATCCGGAAGGCAAACTGCTGACCATCCAGTATCTGGGCTACGGCCGTGCCCTCTGCTATTCGCGGGACGAGTCGCTCGGCACGAAGATCGACAGCAAGAGCCATTTCTATTCCGTCATCGACCTGGCCAGCGGAACGCGCATGCGCGTGAAATACAACGGCACGGACCTGCAGTACTGCGGCGGCCGCTTCTCGCAGCGCAGCGTGGTCGTCAACGGCAAAGCCTATATCGGTGTCGGCGGTGAAGTGGAAGGCGAGGCAGAAGCGACCTATCCGACCATCTACATCTACGACTGCAAGACCGGCACGGTGGAGAAAGGCGTGGAGCTCTCCAAGGGCTTCTGCTTCGACATCATCCGGGCCATGGATGCCCAGTAACAGGTCGTCCGGAAAGCCATGAAACCGCAATTGCTGATCGGCGCCCTGCAATCGGGCGGTGGCAAGACCACCGTCACGATGGGCCTGCTGCGCGCCCTGCGCCGCAAGGGTCTGCTGGTGCAGCCGTACAAGTGCGGTCCCGATTATATCGACACGCGTTTTCACGGCCTGGCCTCCGGCCGGGATTCCGTGAACCTGGATACCTGGCTCGCTTCCGAAGCGCATGTGAAAGACATCTTCGCCCGTTATGGGGCGGAGGCGGATGCCTGTGTGGTGGAAGGCGTGATGGGCCTGTTCGACGGCTTTGACCGGATGGAGGGCAGCAGTGCCGCCATGGCGCTGCTGCTCGACATCCCGGTGCTGCTGGTGGTCAGCGCCCGCAGAACGGCCTATACCGTGGCGGCGCTGTTGCATGGCGTGAAGACCTTCCGTCCGGGCCTTCGCATCGCCGGCGTGGTGTTCAACCAGGTCGCTTCGCGGCGCCATGCCCTGCTGCTGCAGCAGGCCTGTGAAGATGCGGACCTGCCCTGTTTCGGCTTCCTGCCCCGGACCGAAGGGCTGGAAGTCCCTTCCCGGCATCTGGGTCTGACCCTCGCGGAAGAACAGCAGATGAACCAGTGGATCGACCGTGCTGCCGACCTGGTAGAGCAGCACCTGGACCTGAAAGCGCTGCTGGACGCCTGCGCTGGTCCGTTCGCGGCACCCGTACCGGCGCCCGCAGCGGCAACCGGGAAGATGCGGATTGCCGTGGCGCGTGACGACGCGTTCAACTTTACCTACCGGGAAAACCTAGACCGTTTGTCCGCATACGGTACGGTGACGTATTTCAGCCCGCTGGCAGGCGATCCGCTGCCCGAAGCCGACATCGTCTATCTGCCCGGCGGCTACCCCGAGCTCTATGCCCGCGAACTTGCGTCGCAGCGGAGAACCATGGAGCAGCTGCGTGACTATGCCGGGGCCGGGGGACGGATCCTGGCCGAGTGCGGCGGCATGATTTACCTTTCTTCATTTATAGTGTGTGCTGGAGAAGGCTCCTTCCGGATGTGCGGTGTCCTGCCATTTACCGCAACGATGGAAGGAGCCCGGCTCCAGTTGGGTTACCGTCGCCTGGTGGATGCGGCGGGACGGGAATGGAGAGGGCACGAATTCCACTATTCCCGGCTGCGGAAACCGGACATGCTGCCCTCGT